>Ga0316204_10000409_pt1 | contig 163741 bp, 148 predicted proteins | sample 6monrhotite_MG_2_FD_205661 | JGI IMG/M metagenome (GOLD analysis project Ga0316204, IMG submission 205661) | Microbial mat bacterial communities from mineral coupon in-situ incubated in ocean water Damariscotta River, Maine, United States -... | ecosystem: Environmental > Aquatic > Marine >... | reverse complement strand
AGGTTGGATCTTCTGCTACCATTTTACCAATCGCAATACCCATCTTCTCAGAACCACCTTTATCTTTAGGTGTTACAGCAATTGAAATTACTGGCTCAGGGAAAATCATTGGCTCTAAAGTACAAGGATTCTTTTGGTCACATAAAGTATGACCCGTTTGTACGTTCTTCATACCTACGATTGCAATAATGTCGCCCGCTTGAGCAGTGTTTAATTCAGTACGTTCATCAGCGTGCATTTCAACCATTCGGCCAATACGTTCTGTTTTTCCGGTGAAAGAGTTAAGCAGAGTATCACCTTTATTAATTACACCAGAGTAGATACGAACGAAGGTTAACGCGCCAAAACGGTCATCCATAATTTTAAATGCAAGTGCTCGTACTGGTTCATCAGCAGAAACGATTGCGTATTCACCGTTAGGAGTACCTTCTTCATCAGTTAATGGCTGAGGGTCTACTTCTGTTGGAGAAGGTAGATAATCAACAACGGCGTCAAGAACGTTCTGAACACCTTTATCTTTAAACGCACTACCACAATAAGTAGGGAAGAAAGCTAATTCTCTTGTACCTTTACGGATACAACGCTTGATGTCTTCTATAGAAGGCATTTCACCTTCTAAATAGGCTTCCATTAAGTCATCATCCTGTTCAACCGCTGTTTCAATTAACATTTCACGGTATTCAGCAACTTTGTCAAGCATATCCGCAGGGACTTCACCTATTTTGAAGTCTTCTGGTGCACCAGTCTCGCCCCAGATATAAGATTGTTCAGCTAAAACATCAACAACGCCAACGAAATCATCTTCTATACCGATAGGAAGAGTCATAACGAGAGGGTTAGCACCAAGCACGTCTTCTACTTGCTTAACAACCCGGTAGAAATCAGCACCCATTCGATCTAGTTTGTTAACAAAGATGATACGAGCTACTTCAGAATCATTCGCATAGCGCCAATTAGTTTCTGATTGTGGTTCAACACCACCACTTCCACAGAATACGCCAACACCGCCATCAAGGACTTTTAATGAACGATAAACTTCAACTGTAAAGTCAACATGCCCAGGAGTATCGATGACATTCAAACGATGATCTTTCCAAAAACAAGTCGTTGCAGCTGACTGAATAGTAATTCCGCGCTCAGCTTCCTGCTCCATAAAGTCAGTAGTTGACTCTCCATCATGTACTTCACCGGTTTTATGGATTTTACCAGTAAGCTTCAAAATTCGCTCTGTGGTCGTTGTTTTACCAGCGTCTACATGGGCAAATATACCTATATTTCTGTATTTGCTTAAATCAGTCATTTTTCTACTCTATCTTTAGTTAAAATTCGAATTACTTTTCTATGAAAATTCGGGTCGCAGTCGCGAAAGGCGCGCATTATACACTAGTTATGGGGTGATATGTAACGAGTTTTTGAATAAAAATTAAACAGTTAATTAGAGTTTAATCAATCATCCATTAAATTCTTGAAGCGGTGAATTTGGCGGCGTTGTTTTTTATCAGGTTTTCCTTGAGTTGAAGGCGCTGATAATTTGCGTAAGCGGGCTATTTCCTGCCTTTTTTGGGTGCTTTCAATTGTTTCTTGATAAAGGGTTTGAGCGATGGTGGCAGATTGGCGTCTATCTGAGAGTGCTGCAACAATGACAGTTTTTTCATCAAAGCCTTGGCGGAGTTTGATGGTATCACCTAATTGAACAATCTTTCCGGGTTTTGGCTTATTTCCGTTGTAGTGAATTTTTCCACCATCAATTGCGGCTTTAGAAATGGCGCGAGTTTTATAAAAACGACAAGCCCATAGCCATTTATCAAGTCTGATGCCTTCATTTTTGTTATCTGTCACTTAGTAACCTTTGACAATTAATGCTTAGTTTGAGTTTATTAATACAATTTGGTTTGACCCTTTTACTACAAATAGTACGTTTATCTTAGGCAGCAAACAATATAATTTAGAAGTAGTGCAAAAATCAGGTAAATTGTTTAAAAATTAGGCTAAATATATACAATTTTTGCCCATATAGCGTTTTTGCCATATTCTCCAGTTAAAAAAAATTGGGAATTCGGTTAGACTATTGGGCTGGTTCGCCGATCTTAGGGGGTTGGCTTGTAATATAGGGGTTTGACTTCCAATATCAGTGAATCAAGATATTTTAAGCGAACGCAAACATATTAGATATTTTAGGAAAGAATGAACTTAACAGCAAATAACATCATTGAAAGAGCAAAGGACTATTCTGCTTGGTTGCCTGTTATCCAATGGAGTGGTTGGATTTTTATTGTTGTTATTTTGGCGAAACTGTTTTGGTTGGTGACGCTTCACATCATGTTGCCTGACGTTTCCAATCAAAAAGCCGCTGTTGGTCAAATTTCTAGAAATCAGGGAGCCTCAATTCAAAAATTAGATATCAACAATTTAGTTAATCGCCATCTATTTGGTGCAGCCAATGTGCAGGCTCCTCAAGATGAAGTGGTTGAAGTTGAGCGAGAAACTCGCCTTAAATTGACCCTTAAAGGGATTTACTCTGCTGATATCAAAGACCATTCCAATGCAATTATTGAATCAGACAAAGGTAAGCAAGAAGTTTATTTTATTGATGAGAAGCTTAATGTGCCCGGAAGAGTTTATTTAAGGCAAGTGTATATGGACAGGGTCATTCTGGAGACCAATGGCATAAGAGAAGTTCTTAGATTAAAAGATGTCATTCCTAATAGTGTTAAAAGTGCCTCCTCTAATAAATCGAAACTAAAAAGCCTTCAAAAAAAGAAAGTTCAAGATAAGCGAAAAAATCAGCAAATTACTCGCTCACTTAATAAATATCGGGATCAGCTACAAAACGATCCACTCAGTTTGGTAGGTTTAGTGAATTATAAACCTAAATTAAAAGACGGCGAGATGATAGGCATTGAGATCTCTGCTGGAAAAGATAAACGTTTATTCACTCAGTTAGGTTTGCGTCCAAGAGATGTGATTACTTCGATTAATGGTGTATCACTTTCAGATCCACAAAATGCAATGCAACTAATGGGCGATATACAAAATATGCAAGAACTACAAGTTGAAATAGATAGAAGCGGTAGCCCAATTAGCTTATTGCTGAACTTGGATCCCCGTTCTACCAATTTAACTGACAAGACTGGAATTTGATAGCTATGTTCCGCAATACAATCGATGTGTACCACAATTACAATAAACAAGGACAAGAATCAGTGTTTAAAATAATAACTCAAAAATTAACCCTTGCTGTTTTAGGTTTGATTTTGGTTGTTGGTAGCGTGCAGGCAGACAAAGCAACCATTAATCAAAAAGAAACCGATATAGAAGTTTTTATTGAAATGGTTAGCCGCCTTACTGGCAAAACTTTTATTGTTGACCCAAGAGTGCGAAATAAAAAAGTAACGGTCATTGCGCAGCATGAAATGGATGAAGATGAAATCTTTGCACTATTTTTAAGTGTATTGAAAGTCCATCAGTTTTCAGCGGTTAAAACTGATGGTATTTATAAAATCCAGCAGCTTCAATCCGCCAAACAAGATTCTGTGGATGTTTATAATGAAGGTGAAACATACTCAGGTGACCAATTAGTAACAAGGGTCATTAAAGTTGATAACGTTGATGTTGGATTGCTTGTTCCACTTTTACGAACATTGATTCCACAACAAGGTCACATGGCGCAATATAAGCCGACTAACGTGATAGTCATTCATGACTCGTCCGCTAACCTTGATAGAATTGTTAAAATTATTCGTAAAATAGATAAAGAGAGTAACGAGGAAATTGAAGTTATTGAATTAGAGCATGCGTCGGCAACGGAAATTGTTAGAATCCTCGAAAATATTGAAAAACAAAGTGGTGCGAAAAAAGCTTCGGACGTTAACAAACCTAAATTTGTCGCAGATGAAAGAACCAATAGTATTTTATTAAGTGCCGATAAAAAGTCATCCCTGCGCTTAAAAGCCTTAATTGCACAACTTGATTTACCGATAAAAAATGCCGGTAACACTAAAGTAAGGCATTTACGTTATGCCAAAGCTGAAGATTTAGCTACCTTGCTTGAAGGAGTTGCAGATTCATTAGAAACGGATGATCAGAAAAAATCATCAGGCTCTCGACGAGGAAGCAATAAGCTTTATTCGATTAAAGCGCATACTGAAACTAATGCATTGGTTATTACTGCGCCGCCCGATATTATGAAATCTTTTGATTCGGTCATTAACCAACTCGATATTCGTCGTCAGCAGGTTCATGTTGAAGCGATTATTGTTGAAATTTCTGAAGCGTTAAATAAAGAATTAGGTGTTCAATGGGTTTCTGACAAAGGGATCATTAATTATTCTAATACTAATCCAAGTGCTACAAGTTTACTGGCTGGTGTAATGTCTAATCGAGGTCAAGATGGAACTGTGACTACATCAATTATTGATGGTGTTCCAACAACACAAGAATCTCGTAACCAAGGTGACAATGGGCTTGGCATTGCGCAGGCAATCAGTGGTTTAACCGGTGCTCTTTTTGGCTTTTCTGATGGAAAGTCTTGGGCCGGTTTACTTAAAATGTTAGCGACCGATACAGAGTCAAATGTTTTATCAACGCCAAGCTTAACAACCTTAGATAACGAAGAAGCTACCATTAGTATTGGTCAAGAAATCCCAGTAATTACTGGTTCGCAACAAAGTAGTGGAGGCAACCAGAATCCTTTTAATTCAGTCGATCGTTTAGATGTTGGGATTAAACTAAAGATCACGCCTCAGATTAATGAAGGTGATGCCGTGGTATTAACTATTGAGCAAGAAGTTTCTGGTATTGCTGGTGCAACTGCGGTTGATGTTATTACTAACAAACGCCAAATTAATACAACGGTACTCGTCAATAGCGGTCAAACAATCGTTCTCGGCGGGTTGATTGATAATGATGTTCAAGAAAGTGAACAAAAGATTCCATTACTCGGCGATATACCTTGGTTAGGAAAATTATTTTCGTCGACAGGAACCAAAAAACGCAAAACAAATTTAATGGTATTTATTCGGCCGACAATTATTACCGACCATGCTGGCAGCGATAATATTAGTTCACGAAAATATAATTATATGCGCGCCTTGCAGCAGGATAAAAAAATGAGAGGCATTTCTTTAATGCCATTTACTGACCCAGCAGAATTACCTGAATGGGATGACGCACTATCTTTGCCTCCATCTTATGATGAAGTTAATAAAGACGACGCAGCAGATTCTAAGTAGTTTAGGAATATTTGAGAATTAATATGGCAGTCAGTGATTTTATAACCCAAGAGAAAGAAGCTCTTAACCAAGAACAACTAAATGATGACTTTATTTCTTCGGAGGAGGAAATAGCGGAAGTTCGTTTGCCTTTTTCGTTTGCTAAACGTCAGGGAATTGTTTTTAAAGCTAAACTGGTTGATGAAAATGTTATTCATGCAGTCGTTCGTGAAAATGTAACTGTACAGGCTATCTCCGAAGCCCGTCGTTTTTCGAATTACCCTCTTAAATTTGAAACAGTCAGTGATGATGATTTCGAGTTTACTTTAGGTCAGGTGTATCAAGATAATGCTGGCGAAGCGATGGCGGCAATGGAAGATATTGGTGATGATCTTGATCTGTTTAAACTGGCAGAAGAGTTGCCAGAAACCGAAGACTTGTTAGAAGCCGATGATGATGCTCCAATTATAAAATTAATTAATGCTTTGCTGACCGAAGCGATTAAAGAAAATGCATCAGATATTCACGTAGAGACTTTCGAAAACGATTTAAAAGTTCGCTTTAGAGTGGATGGCGTTCTGCGAGAAGTTTTAAGTCCGGGAAAAAAATTAGCCCCGCTTTTAGTTTCTAGAATTAAAGTTATGGCAAAGTTAGATATTGCCGAAAAACGTGTCCCACAAGATGGACGTATCGCACTTAAAATAGCTAATCGTGGTGTTGATGTTCGTGTTTCAACTATTCCGTCAAGTCACGGCGAACGAGTAGTGATGCGATTGTTAGATAAGCAGGCAGGACGACTAGAATTCTCTCATCTAGGTATGCCAGAAAATTTGATGACAGAGATGGATTCTCTACTACATAAACCTCATGGAATTATTTTGGTTACAGGACCAACTGGCTCAGGTAAAACGACCACCTTGTATGCCGGATTGACCCTACTCAATAATGCGAGCAGAAATATTTTAACGGTAGAAGATCCGATTGAATATTTACTTAACGGCATAGGACAAACTCAAGTAAATACCAAAGTTGATATGACTTTTGCTAGAGGACTCCGGGCGATATTAAGACAAGATCCCGACGTAGTGATGGTTGGTGAAATACGTGACCTCGAAACTGCTGAAATAGCGGTTCAAGCAAGTTTGACAGGGCATCTTGTACTATCAACCTTGCATACTAATACCGCTTCTGGAGCGGTGACTCGATTACATGATATGGGAATTGAACCTTTCTTGTTATCATCAAGCTTACTCGGCGTACTAGCCCAGCGACTCGTTAGAACCTTGTGTCCAACCTGTAAAACATCGGCAGTAGCAACCGATAAAGAATGTGAATTGATGGGTTTTGACGCTTCACATCCACCGCAAATTTATCATGCTACCGGTTGTGCAGAATGTAATCGTTCAGGCTATCGTGGTCGACAAGGTATTTTTGAATTGGTCACGATTGACGAAGAAACACGTAGCATGATTCATAAAGGTGTTGGCGAGTTAGAAATAGAAAAACATGCAAGAAATAAAGGTTTCAGTATTAGGGAAGATGGAAAGCGCAGGGTACTAGAAGGTATTACAACGGTTGAAGAAGTCTTACGAGTGACTAGAGAAGACTAATGGCAGCTTTTGAATACATTGCGCTAGATCGTGCAGGCAAACAAAAAAAAGGCATTTTGGAAGGTGATACGCCGAGACAGATTCGTCAGCTATTAAGAGATAAAAAATTAATCCCAATTGAAGTTGAAGGGGTTAATAAAAGTGATAAAGAAAATAAAGCAAATAAAAAAACAGGATTAAGTCGAACAAAAATTAGTGCTGCAGATTTAGCATTAATTACACGACAAATTGCGACGCTTATTAGAGCGGCAATACCTGTCGAAGAAACCATTAAAGCCGTTGCTGAACAAAGTGAAAAAAGTAAACAGCAATCGATGCTGTTAGGTATTCGAGCAAGAGTAGTTGAAGGTCATTCATTGGCGGATGCACTAAGTGAATATCCAAAAGTTTTTTCCGATCTTTATTGTTCAATGGTGGCGGCAGGTGAAAAATCAGGACATTTAGAGTTGGTTCTGGAAAGGCTGGCTGATTACACTGAGTCACGCCAAGCAATATCACAAAAAATTTCGGGCGCGTTGGTTTACCCTGTTATTTTGTCAGTGGTTAGTATTGCAATAGTGAGTTTTTTACTTGGCTACGTAGTACCGCAGATTACCGCAAGTTTTGTAGAGTCGGGACAAGAATTGCCATGGTTGACTCAAGCCTTATTAAGCATGAGTGAATACGTACAATCTTGGGGGATATTGACAGTAATAATTATTATTCTATTAATTGTTGGTTTTAAATATTTATTAAGAAATCCAAAGTTACGTCTCGCTTGGGACCGTTGGAAAATAAACGCATGGGTTATTGGAAAAATTATTCGAGGGTTAAATTCGGCTCGATTTGCTCGAACTTTGGCAATATTAAGTGCCAGTAGTGTTCCTTTGTTAGAGGGATTAAAAATTGCCGGCGAAGTGATGACTAATATGGAACTTCAAAAGGCGGTTAACGAAGCGGCCTTAAGAGTCAGTGAAGGAGCAGGCCTTAAAATTTCATTGCAGCAATGCGGTTATTTTCCACCAATGATGTTACACATGATTGCCAGTGGTGAAAGCTCTGGAGAGTTAGAGCAGATGCTTGATCGAGCAGCGGATAATCAAGAAAATCAATTTAACAATATGGTTAGCGTCATGATGGATATGATTGGTCCGATTATGATTCTAATTATGGGCGGCTTTGTTTTTACAATTGTATTGGCAATTATGCTGCCGGTATTTGAATTAAGTAATACGTTAACCTAAATGAGTTAACGTTAACAATAATATAAACTTATATAAGCAGGATGTTACAGATGAATAATTTAACAACAAAACAAAAAGGTTTCTCTCTCTTAGAAATACTAGTTGCTATGGCAATTATGGCAATTCTAGGTGGCGTTATGGTGATTAAATTTGCCGGAAAAACAGAAGAAGCAAATTTGATTAAAATTAAAACCGATATCAAAGCGATTGAATCTGCATTGATTCAATACAGCGCGGATAACTTTATGTATCCAACATCAGAACAGGGTATTGAAGCACTTGAAACAAAGCCTGAGATAAGACCAATCCCCAGTAATTATGCGAGACAAGGCTATATTAAATTGAATGCTGATCCTTGGGGAAATCCTTATCAATATGAATACCCTGGGGAGTTTGGAGAATATGATATTTATTCTTTGGGTGCTGATGGAGAGGAAGGTGGAGAAGGTATGGCTGTTGATATAGGCAACTGGAATGTCGATGAGGTAATTCGTGCATTTAAAACAGGCGAACAATAATTTTAAATGTTATTTAATTACCGGAATAAAGGTTTCAGTCTATTAGAAATTTTAATTGCTATGGCAATTATGGCTACTTTAATCGCCGTCGCATTTCCGAACTTATCACAAAATACAGACAAGCTAGCAAAGAAAGAAATATTAAGATTAGTGGCCGCTATTGAATTAGTGAGAGATCAAGCTGTTATTTTAAATCAAGAATATGGTCTTAATATTGATGAAGAAGGTTATCAATTTCTAGTTCTCAATGAAGATGAAGAAGATTCGCCTGCCAAGTGGCAAGCCATTGAGGAAAGGCCAGAGTTAGGCGAACACGAGTTTCCAGAAGGGTTAGATATTAACCTTTCGATTGATGGAGAAAATGTATTTTCTTCGAGTGCAGATGAAATTGATATCTTTGAGGAAGATGTAGAAATTTTTGAAGGTGGTGAAGAAAAGGAAAAAAAGGTCGAGCCGCCTCAAATATACTTTCTTTCTAGCGGTGAGCAAAATCAGTTTTCAATTGCTATTGCTATCGAAGAGGCAATGCAAAAAAATCGTGAAGAAAAAATATTCTTTAGGGTTCGAGGCTTTCTTACTGGGAATTTAAAATATGAAGGGCCACTAGTTGGTAATTTATTTCAAGACCTTGATCGAGAATTTGAAAATGAAGAATAAGATTATTGGCAAAGTATAAAACGAGTTATCCATTGAATTTTTTAGGTAAAGAATTAAAAGCAAAGGGATTCACTTTGATTGAAGTGTTGATTGCTATGGCTATTTTTGGATATGCCGCGGTTAGCCTGCTTGGAAAAATGACTCATTACCAATCGGCTCAGATAACCTCCAATCAACGAACGGTTGGTCATTGGGTGGCAATGAATCGAGTCGCAGAAACTCGGCTTGAAAAAAAATGGCCAAATATCGGCGTGACCCGAGGTGATGTCGAAATGGCTAACCATACTTGGTATTGGTTACAAACCGTTAGTAAGACGACAGAGAAAGAATTACGACAAATAGAAGTTGAAGTTAGATTAGAAGAAAAAGATGAAATTGCAGTGACTAGATTTGTTGCTTTTGTAGCTAATAAATCAATCAAAAAATAATGACTCAGCTTAATAAAAAAATTGGGTTTAATAAAAATAAGCAGCAAGCTTTTACATTATTAGAGATCATTATTGCTATGGCAATTGCTGCTTTGATTGGTATTGGCGCAATGAGTTTGTTAGATAGTGCAACGCTTGGTCATAAGAAAATAGAGAGTCAAGGTAAGCGATATAATCAAATAGAAAGGGCATTGCTATTTTTATCGAGTGACATTCAACAATTAGCACCAAGAAAATTTAGAGATGAATTTGGCGATAAAAAGAATAACTTAACGGGAGATGATTCAATAGGTTCAACCCATTTAAGTTTTACCCGTTTAGGACGGCGAAATCCTGCTGGTTTGCCTCGGTCTAATCTAGAGAAGTTAACTTACTTTGTTGAAGATGAATCTCTAAAACGTGTGAGTTACGCTTACCCAGACGGCATGAGCTTAGAGCAAGGTTTGGCTAGAGAAATATTAGAGGATGTTACTAGTTTTTCGGTTGAGTTTTTTGACGGTGAAGAGTGGACAGATTTTTGGCCAGTTAACGATGACAATTTAGCTCAAGAATCTGATGCTAACCCGTCACCCGTTGCACTCAAAGTAAAATTGCAACTGAAAGATTTGGGATTGGTTGAAAGGCTTTATGTAATATCCGATCATCGAGAAGAAAAGCAGTGAGTCAGGTAGAAAAAATAACACGACAAAAAGGAACAGTATTAATTACGGTCTTGTTAGTTGTTGCTTTTGTGGTTATTTTAGTCGTTGAGGTGAATAAAACAGTTAACTATCAGTCGCAATTAAATAGAAATCTGATCCATAGAGATCAAGCTTATTCTTATTTAATTGGCATGGAAGAGTTAGCGAAAGTGTATTTAAAAAAAACATTTGATTCGGAAAAAACTGAAACCGTCCATTTAGGGCAGAGTTGGGCACAAGATGATATTACTTTTCCGTTTGATGGCGGTGTGATGAATGCGAGTATTACCGATATGCAAAGTTGTTTTAATTTGAACTCTTTGTCAGTAATAGATAAAGACCCAAATCAGGGGAGCAAGGGTGGAAATCCTTCAGGAACACAACATAAGGTAACTGTTGGAGAAGAAATATTCACGGTATTGTTAGAGAAATTATTAGAGGATACAGACATTCAAGCGTCGGCTTTATCGGCAGAGGCAAGAGATTGGATTGATTCTGATCATACTCCAAGTGGACCAGATGGAGCGGAAGACCTCTATTATCAGGGATTAGATATACCTTATTTACCGGCCAACGGTTCAATGGCTCATACTAGTGAGTTGCGTTCGGTTAAGTCGTTTAGTAAAAAGATTTACGCGAGTATTAAGGATTATATTTGCGTACTGCCAAAGGGTGATGACAATAGCTTAAATGTAAATACGATTAATTCCGAACATTCTGAATTACTTTTTGCCGCCTTAGGCGGTAAGATTGGTGAAGATAAGATAAAAGAAGTTATATCTCAACGGCCTGAGGTCGGTTATAAAATGCAAGAGTTTTGGGATGCGGTTGGCGCAGGGGAAACGGTAAAAAAAGGGTTCAGGCAAAGAATAGACGTAACAAGTAACTATTTTCAGATGGATGCGAAAGCAGAAATAAATCGCACCAAAGTTTATATGAAAACACTTTTTGTGAAAGAGGACGACAATCAGTTTAAGGTTGTTTCTCGATATTTTGGAAAAGACTAATGGCAGAAATAACATTATTTTGGGGTGAAAAAGAACAGCCCTCATTTATTTGGGAAATATCTAAAAGCCAAGATATAAACCGAAACCAAACAGCTATTCATGAACTGGAAAGTCATGAAATTTTGAAGGCAGACCTCGCTTGCTTAGCTGAAATGGCAGAGCTAAATACAGTGACATTGGTTCTATCTTCTAAAGATGTTAGTTGTGCACAAGTTGAAGTCCCTAATAAAGCACAGCGTTTATTACGTAAGGCTGTTCCCTATATGTTAGAAGATGAAATGGCTTCTTCAGTGGATGATCTATTCTTTGCATTGGCAGATAAAAGCAAAGATAAATTACTCTCTGTTAGAGTGGTTGACCGCGAATATTTAGAGTCAATATTAGAGAGCTTCAAACAGGCAGAGATCAAGTTAAGCAATGTTTATGTAGATATCGATTTAATCAAAGTACCAGAAGAAGGAATTAATTTAGTATTAACGTCATCTCAATGCTTAAGTGTCGATTCTGAAGGTAAGCGTTGGTATTGCCATCAAGATGATTTTAGCTGGTTAATACAAAAACAAATTAATAACGATGCCGAAGCAGATGAATTACCTGTGGCTATTCCCCTTGATATTTATTCTGAAAAAGAGACTGATGAGTTTATTCATCAGTTGCCTGTTGGTCGGTTTGCGGTAAACAGTCATCAAGTCGAGAATATGAATGAATTTCTTATTGAGCAAACAGCCACGCCTATCAATTTATTACAAGATCAATATGAAGTAACAAAAGAAAACTCGCAGCTAACTAATTTCTTAACTAAAGTAGCCAGTATAGCTGTCTTCGTTTTAGTCACCCATTTGGTTTATCAAGGGGTTTATTTTTACACCTTATCAGAGCAAAAAGAACAGCTAGATAAGCAGAAGTTTACCTTGTATAAACAAGCTTTTCCTAGAGAAAAAAATGTAAGAAATCCCGATAAAAAAATGCGAGTTCACATGAAGTCAGTAGCTTCACAATCTGGGGGTGCTGACTTTTTGACGCTACTCACATCGAGTAGTGAATTGCTAACAGACCTTGAAAAAATTTACCCAACTAATATTAGTTACGATAGTGTAAAAAATGAATTAAGGTTAGATGTGATTGCTTCTGACTTGGTAATTCTTGATCAATATGCAGCGGCATTAAAAAAAGCAGGTCATCAAGTAGAAAAGTCATCTGAAACTCAGCGTGGTGAAGGTTATTCAAGTCGGTTAACGATTAGAAAATAAATTAAAAAAAGATATGATAACAAATATTTTGGAAAACATATTATGGAACAAATAAAAGCTTGGTATTCATCTCTCGATGAAAAAGACCAAAAAATTTCGATAGTCGCGGCTGTGATTATCACTTTGCTGATTATTTATCTTATTTTACTGAGTCCTGTTAATGATTCGGTTTCGTCTCTAGAAAAAGAAGTCGCTGCTAAACAAAAAACAATTAATTGGATGAAAGCACAAGTGCCTATTATTCTATCGAGCAAAGGTGGTCCTAGTGCTCGAACAAGCAATCAAGCCTTGTCTTCGATTGTAAATACGACGACTAATCGATTCAACTTACCAGTATCTAGAAGAGATAGCAAAAGCCCTAATGAAATGCAGATTTGGTTTGACAATGTTTCTTTTGATTCATTTTTGCGTTGGTCTAACGAATTAAAGACTAGGCATGGAGTTAGTATTTCAACAGCGAATATTCGTAGCCAAGATAGCAACGGTATTACCAGTATTAATGTAAAGTTAATTAAGTAGGGCTTTCATAAGTAGTGTCATAGAGTAACCCAAGTTTGAATTAGTCAGTGAATTAGGAATAAGATGAAAAAGAAAATTGGTATTTTAGTTGGTTTGTTTATTATTCTCGTTGTGGTGTTTGCGCCCGCGCGACTTGCAGAAGGGTTTATTCCAAAAAACAATAATCTAATAGTTGGTAATCTAACCGGTAGTCTTTGGTCGGGAAAGGTTGATCAGATCATGGTTAAAGGCTGGAATTTACAAGAAATCGAATATAACCTGAGTATATTATCTCTGATTTCTGGTTCATTCGGTGGAAGTAGTTCCGTTCATAATGGTGATTTGAATGGGGATTTCTCTTTTCAAATTGTTGATAGCAAACATATATCATTAAGCCAAACAAATATTAAAATTGATGCGGTTCGATTTGAAGAATATATGCCGTTTCCGGGCATTAATTTAGGTGGAACTGCCAGTACAAAGGATTTCTCTATTCAGCTGGTGAATCAAAAACCTAGTTTTCTTTCTGGAATGACTAGCTGGAATGATGCGAATATTTCCCTTAATAGTAATAGTTGGTCACTCGGTAATTTTGATTTTGTCTGGGAGACTAATCAGGAAACTAATTTAATTACTGGTACGCTTAGTAAAGCCAGAAAAAACCAATTAGGTATTGAGGGTAAGGTAACGCTAACTAAAGAGGGATTATTTGAATTTAGAGGAAGCGTTTTAGCATCAATCGACCAGAATATTTACGCCGCTCTTTCTTTATTCTCAAACGGACCTGTTAAAGACGGGCGTCTACCAATTAAGTTTAAAAAGAAAATTTATTAAAATGACGATAATTAATATTAGAATGAATAGATAACGATGACCAAGACTAGTATGACAAACAATCAAATGAATTTTTGTTGGGATTTAGTTGATACCGTTTTGCTTGATATGGATGGTACGTTATTAGATCTGCATTATGATAATTATTTTTGGGGCGAATATTTACCATTTTATTATTCAAAACAGCACAACCTTTCTCTGCTTGAGAGTAAGAAAATACTAGAGCAATACTCTAACGATGTTAAAGGGACATTAGATTGGTATTGTTTGGATTATTGGTCAGAACTTCTTTCAACTGACATTGTAAAAATTAAATCGGAGATCGATGATAAGATCGATCTACGTCTCCATGCGATAGAATTTTTAGCGCACCTAAATAAAATCAATAAACGGGTTATTTTAGCGACCAATGCACACCCTAAAACATTAGAGTTAAAATTAGTCAAAAAAGACTTTTCAGAATATTTTGATGCAATGTCTAGTTCACATGATCTTGGTTACCCTAAAGAAGAACAAGAATATTGGCATGCACTAACAAAAAAATTCGATTTAGATCCTAAACGATGTCTTTTTGTTGATGATAGCTTACCGATATTGGCGTCTGCCGAGAGGTTTGGTATTGGGCATCTTCTGGCAATTCCTCAACCAGATTCTCAAAAAAATCCGAGAGATTGTTCTCCCTATACTGGTATTAGCGACTTTTGTCAGTTAATCTAGTGAAAGTCCGCACCATTATTACCGCTACTCATGAATAAGATATCTCAAATTACAGACAAGCCCGTCATTAAAAGCAAGAAACAGATTGCCCGCACTCGTTTATTTAAAGTGGAGGAGTTAGAGCTAACCTTTTCCAATGGAGAAGAGCGGACTTACGAAAGGCTTGTCGCTGGAGCTAATGGTGCGGTCATGGTTGTGCCTATTCTTAATAATGAAATGATCATACTCATCCGAGAATATTCTGCCGGAACTGACGACTATCAACTGGCTTTTCCCAAAGGTCTAATGGAAGTCAATGAGACAGTAGAGCAAGCGGCAAATCGCGAATTAAAAGAAGAGATAGGTTATGGTGCTAACAAGTTTACCAGTATGAAAAAAATGACCCTTGCGCCGGGATATTTAACTCATAAAATGAATTTAGTGATGGCAGAAGGTTTGTTTGAAGAAAGTTTATTAGGTGACGAACCTGAAGCTTTAGAAGTTGTTAAGTGGCCAATCTCCGATATTGAATCAATATTAGAACAAGATGATTTCACTGAAGCGCGTTCGATAGCAGCACTTTTTTTAGCTAAGCAGATTCTCGAACAACGAAAGTTTTAAACTTATTATGCGTATTTACTACAAGGATTAAATAAAAACATGCAAGATTTATTAAATGATGTCATCAAAATTGCCAAACAAGCGGGCGATAAAATATTAGAAATTTACAATAGCGATGACTTTGATGTTCAAATAAAAGGTGATGATTCGCCTTTAACTAAAGCAGATTTAGCAGCACATAATGTCATTGTTGATTTTTTGGAAGCAAACTATCCGGATATTCCCTGTCTTTCAGAAGAGAGCAAAGGCATAGAGTTTGACGATAGAAAAAACTGGAAGCAATCTTTTGTAATTGATCCGCTTGATGGCACTAAAGAGTTCATAGCAAGAAATGGCGAGTTTACCGTCAATATTGCTTTGCAAATAAATGGCAAGCCGGTACTGGGTGTTATTTACGTACCGGTTACAGATGTTATTTATTATGCTGCAGAAGGTATCGGGGCATTTAAACAAGAACAAAACCAAACTGCAAAACAGATTTCAGTGAGAAAATTACAGAAAAAAGATGGCGAAAATCATTTCACGGTTGTTGCAAGTCGAAGACATGGTTTGGATAAGGTAGAAACGCTTTGTCAGAACTTCGCAAGTTATGATCTGACCAGTCGAGGAAGTTCGTTAAAAATGTGTATGGTGGCTGAAGGTTCAGCCGATCTTTATCCTCGCTTGGCTTTAACTTCCGAATGGGATACTGCAGCTGCACAAGCAATCGTTGAGCAAGCTGGTGGAAAAATCGTTCAGTTAGATTTTTCTGATATGACCTACAATCAAAAAGAATGTTTACTTAATCCTTTTTTCTTAGTGCTTGGTGATCCTAAGTTTGATTGGCAAGGTGAGTTGGTGATTCCTGAGTTGGATTAGAGGTAGTTATTTAGCCGAAGAAGATAGATCCAATTTTTGGCTATTATCAACCGTTAAATCCCCCAATCCAACCAATTCAAATTCATATTCTAGTCCAGCTAATTGCTCTCTCAAAAAATCGAGGGTTTCTGGATAAGGGTGACAAATAATAACCACTTTTCCTATTTTATGGGCAATTTTTTTTGCTTTGTTAAACTGTTCAGGAATTGAAATATCTACCCCCTTGTGATCGAGGAAAATATCTCTTCCGATTGTTGGCACGCCTGTTTGATTAGCGATATCTTCGGCAACCGAATCTTGACTGGTTTTAGAATCGAGAAATAAGAAAGATTGATTCTTAGCCTCTTGCATCAACCATTGCATCTTTTCCTCATCTTCAGTGAGAAGACTTCCCATATGATTGTTAAACCCAATAATGTTAGGTATTGATGCAATGTTTTGTTCAAGTACATATTTAAAAGTTTGTTGATCCATATTCGAGAACAGAGCACCTGGACCGAGTAGATCGGGTCTGGTAAAAGCCTCCATTGGTAAATGCATAATCACATCGTGACCGTTAAGAGTCGCAAACTCAGAAATCATTTCAGCATGAGGTGTTTGCGGTAAAATAGCTGCGGTCATCTTGGCAGGCAAAGAAAGCATTTGTTTTGCGATAATTGAATTATCGCCTAAATCATCAATGACAATGGATATCTTAGGTTTGTTTAAAGTGGCGCTTTTATCTAAAGAATCTGCAGAAAGGCTGTCTACAAAAACAAATATAAAATAGAGAAGAAAACAATTCAAACTCTTAGTGAAAGTGTTAATGGCTCGCTACTCTTTTTTATCAGAAATTAGTTCAAAGGCTTGAAGTAATTCTAAATCATTTAGTAGCTCGGAGGCACCTTTATTTTCTAAACCAGCGGTTTTAAATTTAACATCTGGTTTAATACCAACATCTTGAATTTTATTTCCTTTAGGCGAGAAATATTTTGCGGTAGTAATTTTTAAGCCGTACTCTTGTCTTAGAAAAATAATTGATTGGATCGAACCTTTTCCGTAAGAAACATCTCCTAAAATAGTCGCTTTTTTATGATCTTGTAAAGCTGCAGCGAGTATCTCACTGGAAGAAGCTGAATTCTCATTCATCATGACAACAACACTTAAATCCATATAGGGAGCTAAACTACTTGCCTCGAAAATTTCGTTAGCATCATCTGTTCGACCAGATGAAGTTAGCAAGGTTCCAGAATCAATAAACAGATCAGATATTTCAATGGCTGATTCAAGAACGCCGCCAGGATTGTCTCGCAAGTCAATAATTAGCTTTTCGATTGGCTGAGCGCGAGACATATCAGAAACGGCACTAACAAATTCTTTAGGACTTTTTTTTGTGAACTGAGAAATTGCTAAATAGCCTGTTTTGGACGGTAGCAAACTACTGGTAACACTTGGCAGTTGAACAACCTCACGAACGAGTTTGTACTCTTTTTCTTTAGGATTTGTTTGGCTAAGGTTATTTGAATCGATAACCGTGAGTGCAACTTTTGAATTAACTTTTCCGTGTAATAATTTATAGGCATCTTCGGAAGAGATCTGTTTGATATTGATTCCATTAATCTTAGAGACAACCATCCCTTTTTTAAGTTGTTGGCGATAGGCTGGACCATTTTTAACAACTGTATCAATCTGAATTCCATTTTCATGGTCGTTAAAACTCAAGCCAATTCCAGCATATTCACCATTATTATCCGCTGAAAAATTAGAAAATGCTGTTGAGTCCAAATATCTAGAATGTTTATCTAAACTACCCACCATCCCTTTAATGGCAGCATTAATTAACTGTTTATCATCAACTTCTTCGACATAGATTGATTTTACATAATAATAAACCTCACTAAAGGCTCGAATTTCTTCAAGAGGTAACAGCTGGTGATTATCGGATTTAGTGCTTTTTTCTGAACCTGCATAACTATTGCCGATAAACATCAGAAAGGGTGCAATTAGAAAAAGAAGGTAGCTAAATTTTATTTTTGTCATTGTTATCTGGCTCTAAATGAGAGAAGGAGCATCATCTGTCCACAGGCCAAATGAATCATTACTACGAATATAACTAACTAAATGGCAAACAACAAACAAAAAATTGGAGAAGTTATTGACCAAAAGAAATATAAGTTAATTATTCTGACTTCAGGTTGGTTATCGGCAATAGTCCTGAAAACTATAGTAATTCTTTATTTTCAGGGGGTTAGGCGACTAATTCATGAATAAACTGAACCCAAAAAACACTCTCGATCTTTCCAATCATTAAAGAAGGCTAACAATTCTTTACGCTCGCTTCGCCAATTAATTGTGGGGTGTCTAAAATCCAAATAGCCCAGTGCGCAGATGATGGTGATATGAATAATAGTGATAGCTTCAGGTAGAGAGGTTAATCGGTTTTCTATTTCAATTAAGCTTCTATCAATGGCCGATAAATTTCGTTGATACCAGAAATCTGATTTTAGTCCGTCTTTATCTCTTAATGATTCCATTTGCAACGCAACGCTGGAGTCCATCAAGCCAGAACAAATCGAGTAAAAAGTTTTTAATCGCCAGTCGGCGTAAATAGCCTCAAACAGCTGTCCACCGGAAATGTTTGCGTCGAGATAGTCACAAATGACTTCGCTATCTAATATGGGTTCACCATCTGCAATTAAGCAAGGAACTTTGCCCAATGGGTTGACGCTTAAGAATTCGGTTTCGTTATTAAAAGGGTGGGATTCACAAAGTTCGACTTGGTTTTGAGCGTTTAACTCAGCAATAGTCGCTCTAACGCAGGCGGCAAAAGGAGATGCTTTGGTATAGTATAATTTCATTTTTTAACTCTTGATTTTAATTCTTAAGTCTTAGTTTTTAATTCTTGATCACTGAGATGACAAAACTTATCCAACCGACAATAAATAATAATCCACCAAGCGGAGTAATTGGCCCGAGCCATTTCTGACCGGTTAATGCCAGTCCATATAATGAGCCTGAAAAAAACAGAATGCCAAGGATGAAGCTGATGGCAGAAATATTGACCCACAAAGTATTTGGCCCGGTTTGTTGTTGTAATTGAAAAGCGAATAACCCAATAAGAATTAATCCAAGACCATGAGTCATTTGATATTGAGCTGCGGTTTGGAAAATACCAATCGCGTATTCATCAAGTCGATTCTTTAATCCGTGAGCAGCAAAAGCACCAAGAATAACCGAAGTAAGTGCAAACATTGCACCGCTGACTAAGATCCATTTGTGCATTATTTTGTCTCCAGTTTTTTTAGAGCGAAAAAAATTTATTTTTTATTAATAGATTCGATAATTTTAGTGGTAGAAACGCCATCAACAAATTGAAGTATTTCTACACTACCGCCATTAGCTAGGACTTCTTTTGCTCCGGCTATTTCTTCGACCTTATAGTCGCCACCTTTCACTAAGATATCAGGCATCATCTCGCTGATTAATTGTTGTGGCGTTTCTTCACCAAACTCAACTACCCAGTCGACTGAGCCAAGAGCAGCTAATACGGACATTCTACGATCGCAGGGATTAACAGGTCGCCCTTCGCCTTTGAGTTGACGAACGGAGTCATCACTATTAACGGCTACAATTAATCGGTCACCAAGCGCTTTGGCTTGCTGCAAATAGGCAACATGGCCAGCGTGTAAAATATCAAAACAGCCATTGGTCATCACGATTTTTTCACCGTGGGCTTTGGCTTCTTCGATAACGATTGAGAGTTGTTGCTCAGACATTTTTCCAGAACCAGCAACACCCATAGTACGTAATTTTCGTCTAAGTTCATGGGCGCTAACCGTTGCAGTACCGAGTTTTACCACCACAATTCCTGCGGCAGTGTTAGCGAGCGCGACAGCATCTTCGATCTTACTTCCTGCTGCAAGTGCGCTAGCCAGCGTACCAATAACGGTATCGCCAGCGCCTGTGACATCAAAGACCTCTCGTGCGAGTGCAGGTAAATGGAGCTCTGGTTGATTAGGTCTTAGCAGCGTCATTCCGTGTTCACCACGGGTAATCAGTAAAGCCTGCCACTGATGTTTGTTGAGTAGTTCAATGCCTTTTTCGACTAACTGGCGTTCGTCTTCGCAATGACCAACAACCGCTTCAAATTCATGCAGATTAGGCGTGATTAGCGTCGCTCCTTGGTATTTTTCAAAATCATGACCTTTTGGATCAACCAATACAGGGACATTATGTTTATTGGCTATTTGAATGAGCTGCTGAATATTATCTAGAGTCCCTTTGGCGTAATCCGATAAGATGACGGCACCGCAACCTTCAATTTGTTTTTCCATTCGACTTGCCAATCCTGAGATACCACGCCCTTTAAAGTGTTCTTCAAAGTCCAGTCGAATTAATTGCTGCTGACGACTAATAACGCGCAACTTAGTAATGGTTGGAACTTCGGCTATCTTTTCGAAATCGCAAACGACCTTTGCGGCAGACAAACGTGTTTCTAAGCTTGTTGCTGCTTCATCCGTACCAGTGATCCCAATGAGTGTTGCTGAGCTACCAAGGCTTGAAATATTGAGTGCAACATTACCAGCACCTCCTGGACGTTCTTCAATTTGATTAACGTTAACCACTTGGACTGGTGCTTCTGGAGAGATTCTTGAACTGCCGCCATGCCAATAACGATCGAGCATGAGATCGCCAACAATGAGAACTTTTGCAGATTCAAAGGCCGGAAGTGTAATTGTCATAGGTTTAGCTCAGATTGAATAGTATGTTCTGAGGAGATTTTAGCATAAATTTGAAATGCAATAACTCTTGATATTTGACTCTCTCTACCTACTTTTGAATTGTTTGTTGCTAGGAAGGCGAAAAATTTTGTTTTAAATAATCAACAATATCTGCTGATTCATACATCCACTGAGTTTCACCATCTTTATCAATCCGTAAACAAGGAACCATCGTGCTACCACCTCCTTGCATTAATTCATCACGATATTGTGTTCCTTGGTGAATATTTCTCATTTCCATATCAATTCCCAGCTGTTTCATGGCTATTTGAACACGGAAGCAAAAAGGGCAGGTGCTGTAATAATAAAGTGAATGATTGGGTATCATAGTCAAGGAACTCTTGTCTTTTTTATTAAATAGTGAAAATAATTTTGAAAGCATTGTACATATTCCAAATAAACAAATTAATCAGTTTTTGGGTAAAAACCTGATTTGTTTGATGCGGTAATTTTGGACAGCTGAAGCTGATATTTGTTACGCCCAAGTAATTGTTTCAGGCGCTTTATACCATATAACCAATTGATATTGGAATTAAAGGTAGGATTTATTCATTATTAGGGCATGAACATTTCTCAAACAAATCTACTCTTTGTCACTGCTCGTATCGAGCATCACCACCATCATTATTGATGGCGGTGTTTTTATCTGTTTGATGAATTAATAATTATCAAATTTAAAAACCCCGTTTACTTAGGTAGCGGGGTTTTTTTGTACCTCAATTTTTAACAAAATGTCAATTAAAGAGATTAAGAAAATGAGTTTAAAACTAGTATTACCGAAAGGACGAATTAGTACAAAAGTGGTACAACTTTTATCTGATTGTGGGATTGAATTACGAGGTGGCGAGCGTGATTACAGACCTAAGGCGTATGGATTCGATCTAGAAGTTAAATTACTTAAAAGTCAAAACATTCCTTCTATGGTCGAAATCGGTCAGCATGATATTGGTTTTGCAGGACAGGATTGGATCAATGAGCGTAATTGCAAAGTTGAGATCCTAAAAAATCTCGGTTACGACCCGGTAAAAATAGTGGCGTGTATTCCAGAAGAGTGGGATTGGCAAAAAATCCAAAAACGCCCACTTGTGGTTGCTTCGGAGTACAAGAACATCAGTACCGAATATCTCAATAAACTGGGTGTTGAATATCAATTGCTGCGTTCTTACGGAGCGACCGAAGTTTTCCCGCCAGAGGATGCCGATATGATTATCGATAATACCTCAACGGGTTCTACGATTGTGGCAAACCGATTAAAAATAGTTGATACAGTGATGGAAAGTTCAACTCAATTTATTGCTAATACTGAAGCGATGAAAGATGCTAGTAAACGAAGAGATATTGAAGACTTGCTAACGCTTATGCAGGCGGTTATTAATGGTCGAGAAAGGGTCTTATTAGAAATGAATTGTAGTAATGAGGTGATTGAATCAATTGTTGATCTACTTCCATCAATGCGATATCCAACGGTTTCTCCTTTGTATCAGGATAAAGGTTTTGCGGTAAAAGCAGCGGTTAAGAAAAGTCAAATTAGAGAATTAATTCCGAATCTAATTGCTGCGGGTGCGACGGATATTCTTGAAACAGCTATCAGAAAAGCGATTTAGTTGAGAAGTCATTGGATTAAGGTGAGGTTGGATTTAAAAGATAATGGATAAGATTCTAAAACTCGATTTTAATGAGCGTTGTGACAAAAGTAGTCCTTTGACTGATAACTTACCTGTTGGTGATTCTCTTTGGCAATATCCCGAGCGACAGCCGCTCGAACAAATAATCGCGGAGCAAAATGGCTTGTCTGTTAATCAAGTTTTGTGTACCAATGGTGGTGATGAAGCGATTATGATTCTGATGAGAATGATTAATGAAGGAATAAAGTTGATATTGCCGCTTCCAGCTTTCTCTCAATACACCTGGGGCATAAAAAGTTGGCAGCTAACCGCTGATGTAATTCAAGCCAAGGATGATTTATCTATTAATATAGAAGAAACTCGCCAAGCGATTATTGAAAATGATCGATCCGTCACAGTGTTAACTCGACCGAATAACCCGACCGGTGAATCGATAGCTTATGACGATCTTATCGGAATCATTCAGTTAGCTAAAGAAAATAATGGATGGATATTTCTCGATGAAGCTTATATTGAGTTCTCTGATGAAACCTCTTTAACTGAAACCCTGGCAGCTAAAAAAGGATTATCCCAATTTGATAATCTAGTTATCTTAAGAACTTTTTCAAAAGCTTACGGCCTAGCAGGAATTCGATTGGGTTATCTTTTAGGAACAGAATTACTCATTGAACAATTTCGTGTCCGTTGTATGCCGTTTAATTTATCAGCACCAAGTATCAAAATCGCAAAAGAAGCATTGAGAAAAACGAACCAAACTGAGATGAAAAATTACTGTAAGCAAATCAAAAAAAATAGAGCAATACTATTTGATAGGCTTACCTCATTGGGTATCAATGTATTCCCCAGTCAAGCTAATTTTCTTTTTATGACATTACCAAACAATCAAGCCAAAGCCGTTAAGTCCTTTATGGCTAAAAATAATATTCTACTCCGAAGTTTTGATGATACTGGATTGACCAATAGTCTGAGGATTACCATTCCATTTGAGATAAAAAAACTTCTTGAACTGTTAAAGCAATGTTTGCAGCCACAACTGGTTTGTATGGATATGGATGGTGTTTTAATTGATACCAGCGGTAGTTATGACCAATGTGTTTTAGCGACGGTTAAACAATTGTCAGGAATAAAAATAAGCATCGAATCGGTTGAAGTTCTTCGTTGTCAGGGTGGTTTCAATAATGATTGGGTGTTAAGTAAGCAACTTTTAGATAACTTAGGTTTTAATTTGGATTTGGAGCAAGTGACACAAGTATTCCAATTACTTTATTTAGGTAAAAACAAGGATGGATTAGTTGCTAATGAAAAATCGATTATTTCGTCAAAGCTCGTTAATCAAATTAAACAATCAAATAATACTCAATTTACGATAGTTACCGGTCGCCCTAGAAAAGAAGCACGTTTTGGTCAGGCTTTAGTCGATCTTTCAGAATTAGAACTGATTAGTCTCGATGATGTTAAACAGGGAAAACCTTCGCCTGAGGGGATCCAAAAGCTTCAACTGAAGTATTCAAATTCAAGTTGGATGTGTGGGGATAATCCCGATGATATGCAAGCAGCTGTTGGCTCAAATTCACTTGCAATCGGAATTGGCGAAGGCAAAGTAGACAGTCTTTATCAGGCAGGCGCAGACATCGTATTAAAAAACATTAATGAACTGGAGAAATGGTTATGTCCTCTCAAATAAATGACGATCAGTTAGATAGCGAGAATAAATCAGTAACGATTTCCCGAAAGACAAAAGAAACCGATATTGAATTATCTTTGAATATAAATGGCTCTCAAAAGTTAGACATTAAAACCGGTTTAGGTTTTTTTGATCACATGCTCGAACAGCTTGCATCACACGCGCGTTGGGATCTGAGTATTAAAGTGGGAGGTGACTTAGAAGTAGACGATCATCATACGGTTGAGGATGTCGCTATTTGCTTAGGTGAGGCGTTACAAAAAAACTGGCGAGGACTTAGTTCTATGCAACGTTATGGGCAGCGACTGATGCCAATGGATGAAGCGCTTATTATGGCCGCTGTTGATTTGTCTGGACGAGGAATCTATGTAGGTGAAATACCTTTTACTCGTGAAAATTTAGGTGATGTAAGTACTGAAATGTTTGCACATTTTTTTAATACCTTCGCAACTAGTTCAGCAATGACACTACATATTAACCCGATGTATTTTAAAAATAATCATCATTTAGCTGAAGGGTGTTTTAAGGCAGTGGCTTATGCGCTTAAAGAGGCATTGAGTTCTTCGCCCGGTAATAATACAACTAAAGGTGTTCTGTAAATCTTTACTTTTTAAGAAGGCCAAGATAAAAGACAAATTAAGATGAAAAAAATATTAATCATTGATACTAAAGCAGGTAATTTATTTAGCTTAAAAGCTTCAATAGAGCGATTAGGTTTTCTACCGATTGTTTTAGATAAACCCAATGAACAAGAATTTGATGCCATAGTCATTCCCGGGCAAGGTCGTTTCGGAACGGTTATGAAGAATATAAGAGCTAATAATTGGGATTTTTATCTACAAAAGGCAAGAGATGAGGGTAAACCAATACTTGGAATTTGTGTTGGTATGCAGGTGTTTTTCGAATCGAGTGAAGAAGATCCGGGTGCTAAAGGCTTGGCTTGGTATAAGGGAGAAGTGAAAGCGCTTAATTTCCCTAAAAAACCGATGGTCGGATGGGCGACTTTGCACAGCGATATTTGGCCTGATGAGTCGGTTTATTTTGTTAATAGTTATGCGATAAAAGAAAGCAGTATATCGATAGCAACTACTAACTATGGTGAAGAGTTTTGTGCAGCTGTTAGGCAGGATTCATTTACTGGTGTGCAATTTCACCCAGAAAAATCCAGCCACGCAGGTAGCCGAATAATTGAACAGGCATTAACTAATTTTGGAACTGAGCAATGATTAATCAAAAATCAGACTTGATGCCAAGAATTATTGTTTGTCTCGATGTTGACAACCGCCGAGTAGTTAAGGGCACCAACTTTAAACAACTAAGAGATATGGGGGATCCGGTTGAACTCGCATTGGCTTATGAGCAGCAAGGCGCTGATGAGCTTGTTTTCCTCGATATTTCTGCAAGTAATGAAAAACGACCAACTGCATTGAGATTAGTCACAGATATAGCGACTCATTTATCGATCCCTTTCACTGTCGGTGGCGGGTTAAAAAAACTCGATGATGTAAAAGCTTTTTTAGATGCCGGTGCGGATAAAGTGGCACTGAATACCACTGCGGTATTGCAGCCAGATATTATTGACCAAACAGCGGTTGCTTATGGTAGTCAATGTGTGGTGGTCGCCATTGATGTCAATCAATCAGAGAGTGGGTTAAATTATTTTATTAACGGTGGTCGAAAATTGGTTGATAAAAACTTCAACGATTGGACCATTGAAGTTGCAGCTCGTGGCGCCGGAGAGATTTTACTGACGGCAATGCATAAAGATGGAACCGGTAGTGGATTTGATACTGAGTTGACAAAAAAGATTAGTCAGCAAGTTCCAGTGCAAGTTATAGCTTCCGGTGGAGCAAAAAATGAGCAACATTTTTTAGACGCTTTTCAACAAGGTGCGGATGCTTGTTTGGCGGCTGGTATGTTTCATTCGGGTGAATATAGAGTTTCAGAAGTAAAAAAATATTTAATAGATAACGGGCTAAAGGTAAGAAAATGAGAAGGGTAAAAAACTAAAATGTTAATTCCATCGATAGATTTAATGAATGGTAAAGCGGTTCAGTTAAAGCAAGGAAAAGAAAAAATTCTGGAGCGAGAAGATGTTTTTCAGTTGCTTGAAGAATTTTCTTTATATGGCGAAGTGGCCATTATTGATTTAGATGCTGCTCTTGGTCAAGGAGATAATAAGGCGTTAATAAAATCGTTATTGAAGGTCAGAGCTTGTCGAGTTGGTGGCGGTATTCGTGATTTAGAAACTGCAAAGGAATATATTAAAGCAGGGGCAAGTAAAATCATTATCGGAACCAGTTGTCGCCAAGAGTGGGTCAAAAAACTATCTAAAGAAAGTCTTATTTTTGCGATAGATGCCAAAGGAGATTATTGGTCTACCCAAGGTTGGAAAACAACTGAAGGTGAAAAGGTTTTAGCTCTCATTCCTGAACTTGCAAAAAACTGTAGCGAATTTTTATATACTCAAGTTGAAAAGGAAGGGTTGCTACAAGGGCTTGATCGCGAACGGATTAAACAAGTAATTCAATTGTCACCTGTACCTGTAACGGTTGCCGGAGGTATTACCGAACTTGATGATATTAATTGGCTTACTAAACTTGGTGCAAACGGTCAGATAGGTATGTCAATTTATACGGGCAAATTATCTTTGTTAGATTGTTTTTTAACTCAAGTTGATTTTAAAAAACTACCATTGATCCCGACGATTGTACAAGACGCTGATACTGAAAAAGTATTAATGCTAGCTTATTCCAATCAAGAGTCGTTAACTAAGGCTTTAACTGATAGGAAAGGCACCTACTGGAGTCGGAGCCGAAATGAAATTTGGCAAAAAGGGCTAACCAGTGGCAATACACAGCAATTGGTTCAAGCTGATGTCGATTGTGATGGCGATACGATTTTGTTTCGAGTAAGGCAAGCAGGAGGTGCTTGTCACTTTGATCGGTATAGTTGTTTTGCATCACAAAAGAAACCTTTTGATTTGAACCGATTAACGGATCTTCTTGCAACGCGAAAAGCGCAATTGCCAGAAAATTCTTTCACCACTAAATTATTTGAATCAGCTAAATTTAGAGCAGAAAAAATTCGTGAAGAAGCTGAAGAACTTATTGAAGCTCAGTCAATCGAAGATGTTCGTTGGGAAGCGGCTGATCTGATCTTCTTTGCACTGGTTGATGCGTTAGCCAAAGATGTCAAGATCAATGAAATAACCAATGAGCTTAGGAGTCGTTTTAATGATAACTAAAGTGAAAGATTGGGATCGCCCTCAACTACAAACGGCAGATGGTCTTGAAGAAAAAGTTAGTAAAATGTTGGCAGAAATTCAGTCAGAAGGAAGCTCCGCTATTGATAGGTTTTCGAAAGAGTTTGATCAACAAGAGGTTAAGTTTATACCCTTAAGGCGGTTTGAGGAATATCAACTCGGTAACCAATTAGCTGATTCAATTAAGTTTGCTACAGATCGCATTGAAAAATTTGCACAATTTCAGAAAAAAAATAATCAGACAAGTGAATTTAGTGATGAATATGGTAGTTATGGCCAAATAGTAAGTCCAGTGGAGCGAGTAGGTGCTTACATTCCCGGTGGTCGATTTCCATTAATATCAACGGCACTAATGACATTGATACCTGCAAAAGTAGCTGGGTCGCCCGTGCGTATTGCTTGTTCTCCTTCAGATAATCCAGCGATCTTAGCAGCAGCTGCATTAGCCGGAGCGACTCAATTTATGCAAATTGGTGGAGTCCAAGCAATAGGTGCCTTGGCGTTTGGTTATCGAAATATGCAGCCTGTTGATGTCATTGTTGGCCCCGGCAACGCTTGGGTTAATGAAGCAAAAAAGCAAGTTCAAAGCCGAGTTAAGATTGATGGACTGGCCGGGCCGAGTGAATTATTGGCAATCTGTGATGGAGAAACAAATATTGAATGGCTCGCATTCGATGCGCTGGCGCAAGCAGAGCATGACCCTTTAGCCAGCTCGATCATTATCAGTGATGATTCTAATTGGTTGAATTCAGTATTAACTTTCTTAGAAAAAGAAGAAAAAACTAAAACGCTGATTAAAGAAAAGCAAATCGAATTAATTTTTGCACAATCAACGAATGAGTTAATCGATTTCAGTAATCAATACGCACCCGAACATTTAATGCTTTGCCATAAAAATATTCAGAGAGATAAGTTGGTAAACTTTGGTTCGTTATTTGTTGGAGAAAATAGTGCGGTGGCGTTAGGCGATTATATTAGTGGCCCTAATCATACTTTGCCCACTCTTGGTTATGCCAGACAAAATGGAGGACTTAATGTAAATACCTTTTTACGAGTGTTGACTACTCAATCTATTAATGAAAAAGGGAGAGAGCTACTATCAAGTAAAGCAATGCCAATTGCAAAAGCGGAGGGGTTAAAATATCATTTTGAGAGTTTGAATAAAAGGTTAAATTGGTTCTGAGAACCTTAATTTTTTAGTGTCTCACTCATACAATGAAAAAGAACTAAATAAGTGCAAATAAATGGCGGTTTTCTTAGCAATATAAGCGAATGTGTTCTAACCTTTATCTATACATCAATTATTTGAAGTTATCATTACAATGCAAAACATTGCAGACAAACTCGATAATGAGATTCAAGAAATCCGTTCAAGGATTTGCGATGCTTTTCTAATTACCTTTGGTATCATTGCAATACCTGGCCTGTTAGCTAGCTTGTTTAGAATAGAGCAAATAGGCTTGCAGCCCGTTATGGCTATTCACGTATATGCTGTTATCGCTTTATGGTTAACCATCTTTTTTAGAAAGCTGTTTCCGTATAACTTTCGAGCCAGTCTTATTTTAACTGTTTTTTTGTTGATTGGTGTTGGAGGTATTTATCAATTTGGATTGGTTGCCGCTGGCACGGCCTTTTTGATCATTTCATCTCCCGTTGCTACTTTACTTTTTAGTTTGAAAGTAGGCCTTATATTGCTGGTGTTTGTAATGAGTGTTTCCTCAGCGATTGGTTTTGCACATATTTCAGGTTATTTGACTTTAGATATTGATTTGACGGAATATGGTTCAGCCGCCTCAACTTGGACAAATTCAATCATAGTATGGACCGCGGGAGCAGGAGCTTTGACTGCATCAATTCATGTATTCCATAAAAATTTGGTCGAAACTTTAAATGTATCTCGCCAAAACAAAGAGAAATTAAAAAAGCACCTACAGGGTATGGAAGAAACCGTTGAGAAGCGCACCGGTGAGTTAACTCGTTCTAATGAAGCACTCCAACGATTTGCAAATATCGCAGCACATGATATGCGATCACCTTTAAACTCTATTAGAGGTTACTCAGAATTGCTCAAAGTTGCTTATAGTGACAAGTTAGATAAGAAAGCAAATGGGTATCTCGATAATATTGATGAAAGTATTGAACACGTTAGTGAGATGATTAACGACCTACTGGGATATTCGAGCCTTGAGAATGATTTTACTAAATCAGAGCTTGTTGATTTGAATGATATTCTAGAAAAATCAAAAAAACAGCTTGCAAAGGAAATCAGTGAGAGTGGTGCAATTATCACCAGTGACAGTCTACCAAAACTTCATGTAGTTAAAGTGCAAATGGTGAGAGTGTTTCAAAATCTTTTATCCAATGCTATTAAGTACAGAATGAAAAGTCGGCCAGTAATTATTCATATTTCTTCACAACTTATAGAAGATTATTGGCAATTTTCAGTTACGGATAATGGCGTTGGTATTGCTGAAGAGTATTTTGGCGATATTTTTAAATTATATCAAAAAGTACACCTATTCAGAAATATGGATAGCTCAGGCATTGGTCTCGCTTCCTGTGAGAAAATTATTAGTCTACATGGTGGTAATATTTGGGTAGAGAGTGAACTCGGAAAAGGCAGTAGTTTTTTCTTCACTCTGAAAGCAGAAAAATAATTACTCCTCTATTTGGGCACAACCCGATAAGCACAACGTCTCGCCCCTTCTATGATATGTTCTTCTCGGTTAATGGTGGCGAGATCTCCAAGCAGCTTCTGGAATAACTCTAATTCTGAGCGGCAGAAATTTACACAATGGGTAGCGGCAGAGCAAATCGGACAATGGTTCTCTAACAGCCAAAAAATGTCTTTATCCTCTTTGATTGTCGCCATATAGCCTTCATTTGTTCTTAATTTAGCTAAAATTTCCAGTTTGGATTTTAGGTCGGGTTTCATCGTCATTGCTTTTTGGTAGAGATTAAATGACTCGTTTTCTCTATGTTGAATGAGATCGTCTAACCCATTATCTCCAAAAATGGTCTTAACTGAGTCAATCAATTGAAGAGTTAGCTCTTCGTGACCATTAGCGAAATGACTGTTACTTTTTTCAGTTAGAGACCAATACCGGGTGGGACGGCCGCGAGCGACTTTTTTGTCTTGATAAACAATTTCCCGGTTGCCTTCTAACAACTGCATATGTTGGCGGACACCCATAGTCGTCATCTCGAGCTGTTGTGCCAGCCCCTTAGCAGTCATTTCGCCATTAGTTTTTAGTAATTGAATAATGCGTTCAGTGGTTTTCATATTATGCTCCTAATCGCTATTATTACTGATATTCAAATTAAGTAAAGTAAAATATTTATAAAATAGCTTTACTTTTTTAAATAAAGCAGTTACTTTACAAAATATAGGTAAAGTATTTGCTTTATAAAATGTTGTAATGAATATCGTGTTGAGGTTTTCTTATGAATTTATTAGTGGTAAGTGGCAGCCAGAGGCTTGGTTCTCAAAGTAAAAAAGTAGCGGATTTTCTAATATCTCAAACTAGAGCAACAAGAGGCGAAGCCTTTTCATTAGTGGAACAGTTAGATCTAGTTGAAGCAGCACTTCCGATTTGGGATGGGGCTGATAACAGCCTATTGTCTGATGGACGTTGGATGCAAATTCGTGATCGAGTGGTTGACGCTGATGCTTTAATCCTAATTACACCTGAATGGGGCGGTATGGCGAGTCCACTAATTAAAAACTTCATGTTAATTTGCACTGAGCTAGAAACTGGGCATAAGCCTACATTATTGGCTTCAATTTCTAGTGGGATTAGCGGAGCATATCCAATAGCGGAGTTAAGAATGAATGCTATGAAAAATAATAAAATGCTCGCTATTCCCGATCATTTAATTGTTAGAGATGTAGAAAATGTGCTTAATCAATCGAATTCTGTAAATGAAAGAGATTCAAATATTAGAGCAAGAATTGATTATAGCCTTCATATGTTAGCCCAGTATTCGAAAGCCTTATTACCAGTCCGTATTCAGCACCAAAGTCAGTCGTACCCTAATCAACAAGATTATGCCTACGGCATGTAATCGATAGATTAATAAAAGAGGAAATCATTATGTTACATCTAGAGCATTTAAATTTAGTCGTTACCGATATTGAAAAATCATTAACCTTTTATCAAGCCGCGTTTCCTCATTGGAAAGTTCGTGGGGGTGATTCGGATGATTGGTATGGTAAAAAAAGAAACTGGATTCATTTTGGTGATGATTATCAATACTTAGCATTTAGCGATAATGGCGTTGGCGAAAATAGGGATCTTAAAGGTCATCAAGTAGGTTTAGCTCATTTCGCTTATGTGACAAACGACATAAAAGGCGTAACAAAACGATTACAAGATGCTGGATTTAAAATCGCAATTAAAGGAGCCGATGACCCGTTTAAAAACAATGTTTATTTCATAGACCCTGATGGGTATGAAATTGAGTTTGTTGAATATTTGAGTGATTTGCCTAGTCAGCGGAATATCTATTAGGACATAACTTCTTTCAAATGAAATTCAGTGAATTGGTTGAGGATTATTGTCACTCAGGTAAACTCTATAATGAATTGAATAAAATTGAATGTTTTATGGTTTGCCTGTTGAGAATAAATAGATATGTCAAATATCCTTGAAATAAAAAATCTAACCAAACGATTCTCAGATAATACTGCGGTTGATAATATTAGTTTTAATGTCAATCAAGGGATTTGTTTTGGGCTATTGGGACCAAATGGTGCAGGGAAAACAACGACGATAGAAATGATGGAAGGAATACTTAAGCCGACTTCTGGTGAAATTAGTTATTCAGGCCGTTCAATTGATGAGCGTTATCGACAGGAAGTCGGGATACAATTTCAACATACAGCCATACAAGATTTTTTAACAGTAAAAGAAACCCTTTTAATGTTTGCAAAGTTTTATCAGAAAACTTTACCGATTGATGAAATTATTGAGACTTGCGCCCTAGAATCGATACTCAACAGAGACACTCGAAAATTATCCGGCGGACAGCGGCAAAGGTTGTTGCTTGCACTGGCAATCCTTAATGATCCAAAAATTGTATTTTTAGATGAGCCAACCACAGGACTCGATCCTCAAGCGAGAAGGAATTTCTGGCAGTTGGTTGACAGAATAAAAAAACAAAATAAGACCGTCATTTTAACAACTCATTATATGGATGAAGCGGAATCCTTATGCGATGAAATCGTGGTGATGGATGGTGGCAAAATTATCGAACAAGGAATTCCCCAACAGCTTTTAAAACAACATTTTTCTGGTGTGATTGTTAGTTTGCCTCACTCAAATTCTTTTTTATTAAAAGAATCAATCATTGAGTTTTCTGAAAAAAATAATCAGATTGAAATTATGACTTCAGAAGTGGAAGCTTTAATACGACAATTATTGGCATTAAATACCTCTTTAGAAGGAATGCAGGTACGCTCACCAAATTTAGAAGATTTATTTATCAAGTTAACTGGCCACCAACTACGAGGATAATAGAGTTATGTTTAAGCGAATTGCTGCTATTTTATATGCTCGTAATATTGAATTTATTCGTGATCGGAGCGCATTAGCCTGGAGTTTTATGCTACCAATTTTTTTATTGGCAGGCTTCTCATTTATGTTTGGCGAGGATGGAAAATCTCTATACAAGGTAGGGGTTCTTTATCAGTCTGATTTAAAAGAAATAAAAAATTCTGAAAGATTAGATAATTCAGAAAAACTAAATAATGATAATGAGACAGAAATTAAATCAAATTTTAAATCGTTAAAATATTTTTCATGGGTTGAATATCACGATCAGGCGAATGCGGTACTAAAAGTTGACCAGCATAAGATTGACCTATTGGTTGATTTTGAAAATAAAAACTATTGGATCAATAGTACATCTGCCAATGGTTATATTGTTGAAAAATTATTACTCGCAGCCCACCCTGATTTTCAAGTTTCACAAACAGATGGAAAAGCGGTTAGATATCTCGATTGGGTAATGCCTGGAATTTTGGGCATGAATATGATGTTTAGCTGTTTGTTTGGTGTTGGTTACGTGATTGTTCGCTATCGAAAAAATGGGGTATTAAAACGCTTCCAAGCGACACCTTTATCGGCAATTGAATTTCTATCGGCACAGGTTATATCCCGTCTTTTAATTGTAATGACTGTGACATCTAGCCTTTTCATTGGAAGTCATTTTTTATTAGACTTTTACGTGCTTGGCTCAGTGTTTAATTTATTTATTATTGCTGTTTTAGGGGCAATTAGCATGATTTCTTTGAGCTTGATGATTGCCGCTAAATCTCATAGTGAAGAATTAACCGGTGGCTTGCTCAACTTTTTTTCTTGGCCGATGATGTTTCTTTCTGGGGTCTGGTTTTCGCTCGAAGGTGCACATCCCGTGGTTCAACAAATGGCAGATTTCTTACCTTTAACCCATATGTTACAAGCGGCTAGAGAGGTAATGACTGATGGTGCGAGTTTGGCAGATGTACAAGATCATCTTTATATTTTGGCTGCAATGAGTGGACTATTTTTACTGCTAGGAAGTTGGATGTTCGATTGGGGTGTTGAAAGAACGTAACAGGTTTATTCGACCTGTTACCTTGATAATTCTTTTATTTAGTTCTTCTAATTAGTCCACCTGTTTACCGCGATTAGTCTTGTTCTGCATCTGGAACAAAGACATAACCGATACCCCAAACTGTTTGTAAATATCGTGGCTTGGCTGGGTCTTCTTCGATCATTCGTCTTAAACGAGAAACTTGAACATCAATGCTACGTTCTAGCGCGCTATAATCTCTTCCTCTAGCCAAATTCATCAATTTATCTCTCGATAATGGTTGACGAGGATTAGTGACTAATGATTTTAAAACAGCAAACTCTCCACTGGTTAATGTCATTTGGTCGCCATTTTTGCACATTTCTCGAGTTGCTAGATTTAAACTGAATTCACCAAATTCGACGATTTTTTCTTCACCACTTGGTGCGCCTGGCAGCTCATTGGTTTTGCGACGTAATACCGCTTTAACTCGTGCTAATAATTCTCTCGGGTTAAAAGGTTTTGCCAAATAATCATCAGCGCCTAGTTCAAGTCCTATAATCCGATCAACATCATCACCCTTGGCGGTTAACATGATAATTGGGATATTGTTATCCGTGCCACGTAATCGCTTACAAATAGACAGGCCATCTTCACCGGGTAACATTAAATCGAGGATCATTAAATGGTAATTTTCTCGCTCTAAGAATCGATCCATTTGCTCAGAATCGGCGGCGGTTTTTACGATATAACCTTGCTCTTTGAAATATCTTTCTAATAAACTACGTAAGCGCAGATCATCGTCAACAACTAATATTTTTTGTGTTTCTTCACTCATTTAATAGTCCCCTAAAATAAAGATATTCAACAAAATAGTGTGATAAGGTTTTTACAATACGTTTGACCTTAATAGATTGACACATTGTCTAATAATACTCGATTGAAAATCAAAGCTTTTTATTGCTTAATTGTTACAGAGTATAACTTATTTGTTTGATTTGGTTCTAATATGCGGTCAAGAGGACTAAGAGAATCACTAGAATTGCGATTAATAACATGGGTATAAATTTGTGTGGTTTTAACATCAGAACGCCCCAATAATTCCTGAACAGTTCATAAATCTGCACCGGACTCTAGTAGGTGTGTTGCAAATGAATGCCTAAGGACATGCACAGTAACATGCTTTTGAATTCCGTTTTTAGACAATGCTTTCTTTAAGTGTTTGCTCAAAACGCTTGGGTGAACATGATGACGTCTGCGAATGAACGAGCGTGGATCTAAAACTTTTCTCAGATCAGAGGACATCGCTTGTTAAAACGTCGCACTCACCGCACTTAACCCGAGGTACATTAGTAATGACAAAAGTCTGTAATTGACAGGTATCCAGATGTCGCCATTTTCTTCGGCGGCTATCATAAGGATTAGCATTTCTACCACAACAAGGGCATTTTTGGGTCGAGTCCTTATCAGCTATCACATAGACGTAAACGGCGTTTTCTGATTTTTTAACTCGACATGCTCCACAAACCATGGCGCTTTTATCGATAAAATATGTTCGTAAAGTGAAGACTCATCCATATTAAAATCACGGTCGATAAACGTAGATGCAAGAATACCAGAACCCTAATTTTTACTATAGTTCCACTAGAAACGATGAAGACCCTTGTATAAGTAGTTGTGATCAAGTGAAATCTGTATAGGTTGCCAATATTTTTCCGAATTTAACTCTAACTACTTGAAAAAAACACTTATCTCAGGCAAGGATAATCAGTATATGTTCAGTAACTGTCGATTTTGCGGGTTGCATTTGAAAATACTTGTGTAGTATATTGATTTTATTAGAAAAATAATTATTCAGTGGAAATACAAGGGTGTATATGTATCTTTACTGAACATAATCAGCGTTAAATACTTAAGGAATAAGAAATGAATGCAGAACGATTACATGTAATTGCAATTGCGTTAAAAACGGATTTTGCAGAAATTAAACTTCAGCAGCTTTTAGATACTTTAGTTCAATCCCTCGCTGCTCAAGTAAGTCAACCGAATCAACCTCAGCATCAAACAAATGTAAGTACTAACCTTACAAATTTATATGAAAGCTTGTCAAAATCTAAAGTAAACAGCTTTACTCCAGCGTGGCTAGATATTGTAGAAGAAATAGGAGGAATGGAATTCATTGAAAAAAATCTCTCTGCGGCAGTGAGAGCTATATTTGAAAGAAATAATATTACTCCCTCAGTTGCCCAACAAGAGCTGGCTCAAATTAGTGCTCGATTGAAACCTTTCTTAGGCTCAATTAATCAGTTATGTGGCTCTATGACTGCTTTAAATATTGGTCATGAAGAACTTGAACCCGGTGAGTGTGAGGTAGGAGTGGTAATACCAAGAGTGTCAGTCAGTAATGCGTTAAATGATTTCGGTAAAGAATTAGTGCAATTGAATAAAATACTCAGTGTTTTTTCTGAAATAGCGACAGATTCAAGAGAAAATTTTCAAATTAGAAATATTTCTTCAAGCGAGCTCACTGTCTTTCTCGAAACAGCACCAGAAATTGCGGCTTGTATTGCGATAGCTATTGAAAGAATAGTAACCCTTTATAAATCATTACTTGAAATAAAAAAGCTCAAAAGCGATTTAGAATCTCAAGGTGTACCTAAGAAAGATATGAGTGGCGTTGAACAACATGCTAACGCATTAATGGAAAACGGCATCAAAATATTAGTCGAAGATTTAATAGGTCAGTATCATAAAAATCCCGACAAAGCACGAAAGAACGAGTTAAAAATAGAAGCGAAATATGCACTTAATAAGTTAGCCAAAAGAATTGATCAGGGATACGGATTGGATGTAAGAATCGAACCAACTATTGAGAATGAAGAAACAGAGAATACCCCAGATGAAGAAATAGTTAACACTATTATTGAGGCTTCGAAAAATATTCAATATATAAAGCCATCGGGCAAACCAATTTTAACATTACCGGATAGTCAAGAAGATGATATTTAACCAGAAGCGGCATGGCGAAAAGTCACTCGCTGACTCGCTCGTGTTTTTCGCATGCGCAATGCGTTAGGTGCTATAAAGCAATTGAGACACAAATATAATTATGAGCGAACTGGAAAGAGTAGGATTTAGCGATTGGTTCAAGAGTCGCATTGATGATGAGAAAATTGCAGCTCATGGCGTTGCTCGTGTCACTTCAGTGCATAAAAATAGCTACACCGTAACAAAAGGAGGAGAAGAAATATTCGCTGAGTTATCAGGAAACCTCCTTTATGCCTCCGAATCTTCTAAGGATTTCCCTACCACAGGTGATTGGGTGTATGCAGACTTTTACGATGATGATTCCCATGCAATTATATATGGTGTATTTCCAAGAAAAACTCTGCTGAAGAGAAAGACGGCTGGGAAGCAAGTAGATTTCCAGTTGATAGCCGCAAATATTGATATTGCTTTCATTGTTCAGTCTTTGAATGAGAATTTTAATCTACGAAGGTTGGAGCGCTATTTAGTTATGGTCAATGAAAGTGATATTGAACCTGTAATTCTTCTGAGCAAGTACGACCTTGTACCAAATGAACAGGTTAATGAGATTAAGAAGAAAGTTCTGAGTATTGCCCCTCAAACCGTCGTGAAGGAGTTCAGCAATTTAAATCGGGAAAATATTGATTCAATTGCTGGCTCATTAAAGTGTGGATATACTTATTGCTTGTTAGGATCATCCGGGGTTGGTAAAACTACCTTACTTAATAGCATGTTAGGTAATGAAAAATTTGAAACTCAGGCCGTAAGTAAGATACAAAGCAAAGGACGGCATACTACAACAAGTCGACAATTAGTTCGGTTAGAAAATGGTGCAATGATAATAGACACACCAGGAATGAGAGAGCTTGGTAGCATGTCAGTGGATGAAGGGCTTGATGAAACGTTTTCAGAAATCCTGAATCTTTCTAAGAAATGTAAATTTAGTAATTGTACCCATACAAATGAAAAAGGCTGTGCAATCTTGACGGCTATAGAGGCCGGTGATCTATCCGAGCAGCGGTATCAAAACTATCTGAAGATGAAAAAAGAGTCAGAATATAATCAAATGTCCTATTTGGAAAAGAGAAATAAGGATAAGAACTTTGGAAAGATGGTTAAATCAGTAATGAAGGATAAGCAGAGATAATGCACCTAACAATGGCGGTTGAGAGGGGCTTACCGCTAGCGTTAGCTTGCCAAAGGAGAGTCGTTTTTGACAGCGAATACTAAATTTAAAAGGTTAAGTACTAGTAGAGATTATATAGCTGATAACTACCTAGACACATTCAGCTTAAACGATGCAGCAAACAATTCGTTTATGTCTCCTTTCCACTTTTCACGAGTTTTTAAGAAAACCTATGGTGAAACACCGAATGAATTTTTGATTAGGTTAAGAATTGAAAAAGCAAAGCAGATGCTTATTACAGAAAACTTTAATGTATCTGAAGTCTGTGAGCGAGTCGGTTATATAAGTCTCGGTAGCTTTTCGTCGCTTTTTCATAAGCATGTGGGTATGTCGCCAACTTCATATCGCCGCACTTTGTGGGCGTTATCCAGTGAACCTTTTCGTTACCCATCTCAGCTCATTCCAAGCTGTTATGCATTTAATTTTTTGAGAAAACCGGTTAATTGAGCAATATTGGAGAAATAAAACTCTTTTTTATCTTTATAATAACAATCCTTTATTTAACAAAGGAGACTAATATGATTAAGTCCATCGCACACGTAAATGTATATGTTTTAAACCAAGATAGAGCCCTTGATTTTTATAAAAATAAACTTGGGTTTGAGGTCGGCGAAGATATGACGATAGAGGGAGGATTCCGTTGGCTTACTGTCAATCCTAAGTCTCAGTCACAACTTCAATTAGTGTTAGCTGAACCTAAAGAGGGACCAATGTTCACCAAGGAAGCAGCCATCAAAATACGCAGCCTGATTGAAGATGGTGCTTTTGGGGTAGGAGTATTTGAAACAGAAGATTGCCAAAAAACCTATGAAGAGTTAGTTGCCAAAGGCGTCGAGTTTATCCAACCTCCTACAGAGCAGCTTTATGGTGTTGAGGCTATGGGTAAAGACGACTCTGGAAATTGGTTTAGTTTGGTACAACAAGCTAAGTAAAATATAACGTTCTGCATCACTTGAAAAATAAAACTACTCCGCTTTGTTCTGTAGCCTATTTTTCAAGTGATGCAGAACGTTATATGAAATCTTAGCTAAATAACAATTTATTATCGAATTCCACAGCCTTTCAAAATGATCCAAGTAAGTGAATCAACCACTGACTCAAAATCTTGATCATTCATTTTTGGTTTATCGAGTGCAGCAAGCACTTGCACATTAAAGTCTGCATAATGTTGAGTCGAACTCCAGATCAAAAAGAGTAAATGGTAAGGATTAATATCATCGATCAGTCCTTTTTCGATCCATGCTTGAATCACAGAAACTTTCTGATTAATCCAAACTTTAAAATCTTTAGACAAATAGGTTCCTAAAACTGGCGCTCCGTGAATAATTTCACTTGCAAAGATTCTAGATGCATCTGGTTCATCTCTTGAATAAATGACTTTTGAACGAATATATGCAGTTAATGCAGTTTTAGGATCATCATCGACTTTGAATGTATCAAAATGAGTATTCCAAATATCGATGATCTCGTTTAACAATTGTTGATAAAGTACGGTTTTATTTTTGAAATAATAATGTATATTGGCTCGAGGGATTTCCGCCCTTTCTGCAATGCGTTTTATGGATGCGCCTTTAAACCCATAATTAACAAATTCCTTTTTGGCCGCATTCAAAATCAACAGCTTGTTTTTTTGACGAACACTTCCTTCAGGCATTATTTTATCCATTGTTAGTTAGCTATAGATTTTGTTGATGTTTTTTCTGTAATCTTTTTTCATGAAGCAAAGGTTCGGTATATCCACTAGGCTGGGATTTACCTTTAAATATCAAATCGACAGCAGCGTTAAATGCGATACTTAGTTCAAAGTTGACGGCCATTGAAATATAATTTTCATCATGAGTATTCTGTTGATCAACGACTTTAGCCATTCGTTTCATGGAATCCATTACTTGTTGTTCAGTTAATAATTTATGATGCATCCAATTACAAATATGCTGACTAGATATTCTGAGTGTCGCTCGATCTTCCATTTTTCCAATATTATTTATGTCCGGAACTTTAGAGCAACCGATCCCTTGATCAATCCAGCGAACCACATATCCCAATAAGCCTTGAATGTTGTTATCAAGTTCATTTTGGATGTCGTCGTCAGATAACTCTGAAGGATTTCTGAGTACTGGAACGGTTAATAAATCAGATAAATCGCCAGTTTGCTTTTCAGCAGAATAGCTTTCAATTAATTTTTTTTGAATATCAAAAACATTAATCTGATGATAATGTATTGCGTGTAGTGTCGCGGCTGTTGGCGAAGGCACCCAAGCACAATTTGCTCCAGCTTTTAAGTGACCGGTTTTAGTCTTTAACATATCTGACATTTCGTCAGGTGTCGCCCACATGCCTTTTCCTATTTGCGCTTTTCCCATAAAACCAGATTGTAATCCGAAGCGTACATTTCGCTTTTCATAAGCATCAATCCACTTTTCATTTTTCATTAGATCTTTAGGTACCATCGCGCCAGCTTGCATACTGGTATGAATTTCATCACCTGTGCGGTCTAAAAAGCCGGTATTAATAAACGCAATTCTATCTTTGGCAGCTCGAATACATTCTTTTAGATTGGCAGAGGTTCGCCGCTCTTCATCCATAATTCCAATTTTGATTGTATTGGTTGAAAGATTTAAATATTCTTCAACTCGGCTAAACAAATCAACTGTAAACTGGACTTCAGCTACGCCATGCATTTTGGGTTTAACAATGTAAATACTGCCGTATTTGGAATTTTTAAATTTTGAATTGCCACGTAAATCATGTAATGAAATTAAACTAGTCATTAACGCGTCAAGAATTCCTTCAGGTACTTCTTGGTTATCAGCCGTAAGAATACAGTCGGTTGTCATCAAATGACCAACGTTGCGAATAAACTGCAAACTACGTCCCGATAAAATTAGCGGATTTCCATCTAAGTCAAGATAACTTCTATCAGAATTTAAACAACGAGTGTATGTCTTACCGTTTTTATCAAAGCTCTCGGTCAAATCGCCTTTCATTAAGCCTAGCCAGTTTCTATAAACAAGCGTTTTATCATCAGCATCGACAGCTGCAATTGAGTCTTCGCAATCTTGAATGGTGGTTAACGCAGATTCTAAAATGAGATCTTTAACATAGGCCGGATCTGTTTTTCCAATAGCATCATTTTTATCAATTTGAATTTCTATATGTAATCCATTATTACAACACAAAATTGAACTTGGATTATCTAAAGTCCCGTTAAAACCAACCAATTGCTCTGGTGACAGCAGCTCAGCTTCACAGTCGGTGTTTAAGGTAACAACTAAGCGTTTATTGGTTATATGATAACGAATAGCGTCAGCGTGAGAGCCTTGACTTAAAGGAAGAGAGCTATCCAAAAAATTCTTAGCGTAGTTTTGGACTTTTTTGCCTCTTTTTGGGTTATAACTTTTGGTCTTTTCTGAACCATCATTATCACCAATGACATCAGTCCCATAAAGCGCGTCATATAAACTTCCCCAACGAGCATTGGCTGCGTTAAGCGCAAAACGAGCATTCATTAGTGGCACAACTAACTGAGGGCCTGCGGTTAATGCAACTTCATCGTCAACATTATTTGTTGTAATTTCAAAATCAGATTCTTCAGCAACCAAGTAGCCTATATCAAATAAAAACGATTCATATTGTTGTTGAGAAAAAGGGTGGTTGTCTTGATTTAAATGCCATTGATCAATTTGAGTTTGTAGGGTTTCTCGAAAAGTAAGTAACTCTTTATTTCGCGAAATAAACTCGTTAAAAATACTGGCTGTCGATTTCCAAAAAACTTCGGAACTAATTCCACTATCTGGAATAATTTCTTTCTCAACCAATTGATAAATTGAATCGGCTATTTGATAGCCGTGTTGGTTGATTCGTTTTGTTACCTTACTGTTCATTATTTAAAATCCATAAAGCTAAATATTGTCTTTCTTCATCGGTCATATTAGTACTATTGTTAAATGGCATATCTTTAGAGTCGATCACTCGTGCCTTTATTCTTGGCGCCCATTGTTGAATGGATTCAATATCAGAAAAAATGATCCCTGCAGGGGCAATTTTAAAAATTTCATCCGTTGGTGTATCTGAATGACAACTACCACATCGGTTTTGTATGATGGTTTCTATTTTTGCTAAGTCAATTGCTTGTTCTTTAATTTTAGGATCGATTTCAATAGGTTTAGGTGCTATTAAGTAGGCTAGAATTAAGGTCGCGATAATCGCACCTATGAAAATAATCGGTTTTTCTTTTCCAGAATGGCGCAATACAAAATATTGTCTGATTGCTGCGGTGATAAATATGATCGCGACTAGAACCATCCAATTTGCATGATGGTTATAGGTCATAGGGTAATGATTAGAGATCATAATAAATAAAATTGGTAAGGTTGTATAAGTATTATGAGTCGAACGGAGTTTTGCATTTAATCCGTAAGCAGGGTCGGGTGCAGTACCTTTTTCAACCGCATCCACAAGTGCTTTTTGCGAAGGAATAATACCGAAAAATACATTTCCAGCCATGATAGTCCCGATAATCGCTCCCATATGCATATAAGCACCGCGGGCACTAAAAACTTGGGTCAGACCATAAGATAGAGCGGTTGCCAATCCAATTAAAACCAACCCTAAAATAAGCCCGTGATCTTTTAATTTGGTTCTCACTAATATTTCATAACTTCCAACACCAACAACAATACTACCTAGGCCAATAATCACAGCCTGCATTTGAGTCAGTTCGAAAATTCGTTTATCAATCAAATAAGATTCAGCGCCAATATAAAACATTAATGTGAGTAATAAAAAACCGGTTATCCATGTTGTGTATGCTTCCCACTTAAACCAGTGCAAAGTTGTTGGAATTTCTGGTGGCGCTAATTTATATTTTGCCACTTCATAAAAACCACCCCCGTGTACAGCCCAAAGATCGCCTTTGATCCCTTTCTCATCTTTCCAAGCGGGAGGTTTTTGCAAATGATTATCTAACCAAATAAAATAAAATGATGCACCGATCCAAGCGATACCTGTGACTAAATGTGCGAAACGAATAATTAAATTGAGCCATTCGCCGATATATGATTCCATTTGATGTCCTAATTTTTATTTAAATTGAACTGTTCTAGTATAAGTTTGATCTAATTAACAGGTTATATTTTCTCACCCAAAATATGGGTCGCTTTAACATGACGTTCATCACCTAACATAGTTAAAAGAAAAAGCTTTTCTGTTAACGTCTGGCAATGTTTAATACGCCGTTCCATCAAGGGGGTTGCGTTATAATCGAGTAGAATAAAATCAGCTTCGGCGCCAGGTACAAAGTTTCCGATAGTACCTTCTAAATCTAACGCTATGGCACCGCCAAGTGTGGCTAAATAAAATGATTGATAAGGATCGAGTTTACTGCCTTGGAGTTGCTGAGTTTTATATCCCTCACTAATGATACTTAACATTGAAAAAGTGGTGCCTGCACCAATATCCGATCCAAAACCGATATTGATATCGTGTCTTTGTGCTTGAGCTAAGTCAAATAAACCACTGCCTAAAAATAAATTTGAACCAGGACAAAATGCTATTGCGGAATTAGTTTCCCCTAAACGCGTGCATTCGTCATCACTCAAATGTAAACAGTGAGCAAATACACTTCTACGACCTAATAATTTTCTGTGATCGTAAACATCAAGGTAGTGTTTACTGTCAGGAAATAAATCTTTTACCCATTTAACTTCATCTTTGTTTTCTGATAGATGTGTATGTAGATAGACATCTGGGAATTCATTCAGCAATTCGCCTGCTGTACGCATTTGTTCAGATGAGCTAGTGGGAGCAAAACGGGGTGTGACAGCATATTGCAAACGATCTTTGTTATGCCATTTTTTTATTAGAGATTTGCTATCAATATAACCTGACTCTGCAGTATCAGATAAATAATCTGGACAGTTTTGATCCATTAGTACTTTGCCGCAAATCATGCGTAGGTTTTTTTGCTCTGCCACGGTAAAAAAAGCATCAACTGATTCTTTATGAACAGTGCCAAAAACAAGTGCGGTGGTCGTTCCCGCATCAAGCAATTGAGTTAAGAAAAATTCGGCAACTTCTTTTCCATGTGCAAGGTCAGAGAATTTTCCCTCTGCAGGAAAAGTATAATTTTCTAACCATTCTAAAAGCTGTTTGCCATAAGATGCGATCATTTCAGTTTGCGGGTAATGTACATGGGTATCAATAAAACCGGGCATGATCAAGCCGCTTTCATAATGAGTGATTTGGATATCTTCAGGTACGTTCTCTAGCAATTTATTTGCATCGCCAACTTGTGAAACTAAACCATCTTTTATAAATAGCAGTCCATCTTCAAAATATTCAAAGCTATTTTCAATACCGACTTTATGTGGATCAGCCAAAAAATGTAATAACTCACCTCTATAAATTTTGATCATTTGGTTATCTCTGATAAATCGATTTGTATAGTACTATTTAAATTAACAACATCACAATTATCACCGTCTCCACCTCTATCAATCACAATAAAATCACTTGTTTTGTTTAAAGCAAGACAATAATGATGCCAAGTTCCAGCATGGTAATTAACCCCTTGATTTGACGTTGATATAAATACTTCGATAGCTGATTCATCAAACTCTCCAGCAGGTGATACTACGACTAGGTAGGGTTCGTTTCCTAATGGCATAAATGCTTGACTGGATAATGGATGACGTTCCATCGATTTTAAAATAATAGGGAGTTCTAAAGGCGTTGAACGAAAAATATTAACAAGTGTTCTACCACCGTCTTTAGTGACATCAACTTTGACAAGATCATGATAACGCTGAGTGAATCCATCGTTAATAGTATAATTTTCTACTTGATCATTAACTTCAATCACATCACCAAAAGTTGAAAATGACTGATGGGTCAGCTTCTTTGGCCTGAACGTTATGAATGGGGTTGATGACATCGACTTAACTACCGCGATAGGTCGAGTAGCCGAAGGCGGTTAGCAATAAAGGAATATGGTAATGCTGGCCGCTGGAATCGAGTTCAAAGACAATGTCAACATAAGGATAAAAACCCTTTTCGTTATTCGCTTTAAAATAGTCTGCTGTGTTAAAATTCATTCGGTAGATTCCTGCATCTAACTTGATATCATCAGACAATAAATTGGCAATTCGTCCATCAGAATTAGTTTTATCACCGGCAAGTTTATTCCAGCCGTCATCCACTTTTAAAAATAATTCAATCGCCAAATTTGATGCTGGTCGTCCGCGGGTGGTATCAAGTACATGAGTAGTTATTTGACTCATTAGGAATCCCCAAATAGTTTTGTTAATCTAATTTGAAATATTTTTCGTTGTTCTTCTGCAGCGTTAGATAATTCTGTTTCTCTGTCATTTGATAGACGAGTGGATAAAATTGATAACATCTCCGATGCACTTTTACCTGTCGCGCACACAATGAATATAAAGCCAAATTTATTAAGGTATTCGTCATTGTATTTGGCTAAATCAAGGAGTGTTTTTTCTGATGCTTCATTAACTGACTGCTGTTCGCCGCTGGCAATTTCTTTAGTATTTGCGTATTTTTTCCGCAAGCTATTCACATCACCAATCTTTGGATGGCCATCAAACGCTTGTAAATAATCTGATTCTTTGAGTCCAAGCCATGCTTCATTAGCAGCATGGCTCAACTGCTGTCGGTTTTCAAAAGGGCGGATATTATTCATTTTACCGACCCAAGCGTCTGAAGTGCAGCATTGAGTCAATATTTTTTCAGCTTCATTGACAGATAGTTGATTAAATTGATCAAGATTCATTGCATGGCCATTTGTTTCTAGATTAGTCATTGAGCGAACATCCTTGTTTTTCCTTAGGGTGACCAAATATTCGCATTCTCGAAATGCCGCCATCAGGAAAAATATTTAATCGAACGTGAGTAAAACAGTCTTTATTATCGACAATAATTTCGCTGATAAATAGGTGTTCACGATGGGCATTTAATTTAGTTTCACCAATAATTGTTTGCCATGACGCTTGCTCTAAATTTTCATTTTCACCATTTATTACACAAGCTTCTAAAGTAAAGCTATCGGGGAAGTTGCCTTTAAAATGGTGCGTATCGATAATCACTTTTTCAATACTGCCTTTTGCACCAAGCTTAACAATTGACCAATCTGGACCAGGATCTCTACGACGTTTGGTTTCCCAGCCATCTCCCATGTCTTTTCCGCGGCTGGGCATAATTAGATTATTTTTGTCACTAAAAAACATATCACTGACCAATAAGGCTTTAGCGCCATTTTTTATGGATGCTAAATCGATTAGTTCACCATCTACGAAATCATTCCAATCAATCGTCGCTTCGCCATAGACTCTAAAACGAGCGATACCACCATCAGGGAACATATTTAAACGAAGATGAGTCCAAGATTGCTTGTTTGAAATTTCAAAAATATTTTGGCTGTGAGCCTCGACATTGGACTTGTTTAACAAGGTATGCCATTTAGTCTCTTGATTTGGTTCTGAATTACACGTACAAGCTTCAACGGAAACTTGTTGAGGCGCATTGCCTCTAAAATAATTAGTATCGATATCAAAACCAACAATCACGCCCGGAATTCCAAGACGAATAATGCACCAATCAAATTCCCGGCCATTATCTCTTCCATAACTACGTCGAGATTCCCAGCCATCCATCCACTTACCGCGTTCGGTATATTTATCATCAATAAATATGCCTCGTCCTGGTTTTAATAAGTTTTCCATTTCCGCGAAAAAATCATCACTGCATGAAAGTGTTTCTCCACCAACTCTTTCGCTGGCAAGATCAACAAAGTTGGTTCTAAAATTTAACTCTAGGTCAGCCGTTTTTCCTGATAATTGGTTCATTTCTTGTGTGTTGATAATCATTAAAATTGTCCTTTTAATAAAGGCTTGCCTATTGGTGTGTCGATAAACTGATCATTGGCATAAACTTGCTTGCCTCTTACATAGGTTTGCTTAACGACGCCTGTTACTTCGCGTCCAACATAAGGCGTTATTTTATGACGGTGTTTTATCATTTCATTTTTGATAATATAATTTGTGGTTGGATCGAATACAACAAAGTCGGCATGATGACCTGCTTTTATTTGTCCTTTGATGCTATCTAAACCTGCAAATTTTGCTGTTTCAGTAGACATTAAACGAGAAACGTCTATTAAATTAAAACCTTGTTTTTTTGCTTCTGTCCAAATCAAAGCAAGACCAAATTGCAGTGCGGAAATACCACCCCAAGCTTTTTCAATGTCTCCTGAGTCAATATGTTTTAATTGTGGCGTGCAGGGAGAATGATCAGAAACGATAAAACCAATCACACCATCTCTAATGGCTTGCCATAAATGCTCTCGATTTTTATTCTCCCGAATTGGTGGGCAGCATTTAAATAACGTTTTTCCATCAGGGATATTTTCCGAAGCGATGGTGAGATAATGAGGGCAAGTTTCAGCAGTAAAGTTTAAACCTTCAGATTGGGCTTGTTGAATACTTTGAATGGCTTCATCTGAGGATAAATGTACGATATGAACTTTATTATCATAACCTAACTTTTTCGATTCTTTAGTTAAATCAATCATCAATGAAATAGCATCGTTTTCCCACTTTTTTGGACGTGATTGTAAAAAGCTTTGATACTTATCACCGACTGAAATTTTTTGCTGCCCGCTAGCATCTGCCTTAGAACAGTCTAACTCAGCATGAATTAAATAAGGGACATTATGTTTAGCTAGAATAGGCATGGCAAGACGCATATCTTTGGCTTCAACATGAGGAAATTCTTCCACACCTGAATCGATCAAAAATGATTTAACGCCTAAAACACCAGCCGTTAATAATTCATCCAGCTGGTCAATATTGTCGGGTATTACGCCTCCCCAAAAACCGCAATCCACCCATAATTTATCTTGAACCGCGTTCAGTTTTTCTAATAATGCTGATTTATTAGTGGTTGCTGGAATACAGTTCAGTGGCATATCCACAAGGGTGGTAATTCCGCCCGCTGAAGCGGCTTGAGTGGCGGTGTTAAAACCCTCCCATTCTGTGCGCCCCGGTTCATTTATATGGACATGAGAATCAACCAGACCCGGCATTAAAACGAGATCGCCTAAATCTTTTGTTAAGCAACCCAAAACGGCATCGTAACAATGAATGGCATGAATTCGTTCACCTTTGATTTCTACGCAAGCAGCAACCATCTCGTTATCGATAATGACTTGTTTACTTTGTAAGGCAAAATGATTCATTCAATAATCTCTGATATTAAATTTGTTTTATCGGAAAGAGACTTTAGATTGTTCCAATGAATCCCTTTTTGCTCACCAAAATTATCTTTTTGCTGGTATTGATTAATAATTTCTCCTGCAATAGATACCGCAATCTCAGTGGGTATTTTTCCCGGAATTTGATCTATTCCAATAGGACATGTCATTCGTTTAAATTGCTCTTTATCAACGCCATGTTGAATAAAACGTTGCTCAAAACGACGCCGTTTGGTTTTTGAACCGATCAGTCCAAAGTATTTAAAATCATTGCGTTCGAATATTTTTTTACTAATATCAAAATCTAATTGATGCTTATGGGTCATAACAATGTAGTAACTATTAACCGGCATATTAGCGACTTCATTTTCAGGCGACTGACTAATCACCTTGGTCACATTGCTGTATTGCTCACAAGCACTGCCAAATTGCGTTTCACGATTATCAACCCATTTAATTTTACAGGGTAAAGAAGACAAGATAGGAATTAAGGCTTGGGCAACATTTCCAGCACCAAAGAGCATAATATTAACCTTGTTTGAGGCGAAACATTCGAATAAAACATTTGCACTCCCTCCACAACATTGATCTAAATGAATACCTAATTGAAAATGTTCTAACTGTTGACAATCTTTATCATCAATCAACAATTGATTAGCAAACTTGATGACCTTATGCTCTAAATGTCCACCGCCAATGGTATCAAATATTTCATTTTGAGTGATGACCATTTTAGTACCACTATTTCTTGGAGTTGAACCTGAAATTCCAACAATTGTCGCAACGACGTATGCGTCACCTTGGTGGTTTAATTCATACGCAGCGGTTATCCAATCTTTTTTCATTTATTAGAGTCTCTTGCTGCCTCGATTGCCCAGAGTATTCTTTCTGGTGTCGCAGGTGTATCAAGTTTTAGAGTATTTTTATGCATATTTTTATTGTTGGAAACACTTGAAACGGCATCTTTTAGGGCAGACCATGCCGACATGGCTAACATAAATGGTGGCTCACCAACGGCCTTAGAATTATAAATCGTTTGTGCTTTATTCGGATCTTCTTCAAATAAATTCACTTGGAAATTTTCAGGTATATCACTGATAGCCGGTATTTTATAGGTCGCTGCATTACTTGAGAGTAGCACACCATTATCATTCCAAACCAACTCTTCGGTTGTTAACCACCCTAAACCTTGAACAAATCCACCTTCTATCTGACCAAGATCAATTGCCGGATTGAGTGATTGACCAACGTCATGCAATATGTCAACGCGTAATAATTTATTTTCGCCGGTTAAAGTATCAATAATCACTTCCGATACGGCAGCCCCAGTTGAATAATAGAAAAAAGGATTTCCTTTACCAGTTGAGCGATCAAAATAGATTTTTGGGGTTTTATAATAACCAGTCGATGAAAGAGAAACTCTTTTCATATAGGCATGCTGAACAAACTCAGCAAAACTAAATATTTTGTCACCAACATGCACTTTATTATTTGAAAAAATAACTTGGTCTTCATTAACCTGATAATGTTCACTGGAAAATTTTACCAGTCTTTGCTTAATTATTTTTGCTGCCGCTTGTGCGGCTTTTCCGTTTAAATCAGTGCCTGATGAAGCGGCGGTTGGTGAGGTGTTGGGCACTTTATCGGTACGAGTGGCTGATACACCAACAGTATCAGCATCCACTTGAAATTCTTCAGCGACAATTTGAGCTATTTTAGTAAACAAGCCTTGCCCCATTTCAGTGCCACCATGATTAAGATGAATACTGCCATCGGTATAAATATGAACTAAAGCACCAGCTTGGTTGAGGTGTTGTACGGTAAAGGAAATTCCAAATTTAACGGGCGTTAATGCAATCCCTTTTTTTAAATACTTATTTTCCTTATTGAAGTTAATAATACTTTTACGACGAGATTGATAGTCGGAGGTTTTTTCCAAATTGCTTATTAAATCTTGCAATTTATTATCTTCAACAGTTTGTCCATAGTGGGTGATGTTTCTATTATTTGTGTCATATAAATTAATTTTTCGGATAGCTAATGGATCTTTATTTAAATATCGCGCTATATCATCCATAACCATTTCAATAGTCATCATTCCTTGTGGCCCACCAAATCCTCGAAAGGCAGTATGAGAAACCGTATTTAATTTACATCGATTACCCGTTACTGTGGAATGATCTAAAAAGTAAGCATTGTCAGAATGAAACATCGCTCTATCAACAATGGCATCGGAAAGGTCTGGTGAATATCCACATGCTGCGTTAACGGTTATTTCGATCCCTTTGATTTGACCATTGTCATCAAAACCGACCTGATAAGTATTTTCAAATGGATGACGTTTTCCTGTCATACTCATATCATCGCTGCGACTTAAACGAAATTTAATAGGTCGCTTTGTCTTATTTGCAAGTAACGCTGCAATACACGCCCAACCCGCTGCTTGAGTTTCTTTACCACCAAAAGCGCCGCCCATACGACGGGTATCTACTAATACTTTATTTAATGAAATATCTAAAACTTCAGCCACTAATTTTTGAACTTCACTCGGATGTTGAGACGAAGAATAGACTTTCATTCCACCTTCCTCGGTTGGTTCGACGGTGGAAATTTGTCCTTCTAAATAAAGATGTTCTTGCCCTCCGATAGATATTTCACCCTGCAGTTGATGTGGCGCGGAACTAATGGCTGCTTTAGAATCGCCTCGACTCATAACATAAGGTGGACGAACAAAACTTTGTTTTTTTAAGGCATCATTTATTGTAAGAACCGCTTCAAGTTCTTGGTATTCAATTTTGGCTAGTTTGGCTGCTTTTCTTGCTAAATGATGACTCGTTGCGGCAACCGCAAAAATGGGTTGTCCTACATATTCCACTTTACCATCAGCCAAAACAGGATCACCGGGAAAAACAGCCCCGATATCCTTATGACCAAAGACATCATCAATTGTCATAACAGCAATAACGCCTTCCGCTGATTTCACCTCTGACAGGTTAATTGATTTTATATTTGCATGAGCGAAAGAACTTTGCCCGACTGCGGCATGTAATTGACCTCTAGGTTCCGGTCGGTCATCAATATAAATGGCTTCACCACTCACATGTTTATCTGCACTTTCATGTTTGTTAGAGCGGCCAATCCCACCTTTAGCAGTCTTTAAATTTGTCTGCTTGTTATCTACTGAAATATCAACAAGATTACGCATAATTAATAACTCGCGTTTTGATATTTTGGTTGGTTAATTCGATAAAGCATTTTTGAATTAAGTTTTGTGCAACTTTCATTCGATATTTATTTGAAGCGCGAACATCGGTCATTGGGCTGAAGTCTTTTGTTAAGGCTTTTTTTGCTAAATCTATATTCTGTTGATTAAATGTTTTAGCTAATAGAGCTGTTTCACAATGTTTAGCCCGTTTTGGGATTTCTGCCATTCCGCCAAATGCAATGCGAATGGTAGTCACTTGATCATCTTTTAGTTCAATAAAAATAGCCGCAAGAACTGCGGAGATATCATCATCAAAACGTTTGGATATTTTATACAGTTTGAGTGACTGAGCTTTATTAGGTTGAGGAATAAAAATATTTCGAATAAATTCAGACTCAGCTAAAGTTGTTTTTTTATAACCAACAAAATAATCCTCAAGCAAAATTTTTCTTTGTTGTTCTCCACGTTGTAAAGTTATTTCTGAACCAAGAGCGATTAGCGCAGGTGGCATATCGCCAATGGGCGAGGCATTTCCAATGTTTCCGCCAAGTGTTCCATTATTCCGAATTTGTTTAGAGCCGATCCGTTCAATCATTTCACCAAGTTCGGGATAATGCTTTTCAAGTAAAGGGGTAAATTTGCTATAGGGCACGGCTGAGCCAATCATCAGTTCATCATTTTCGTGTTGGATCTGATGTAGCTCTTTTACATCACCTAAGTAAACAAGTTGATCAATTGAAGCCAAATTCTGTGTCACTGAAAGTGCTAAGTCAGTACCGCCAGCTAATAAAATAGAATCTGGATTTGCTAGCAAGTGCTTGGATAATTCAGTAATACTCTTTGGGGCAAAATATTGTTTATTTGAATGATTTAACTCAACAGCATAAAGATTATTTAGTTCAGCTAATTTTTTAACTGTTTGCGAATAATTCTTATCAAAAGAATCTTTATCATTGGAATTATTAGATTCCATCGCAGCATCAATAATCGACCGATATCCTGTACAACGGCATAAATTACCCGCTAAGGCTTCAATAACCTCTTCCCGTTCAGGCTTATTATTAGCTTTTTGTAAAGCGAAAGACGACATAACAAACCCGGGAGTGCAAAATCCGCACTGGGAAGCATGATTATCAACAATTGCTTGTTGCACATGATGAAGCTTTTTATCTTGTTTTATATGCTCAATAGTGATCAATTGTTTTGCGTGCACACTACCGATAAAAGCAATACAGGCATTAATTGATTTGTAGACTAATTCTTTTGGATTGGTTGGGGATAATTCTGCAATGACCACTGTACAAGCACCACAATCGCCAGAAGCACATCCTTCTTTTGTGCCACTTGAAAATCGTAGTTCACGCAAATATTGCAACACCGTCATGTTGGGATCGATGTTTTCTAACAGAATAAGCTCGTTATTGAGTAAAAATTGAATGCCATTCGCACGCATAAAGGGCTTCCAGCTAGTAAAAAAGCACGATTCTAAGAATAATGCCACTATATCAGATCTATATCCTGACACAAGTGTCAAGTTTGGCTTTCGTTTAGGCTTTCTTATTTCTAAGTGTCCTGAAATGATTAACCCTTAACTACCTCAAAAGCCTATTTCGAGTAGCTCAAGTCAGTAGGATAACTTCATACACCGCTTGCGACTTTTGTAACTAATGAATAAAGTGCTAGACCGTTCCGGGTACAGAAAGCAAATATCAAGCAAATTTAAGACATGTAAGCAAATTTAAGACAGGCACTTTCCCAGACCAATAAGAAGTACTTGTGAGAGAAAACCTATAAAGTGCATGTCTGGTATTGGGGGGCAATAAATTCAATAATCCACTAAGTGCATTTTTTTAACGGTTTAGTATATAATCGCCGCCTCATTAATATTCTGTGAATATCACATATTTTTTCTCCAAATATTTGCTCCTTGAAATAAGTTTCGATTGGTTGTTTATTAATCAATTTAGGGAGAAATGATTTGGGCTCTCAAGTAAAGTAGGAATCCTAATGGATAAAATTTCTCAGCAAATCGCTAAAGAACTTTCTGTCGATAATAAACAGGTTGCGGCTGCCATACAGTTATTGGATGAAGGAGCGAGTGTTCCTTTTATCTCTCGTTACCGAAAAGAGGTCACTGGCGGTTTAGATGATACCCAAATGCGTGATTTGGAAGAGCGTTTAGGTTATTTGAGAGAGTTAGAAGATCGCCGTGCAGTAATTATTAAAAGTATTGATGAGCAAGAAAAATTAACACCAGATCTTAAAGCAAGCATTTTAGGTGCAGAAACAAAAAGCGAGTTAGAGGATTTGTATCTTCCTTATAAACCAAAGCGTAGAACGAAAGCTCAAATTGCAAGAGAAGCTGGTTTACAACCTTTGGCAGACAGTTTGTTAGAAAACCCTGAGCTCGATCCTGAAGTCACTGCAGCTGATTACCTAAATAGCGAAGTCAAAATAGAAACTACTAAAGATGCGTTAGATGGAGCGAAGCAAATTTTGATGGAGCAGTTTTCAGAAAATGCAGTATTACTTTCTGAGATCCGAAATTATTTATTAGAACATGCCTTTGTCCGCTCTCAAGTGGTTAAAGGCAAAGAATCTTCCGGTCAAAAATTCACAGATTATTTTGATTACTCGGAAAAGTTTAGCAAAATTCCTTCACATCGTGCTTTAGCCTTATTTAGAGGAAGAAACGAAACCATATTGAGTTTGGAGTTGATTGTTGATCAGGCTTTATTAAAAGATGAAAAAGCCAGTAATTATGCACAATATTTGATCGCAAAACATTCTAATATCAACCAGCAAGGCCGAGCGGCTGACGATTGGTTGCAAACTGTGGTGCTTTGGACTTGGCGAGTTAAATTACATAACTTTTTTGAAACTGAGTTACTTGGCCAGTTACGCGAAAGAGCAGAAACACATGCTATTGGCGTTTTTGCGAGTAATCTAAGAGATTTACTTATGGCCGCGCCAGCTGGAAATTACACCACTATGGCACTTGATCCTGGTTTACGAACCGGCACTAAAATAGTGGTCGTTGATGGAACCGGTAAGCTGTTGACTCAAACAACCCTTTTTCCTCATGCGCCGCAAAAACAATGGGAGCAATCACTTAAAAAATTAGCGACTATGTGTGAGCAGTACAAGGTTAAATTGGTTAGTATTGGAAATGGTACGGCATCAAGAGAAACGGATAACTTGATTGCAGAGCTCGAAAAGCGTCATCCAGAATTAGGATTAAAACGAATCGTGGTAAGCGAAGCGGGAGCTTCTGTTTACTCAGCATCACGATTAGCGGCTGAAGAATTTCCCGATCTTGATGTGACCTATCGTGGCTCAGTTTCAATCGCCCGCCGTTTACAAGATCCATTGGCGGAATTAGTAAAAATTGAGCCAAAAGCTATCGGTGTTGGTCAGTACCAGCATGATGTTAGTCAAAGTCAACTGGGGAAAACGCTGGGCAGTGTGGTTGAAGATTGTGTAAATGGAGTAGGAGTGGATCTTAATACCGCCTCTGCGCCTTTGCTGGCTCATGTATCCGGTTTAAATAAGACACTTGCGAAAAATATTATTAAATATCGTGAAGAGAATGGCCGGTTTATTAATCGTCAGCAGCTTAGCCAAGTCGATCGTTTAGGACCAAAAGCATTTGAGCAAGCCGCAGGATTTTTAAGAATAACAGATGGTGAAAATGTATTAGATCGCTCTGGGGTTCATCCTGAGACCTATCCAATTGTTGAAAAGATGCTGGCCAAAATAACCGGTGGAATTGATGCGTTGATGGGAGATTCAGGGTTATTGAAATCTCTTGATGCTAAAGATTATGTTTCTGATTCTTTCGGGTTGCCTACAATTACTGATATTTTAAAAGAACTTGAAAAACCGGGACGTGACCCTCGTGGTGAGTTTAAAACCGCTAAGTTTAAAAAAGGTGTTGAAACCCTCAATGATTTAAAAGCAGATATGGCATTGGAAGGGACGGTGACTAATGTGACTGACTTTGGTGCCTTTATAGATGTGGGAGTTCATCAGGATGGATTAGTCCATATTTCCTTGATGAGTGATAAATTTATTTCAAATCCCAGAGAAGTGGTTAAAACCGGTGATATCGTAAAAGTTCATGTGGTATCGGTTGATGTAAAGAGAAAGCGTGTGAGTTTATCGATGGTTGGACCTAAAAAAGAACAACAACCGGCGACTCAAAAAGCTTACAACAAGCCTCAAAGTCGTAATACGTCTAAGCCTAAATCAAAACCTGTTAATTCTGCATTTGGAATGGCATTGGCAGATGCACTAAAGAAAAAGGGCTAGTTTAAGCACTATTCTTCTCATACTGAGATAAAAAATAGGGTTTTCCGTAAATAAAAGTGTAAATAAATGTTGCAACCTGTATATCTCTTTGCTATAAATGTGTCCGCTAGCGAATAATAGAAGCCCGAAGTAACGGGACCTGCAGACTGGAAAACTTTACAAGCCTCATATAAGAGGCTTTTTTATTGCCTGAAATAAAGTATTTTTTGAGTGTATTTAATTATTTCGTAAATGTTCAAATTCCTTAGACTAAAATCTAGACTGGTTCAAAGCATGTTATCTTCTTCAAATATCTGTTAGTCTTCTTGCACTTTTAAAATCATGTTTGATAAGGGTTAGTAATGCTAGAATCTCGCGGATTTAATCTATTTATGGCGTTTGTCTGTCATCAATTATTGATTGCGGCTTTCTATTTCCAGTATGTTGAGGGGATGGATCCTTGTCCATTATGCATTTTTCAACGGGTCGCTGTTTTTGTCTTAGGACTCTGGTTTTTGTTACAAGGCATTCATAAGCCTTTGTCGGGTAGCCGCTGGCATCTTTTCTATAACTTTGGAGCTTTGTTAACGAGTTTAATTGGTGGCGGAATAGCTGCTCGTCATACTTATTTGCAGAGCTTACCCGCCGATGAAGTACCGGCTTGTGGGCCATCACTTGATTATTTAGCTGATATTTTACCCTTTATGGAGCTGTTGGATGTGGTATTAAAAGGGTCGGGTGAATGTGCCAAAGTGAGTTGGAATATGATGGGGCTATCTATGCCCGCTTGGATGCTAGTCTTTTTTGTCGGCTGTGTGATTGGACTCGTTTGGCGAATTTATCGTAATTTAAAACCAAATCGCCGACTATTTGGCTAGTTTTATTAATTGCTAACAGCCGCAGCTAATTGATGATTGTTGTCATAGATGATTGAGGCTATAAAGGCAGTTCTATTTGTTCATCTTCTGAATCATCAGGTTTGCTACCACTTATTACTAATGGAAGTCTGATCGTAAACCGGCATCCTTTGCCAGATTGAGATTCTACGGATAACTCTCCGCCCAGCTGCTCATTAATAATAAAATAAGAAACGGATAAACCTAGTCCTGTTCCGGTTTTTTCATCTTTAGTAGTAAAAAAAGGTTCAAAAACTCGTTTGCGAACACTTTCATCCATTCCTGGACCATTATCGATCACTTCTATAACGGCTGTTTGCCCTTCTCGACGAAGAATAAGTTCGATTAATGGATGTGCATTGGTTGTTGCTTGTGTGGCTAATGCTTGAGCGGCGTTAATTAATAGGTTTAAGAAAACTTGTTCTAATTGATTTTTTTGAGCGTAAACCTGACCAATATTATGCGAGTAGGTTTTGCGAATTTGAATATTACGAAAATCAAATTGTTTCTTTTGGTTATAGTCTTTAGCTGACAGTCGAACGGCTGCATCTAAAGCTTCAATTAAATTAACGTGACTAGTTTCATGTGAAATTGGTTTGGCAAAACTTAACATGTCTCCAACAATATCTGCCGCTCTTTTCCCTGAAGCCAGAATACCATCTAAAAACGTATCGATTTTTTGTTGTTCAATAAAGTTTGCGACTTGCTTCATGCTAAGATCATTTTGTTTGGCAATTTGATGGTTTCTAGCCAGTTCGTCACTTAGGCGTCTTTTAATATTCTGGGTGCTTTGCATAATGGCACCCAACGGATTATTGATTTCGTGTGCCATTCCCGCGGCTAACCCGCCGAGAGATAACATTTTTTCAGTTTGTACTAAGGTTTCATCAATCTGTAATTTTTCAGTTAAATCATCAATTCGAATAACTTCACCACGATTTTCAAGTTGATCACTAAAGATGCTATAAACGACAACTTCGAGAGTTCGCATTGATAAATTGACCTCTTGCTCAAATCGAAAGGTAATGTTTTGGCGGAGTAAGCCACTATTATTTTTAGCGTTTCTAATTTTTTGGTCAAGCAGTGGATAGAGATCAGCAAGATTATGTCCTATGGCTGACGCAGCATCAATTCCTGTCATTCTTTCAGTTTCCATATTCCATTGTAGAACAATGTTATCGCTATCAAGGGCGATAATAACCGATGGCATTGAATCAATTAATTTGGCTAGATAATTTTGAATAGCATCAAACTGTTGCTCGGCAATTTTTCTGCCCTTTTTTTGTTTTTGAATTTCACTTGAATGTTCGGCGATTCTTAACTCTAGAAGGTTGCGAGTTTTTTCCAATGCTTCGTGTGATATATATAATTCTTTCTCTGCTTCTCTACGGTGTGAGATATCGGAAATAAATTCAATATAGTGAGGCTCTTCTAGCCAACCGGCCATTCGAGCTCGGGATTCAACGGGGACTTTTTCTCCTCCTTTTATGCGAAAAATAGTTTCATAGAATACATCTTCACCATTAATTAATGCTTTTTCTAACTCTGGATTGCGATGTAGATGACAATCAATATCCAGATCGAGAGTGGACATCTCTAGTAATTCTTCTTTGCTGTAGCCAAGTCGATCACATGCTTTTTGGTTAACTTCTTTTATAAAGCCTTGAGGGGTACTTAAAATAACCATATCCACAGCTTGATCCATTAAGATCAAAAAATCTTGCTTAGTTTCATCCCAACGGGTGGCTTGCTGAGATTCCCAGCGCAAAAGGTAAAAAGCTGGATAAGCGATCAAAGCTAAGGTCATGCAGGCAACGCCGAGTTCGAGAGTTACTTCATTCCAATCAAAATAACCACCAAGCCAAAACTTGATGCTAAGTGCGCTTACTACAGGGAGAAGGGCGGCTAAAATGATTAAGCTTGCGGTTAAACCTCTAATCGACCAATGAATTACAAATTGGTAACCTCCTTGGTGATCGGTTTGAATTTGTTGCTTCATACGTTTCCCTATGTGTTACAAATAAGAGCTAAAATTGGTTGAAAAATTAGTGATTGTAAAAAACTTTAATGCTTATTTTAGCTTATGTAAAATGAATCCAGAAAAATAAATCGAAAATAGAGTTTTTTCTGACCTTAGAATGTGGTAAAAATGGGGTTATAAATGATTTAATCTGTTCTTTTGGAGCCGTTGTAAAGTGTCAAACATTGAGAGCAATACAAATAACGATAAAAAATGCAAAAGTCTAGCCGTTGATAATTGGTTAGAAGAGCGTAGCCAGGTGATTGTGATGTATTGCAAATTATCAGGTTATCGTAAGCAAACCAAATTGCCAGAAGTGGATCAAATTAATGGCTTTTGCGATGTATTGATCGATTATGTTTCTGCCGGTCATTTTGAAGTTTATCAACAAATTGTGAATGACTGTGAAGTCAATGGCCCGAGTAGTATCGAAATGCTGCAAGAGCTTTATCCGCATATCTCTAAAACAACTGATATCGTTGTTGATTTTAACGAGAAGTATTCCAAAGCAATTAATAACGATCTTGATCAAATGTCTAGTTTTGATATTGACCTTTCTGTACTTGGGGAGGCAATTGCCACACGGGTTGATTTAGAAGATAATTTAATTGATATATTAAATACAAAACACTAAAACGGGTCACAACAAAACAACTTGTTTACTGATTGATATCTAGTGTATTGTCATACCATCATATAAATCTCAAAACTTATTGCTAAGAAGGTTATTAAATGATTCGAGTTATTATCGAAAGAAGAATCAAAGAAGGCTGTTTAGAAAATTATCTGGAACTGATACGTAACGCGCGCAAATTTGCTAATAAAACAGACGGTTTTATTGCTGGTGAATTACTACAGGAAAAAGATAACCAGCATTTAGCGATGATTATTTCAAGCTGGGAAAGTTTAGACGCTTGGAATATTTGGTTTTCTTCGGATGATCGTTTAACCGTATTAAAAGAAATGCGACCTTTTTTAGAAGATGATGAAAGAATCATTATTTTAGAAAACAGTAATATTTTGGGTTAATTTTCCAACAAAGTTTTTTATCTCAGATTTGTTTTTTTATTGAATTGTTGCGATGAATTAATTTTAGCTTTTTCTAAACTCCGAGATGATACTTTAGTCGCTACAATATCTTGTGTGGGGTAGCTACCAAAGATTCTTAAGAAAGGACAAACCTTTGAAATAGAATCAAGCGCGCTTTTTACCTTCTCATCTCTGATATTTCCTTCAAGATCGATATAAAACATTTGTTCCCACGGTTTGTTTGGAATAGGGCGAGATTCTAACTTGCTTAAAGGAATATTTACTTTTTGAAACAGTGATAGAACTTCAGCCAATGAACCTGCTTTTTGTCCAGTAGAAACTGCGATAGAGGTTTTACACTGAACCGATAGTGAAACCTTGATTTGGGTTTTACTTAATATTAGAAAGCGAGTGATATTCTTATTTTGGTTGGCAATATTATGTTTTAACACTTTCATTCCAAAAAGTTCAGCCGCTTTTTCGCTTGCAATTGCAGCAATATCTTTTTTACCTTGTTGCGTTATATAGTCTAAAGCGTGAGCGGTACTTGATACCAACTTTATATTTGCGGAAGTTAAATGCTTTAAATTTTTATCGCATTGCCGGCTTGCTTGAGGGTGAGAAACGATGCAACGTATATCTTCTAATCTACTTTCTTGCGGTGCAACCAAGCAATGATTAATGGGGTATTTTTCCTCCCCGATAATTGCTAACCCGGATTCTAGCAGCAAATCATAAACTTCAGTTATTCCGCCTGAGGTTGTGTTTTCAATTGGAATAACACCATAGGTAGCATTACCATTTTCAACATTACTTAAAACCTCATCAAAAGAAGCGCAGGCTAGGTATTGGTTTTCGCTCTTATTAAAATATTTTTTTGCAGCAAGATAAGAATAAGCACCCTTTCCTCCAAGTATTGCAATATCTTTACTTTGATTGTTTTTTATTTCAGGATGATGGATTGATTGAAGGTAATCTTGTTGAAACTTAACTGAGTCTTCAATGATGTTATTAAATATTTGAGTAATGTAATGGGAATCTAACCCCATCGAGCTGGCTTTTTTTATCAGAGATTCTAATAGTTCTTTTTCTCTTACTTGATCTCTTAAAGGCTTGTTGATGTATTTTTTTTCTTCAGCAACTGATTGACTTAACTTCCTTCTTTCACTCAATAGAGTTAAAAGCTGAATATCGAGATTGCTTATCTTTACTCTAATTTCTTTTATGCGATCAAGCATATCTTTTGTCATGGGATTTGTTCCATAAAAATGAAAAAAAACCTCCTAAAATGGGAGGTTTTTTAAATTCCGTTGGGGCAAGAAAATAACAGTTACCTCTTCTGTCTAAGGCAGAAAAAATGGAAAAATCTAATTGTAAATAATTCGTTGTTTTTCATAATATTGGACTTTAACTAATCTAACTATCGAGGGTCAAGGGTTTTTCTTTTTTACATATAACACTAAGTTATGATCAATTAGCTCATAACCATGTTCTTCTGCAATTTTGTGTTGGAGAATTTCAATTTCCTTATTAACAAACTCAATGACTTTGTTAGTTTCAACGCAAACCATATGATCATGGTGATGTTCGCTACTCAATTCAAAAATAGCATGACCTTCTTCGAAATTGTGGCGGATTACTAATCCGGCAGATTCAAACTGGGTGAGCACGCGGTAAACGGTCGCAAGTCCCACATCTTCACCAGCAGATATTAGGAGTTTGTACACATCTTCTGCACTCAAATGTCGATCAGTTGCTTTTTCTAAGATGTTTAGGATTTTGACTCTTGGCAAGGTTACTTTTAACCCTGCATCTCTTAGTTGCTGATTACTCAACGCAACCCCCCTAATAAAAATTATCCGGTTAACGGAATTATTTACAAATTTTGTTGACTATTAAAGGGCATTATAAACTTTTTTTACCCTGTTTTGCATAAATTCATATAGAATACGCGCATATTCAGCATCAGATACTTTGTCATTTAGTCGAATTGGCTATCAATGAACCGTAATTCTTTAGTGCGATGGTCGGTCATTCTAGCTAATGACTTCAAGATTTAACATATAGGCATATTAATGGTTAAGCAATTTTCAATTATTTTGGTTCTTTTTCTTTCTTCTTGTGTTTACACATTGGATATTCAGCAGGGTAATATTATTGATCAAGATGATATTGATAAGTTGCGTCCTGAGCTAACCAAAAACCAAGTGGTGTTCGTGCTGGGTAACCCAGTTGTAAATGATAGCTTTAGTGATGATAAATGGATCTATTTATATCATTACAGCAACCAAAACAACGATGTTAAGAAAGCGAGCAAGTTAGTTTTATATTTTAATGAAGACAAGCTGGTAAGTGCTGAAGGTGATTATGAAATTCCAGAGAACCTTCAGAAAAAATAACTCAACCGGTTTTTAATCTTGCTTGCCTTTATGCTTGCAATGTAGTTCCTCGTAGCAAGCTTCAACATCTGCTTGTAGTTGTTCATTTGGTTCATTTTGTTCAAAAGAGCTGACAAGCTTGCTTGATAGGCCAATCTGTTCTTTATAGCGACGACAGTTGATACATATAAAAAGGTGAATCTTCATTTTTAGCCACCGAAGACCGGTTAAGGGCTCATCAATATTTTCTGAGGTTTGTTCGGCTATTTCTCTGCAGGAAGGCAACATTAGCATTCGCCTGTAATTTGAAAATGGTCAACCACTTTTAAAACCTTATCTCTTGCTCTATGAAGCAGCACTCTCACATTAGAAGGGCTAACTTCTAGGATGTTACAGAGCTCGTCCATAGAAAGCCCTGCTGAATCCCTAAGTCTAAGAGCCGCTAACTGATTCTCGGGTAATTTTGTTAAGTTTTTTTCAATGCAATCCTTCAGTTCTTCAGCGGATAATAATTCTTCAGGCGTATCACCATGCCATTGTGAACTCGGATTACTCCAATGAGAGTTTTCAGCAAACCTTGGATCTGTTGCCCAAGATTCTTGCATGTTTTCTAAAGATACGGAGCGGTTTTCTTTTCGCCTTCGAGTCTTAGCTTCATTGGCTACAATTCTGATTAACCAACTTTTTAATGATGAGCGGCCTTCAAACTTTGGTAATGCTTTAAGTGCTGATAACCAAGCTTCTTGCACTACTTCATCGGCAATAATTGGACCAGCAATCGCATAGGCTACCGATTGCATCGAACCATAATATTGTTTAAATATTTGTTGAAACAGCACTTGATCACCTTCAAGAAGTCTTGAAAGTATTTGTTGTTCAGTCAGAGTGGAAACTTTTTCCATATTAGCTATATTGAATTCATTTTGTAAGAAAATAGGCCAAGCCCGATATTACCCTAATTAACAAATTATCCACTGATATCTTACTTATAAAATGTTTCTAAATGTTGCCTTGAGTGCGAGATAAAATAATTATCCTATGAGTTGCTATTTGATAGACCATTTTTCACCATAACCGGCAGAGCTCTCGCTATAAATAAATTGATCATCTTGAGTAAACGCGACAGCATAAATAATCGCGCCACTGGGTTTTCCTTGTTTTCTGGTTCGGGCTTGCCAACGTTTGATTCTTTCACCATTTTTTACATCCCATAAACTGATGTCTTTTCCGGGAGAGCCTGTGACTAATTGTTGGTCATTGTGAGAGAAATTGGCGGAAACGATAATGTATTCTCTCTTTCTTAAAGCAAGGCTCGATATTTTTGCGCCAGTTGTTAAATCCCAAATAAAAGCATTACCTAAAGTTCCTGCGGTGAATGCTTGATTTCCACTTGGACTTAGTCTTAATTTTGTGACTCGTGTATCGTGTTCAAATAGGCGTTTAGGTTTGCCTGTTTTGCTGTTCCACAATACTGCTCGGTAGTCAGCGCCGCCAGTGAAAGCCCAAAGTCCATTGGCTGATAAATCTACACTCGCTACGGCTTCCTCTCTGTGTCCGGTAAATTCAAGTCTACGTCCAGTATTCATATCAATATGGATGGCGCGTCCGTCCTCTAGGCCAAGTAAAACGTAGCGACCTTTATTCGATATAGCCACAGCTCGGATTTTTGCTGGCGCCCTCCAATACCCATAAGATTTTCCGCTAGTCGTATTCCAAATACTAAAGTTTCGCTTGTCTGCAGTAATTGCTCTGGTTGAATCGGGAGAAATGTTAGTAGCGATGATGCTATTTTCAGGGTCATCACTATGTTTCCAATTAAATAACAAACTATTCTTTTCTAGATCCCAATAGCCAACACCATGATTAACGGAGGAAATGATTGCATGTTTTGCGTCATTGGATATAACCGCATCAATAGTTCCTACAGCAGTATGAAGAGCTTCTTCAACAGGTTTCTCATTTGTCCCACATGCCGTCAGTAGCAAAAGGATGCAACTAAAAAGAGAGATATTGGTATAACAATTTTTTGACATTCAGAGAACCAGTTATAAATTTTCAAGTATAACAGCGGATAAATGCTGTTATTTTCCTACGTTAAAGTATAGACTGCCAAACTATTTTTGGGATTTTATATTCATTCGTTTTGAGTATAAAGATCAATATTACAACTATGAACTAATGATGGGGTTTATTGTGGTTAACTTGGATATAAAAAAATTAATATTAACGGTAGCTGTAGGGACACTATTGGTAGCTTGCCAACCAAAAGAAAAAGAAGGTGCAGCAATAGAGAGCAAACCAGAAGATAGCTCAAGTGTTGCGGTAAAAGAAGGTGATCAAATTGGTTACGCATTGGGAGCGAAAATGGCTACCTTTATTCGTACTGATGTTGAGAAATATGACTTGCCAACGATTAATATGGAATCGATTGCTAGCGGTTTTAAAGATGGCTTAAATGATCAAAATAAGATGACTGAAGAAGAAATTACCGCCAAGTTTGTGGAGTTTCAACAGTTGATTCAGGCCGCCCAACAGCAACAAGCGGCCATTCAAAAAGAAAAAGATGCAGAATTAGCAAAAGTGGCTATTGCAGAAGCTGACGCTTTTCTTGCTGAAAATGGTAAAAAAGAAGGTGTTACAACTACTGAATCAGGTCTTCAATACAGTGTACTAAAAGCGGGTGATGAGGGTGCTGTAAAACCACTAGCAACTGATACAGTTGAAGTTCACTATCATGGAACTTTTACTGATGGGAAAGTTTTTGACAGTTCTGTTGAACGAGGCAAAACAGTTGCTTTTCCTCTCAACCAAGTAATTAAAGGGTGGACGGAAGGTCTTCAGTTAATGTCTGTGGGTAGTAAATACCACTTTGTTATTCCGTGGGAGTTAGCCTACGGAGCTCAAGGTCGTCCGGGAGGAATTCCAGGTCATTCTGTTTTACAGTTTGACGTTGAGTTGGTGGCAATCAATCCAAAAGCTGAGGAAGCAAAGAAAAACGAAAAATAATTTAATACAGATTTAATATCTGTTTTAAAATTATCTTAAAAGCTCTAGCACATATTCTAGGGCTTTTTTTTGTCCTAGCAAAATCAGTCAAGCTCTTGTATGGTTGATAAAATCATTTACCCTAATAACGAATAAATCCGCTAGATAGGAGACAATATGAACAAGCATGAAACTGAAAGCCAAGACCGTTTTGAATCCTTTGAAGCTTTTTGGCCTTATTATTTAGGCGAACATAAGCTAATAGTTTGTCGTGCACTGCATTATATTGGTACGGTTGCATCAGCTGTTTTACTTGTATATTTAACGATATTTCAAATATGGGCGTGGTTACCAATGGTTCTTGTTGTTGGATATGGTCCTGCGTGGATAGGGCATTTTTTTGTAGAGAAAAACCGCCCTGCGACTTTCACTTATCCTTGGTGGTCTTTATTAGGTGATTATAAAATGTTTTATTTAGCTATAAAGGGAGAGTTACGAACAGAGCTGAGTCGCCTACACGGAAAAGCCTCGACAACTGAGCCTTAACCGATTTGAAATCGCGGATGTAGGGGATAAGCGAGTAGTTAGGGGATTAGGGTAAAGCCTTCAGCTTGTAACATTGTTGAAGTTGTCATAGCAGATAAAGCTAAATTAACTTGTGGAGCTAAATCTTTTTTAGTCAAATTTTGAAAATAGAGACTTTGACCGCAAAGATAAAATTTAACGCCTTTCTTGTGTAGTTGTTCGATTAATCTAAGCGTTGGGTTGTCATCGAGATAAAGTTCCTGGTAGGTTTTCTGGGTTAATACATCTCTGGTAGCAGCCCCATGAACAACTACAGCAATTTCCATATCTTCTAATTTAACACCGTTCATTGCGTGCATATTAATAAAGCGAGCAACGCTTTCAAATCGACGATTTAGATTAAATGTTTCTTTGGCTGCTTGGGTGATATCAAAAAAGACCTTGTATTTGAAACCATCTTTTAATTGAATATCACGGTCTTCAATCTTAAAAACAGGCCCATAATCAGAGAAAACCGGACCTTTAGTTGCTTTGGGCAGCTCTTGAGAAAGAGCTGTCGAATGAAAGACTACAACAAGTAGTAATGAAATAAACGAACGAAACATGCTTGTTACCTTTATTAAAGCCGGATTGATAGTAACCATATTATCAAGCATAAGTCGGGTAATCTATGATAAATTTAAATTGGCTATTGGAAAAGCAATAAGTTGTTTATGAGTTAATTTCAGGAAGGAACGAGTTTTATTAGCTATAATTTTTGCATATAGATCTAATTCATTATAACTAAACGAGATATCGATTAACGTGATTATAGCATTTTTCAACTTATCACTTAGCAAAAGCATTCAGTTTTTTGTTCAAGTAATCGTTTTGTGTCTAGTTTCAACTTATTCTGGCGCGCAACCAGCAAAGCCAATTGATAAACTAAAATTAGTGTGGGTTGCTCATGATGCTTCGATTAGTCTGGCTAAAGTATCAAAACAATATACAAAATTAACGGGAATAGAAGTTGAAGTCATCATGTTGCCGTTAGGTTCTGGTTGGCATAGTCGTATTGCTGCTGAATTTGCTGCGGGAGGAGATGGTTTTGATTTAGCTGTTTGGGATAGTCAATCTGTTGCTGAATTCGCTAATGGAAATCATATTGAACGGTTAAATCCATATATAGAAGAGTCAGATCTATTGTCGTTATCTGATATAGATGAAAACTCATTAAAAAGATATTCAGAATATCCCGAAGGCAGTAACGAAATGTGGGCAATACCACTTAATCAGGATGCAATTGGGTTAATGTATAGACGGGATTTATTTGAAAGTCCCGTTGAGCGTAAAAAGTTTCAAGACAGGTATGGTTATCGGCTTGCATTGCCTCAAACTTATAAAGAGCTTAGAGATATTGCAGAGTTTTTTACACGACCAGATGAGGGTTTGTATGGCTGGGGACAATTTGCATCGGAGGAGTATGATTTTGCGTCCAGTGCAGCTAATAATTTTATATGGTCGTATGGTGGAGAGTTATGGAATCACAAAACTAATGAAATTGTTGGATATTTAGATTCTCCAGCTTCGGTAGACGGGCTTACTGAATATATAGAAATGTTTAACTATACTCCCGATGAAGAACGTAGTTGGGGGTATCTTGAGATTAGTGAAGCATTTAAACAAGGGCATCTAGCAATGGCAATGCAGTGGTACGTATTTTTTGATGAAATGGATGACATTAATAAGTCAAAATATGCAACTTCAACGGGTTTTGCTAATTTACCGGGAGCCATTGGACGTGATAATTTGTTCCGTCGACAGATCATGTTGGGGGGACAAGGAGTAGGGATCAATCGCTATTCACATAAAAGAAAACAAGCTTGGCATTTTATTGAATGGTTTATGCAAAAGACTCAGCAGCTTGAATATAGTAAAACAGCAAAAACGGCACTAAAGGATATTTTGCAAGATCCTGATTGGCATACACTTAATATAGAAAATAAGCTCTTTTCAGAAGTCGTAAATCACCTAAATGATTATTGGCACCTTCCAGAATATATAAAATTGTTAGAAATATACCAGCAAGAAGTTACGTCGGCGATACGTGGTCGTAAATCACCAAAATTGGCTCTTTCGATGGCAGCTCGCCGACAAGAATTAGTTTTAATCAAAGCAGGATATAAAATAACTCGGACGACTAATATTCCGGATGTTCCTGATAAAATAGTTGATCCTGTTGGCCAAGAGTTAAAGGATTTAAATCAAGTGGTGCAGCCTTAGTGAATTTAAACATAAAACAAAAGCTTTCTATTGTTCTTATCTCTTTAGTATTTTTCACAGGATTAGCGATTACCATTGCTTATTCTTATATTACCTTTAGCCAAACAGAGAAAGAAAATAGAGAAAAGTTAGTGATTGCTGAAAAGGGTTTTAGTGAAAGGCTAGATAAAATTTCAAATCAATTACAAGATAAGTTTGAGCAATTTCAGGAAGACAAAAAGCTTAATGCTAATATTTACAATATTATAAATGGCGGATTGCTTGAATATCATATGTTTCCATCAATTACTAATTTGGCGGATAGTTTGGGTATTGAAAATTTCTCTTTTTATTATCCAGATATTGGAGAAGAAACGCTTCGTTTAAGACTTTATTTTGCCAAACAACTTAATGGCAATGTAATAGTTAATGATGGCCAACATAAGCTTTATGAAAAGGGACGTTTTGGTAGTAATCCTATTAATAATCCTGCTGTTTTTCCTACTCAGGTCTCGGATCAACGTCATGATTTGTTAATGGTTAGAAATGGAAAATTGGTCTATCAAGTTTGGAAGCCTTATTTTCATTTAGAAGAGAACTCTCGTTCTGGTAAGCAGAATGTAATTGGTCACTTTAATCTACAAAAGTTAATCGATCTTGATCTAAAAAAGATCGGAAACGAAATGGGAGTTGATTTTTCCTTATACAACAGTGATGGGCATACTATTTTAAGCAATATAAGCGCTGTTGATCTAGTATCGCCACTTCCTCAAAATGTGATTTATCTTTGGACATTTAATGAAAATGAAGAGAGGTTTGATTCTTTGTTAAAGCCGCTGGTTGTTGCCGGAAATACAGTCGGTTATTTATCAGTTAATATATCTTCAGAGGTTATTTCCACTAAAATTAGCAACGCAATATATCTAATGGCGTTTGCATCTATGAGTGTGGTTTTGTTTGTATTTGCGTTTGTTAGTAGTTTAGTGAACCGCTTTACCAACCCGATTAATGAACTAACTAATGCTTCACTCGCTATTACTGCAGGTAATCTAGATGGAGATATTGTTTTTAAACGGCAAGATGAGCTAGGAGTTTTGGCAAGTAATTTTAACAATATGCGCCATGCAATTAAGCGGCAGTTAGAGGATTTAAAAAAGGAAATTAGTGAAAGAAAAATGGCGCAGGAGCGAGTTCAAGTTTTATCTCAAGCGGTAGAGCAAAGTCCAATTTCTGTGATTATCACTGATTCAAAAGGGGAAATAGAATATGTTAATAGCTCCTTTGAGATTAATACCGGATATAGGCTAGCGGAGGCTGTAGGTAAAGAAGCAGCGGATTTAGGTATTGGAATTAACCTTGGTGGCCATAATAGAGATTTACAGAATTCACTTCGTAAGGGAATGACTTGGGAACGTGAAATTCAAAGTAAAAGGAAAAGTGGTGAAATTTACTGGGAGAAGGCTCACGTTGCTCCAGTAATCGATAGCTTAGGAAATGCGACTCATTATTTATTTGTTAGTGAAGATATTAGTTTACGAAAAGAGCAAGAAGCTCATATTTATCATCAGGCTCATTATGACGCTTTAACTGACTTACCTAATCGGTTTTTAGCACTTGACCGACTGAACCAAAAAATTGTTGAAGCTGAGAGAGATAACAAGTTAGTTGCCGTCGTATTTTTAGATTTAGATGGCTTTAAAAAAGTTAATGATACGCTTGGTCATGAGGTTGGAGATAAATTGCTTGTGAAAGCTGCTGACAGGTTACGGACGATTGTTCGAGGACCTGATACGGTTGCACGGTTGGGTGGTGATGAATTCGTTATTATTTTGGGTGGCTTGTCGGCAGTATCAAATGTTAGTGGGATTATTGAAAAAATCTTAGATAGCTTAAAAGAAGCTTTTTTAATTGATAATCGTCAATTGATACTAACTGCGAGTGCGGGGATTTCTATTTTTCCATCTGATGGAAATAACGTATCTGAACTGCTTAGAAATGCAGATTCAGCTATGTATCATTCAAAAGAAATAGGAAGAAATACATTTTCCTTTTTTACTAAAGCAATGAATGAAGAAGTTGCGCGCCAGCTGGCTATTGAAGAACAGTTGCATGGGGCAATTGAGCGAAACGAACTTGAAGTCTATTATCAGTCACAGATTGATATTAAAAATAATAAAATTATTGGGGCGGAAGCATTAGTACGCTGGACAAATCAAGCATTGGGAAGTGTTTCACCTGTTGAATTTATACCTGTGGCAGAACAAACAGGGATTATTATTCCGCTAGGCGAGTTTGTTTTAAAGCAGGCTTTAAAAACCATTAAAAAATGGAGAGCTGTTAAGGGGGAAGATTTTCGTATTGCGGTTAATTTATCTCCGCGACAATTTCATGAGCCTACGCTTGTAGAGAATATTAAAAAGGCTTTATCTGAAGCTCAAGTAGAGAGTGAACTACTTGAGCTGGAGATTACCGAGGGAGTGTTAATGCTTGGCCATGACTTCATTGATAATGCTTTAGATGAGTTAAGTGAGCTTGGAGTGTTTATTGCCATGGATGATTTTGGTACGGGTTATTCTTCATTGAGCTATTTACGAAAATACCCTTTTGATATTCTAAAAATTGATCGTAGTTTTGTGGAAGATATTTCAAACGAACAAGCGGATAAAGAATTGATTAGCGCAACGGTTGCTATGGCTCATGGTTTAGGCCTTAAAGTCGTAGCGGAAGGTGTAGAAACCGACCAGCAATATCAGTTTTTGAAGAAGGTTGGTTGTGATTATGCTCAAGGGTATTTGTTTAGTAAGCCAATGCCCGAAGAAGAACTATTAGCATTATCTAACTAATTAACCTGATCTCGGAGTCATTGATTTGAAGGGAGTTAGTTCAGATTATTCTTTTAATGACAGAAATTTTCTTTCTAACCAAATCAAACTTGCGCTAATAAAAAATAGCCACCAAAACACCCATTGATTGATTGGTCTGGTATATTTTTCATCTAAGTTTTCGGTATTATTAATTTGTTGAGCTTGCTTTGCTAAGGTAGCGCTTACCTTCCGATACTGTTGATGAGCAAGCCAAGAATTTTTTGGCAAGGTGTAAAATTCCTCTAACACCTCTTTGGTATCAAGTTTTAATACTTGATACCAGCCTGTTGATTTTGCCCAAAAGCTTCCACATGCACGATCATTGACTAATGCATTTTGGTTTATAAATAATTCTTGTTGAGATGTAGCTTTCTCATTGACAATACTTAGATTTAGATGAGGTATAAGATTTTCAGCTGAATTTGATTTTATATAGCATAATTGAGTCAATGAATTTTCTAATAATAAATCAGCATTATTTTCAAACAGAATCTTAGGCTCTTGGTTCTTTCTTGCTGTATTTTTAATGAGGTGTTGCCACAAAAGCGTATAGTCAGCTTGATAGCCGCTAGTGACTAATTGGTGAGTTGAATTTAATAAACTGACGGTTACTCGCCCAAGCTTCTTTGTTTGAGATATCGCAATAGGCACACCATTAGAGCTTTTTATTAGTAACTTAGAAGTATTTATATTGTTGGTCGATACAGATGCGGCTGATAAAGAAATAAATTGATCAGTGATTGCGTTAGTTGTTTGGTCATTGCTCACAAAGTAAGGGATTATCTTCGTTTCTTGGGTTAATCGCGTTATTCTGAAATCTTCTAATATCTTAGGTTGTTGTTCTTCGTTAACAGATATTAAATCATGGTCAACTAAGATTATTATACCTAATCCCTTTTCTATACTTCTCATGAGTAACTCTAGATCAGTATCATTTAAACTAGCCAATTCACGACCATTAATAATGACGAGGTCAAAATATTGAAACAGATCAAATGAAAGGCTTTTATGATTGATTAGATCTAAATGATTTAAAGGGATATTGCTAGAACGAGTTATGTATTTCTCTTTGCTAATACGTGTTCTTATTGAGAACTGGCTGCCATTTTCTGCTGCCCAATTTTGTAATTGTTTTGTTTCAAAAGACGGCGCGGATTGAATCACTAATATTTTGGCTGAATCAGCTATTTTGACTTGTAAATTGATAGAGTTTTGTTCGATTAATTGATCTTTAGAATCAGCTAATAAAACTTTGTATTGATGAGTTCCTGTTATTTTAGGTTTTATTGTTAGTTCAAAATATTCTCCGTTAAGTAGCTTCTTCTGGGTAACTATTTCACCCGCAGGATCCGCAATTTTTATATGATAAATATCTGAAGAATTTGTTTGTAATTGACCAGTAAAACTGACTTTTCCACCTAGGTAAATATTTTCCTCCCATCGAGGGTTTATAATACCCTTAATCTTTTCTGGTGGAGTGTAGTTTATTTTTAGATTAGGAAATCTATTCCATTGAGATTGACTAAGACCATCGCCTAAAAGGGTTAGCTTAGATAAGTTTGGGTGCTTGATGAGAATTTGATCAGGTGTTTTTAAATGATGTATATTGGTTAAAGATTTTTTCTTTTTGTCTTCAAATTTGAATATTGTGTCAAAACTAGCTTCATTTATTTCCGACAAAAAATAATTAAGGTTATTATTATCTAGTTCAATCTCGTTATAAGATTGATCGGCCGTCGTTGTATGCAATATTATTTCAACGGGGATCTCGGTTTTTAAGTGAGGTTTTAATATTAAGCCCAATAGCGCAATAAAAGCTAAACAGTTAAGAAGTATTAAACTTGCACGATATTTTTTTGTGGCAGATGCTAATCGAATTTGAACGCCTCTTAAAGAAAAGAAAAGTGCAAAACTAAGCAGTATTATACTCGAGTAATCTAAAATGCTGATATCAGAAAATGTTAAGCTACTCATTTAAGCCCTCTATTTCTTTTAACTGATTTAGATAATTTTTCTCAATATCTGTGGATAGTCCATGATATTTATTAGCTCGTTTTGGCAAACCTAAACCTTGGGGTAATAGCTGCCATAACTTTGCTTTTAATTGGCTGGTGCATTGATCGCATTGTGTAATATTCAGGCTACCCGCTTGAGAAATTTTTTCAGATATTGTCGCGTATTTGACAAGTGCGGGACGCGATTCAGACAATTCTAAAAATCGAGAACTAAGCCGAGAGAATTGTGCTACCTGTTGCTTAAGCAAGCTTTGCTCGATATTCATTTGATTTAACAATTGATAAATCGATTGATAGAGAGCGATATCTGTATCTTGCTCTTTTGTATCAATTCGATTGCGTTTATATTGCAAAATGCCATTTAGTTCACCAGTTAAGCGCCGATCCTCACTGACAGGTGGAGGTTCAAAACCAAGTCGTTTTGCATAGATTCTTTCTGCCTGCCTTGCTTGTTTTAAATAGTCATAGGCTTTGTAGGCGTAGGGCAAGGCTTTTTCTGGATTTGATAACATCAAATAAAGTTCTGATTGCCACATCTCGTTAACTGCCATCTTCATCCAGCTTTTTGGATCTCGCTGAGATAATGGTCCAATTTCAACGCTGCCATGATTATGGGTAAATTCTTGAATAAGTTCACTTGCTCCGCTTGGATCCGAATTGTTTGCTGTATTTGACAGATCGTCGATAGTACTATGTTCTTCGTGAGGTTCTTGTTCCTTATGGTGATCTTCTTCTCCGGCGTGTTCATTGTCAGTTTCCATTCCAGCAGTTGCTTCGCCAGATGAAAGAGATTCTCCACCGTGATAACCATCTGCCATTCCATGTTGCTCTGCAGGGCCTTCGCCGAACTCATCCCCCAAATATTGACCGTATTTTTCCCTTAAATCATTTTGTGAATGGCCTAAATCTCTTGAAGTATTTTGAAAATTATTGAGACTTAAATCCTTTTGATCAGCAATAAGTTGTTCTGTTTCAATAATAATTTGTCTTTGGCTTCTGAAATATTCAGGTTGAAAATGAATTCGAAGACCTTCAGCAGCAGTTTCAACCAATTCATCATCTAGCCATTTAACTATGATGGTATGTGATTTGGTTGTTTGTTGAGTTGGTTGCTTATTATCGGTTGCTAAAAGACTAAAATAGACTTCATCACCGGGTTCCATTTCCAAATCGGTAAGCGACCAGTTTTTTTTGTAATGATGAATTTTTTCTGATTGCTGTGGATCAGAATTCTTTTGTTCAACCCGTTCAGAAGGACTAAATTTGAATGAGCGATCTCTAAATTTAACAGCCTCGCCAGAACCTTTGGCGACAGAGGCAATGATTTGAATATCAGTGATAGCAAAGTCGTCACTAATAATGGTTTCTAACGAGAAAATAGGGGCTTCTGTTTTAGCTATTTCAACCAGAGAAACATTTGGTTGAGTGATTTTGATCTTGGGTGGTTTATCTCTATCCATAGTTATTGCATAGATCCCATCTAACGGTTTCATCTGTTGGCTGAAACGGTAAAGAGTAGTCTGTTTTAATTGGTGCTCAAATATGAACTGCTTAGAATCTTGTGACATTTCTTGAGCATCTTGCCCCGTTAGCCAAATATAGTACTTCTGTTGAGGCTGTGAAAAGTCCAAACTCCAATTTATTCTAGAACCTTCAATCGCGTTAAATTCTAGACTATCAATAGAATACGAACCTACACCTGTATAGCTTGGCGGAGTGATAACTATCTTTGAGTTAGTAATATCGGCTAACCAATCTTTTCTATCGAGCTCTTGAAGTGGTGAAGAGGTCTTATTAATATCGTTCGATGGAAGATTAAATTGTAAGATGATAGAGGCAAGCTGAGTTCCAAAGGAGAGTAACAGTAAATTAATGATGAGTAAGGATGTTGGTATCCATAGTTTCAACTTAGGTAGAAATTGGTTCAATTTTCCAAGCGCGTAATCATCCTCAAATAATTGTAGAACCTTTTTTTGTTGAAGTTGCTGGATGGGCGGCAAACTTTCAATATCCATTCGTAGGAGCTGTGCGCTTTCTTGGTAGCCTGAGCTATTTCTGTTGAGATGCTCCAGTAGATTTTTTGTGTTAATTGATTGATATTGAGCAGAGCGAATAAATAAATATACTGAAACTAATGCAAGGATAGATATTAAGCTTGAAACGGTTTTAATATTAACTTGTAAATAAAAAAGAAATAAAAATATCCCTGTTAATAGTAAAGATAGATTAATTAAAAATACAATTAACTTCCTACGTCTAAATTTCTTTACTAGTGTGAGGATCATGGTTTAATTCTCAGTTTCTCTGCGACTAATCGCTCGATTAACCAAAGAAGGCAAATAATAAACATCAATATAGATTGAGAAGATACTGGTTTGGCTTTAACTGGAATTAATTTTGACTGATTATCCTCTGAAGTATTACCTTGGAAGTAAGCTTGTATTTCAGAGCTTGATATTTGTTTTGCAGACTCAAGATCTTTTGTTGTTGCTAATATCTTTGCAAGGATTAAAGGAAACTTGATGCTCGCAGTTAAATCGCTCCATCTTGGATGGAAGCGGCTATTAAATTGATAATGTATGCCATGTCCTAGGGATGTAGAGCTAAGAGCCACCTTCCCATTGTGGTCTTGCCAAATAGGCGTTGAATTGTCATCGCTTGCATTAGGCAGTGAATGAAAAAAACGGTTGTCAAACCGTGCGATTTTAATGGAAGTGTTCTGGTTTGTGATTGATTTTTGTTCACTATTTAAGTCACTAAAAATGTTTTTACCAAAACTCGCTAAATTAGATATTTTTGGATGAATTGCTTCATCACTGAGCCAAAATATCCAGTCACTTTGATTTTCTGATACTTCTAAGGAACGCCTTTCTAAATTCAAGCTTGTATATTGATAAATCTTGAGTTTGAATTTTGAAAATTTAGATAAAGTTTCCAACCCCAGTTTTAAATATTGAAAATCTAACTCTCTTGACGGTGAGTAGAAAATAGCGACATTAATTAACGAATCTTGAATGGTCGTTTCTGGAACTTGTTTGATTTTCCATTCGATATTATTTTTAGGAGACGAAATCTTGTTTTCTAAATATTGGGATAGTTGATTAGTTGTATAAATGATATTCTTTTGGGCAAAGATGTTCGAATTTTCTAGTTCTGTAAATAATGCTTGAATGGATATAGGCATTCTTTCTTGTACATAATTCTGAGAAGTATCACTAGTATTAGGCTGTTGAAGTTTAGGGAAGTTGCTAGCAAGTAGAAAAATCTGATTCTCTGAATGTTGGGTGAATAGTCTATTTTTTTCTTCAGAATTTGAATGTGCTAACCAGTCTTCAGATACAAACACATGAGTGCCTTGTGGCGGATTTATTTCTATATTTTTAACGAGTGAGGATAAGATTAGAGTTAAAAAAATTAAAATAAGTAGACGTAAGATTAATAATAACCACTGTGTTAATTGTAGATTCAATACACGAATAGTTTTACTTTGACTAATAAGATCGATATTACCAATAAGAACTATTTTTCCTCGATTAGGATTAAGTAGATGGATGATCAGTGGAACACATAGACTAAGTAGGCCTAGCAAAGCTAAACTGTTTAATAAGCTGAAGCCAAAAGGTAGAGAGATCATCGTGTTACTCTATTACGGAGTCGCAAATAATTAAACAAGGCTTCATCTAATGGTTTATCAATATTTAATGTTTGTAAACTAATTCCTAGATCGGCTAAATCTTTCTGAAGTAGTTGTTGACTTGCATGATATTCTAAAAGGTAACTTTTCTTAATATCTTTTGCAGAAACTAGTTTTTCTTGATTGGTTTCTAAGTCTTTAAAACGGATAGTTCCTTGATAGTTAAAATGTTTTTCATCTTCACAAATAAGTTGAAGTGCTACAACTTCCGACAAGGAGGTGTTGAGCTTGGATAAAAAGGTTAAGATTTCATCGCTCTTTTGGTGAAAATCACTCAGTACAAAAATCATAGAAGGTTTTTTTATATTTTCTAGCTGATGCTGTAATAATGATACGTTAGGGAAAAATTGTCCAAGTTTTGTTTGAGCGAGGGATACTAAGAGTTTTTGCCATTGGCGAGTTGAATTACCGATGGGTAGAAATCCGCTTTCGTGGGAATTTAATTGATTATCATTCAAACTTAAATAACCAAAACCATCCCCCTGTTTTTGAGCAATATAACTGAGACTTGCGATTAAATACTTTGCATATTCGAATTTGCTCCAGTTCTTTTCGCTGGCTGTTAATGAATCTTTCGATTGAGAGAATTGTTTCATTGACAGGCTGGAATCTAACAAAAACCATATATCAATTTCGCTTTCTCGATCCGCTTCTCGAATATAATAGCGGTCGCTTCGCGCAAATAGCTTCCAGTCAATACGATTGATTGCATCGCCTACTTCGTAAGATCGGTATTGACTAAACTCAATACCAATACCCCGCTGCATACTTTGCTGAATACCAAATAAGAAACCTTCAGCAATCGTTTTTGCGGCTAACGGCAAATCATTGATTCTTGCGAGAGTTTTTGGGTCAATAAAGTGTTGCATTATTTCACTTGTTTAAAGCTAGTTGATCTTACTTTCCGGTTTTTCGACTAAATCTATCAGTTTAGAAATAATTTCATCATGGCTAATTTTATCGGCTTCAGCTTGAAAATTAATCAATATTCGATGACGCAGTACTGAGGGAGCTGTAAAAGCAATATCTTCCAAAGTGACAGAATACCGTCCCGACAATAAAGCTCTTGCTTTTGAACAAAGAGTTAATGCTTGCCCCGCTCGAGGACCCGCTCCCCAACGGACGTATTGTTTTATTTCTTTAATGCTCGATTTCTCTGGACGCGTCTGTCTGACGATTTGAGTGATATAAGATAATAATGATTCGGAAATTTCAACGTCTCGAACATAACTTTGTAGTTCAATAATTTCTTTGCCATCCATCAACGTTTCGAGTTTAACCGAAGAATTTCCAGTGGTTCGTTTGAGTATTTCCAGTTCTTCTGATTCTGATGGGTAGCCAACTCGGATAAACATTAAAAATCTGTCAAGCTGCGCTTCAGGTAAAGGGTAAGTTCCTGATTGTTCGACGGGGTTTTGAGTTGCTAAAACGAAAAAAGGGTTGGGAAGTTGATAAGTTTGTCCCGCATAGCTGACGCTTTTTTCTTGCATGGCTTCGAGTAGCGCCGCTTGAGTCTTTGGTGGTGTTCGATTGATTTCATCAGCTAATAATATATTGGTAAAAACAGGCCCTTGCTTGAACTCAAAAAATCGTTTCCCTGTGGTATGATCTTCTTCTAATATTTCTGTACCAACGATATCGCTTGGCATCAGATCAGGTGTAAATTGAACACGATTAAAATCAAGTTCCATTGTCTTAGCTAAACTACTCACTAATAAAGTCTTAGCAAGTCCCGGAACACCCTCTAACAAACAGTGGCCTCCTGCTAAGATGCTTATCAATAATTCTTCAACAATTGTTTCTTGGCCAACAATAACTTTTGCAATTTCTTGTTTTACTAAGTTCAGTTGATTGATTTTGTCTTGTATTTGTTTTTCGTTCATATTTATTCGCTCAAGAAGTCATTGCATAAACAACAATATTAACTGCAAATTTAGTGTTATCAACCGCTAAAAAACGTTTGTTTCTAAAATCATAATCCCATTCACAACCAAGATCTTTATTGCTATATAAAACAGCTATACGCCCGTCAATCTCTATGGCTTTTAAATAATCGTGAACTAGATCATCACCCCAACCATTAAGTTCTAGGCTAGTATCTGGTGGTCCATCAAATTCAAAAAAAGAGGAATAAATTTCATGATCATTGGGGATTTTGTTTAGCGCACCTTCACCAAAAATTGCAGCCATTTGAGCTTCAAATGTTTGCGCAAAAACACCATCAATATCATGGTTGCAATCGTCAACAAAAACAAATCCACCGTTCTTTACATAGTTTTCAAAATTTTGTTTTTCGGCATGATTAAATTCAACGAGGCGATGCCCGGCAAGATAACAAAAAGGTGCTGTTAACATTGCTGGATCAGATAAAGGAACGATTCTTTCATTGAGGTCAACTCGAATGGTTGTATATTCGATCAGCGAATTAAGGACATTAGCAGGCATTCGTTCATCGACCTCCCAGTTGCCAGATTCATAGCTTAAGCGAGTGAAATAAAAATCATAGGTCTGCGTAGCGGTAGCTCTCAAGGAATGAGGTGCTACACCTAAAGCAAGGTGGCTTAGTATTAAATTTTTAATGAGGTTTCTTCGATTCATTAAAAAGGCCGGTTGATTAATTATCAAATGGGTGTAACTAATTTAAAAGAAGGGCGCATACAATGCGCCCCCTATCGTACTTTAGCTATTATAAAGGCTAAACGGCATCAGACAAACTACTGAAGGTAAAGTCTCTTATCTTCATAGGAGGAACCATGTTGCCATTGATTCTAACAGGCTTTCCTAAGGCTTCGATATTATTTAACATGACAATCGGACTTTCATTAAAACGGAAGTTTTTAACAGGGTATTTAATTTTTCCATTTTCAATGTAGAAAGTACCATCACGAGTTAACCCAGTATAAAGTAGAGTTTGTGGATCAAGCTGCCTGATATACCAAAGACGAGTGACTAAAATTCCTCGACGAGTATTTTTAATCATTTCGTCTAAGCTTTCGTCGCCGCCTTCCATAATCCATTGTCCAGAAGCTGTAGGGTTGTATTTTGTACCGGTTTTATCTGCCCAGTAGCGAGAATTACGGAAGTTCTCAATTTTACCATTTTTTATCCATGTTGTTTTTGAGACTGGCGCTCCGTCACCTGCAAAAGTGGCTGTGGGTACGTCAGGATGATGTGGATCAGAATAGATATTGACTCGCTCATCAAACATTTTTTCACCTAATTTATTTTTAGGTGGATTTTTTTCATCGTCTTTGGCTTTGTAGCTTAGGAAACTTCTTCCTTCGTCAGCAGCTCTTTGTCCCATACTGTTAACCAGACGACCTAGCAGTCCGACGCTTGCGGCTGGCTCTAATACAACCGTATATTTACCAGGTTCGAGTTCTTTTGCATCAACTGAACCTAAGGATTTTTCGATTGCGATTTGTGATGCTTCTGCTGTGTCCATTTTGTTCACGTCAGCGTAGTCTCGAGTAACCCAACCGGAACCTTTACCATCTTCGGTTCTTATGGTTGCAGAAAAACTAACATTGGTGGCAACATTATAAGCAAACAAGCCTTTGTTATTCATCACCGCTGTCATGGTATGAGTGTCGCTTAAAAAGCCACTTGCAACCAGTTTATTTTTCTTCGATGGTGTGATTCCATCATCCGCCGCTTTGGCTCGATACTCAGGATTAACTTTGGCTGTTGAGTCAAAATAGGTATGCATTTCATCATATTTTTGCGGGCCTAAGTTTGGCATTTGCTCTGGATTATCAGGGGATAATCTGGCTAACTCTTCAGAACGTCTAACAACTTTTTCTAACGAAGCGTCATCAAATTCATTGATGGTTGCAACGCCGATTTTTTTGCCATAAGTCGATTGAACCGCCAAAGTAATATCAGTAACTTCACCTGCGGTTGTGACTGTATTTCGTGCGTAACGAATATTTCCGGTTAGTTGACCATTTAAATTACATTCGCACTCGTCTGCTTTAGAAAATGACAGAACTTTCTTTAGTAGCTTCTTTGCTTCTTTTTCATTTAGGATAGACATAAGTTCACCTCTTTTATCATTCTAAAGCTAAACTTTACGTTTAGTATTTAGTACATTAATGTTGTTGAATCGGGTTGTAGGACAGCCGTGAGAAACTGCGCTCACTTGTGGCGGTTGACCTTTCCCATCAAAGAAAGAACCACCTACTCGATAGTCAGACTTTCCTGCGAGTTGAACACATGAATTCCAGAATTCTTGAGTATTCGATTGGTATGCAACATCTTCAATTTGGTCAACAATTTTACCATTCTTAATTTCGAAGAATAATTGTCCACCAAATTGGAAGTTATATCGTTGCTGATCGATTGAGAAAGATCCTCTACCCGCAATGTAAATTCCATTATCAACGCCTTTGATGATGTCATTAGCGCTCAAATCTTCTTTTGGATTCGGCTTCAAAGAAACATTAGGCATTCGTTGGAATTGAACATCTCGCCAGCTTTGAGAATAACAACAACCGTGCGATTCATTTTGGTCGATCATATGAACTTGATCGCGAGTGGCCTGATAGTTAACCAATACGCCGTCTTTAACCAGATCCCATTCTTTTGTTTTAACACCTTCATCATCATAACCAACATGACCAAGTGAATAAGGTTGAGTTTTATCAGCAAATAAATTAACGATGTCTGAACCATATTGGAACTTTTTGCTACGCCATTTATCTAGAGTGGCAAAACTTGTTCCAGCAAAATTGGCTTCATAGCCAAGGACGCGATCTAGCTCAAGTGGATGACCAACTGATTCATGAATAGTTAACATCAAATGAGCCGGATCTAGAACGATATCATATTTACCTGGTTTGACTGATTTAGCTGTGAGCTTTTTCTGTAGTTCTTTTCCTGCGTTAGTCGCATCTTCAACCATATCGTAGGAGTTGTTATAACCAATATTTGCACCATCAATAATAATTTTATCTTCTTTTTTTCCGTCGAGATATTCAAAGCCCATCCCAACAGGATTACCTAACCCGCCGCGTTGTTTAAAACCTGCTTTTCCTACCGCACTGGCAAAAAATGGGGCCCACAAGCGGTGAACATCTTGATCAATATATGAACCATCGGTTGAAGCAAAGTATTTCTGCTCATTTACAAGGAAGAAGATGGAAGTGATATAGCTAGCACCGTTACTCATTGCTGCATTATTCACTTCTAATAACATATCCGCTTTTTCTTTAATCGGAATTTCAAACGCATTTTTAACAATAGGTGTTTTCCAACTGACTTCACCAACGCCTTTTACGGGTGCCAAACGCACTGGTTCAGTTTGAAATTTTGAATTAGCTTTGGCAATTTCAACAGCCTGACGAGCAGTTTTTGCAATACTTTCTGGGGTTACAACAGAAGTTGATGCAAATCCCCAAGTGCCGTTGGCTATGACGCGTATACCAATTCCAGCGGATTCAGTATTAACGACATTATTAACCACTGTCTCGCGGGTTGTAATAAATTGATTAAGGTAGCGACCAATTCGTGCATCGGCGTAACTTGCTCCGGCACTTTTGGCGGCATTTAGTGCAACATCGGCAAGTTGCTTTTTCATTGCGACGTCCATCGGTTTTTCGACTAACTGCGCTGCGGATACCATGTTGCCGGTTATTGGAAGTATCATCCCTCCAACGCCTGCTCCAGTTAATTTAATAAAGTCTCTTCGTTCCATTCGTTCACCTATAGTTGTGTGATTTTGGGTTGAACTGGCTAAAAATAAGAAAATAGACTGTATAGGCCTTATTACTTAGAGCGAAAGTTGCTAGAAACTCTCATTTAAGTATCTTTTTGATTAACCAAGAGTATTTTTTAATTATTCCCCTGAATAATCCTGTTTTATAGGTAAAAAGGCAAATGGGAAAATGTAAGAAACTGTTGTTTTCGAGTCTTTTTTACCCAAATCACGGATAAAACGCAGATTTATTAGTATTTCTATGATCTGAAAATGTGAACTTTTACTAAAAAGAGCCGTATCCACTGCTATACTTTGAGAAGTATTTTTCACAAGAATAATAAAAAATGTTTAACCAAATTATTAAAAACATTCTCTGCTTATTATGTATTATTGCCATATTTGACGGCAAGACGTCCAATTACGTCAAACTTTCTCAGATCAATACTGAAAATGGCCTTAGCCAAAATGGTGTTGACCGAATAATGCAAGATAGTGAAGGTTATCTCTGGATTTCTACTCCTGAAGGTATTAACCGGTATGATGGATATCGTATTTCCACATTGTCTAGCCCTAATCGAGCGCTTGAAGCTAATCCAATTGAATTAGTGTGGGAAGACTCAAAAAAGCTAATGTGGATTGGTGCTGGTCCAAACAATAATTTCCAATTAGATAAAAAAAATGAACAACTTTTACCCGTCAGTTTACCTTTGCCAGATGAGTATCAATCGACTTATCCAGCAATTATTGCGATAGAAGAAGATGAAAATGCTAATTTATGGATCGCGACTTCTAGAGGGTTATATTTCTATAATAGGGAGAAAAATCAATATTTATTTGTTTTATCTCTTTTAGATTTAATAGATGATCCGGAAAAAAGAAATATTATAAGAACCATGCAAAGAGTTGATGATTTATTAGTGATTGGAACTTCAAAAGGCCTTTATTCATTTCATACTAAAACATCTCAGAAGGCTTTAATCAAACATACCGATAAAGCTTTAACTAATGAAGATCAGAACAACGTTAAGCTATTAAAAGTTAGCGGGCAATCGCTATTGGTTGGAACTGTTGAAGGTCTATATCAAGTTGGATTTCAATCTTTGCATTCTCCAACAGATCAATTTATGGGAATAAATTTGATACCTGAATTGAATATTTGGCAAATGATAGAAAAACCCGATTTTTATTGGATAGCAACTGATAAAGGACTTTATCAATATTCTAAAGGTAGAGAGCTATCTTTTATTTTTAAATATTCTGATACGCCATTTGATACCAGTGACGATGATATAGTTTCGATGGTTGAAGACAGAGAGGGTAATCTTTGGTTTGGTTCTCGTTCCGACGGGCTTTTCAAATGGCGACCAAATCCCGCAATAAAAAAACATATTTGGAGCAAAGGTGAAAAGAAGTTCCGACTCTCGGAAGATACTGTTTACTCTATATTAAAAACCTCCGAAGATACTACCTGGATTGGAACGAAAAATGGTTTAACTAAATTAGATACAAAAAATTGGGTCACTAGTAATCATTTGATTAATCCCGATGAAAAACAAGTTCTCAGCGCCAGCACAATTTATTCAATGGAGAAAAATAAGGGGAAGTTATGGCTTAATACGGTTGATGGAATAAAGGTATTTAATGAAAAAACATTAACCGAAGAAAAAGTAATTTTTCCTGAGACCAAAGAAAAAATATTTAGCAACCCTGTTTATCAGGTTTTCTTTATTTCAGACGATATTTTAATGATTACAAATGAGGAAGGTGTTTATAAATACTCACTCTCAGATAATAAAATAGGTTTGATAGAGTCAACGGAAACTAAGGGTGACCGTTCTAAGGCTTTGTTGGGTTTTTATAATGAAGCTACTGGGCATGCAGATAGTTATTTTGTTGCAGGCGTTGACAGATTATTGACCTATTCGAGAAAGAACCAAACTTTAGAATCCTTTCATAAGTTACCTGAGCTGGAAACTATTGGTACCTTTCCGAGCGATATATTTAATGATGGTGAGAGTCTATGGGTAACTTACCATGGTTATGGTCTTTACCAGCTAGATGCAAAAACAGGTAAAGAAATAAAATTTATTAGTGAGGCTTCTATTGGAGCAAATTCATTAATGGATCTCTTTCCAGATAAAAAAGGTAATATCTGGATAACCTCAAATGATGGATTATTACGGCTTAACAAGTTTAATTACCAAGTCACACATTATGGAACCAACGATGGTTTTGTTACTAGTGAGTTTAATGGGGGGACAAAACAAATACTTCCAAATGGAGAGGTTCTGATTGGAAGCATGAAAGGAGCTTATCTATTTGATCCAAACAGTGTGACTGAGGTTTCAACATCAAGGATTAAACCACAAATAACAAGTGTTTCTCTACTTTCCACCGTGATACCTAAACGATATTCTAATTTTAACAATGAAACGATTGAGTTGGCTTATGATGATTTTGGACTAAATATTGAATTCTCTGCTTTATTGCTAGATAAGCCGAAGCAAGTCACTTATCACTATTGGATTGAAGGTGATTCTAAAGTTGATAAACGCGAAATTAAAGAAAGCGAATTATTTTTTCCATCTTTTGTAACTGGAAAAAGTCAGTTATTTATCAGTGCAGTTGATTATAAAAATGGTTTAGAATCTGAGCCCGTTAGCCTTTTTATTGTGAGTAAACCGGCGCCATGGTTATCAAAAATTGCTTTGTCTGGATATGCCGTCTTATTCTTATTAACTATTTTATTTAGCTATCGACGATATAATAAAAGAGCACTAGCAAAAGAAAGAACGCACAAAAGAATAAAGCAAAGTGAAGAGCGATTAAGTTTGGCATTAAAAGGGAGCAATAGTGGTCTTTGGGATTGGCATGCTCTTAGCGATTCTGTTTATGAGCCTAGATTATCTAGTACAGATAACAATGAAAATATTGTTTCTTTTCAACAAAGAATAGATTCGATCCGGTATCGTGACCAAGCAAAAGTTCAATCAAAGTGGCTTGAATTTCTTAAGGGTGAGCATAAAGTTTTTGATGTAACTTATCGAATGAGGGATGCGTCTGGTCAATGGGAATGGTATCGTGATATTGCAATGGTTTCAGAATACGATAATGATAAAATTCCAACCCGTGTGACAGGAACCTATACTAATATTACAGAAAAACAACAAGCAACAGAGAAAACAAGACTTTATTCCAAAGCTTTTGAAAATACGCTTGATATTATTATTATTCTGAACCAAGAAAAGAAAGTAATAGCCGTTAATGATGCATCGGAGAATATAGCTGGTTATAGAAGTGAAGATTTAATTGGTTGCTCAATAGATGAATTAATTGTATCTAATCAAAAGATTAATGTAACGGAGAAAATATTTGAAAATATTGATAGAAATAGGGATTGGAAAGGAGAAGCTTACTTAATCAAAAAAAATACTGATCTAGTTTCTATTCTGATTAGCGCAACTATATTTTTGGAAAATGATACTGAGCAGTATTATGTGTTTTCTCTTTCTGATATTAGTAAACAAAAGCAAGCGGAATTTGAATTAAAAAAATTAGTAAATTATGACCCATTAACGGGTTTGCCTAATCGAACTTTGCTTCTCGATCGAATTGCTCATGCAATCCCTCATTGTAAACGCTACAACAAGCGTCTTGCCGTGTTCTTTGTTGATCTTGATAGATTTAAACAGATCAACGATAGTTTAGGTCATGATGTGGGTGATAAGCTGCTAGCAAAAGCAGCTAAAATGTTGAGAGATTCTTGTCGTGAAGATGATACGGTTGCACGACTAGGTGGCGATGAATTTGTTGTCATGCTGGAAGATATTGATAGCGTTGCAACGATTAATCGTATCGTACAAGACATTTTATTGAAGATGAACGTTCCGGTTCAGATACAAGGAAATCAAGTTAATATCTCCGCTAGTATTGGCATCTCGATTTACCCACAAGATGCAACGGAAGCAAGTAGCTTATTAAAACATGCTGATATTGCGATGTATCATGCTAAAGGTAGCGGGCGCAATAATTTTCAATACTTTGAAGATTATATGAATCGAGCGGCACAACATCGTTTAACGATTGAAAATCAACTCAGAAAGGGGGTTGAAAACAACGAGTTTTATCTGGTTTTTCAGCCCCAGTTTGATTTTAGAACCGGAGAGATTTCTGGTGTTGAAGCTTTGGCTCGTTGGAAAACTGAATCAGGCGAAAATATACCACCATCAAAATTTATTCCAGTTGCTGAAGATTTAGGCTTGATTATCCCAATTACTGAAAAACTTCTGCAAGATGCTCTCAACTATTTAGAGGACTGGAATTCCGGCGAATTAAAAATTAAGCTAGCCTTTAATTTATCAGCTATTCATATTTATGATGATAACTTTATTCAGTTTATTGATGATTTGGTTACAAAAAATCCAGAAGCGTCAAAAATGTTAGAGTTCGAATTGACTGAAAGTATCTTGATGGAAGATGTTGATAGAGCTAGAACTGTTTTTGCAAAACTGGAACAGCATGGAATTGATTTGGCACTCGATGATTTTGGTACAGGATATTCGTCGTTAAAATACTTAAGTCGTTTACCTCTAAGTAAACTAAAAATTGATATGAGTTTTGTCAGTAAAATTGCTTCAAGTTTTGAAAATGACGCCATTATTAAAACCATTATTTCTCTAGCAAAGTCACTAAACTTAAGTACGGTTGCAGAAGGAATTGAAAACCAAGAGCAGTATGATTTTTTGAAACAATTAAATGTCACCTATGCTCAAGGATATCTATTATCTAAGCCTTTAGAGGCTGGTGACATAAAAAAGAGTCTAATTAAAGATATAAAACACCTTAATTGATTGGTTCTATTCTATGACTCTCTTGCGATTGCTCGATGACCGATATCATCACGGTAATAGACTTGAGGCCAGTTAATTTTTTTTACTCGCTGATAAGCCAGAGATTGCGCTTCGGTCACTGAATCGCCAAGAGCCACAATGCATAAAACTCTTCCACCAGATGTTACTACTTTAGGCTCGCTGGATTCCGAGCTTTCAAATTTAGTACCTGCATGGAAAACCTTGGTATTGCTTAAGTCGTTATCAAGTCCCGTAATTACATCACCTTTTGAATAACTGTCAGGATATCCACCTGCAGCCATAACAATACCAACGGCAAAACGTTGATCCCATTCAATCGAAGCTTGGTCGAGTTTTTTGTCAATCGCCATTAAACAAAGTTGGTTAATGTCAGACTGAAGTCGAAACAATATTGGCTGAGTTTCAGGGTCGCCAAAACGGCAATTGTACTCAAGAACTTTTGGTGTTCCATCCGGAGAAATCATGATCCCAGCGTAAAGAAAACCGGTATAAGGATTCCCTTCTTTCTCCATTGATTCAACGGTTGGGATAATGACTTGCTGCATAATAGAATCGTGCATCTCGGGTGTGACAACTGCAGCGGGAGAATAAGCACCCATTCCACCAGTGTTAGGACCTTTATCTCCGTTATCGCGCGCTTTATGATCTTGAGAGGTGGCAAGCGGTAAAATATTTTTTCCATCAACCATGACGATAAAGCTTGCTTCCTCGCCAACTAAAAATTCCTCAACCACTACACGATGACCGGCGTCACCAAATTTGTTGCCAGCTAACATATCATCAATTGCATCAAAAGCTTGTTGCTGGTTTTCTGCAATAATAACGCCTTTTCCTGCGGCTAATCCGTCGGCTTTAATCACAATCGGAGTGCCCACTTTCATGACATAATCTTTAGCTTCTTGGATATTAGTAAAGTTACCGTAAGCTGCGGTTGGAATATTATTGCGAGCAAGAAAATCTTTAGTAAAGGCTTTTGAGCCTTCTAATTGAGCAGCCTTTTCGTTTGGGCCAAAACACTTTAATCCAGCTTCCGAGAAGCGGTCAACAATACCTAAACATAGTGGAGCCTCGGGACCTATAATAGTTAGATCAATTTGATTGTCTTTAGCAAAATTAAGTAACCCAGAAATATTATCTGCTGCGATATCGACATTTTTTAGTTTGTTTTCTAATTCCGTGCCGGCGTTGCCCGGTGCTACAAATACTTCAGAAACATTTTCCGATTGGGCACTTTTCCAGGCTAAAGCATGCTCTCTTCCACCACCGCCAACAATTAAAATTTTCATAGGTTAGTTCTACTTTTTTAAATATTTAGTCAGATTATATTGAACAATTAATGTTTAAAGTGACGCATACTAGTAAACACCATTGCCATACCCTGTTCATTTGCAGCATCGATCACTTCTTGATCTCTCATTGAACCGCCAGGTTGGATAATTGCGCTGATGCCCGCTTGAGCGGCTGCGTCAATTCCATCTCTAAATGGAAAAAATGCGTCTGAAGCCATTACACAACCTTCAACTTTTAGTCCTTCATCAGACGCTTTGATACCAGCTATTTTTGCACTATAAACTCGGCTCATTTGTCCAGCACCAACGCCAATAGTTTGTCCGTTTTTAGCATAAACGATAGCGTTAGATTTGACGCATTTGGTCACCTTCCAACAAAACAGTAGGTCATCAATTTGTTCTTCGGTTGGCTGAATTTTAGAAACGACTTTTAAATCCCCTTTAGTGATTTCGCCTAGATCTTTTTGTTGAATTAACAGGCCACCGGTGACCTTTTTGTAGTCCCAACTAGGAAGTGGTTTCGGCCATTCGCCACATGCCAGTAATCTTACATTCTTTTTATCGGAAATAATTAATTTTGCGCGTTCAGAAATACTTGGCGCGATAATCACTTCAACAAACTGTTTATCAATAATTGCTTTAGCGGTTTCATGATCCAACTCTTGGTTAAAGGCGATGATTCCTCCAAAAGCGGAAGTAGGGTCGGTTTGAAATGCTCGCTTGTAGGCTTCAGTGATATTTTCTGCAATTGCAACGCCGCAAGGGTTTGCATGTTTTACAATGACACAAGCAGCTTGTTCAAATTGTTTAACACATTCTAGCGCGGCATCAGTATCAGCGACGTTATTAAAAGATAGTTCCTTACCTTGATATTGGGTTGCCGTCGCCACAGACGCTTCTTTTGGGCTAGTTTCAGTATAAAAGGCGGCAGATTGATGAGGGTTCTCACCATAACGCATGGTTTGCGCTTTTTGATATTGCACTGAATAACTTTGTGGAAACTCATCGACTTGTTGTAAGTCATTTAAACGTTGGCCTAGGTAGTTAGAGATTGCACCATCATATTTTGTGGTATGAGCAAAGGTTTTCCAGGCCAGTTGATATCTAAGTTGGTAATCGGTTCCCTGCTGGCTTTTGAGTTGTTCAAGAACAACGGAGTAATCACTTGGCTCAACGATTACAGTAACATCTTTGTGATTTTTTGCGGCAGCTCTAAGCATTGTTGGACCACCAATATCAATATTTTCAATGGCGTCTTCAAGTAAACAATCATTTTTTGCAACCGTTGCTTCAAATGGGTAAAGATTGACGACCAGTAGATCAATTCCTTGAATACCATGCTGTTGCATGATTGCTTCGTCAATACCGCGTCTAGCTAAAATTCCGCCATGAATTTTTGGGTGAAGTGTTTTGATCCGACCATCCATCATTTCTGGGAAACCGGTGTAACTGGACACTTCGGTCACAGGGATATTATTTTCCATTAAAAGTTTTGCTGTTCCTCCGGTGGAAAGAATTTCAATGTCTTGTTTGGAAAGAGCTGCAGCAAAATCTATAATACCGGTTTTATCCGAAACACTAATTAAAGCTCGTTTGATTGGTCTAATGGAAGTCATAACATTCTCAAAAAATATAATGGTTAAATTTCAGTTTGCTAAATAAAACAAACGGGCCTAAGCCCGTGTTGTTTAATTGATTGTTTAGTTTAAGCCATGAGTTTTTAGTTTTTTTCTTAGCGTTCCACGATTTAGCCCAAGGACTTGAGAGGCTTTGGTTTGGTTTCCTTGTGTGTAGTTCATTACCGCTTCCATTAGTGGTGCTTCAACTTCTGCTAATACCAAATCATAGATATTGCTAGGTTGTTCATTATCTAATTGAGCGAAATAATTTTTCATTGATAACTCAACACTTTCACGTAATGTAAAACTGTGTTCTTGAGTGTTGGAAAGGTTATTGTCAGTTTGCTCATTCATTGTCGAGTTATTTAAATCACCAACATTGATACTATCTAGGTTCATCTGTACTGCCTTAAGTTATATTTTGTAGGCTTGCCTACTTACTGTTTAAAATAGTTAGTGATAGCAACAAGTTGCTCATCACCTGATAATAATTGATTAAATTGTTTTTTAAATTCTTTGGTTTCTGTAGAAGCTATTATCGCGTCATCTGCTAAATACCAAGAAACATGTTTTCTAGCTATTCTAACTCCGGGATATTCCCCATAAAACTGATGCAAATTTTTTACGTGATGCATCAGTATCTGTTCAATTTCGCTATTTTCAATCGCCGGCATTAATTGACCGTGTTTTAAGAAGTAATCAATTTCTCTAAAAATCCAAGGTCGTCCTTGCGCTGCTCGTCCAATCATTAGTCCGTCAACACCGGTATAATCTAATACCTGTTTAGCTGTTTGAGGACAAACAATATCGCCATTAGCAATGATCGGTATTTTGACCGACTGTTTAACTAATGCCGTTGTGTCATGCTCGGCGTTTCCCATGTATTTACATGCCCGAGTTCTTCCATGAATGGCTAAAGATTGAATCCCACAGTTTTCGGCTATTCGAGCGACTAAAAGCGCATTTTTATTCGCCTCATCCCAGCCAGTTCTAATCTTTAATGTTACTGGTACGTCGACTGCAGCAACAACAGCATTTAATATTTCTTCAACCAATTTTGGGTCTTTTAATAATGCCGACCCTGCCGCCTTCTTGCAGACCTTTTTGGCGGGGCAACCCATATTAATGTCAATGACTTGAGCACCAAGCCTGACGTTGTTTTTTGCCGCCATCGCTAAAATTTCAGCATCACCACCCGCAATTTGAACAACTCTTATTCCCGGCTCAGCTTGGTAAGGTAAATCAAACGATTCACTCGATTCAAAATCATGAGCTAATCTCAGTTTAGTTTTTCGTGAATTCTGTAGTGACGGATCAGAGGTCACCATTTCACTCACAACAACACCAGCACCCAATTGTTTACACAGTCGTCTAAAGGGTAAATCTGTTACTCCTGCCATTGGCGCAAGAAACAAATTATTGTCTAATAAATAAGAGCCTATTCTCATTACTTAAAACCGCCGCCAGAATAGACGACACAGTTAAACTAAGGTTTATGCCGAGAAAATACTGATTGGTTAAGAAAGCGGCAAATTTTACACCTTTTCATCGGCTATGGAAATGAGATTTAAGCAAAAACACACAATATATCTAGTCTATATATGGTGATTTGCAGGCTAAATAGACCAAAATTTTTGACTAAAAGTTAGTTTTTCTTACTAGTCGAATACGCCTTATTTGCTTTTCGTTTATAAACAGCTTTTAAAAACAAAGAGTTAAGTATTGGCTTGATTATTGCTCCATAGAAATTAGTTCAATAATGATTATTTATTTTTACAGGAGAATCGTATGATCGAATTAATTATCGGTATTATCATTGGTGCAACTTTTCATGAGTTTTGGGGGCAAGTTTTTCGTTACGCGAAGAAAAAAGTCTCGGAATGGACCAAAGACCAAAAATCGACAACCGAATAGAGCAAGAGCATTGAATAAATAAGTTCTCATGTTTTGCTCGTTGTTGATTTATCCTGTATAACATCGGGATATTTTGATGGAGAAGAGTTAAGTATGAAGACTTTTTTAAGGTTTTTTGGCGTATTTTTATTATCAGTTGTTACTGTTGGTTTGATTATTCCCAACAAGGTTGATGTCAGGCGAAGTGTTGAAATTGATGCCCCTGTTCAGGAAGTTCATCGATATATCAATGATTTAGAACAGTGGTCAAATTGGTCTCCTTGGTTGGCTCTCGATCCGAGTATTAAAACGACATTTGGTGAAATTCGAAAAGGTATTGGTGCTTCACAATCTTGGCGGGGCACGAGTGGAAATGGGGCAATGACGATTACTGAATCATCCCCAGCAAATGGTATTAACTACAAAATGAGTTTTGAAGGTGATCCGACACGCTACCAAGCAGGGCTTTCTTACCAACAAAAAGGAAGTAAAACAATCGTTACTTGGTACATGACTGGTGCGATGGAGCCGATCATTATCGGTAATTATTTTTCTTTGCTAATGGATTCTTTAATTGGTGATAGCTTTGTAATGGGGCTTGAACAACTAAAGGTTTTGGTTGAAGAGTCGCGATAGTATTAGTTTAGTTCATCTACTAAATATTCTAAACCAGCTCCTTGTTTATTAGTCCATGCAATTCTGGCTTCGACAACTGGAGCATTTTCCGTCCCTTCGTCGGCTTGAACTTTGACGCGTGAGCCAAGAGGTAATTGAGCCAGTTCTTCATCATCCACAAAAATACCGCCATCTGAAAAATCTCTGGTGACGAGGTGGCGAGTACAAAGGTTTTCAGTGGTAATACGTACTTTCATTTTTATTGGTAAGCGCAAGCTTGTACGTTTTGTTTTATCGTTCATTGGATGTAGCGGGTATTGATTAATATTTCCGTGATTATAGCGAATTAATGAAAAAAAATCAGATCTTGAATGTGATTACTTTAATAGAACTTTTCCAAGGTTAGTAAAACTGTATGAGTTGGGTTTGGTGGTAGCAAATGAACCCTTGGGTTTTGCTGAGATTAATTGGTATTATTACCACTTAGTATCTAACAAAAAAATATCGGCAGAAGTTTCGAGTCACTTAATTATTAGGGTAAGCAGATGAATTCAAACGATAAAATGATGAATGTGTTAATCACTGGTGCCAATAGAGGGATTGGTCTAGCCCTTTGTAAAAACTATCTAAAAAAAGGTGCGCTAGTAATAGCTGTTTGTCGAAAGCCGTCAGAAGAACTTAAAGCCTTATCGGTTGAGATTATTGATTCTGTAGATGTTTCTACAACGCAAGGAATTCAAAATTTAAAAACTCAAATCAAGGATCGCCAAATTGATCTGTTGATCAATAATGCTGGAATATTAAGAAGTCAGCCATTTTTTGATTTAAATTATGATGAAATGTTAGAGCAATTTGAGGTCAATACTTTAGGGCCTATTCGAGTTGTTGAGGCTTTATTTGATAACTTGGTTTCGGGTAGCAAAATAGCCATGATCACCAGCCGAATGGGATCAATCGAAGATAACACTTCCGGTGGAAGTTACGGTTACCGAATGTCAAAATGTGCGCTAAACGCCGCGGGAAAATCAATGGCGAAGGATTTTAAATCAAAAGGGATTGCTGTTGCTTTATTGCATCCTGGATATGTACAAACGGAAATGGTTAACTTTGGCGGTGATATATCAGCAGATTTGTCAGCAGAAAGATTAACTCAGCGAATTGAAGAATTAAATTTAGAAAATTCAGGAAGTTTTTGGCACAGTAATGGTGAAATTCTGCCTTGGTAATGGCTAGCTTCTAGTCTTTTACGTAGCTTTCTATAACTTCGTTGATCAATAGACTGAACGAATTAATTTCATTTTTAGTTACTAGAGGTTGTCGATTTTGGATACCAATAAATGCGTAAAAGAGTACTTTTGCAGCCTTTCTTGCTTTTGTCTTTTCATATTTAGCCTCAAATAATTCAGTGATATAATCAAGTCGTATTTCGTCGGTTTTAATCTGATACTTTTTAGCTAAATCATCGTAAAGTGCCCAGCTTCGAATAGCGACTTCTATCTTGTGCGGTAAGGCCCATGCAAATTCTTTGAGACCTTGTATTTTTTCAGAAGCTGACTTACCTTGGTTAAGCTGATCAATTTGCATTGTATTTCGCTGCAACCAATTTTCTAACAACGCTTTATAAAAACCCTCACAGCTACCAAAGTGATGATAAAAAGAACCACGGCTGACACCCAATTTAGATGCGAGTTTTTCTGCGGATAGCGAATCAATACCAGACTCTATTAACCCTTGATAGGCGATATCATACCAATCTTGTTTTGTTTTTCGGCTCAAAGCTCTTCTCTTTATTAATGTGATTTAATGTGTAAACCATACATGCTTGTATTGTATGAGAGTTTGCACTAGAATGCGAACATACATATCTGTATGGTTTGTTTTGAAGATTGAAGGAGTCATTTTATGAATAGTTTATTTGAACAGCTCATTGCGCAATTTGGGTCAATGCCCGGTGTGGAGATACCCCCTAAGGTTTATACAGTGATGGATGCAGAAGTTATTGATTATGAGGAAAAACGTTCTTTAACAATACGATTTCCAGTAAAAGATAAATACCAAAACCCTTTAGGACATATGCAAGGAGGGGTTATCGTGGCCGCTATTGATAATACTTTAGGGCCTCTGAGTTATTTAGTTGCTCCACCGAGCGCGACTCTTCAACTTAATACTCAATATGTCAGGCCGGTATTAGCTGATGACAAGTTTATTCAGGTAAAAGCAGAGCTAGTCGATAAGACTAGAAACTTGTTGTTAATGAGAGCTGAGGTTAGTAATGAAGCCAATAAACTAGTTGCGATCTGTCAGGCAACCCAGCAGGTCATAAAGTTAAATAAACCTAAAGTCGAGATAAATTAGTCATTAGATTAGTTTGAATCGTAATTTGAGGAACTCAAAATGTTAACAAATTATTTCTTATGGGCAGCCGCAGCTTTATGCTTGATCACCTTTTATGTTCATACTTTTATCGGTGGGCCAGTAGTTGCTAAACCTTTACTTGAATGTCAAGAAATCAGTAAAGCCTCAAAATGGTTAAATTATTATTGTTGGCATAATACGACTATCTTGATTTGTGCATTAGCTCTTGCGTTTGCTTATTCAGCTTATTATGAGCAAGGAGTAGAGTTAGTCGTTTTTTCTACAGGATTGGCTGGCTGTTTATCTTTATTGAGTGCGCTTGTTGCTATAAAAGGAAAAATAAATCCATTTCGATTTCCGTCAACGAGTCTGTTTGCAGGTATTTGTATATTGGGTGGAGTTGCATTAATTTTGAATTAAATTTAGCCAACGTTTATTTTAAGCAGGGGGGAGTTTATGGTAAAGCTTAGAGAAAAAAGCTTTACCATAGTTGATCAAGTTACAGATTAGCTAAAACATTTTCTGCACTAGATACTTCAAATTGACCCGGTGCTTCAATAAAAACGTGAGTCACTGTACCATTATCGACAATTGCAGCAAAACGTTTACAACGCTGCCCCATTCCAAAACCACTACCATCAAAATCAAGACCAAGCGCTTTTGAAAAATCACAATTTCCATCCGCTAGCATTGTTAACTCGTCAGCATTGCTGGCTTTTCCCCAAGCTCCCATGACGAAAGCGTCGTTTACTGACATACAAACGATTCGCTCAACGCCTTTGGCTTTGATTGTGTCTGCATTTACTACAAAACCCGGTAAATGTGCTTGTGAACAAGTTGGAGTGAATGCGCCCGGTAAACCGAATATTACACTTTTACCAGATGAAAAATATTCAGCTGTATCAACTTCGTTAGCTTCACCAGCAACAATTACTTTAACTTTCGCGCTAGGTATAGGGTCGTTTACTTGAATAGTCATGTTTTTTCCTTGGATTAGACTCGAGTTAGAAAAGAGATTTAAGTAAGTGTCAGTATTTTAAACGCGAATGAGTCTTATTACTAGATGTTTTAGTTTTGCCTAACAGATGGTTAACCTTCTTTAGGTTGATTAACTCTCGTACCCAGCCTGGTATTCTTCGGTAGCTTCAATTGCTTGCACAATATCAAGATAGATACCATTTGGATCTCTAACACTAAAATGGCGTTGTCCCCAATCTTCGGAGCGAAGTTTGAGTGGGATATCTAAATTTTTTTCTTTCGCTTCAGAGTAGGCATTATCAACATCATCGACTTCAAGACTAAAAATTACACCTGAACCATTGTATGCAGGATGAAAGATCTCAGGCTGTGTTGGTTGATTAGGCAGCATAAATCCAATTTGAATACCTGATGATGAAACCAAATGGAGATACCATTCATTTTCGAATACAACCTGAAAATCAAAGTGCTTGGTATAAAAAGGTTTTGTGATACCTAGGCTTTCTACGATAAATACCGGAAATGAACTATTTAGATTGATCATATTTTTTCCTATAAGATGATTTGAGTGATCATTTTATAGGTTTACTACTGACAACATTATGTCAGTAGACTTTGAGTTAAAAGTTGTTGATTTTTACATTCTCAATTATTTCTTACCGGTAAACATCGATTTAATCAGGTTTCTATTCTCATGCCGACTGGTGAAAAATACGCCTGCTACATGAATAAGAATTAATAGTAGTGTTAGGTTAGCAAAAAACTCATGTAATTCCTCTAACACTTCGCCAATCTCACTTTCTTCATGATCGTCTTTATATTCATGATGTTCATTTTCTTCGTACTCACCCTCTTCATCAAACTCTTGTAAGACAGGCTGTTGCAAAAAGGCAAAAGTATCGTTTCCTTCCGCTTTATATAACAAAACTCCAGTAAAGCTGGTCGTCGCTAAAGAGGTTAGCATTAGGACGACCATCAATCCTCCAAGAGGGTTATGTCCAAGATAGATTTTGTCATCATCTTTGCCTTCGATTAAAGATTTTGCATATTGAATTATATCGGAGGGTGGTTTTACAAAATCAGAAAAGCGTGAATATTTACTTCCGACCAATCCCCAAATAACCCTAGAAACTAACAAAATAGCAATATACCAACCGGTATAAAAATGGAGGTTGTATTCACCTTCTGTCAAATAGCTAACAAAAAAAGCCGCTACTAAGGTCCAATGAAAAAATCGAATAAATAAATCCCAAACCTTATGTGTTTGTGTATTTTCTTGTATTGTCATAACTTGCTCCTTAAATATCGCGGTCGTTTAATGTTAATATGAGCCTTTGATTTATTAACATTAACTGATAGTGAATCCCATTACATGAGCCATTTGTCCCAAGTTCACCAAATTTGATAAGCAGACTAATAGGACATTATTACTATGAAGTTAACCCTAGAAAATAAGATGACGTCGATTATTTCGATGGTTTTTTTTGCTATTGTGGCTATAGCCAGTACAGCAGATATTATTGTTGATCTGTCGCTTGGTGCGAGAATGGGGCACATTATTCAAGAATCTATCATTGCGGCATTCTCTTTAATATTATTTTTTATTCTCTATTCGGATATAAAGAAGCAAAAAAAACAGAATAATTTATTGATCAGTCAGTTAGCTGAAATAAAAGAAATATCGGAAAAAGCATCCGAAGAATTGATCAAAGCAAAAAGAGATTTTGGAGCGGTTGTTACTAAGCAGTTTTCAATCTGGAGATTTACAGAAAGCGAATCAGATATAGCGCTATTTTTGTTAAAAGGCTTTAACTCTAAAGAGATTGCAGAGTTAAGAGGAACTTCAGACAAAACCACTCGTAATCAATTAACGAGTATTTATCAAAAGGCTGGCGTGAGCGGTAAGCATACATTGATTGCTTGGTTTATGGATGATTTATTAATATCAAATGAGACAAAAAATTAACTTTTATTTCGTTCTTTGAGGGAACTGCATGACTATAGAAACAGATCAAGACTTAAAACATTTACAAGCGATTGGAAAAATCGTGGCGACAGTTTTAAAAACAATGATGGAGAGCACTGAGCCAGGAATGACGACCGCCGAGCTTGATCTAATTGGAATGAAGCTACTCGAAAATTATGGTGCAAAATCAGCCCCAAAAGTGACCTATGGTTTTCCCGGATATACTTGCATTAGCATTAATGAAGAAGCCGCACATGGCATTCCAGGAGAACGAATCATTCAGCCGGGTGATATTGTGAATATTGATGTATCAGCTGAAAAAGATGGTTATTTTGCCGATACTGGAGGAACCTTTGTTGTACCGCCAAGCTCTGCGTTAAAAGACCGTTTGATCTATTCCACTCAATTAGCATTACAACAAGCATGTCATTACGCTAGTGCAGGAAAAAAGTTAAATGGTATTGGAAAATCGATTCAAACTGTCGCTAAACAGAAAGGGTTTCGAATTATAAAAAATCTTTGTGGTCACGGAGTTGGGAGAGGGTTACATGAAGATCCCAAAGAGATAGCAGGTTATTTTATTCCTCAAGATAAAAGAGTGTTAAAAGAGGGAATGGTGATCGCGGTTGAGCCTTTTTTATCGACCAAAAGCCAGTTTGTCACAGAAACCGATGACGGTTGGACGTTAGCGGCAGAGCCTAACAATCTATCGGCTCAATTTGAGCATACGATGGTTATCACCAAAGGAAAACCGATTCTTTTAACTGCTTTATAATTATTTCTGAGTTGAGATAAAAATGAAACGAGTTTTGCTTCTTGGTGGGTATGGAAATTTTGGGAAACGCATTTCTGAAAGTCTTTGTTTATTAACAAACGTAACTCTTTTTATTTGTGGAAGAAATAAAGCGAAGTCTCAATACTTGGTTGAATCATTAAAAAAAATCTCAGCGGCTGATTTGAAAGCAATCTCTCTTGATATTTACAGCGAAACATTTGAACAATTTTTAGTCGATCTAAAACTTGATTTAGTGATCCATACCAGCGGCCCGTTTCAAGGACAAGATCATCGAGTAGCACAAGCATCTATTAATGCCGGCGCTCATTACATTGATCTGGCAGATGATCGTGATTTTGTTTGTGGAATTAATTCGTTAGATGAAATAGCCAAAAGCAAAAATTTGTTAGTTGTATCGGGGGCAAGTTCAGTACCCGGATTATCGTCAACCGTGATTGATCATTTTAAGGAACAATTTACTGAAATAGAATCCATCGATATGGCTATCGCGCCGGGTAATAAAGCAGAGCGTGGTGAAGCGACTATTCGGGGGATTTTGTCTTACACGGGTCACCCGTTTAAAGTATTCAAAAATGGACAATGGCAAGATTCTTATGGGTGGATGGATTCCAAACAAGCCGATATGGGAAATCAAATAGGTAAACGTTGGTTAGCCAATGTTGATGTGCCGGATTTAGCGTTGTTTCCAGATCGTTATCAGGTAAAGCAAAGAGTAACATTTCAAGCTGGGTTAGAAGTTTCAATTTTACATTTAACTATGGTTGCCATGGCATGGATGGCTAAAAAAGGACTAGTAAAAGATTGGTCGCCTATGACGGGATTAATCGCCAAAACCGCTAATTGGTTTAATTACTTTGGCACTGATAAAGGTGGGATGCAGATTGTAATAAAAGGAAAAGATCATCAAGGAAAAAATAAATCATTAACATGGCGTTTGTTTGCAGATAATGGAATTGGTCCTTACATACCGACAATTTCTGCGGTATTGATTGCTAGAAAGTTGATAGCTGGTGATATAAACGAATTTGGTGCTTTGCCGTGTTTGGGTTTGTATCAGTTAAATGAGTTTGAGGAATATGTTAGGGATTTGGATATTTTTATGGAAGTGGTTGAAGAGAGTTTTAATTAATGAGTAAAGCTAAAATCCTTATATTTGCAGCTTTCGGATGTTGTATTTTACTTGTATCCTCGTTTTATTTCGAAGGCGTTGGTGGAAGCGGGAGTCGATTCCAAGGGCCATGGCCAACTTCTTGTTATGGCGACTACACATCGAGTACGATATTTGTTTTTATAGAAGATAACGGAGATATTAAAGTAAATGGAAAAGTATATTATAAAGGGCTTCTCGCAAAAGAAGCTATGAAACTAAAAGAAACATGTAGTGAAGTTGACGTCCTGATTTCTGAACCTAAAGAACGCAGCGAGCTTTATCCAGGAATACTAGGTAAGATTGTAGGTGAAGCTAATGATGTCTTGTCTGAGGGAAAATATTCTACAGTTGTTACACGGAAATAAGAATATTTATTTTGGTTAGTTAGTAATTCATCAAAAACTTTTCTCATAAAAATATGTTTAGGAATGAGCACAAGGAGCATAAATGTTTGGCTTTAAGAAAGATAAAAGTGATACAGATTGGGATTTGAAAAAATTAACTAACGAACAGCTTGAAAACTTACCTTTAGTTGAGCTTCAACGAATAAGAAATAAAAGATGGGCGCATGGATTAGATGAGCTTCGTATTAGAGCTGAAAATGAATTAAAGCGAAGAGACCCAAGAACTAATTGGGCATGTAATCGCTGTACTAGAAATAACTTCCACGAAAAAGAAATACGTGTTTCAGGCAGTTTTGTAGAAAGTTTTTTAAATGTTGAAGCCAATAAATATCATGCAATTGTGTGTAATTATTGTGGGAATACCGAGTTTTATAACATTCAATATAGTGGTTCAGTTCTTGTCGACTTTGTTGGTAATTAACAAGATAAAATTAATCAGACAATAAATATGGAGTTAATAATCACGCTTATGAAAATTGAACAAAAAAGAAAGCGCAGAAAATCTACTTTTGAATTTAAAGATGATGAGCTACTTTATTCATGGAGTGAACCTGATGAAAGCTGGGGATTTAACGTCAAATATTACGATATTGATATTGAAAACTACTCTTGGAGCAAAGAAAGAGATCGGTCAATGAAATTTATGTTTATTCCTTTTTTATTGATAGCTCTGCTCGCCCTAATAGCTGCTTCAGTGTCACCTGAAGAGGAGAGAATGACTGGAATAATGGTTGGTGTTCTTTGGCTAATCATAGGATCTGTTCCATTGTTAATATACATTTTTAGTGAATACACTATGACAACGTTTAATACGCGAATGGGTCGATTAGTGGTATTGGATGATGGTCAGAAAAACCAAATAATACAAGAAATAACGGAACGAAGAGATAAATTGATTCAGCAATTAGAAATGCTCCATGCTTCTAGGAATCTTAAAGAACATTAATCAAGCTATCTAAATCTAACTACAGCTTACGAAGTTAACAGACAACCAACTTACAGAGTTTTCTTATACCTAATAAAGAAACAATTATTCACTTGCCCTTAGACTATCTAATTATCGAATTAATAATAACACCCAGAAATAAGCACTTCAAAAGCTGCTAAAAAGCCATTAGCTTTAATAAGGGATTACAAGCTTAGGTGTTGGTTGAATTTCTTAGCTTTGCGAAAAAACTCTATTGTATCTATACTCATGAAGAATCATTTTTATAAGATATCTCATTCAGGTGTGTTTGATGGATAACTACGAAGGCTATACAAAAGAAGAATTGAAAAAAAAACTGAGAGAATCAAAGCAATATATCTCAGAACTAGAATCAAACTGCAACCCTTCACAGTCAGATAAATTATCAACGGGAATTAATATTCCTGACAATAAAGCATTGCATGAAACATTTGGAATCGGTGACTTACGGTTTAAAAATGCAATTGAAGCTTCGCCTGTACCTTACGCATTAAATGATGACAAACAAAATATTGTATATTTGAATCAGGCTTTTATAAGTACGTTTGGTTATCAGATTGAGGATATACCAACATTAGAAGATTGGTGGCCAAAAGCTTACCCTGATTCAGAGTATAGGCAATGGGTGTCGACTAGGTGGCAACAACATTTTGATAAGGCTAAACTTCATGGTTCGCCTTTTGAGCCTCTTGAATTAGATATTAGATGTAAAGACGGATCTGTCAGAACGGTACTCGCTAGTGCAGCTTCTTTGTCTTTGTCTTTTTCAGGTACTCACCTAGTGATCCTATACGATATTACTAAACGCAAACAGGTAGAAGACGAACTTAATTCAGCGCTTGGTATGTTAGAAAATGTTATCAACTCAACACCTGATTTAATTTTTGTGAAAGATAATCAATTAAAAACCATTCTATGTAACAAAGCCTATGCTGATGCAGTCGGGATGATACCTGAAGATATGTACGGTTATACTGACATTGAAAATGGTTGGGATCCTGACTTAGTTATGGGAAATCCTGAGAAAGGTACTCGAGGTTTTATTCACGATGATCAAGATGCGCTAAAAGGATTAGATATTCACAATCCTAATGATCCTGCCAATGTTGGTGACGAAGTTCGTATTTTTGATACTCATAAAATGCCACTACGTAATTTGGACGGTTCGATTATTGGTGTTCTCGGTGTAGCAAGGGATATTACTGAACGTAAGAAATCGGAAGAAAAAGCCGAGTTCTTAGCTTATCATGATTCTCTTACTAAGCTACCTAATAGGCTTTTGGTAAAAGATCGTATGAATGGGGCGATCGCCCGCACCGCTCGTCATAACAGCGAGATAGCACTATTGTTTCTCGACCTTGATGACTTTAAAACGATAAATAATTCGCTTGGTCATCCAGTGGGTGATGCCTTACTTATAGCTGTGACTCAACGTCTCAAAGAATGTTGTCGTGAAACCGATACGATTAGTCGTCAAGGGGGGGATGAATTTTTAATATTGTTAGAGGATATTCATCATGCCGACGATATCGTTAATATATCGCGAAATATTTTAACTTGCTTGGAATTACCTTTCTTTATACATGGGCATCATCTGGCGATTACCTTGTCGATAGGTATTTCTGTTTATCCTAAGGATGGTAAAACTTTCGATATTTTGTTGAAAAGAGCGGATACCGCGATGTATCAATCTAAACACAACGGAAAAAATACTTTCTGTTTTTATACGGAACAGATGAACTTAGATGCTATCGAACATCTTAATGTACGAATAGGGCTTAAACGAGCACTCGAAAATTCTGAATTTGTGTTGCATTACCAACCACAAATAGAGCTTTCTAGTGGTAGAGTTATTGGAGCCGAGGCTTTAATTAGATGGAATAACCCCGAGCAAGGTATGATCGCCCCTGATCGATTTATTCAGATAGCAGAAGATAGTGGTTTGATTGTACCAATTGGAAAATGGGTAATTGAAGAAGCTTGTCGACAAGCTTCTATATGGCATAAAGCGGGATACCCAGATTTAATTATAGCAATCAATTTGTCTTCGGTTCAGTTTCAAAGGGGTAACCTAGAGTCTAACGTTAGTGACGCTTTACAGAAATTTGATATGAATCCTAATTGTTTGGAATTGGAGTTGACAGAGTCAATCTTGATGAAAAATACTGAAAGCGTACTTGGTGTTATTAATCGATTAAAATCTATGGGTTTAAAGCTTTCGATAGATGATTTTGGTACCGGCTATTCAAGCCTTTCTTATTTAAAACGTTTTGCCGTTGATAAGCTTAAGATTGACCGATCATTTGTCAGTAACATGGTTAATGACCCTAATGATTCAGCAATTGTTCACGCAATTATTCAAATGGCTAAAAGTCTTAATTTAACTACAATAGCTGAAGGTGTTGAAGAGCGCAGCACACTCAACGAATTGTTGGGACATCAATGCGATGAAGTTCAAGGATATTATTTTAGCCGCCCGTTACCAGCAGACGAATTTTTTGCTTACCTGTCAAAAAACCAAAAAAATAATCTACTATGAGCGTAAAGGATTTTAATCCAAAGTAGATCTACAGAATTTAGTCAGCCAACTTACAGAGTCTTCTCATACCCAATATCGTGGTTTTTTTGCAATATCTAATAAAGAAGTAGCTACTCACCTGCTCTTAGACTTTCTAAATATCGAATTAGTAAAAACAACCGGGAATAGGCGCTTCAAAAGTTGCTAAAAAGACATTTTTTTTAATAAAGGATTACAAGCTTGAACAATGGCTGTACAGTGCCTGTCTAATATTAGAGTTTTGCTGGCATCCAAGCCATTTCCACAGAAGTTCGTTTGTTAAAACTTCTCAACACTTGCACAGAACAAAGCACAAAAAATAGGCCTATTGGCGAAACTGAAAATTCGTTCATGAAGTCACACCTATAAAATTTTTATACTCAGGAAACGACGACATGAATAGACTAAAAATAGGAGTCATTGGGACTTCAAAAAAGGAAGACGAGCGACGCTTTCCAATCCATCCTGGACATTTGTCACGCATTCCAGAAGAGCTTCGCCATCAGTTGATATTTGAAGAAGGTTATGGAGCACCATTTGGTATCACCGATTCAGAAATTGCCGATCTAACAGGTGGCATTGCCACGCGTCACGAGCTACTGGCTGATATTGGTGCGGTTATCATTGCTAAGCCAGTATTAGCTGATTTACAGGAGCTACGCGAAGGCGGAATACTTTGGGGTTATCCACATTGTGTACAGCAACGTAACATCACCCAGACAGCAATCGACCGTAAACAGACGCTCATAGCATTTGAAGATATGTATGTTTGGTCTCCTGACGGGCAAATTGGTCGTCATACTTTTTATAAGAATAATGAAATGGCGGGATATTGTGCCGTCATACATGCTTTGCAGCTTAAAGGTATTGATGGCCATTATGGTAATCAACGCAAAACCATTATTTTTGGTTTTGGTGCCGTCAGCCGTGGTGCAATATATGCTCTTAAGGCGCATGGTTTTAGAGATATCACCATCTGTATTCAACGCCCTGACCATGAAGTGCGTGAAGAGGTACTCGATTGTAACTATGTCAGAATCCGAGAAGGTAATGAGGACGAGGCACGCATGATGCTAGTGGAGCACGATGGAAATACGCGACCGCTGACCGAATTGATTAACGAAGCCGATATTATTCTAAACGGAACCTTTCAAGATACTGAAAATCCGACCGACTTTGTTACCCAAGATGAAAGTGCATGCCTCAAGCGAAATAGCCTGATTATTGATGTTAGTTGCGACGAGGGAATGGGATTCTTTTTTGCAAAACCTACGTCATTTAAAAATCCGATGTTTAAGTATGAAAGCATTGATTATTACGCAGTGGATCATACTCCTAGCTATCTCTGGGACAGTGCTACGCGCTCAATTTCTGCGGCTCTAATTGTTTATCTGCCGACGGTACTTGCAGGTCGCGATAGTTGGCAGAAAGATGAGACTATTCGGCGAGCGATCAATATTGATGAGGGCGTGATTCAGAATCCTGCTATTTTGTCGTTTCAAAATCGCGAGTTAGACTATCCCTATGCGTATATCAATCTAGATGAAAATGCTGTCATGGATAATAATTAAAAATTCCAGAAAAAACGTCGGTTAATTCCGGCGTTAATGATACATATGGAAGTTAGCAGAAGGTTAACCTACTTGATTTTATAAAATAATTCGAGGTACATTAGACTCCTTGCTTTATTAAATTAAAGGATAAAAATGGCCGAAGCGATATCTATAAGCTCAAAATTTGTCGGTACTAGTCTTAAGCCCTACACTAAAGTGATTGATTGGCGAGACACTATGAACTTTGCCGCCGCGGTCAAGGATAACAATCCGCAATATTTTAATGATGAAGCACCAGAAGGCATTATTGCTCCGCCAATGTTCAGCATTTCTGTCACTTGGCCTATTTTACTGAATTTACAAGATTACCTTAACGATCCGTCTTTTCCCTTTGAAATAGCTTCAACGCAAGTTCACTTTAGTGAACATTTACAGTTCTTCCAAACCATTAAACCGGCTGATAAATTGACAGTTAAAGGAGTCATTGCCGCGATCGAACCACGCTCTGCGGGTACTCATGTGGTAATTAAATTTGAAGCGTTTAATCAAAATGAGCAGTTGGTTTTTATTGAGCACATTGGCGGTATGATGCGAGGTGTGAAGTGTTTAGATGGTGCGCGGGGTATTGAAAGTTTACCGCATTTTAATTCGATAGAGTCAGAAAAAGCTTCCCTTTGGGAAGAAAAAATCTATATCTCACCGCTACAACCTTATATATACGACGGCTGCGCCAAGGTATTTTTTCCGATCCATACTTCTGTCAAATTTGCTCATCAAGTGGGGTTACCTAATATAATTCTTCATGGAACAGCGACTCAATCATTTGTCGCTAGAGAGTTGGTTAACCGACACGCGAAAGGTGATGCCAGTAAATTAAAATGTATTAATACACTTTTTACCGGAATGGTACTTCCAGATAGTCATATTACAATTCAGCTACTTGAGCAAAAGCAAGAACATAACACCACTGAACTTTTTTTCAAAGTAATTAATGATAATCATCAAGTGGTTTTGGATAAGGGATACGCCGTTATTGAAAGTGCTTAAGTGAATTAGTAGTTAAAATAGTTTTAGGACAAAATATGAAAAATTTAGAGTTAGAGAAAACATGGCATTTTGTTGAAAAATGGGCTGAGCAAACGCCAGATAAAGAAGCGCTAATTTCAGGCGATGAAAAAATTACTTGGTCTCAATTCAAGATCGCTATGGATAATACGGCACTCTCCTTTTTAGAATTAGGTGTTAATCAAGGTGACTGTATTGCTTTTCTTGCGATGGCTCAAAATGAATTTTTAGTCAGTTTTATGGCTGCCAATAAAGTCGGTGCAATGTGGCTTGGTATTAATCCAAAATTAACGCTGAACGAATTACGATTTCAACTTTCTGATAGTCAACCAAAAATACTAATTACCCTAAAGGAGTTTATGGGGAATGATTTATCCGCCAATATTGATACTTTACTAAATGAATTTGAATTTCTTGAAAAAATATTGGTATTAGATTCCAATTGGGGAGAACACCCACTTTTATCTGAATTTATTACCGCCCCAAGAACTGACTTAATTGCCAAGTTAGAAACGCGAACTCAACAGACAAGTAGTAATGATTCTGCTTTGTTAATGTATACATCTGGTTCCACCGGCAAACCCAAGGGCGTTATACAAACTCATCACAGCATTATTTCTAATGTTGAAGTTCAGAATAAACACTTTAATATGCATCAAGATAGTCGAGCATTATTACACTTTCCTATTAATCATGTGGCGGCAGATGTGGAAATTGGATTTGCAATGATTATGGCTGGCGGGTGTAGCGTGATGATGGATCACTTTCATCCTGTATCTTCATTAAACATGATAGCAAAAGAAAAAATATCTATTCTTGGGCAGATGCCAGTGATGTTTTTGCTTCAAATGAAACAGCCGGAATTTCAGCAAGTCGATCTCAGTTCTATTGAAACCTTTATTTGGGCTGGAGCTGCAGCGCCTAAAGAGATGGTATCGGCATTATCAAGGTTAGTCGACAAATCCGGTGCTAAATTAATTACAGGCTATGGTAGTACAGAAACTTGTGGATTTGTGACATATACAACTCACAATGAAAAGCAGCAAAGATTAATCCAATCAGCCGGAAAAATCGCAGCCCCCTTTGAGCTTAAAATTGTTGATGACCAAAGGAAATCTTTAGCTACGGGGCCGGTGGGAGAAATTGCCGTTAAAGGTGAATTTATATTCTCTAGCTATCTTAATCAAAAGGAACAGACCGATAAGGTGTTAGAAAATGGTTGGTATTATACCGGAGACCTCGCTCGAATCGATGAAGATGGTTATATCTATATTAGTGGAAGAAAGTCAGAAATGTACAAAAGTGGTGGCGAGAATATTTTTCCAAGGGAAATCGAAGATATTATAGAATCTCATACGGACGTCATTTTTGCTGCGGTGATTGGCGTACCAGATAAGCTATATCAAGAAGTTGGTTGGGCTTATATTATGCGCCGGCCTAACTCCAATTTAAGCGAACAAGATTTACATGACCTATGCAGTCAACATTTAGTAAATTATAAAATACCTAAACGTTTTTTTATAGAAGATAGCCTGCCTTTATTAGCATCGGGGAAAATAAATAAACTAGCACTTAAAAAGCGCGCAGAAAAATAATCCTAGATTAAATTGATAGCTAGTCAGCTTATATTTATAAAAGATAAGTTAATTTATGAAAACGAGGTATATTTTTGATTTGTTCTCGTAAGCTATAGCGCCAGTCTATAGGCATATCTAGTTAAATAAGATGCATTACATGGTGCATATTGATATTCCTTACTATAATAAGTAGCGGATGGTATTATTTAACTTATTCTGACTGAGGAATAAATATTAAAATGGCTCAAAAAGATAATAAAAAGACCGTAAAGAAGGCACTTGTTAAAAGTGATTCAGTTACTGATAAGGTGGGGCTGGAAGCCCAGCAATTAGGGGATATACGCCAACTTCTCTTTGGTCAGCAAATGCAAGAGATTCAGAGTTCTATCGAGCTGTTAGGACAAAATTTAACCAAAGAAATAGACAATCTTTCTATTAAGATGGAAAAAGAGCTTGGCGATTTTCAGCATGAAGTTGATGAAAATCTCAAAAAAATCGTTGAAAATCAACAAAGTGATTCTTTTGAGCATGAAAATAGAGAGCAAAGTATAGAAACTTCGATAGAAGAAATTAATAAAAGTTTCTCGGATTATCAAAAATCCGACAAAAAGAATCAACAAGAAACAGAGAAGCTACTTAGAGCCGAAATTGAAAAATTAAATAAAGAATTAGAAAGCAAACATCTAGAAACAATGGACAAAATAGAACAAACTGCAAATGAACTAAAAGATAATAAAGCTGATAAAAACGCGTTAGCGAGTATGTTATCAAATATGGCGGTTAATTTGCAGGAACAAAAAGACTAGGGATGAAGCCAATGACTTCTCCGCCTTCTTTACCGGAGCATTCTGACTATCAAAAGCTAAGAGAGCTGATGCTTGGAAAAGCGGCGGCGGCTAAGCTGGATCAGCTCAGTCAGGATGAAATAGCTTATATTGCTGATTTAATCAGTGAAGCTATTACCACAAGAGGTAACAAGGATGACTCTTTAAGTCATGCTTTGGCGCCGATTATTGACAGTGCATTTGACCGCTCAATTCGTAATGACCCTCACAAAATTTCTGACGTATTTTTCCCTATTATTGGCCCGGCAATTAGAAAATCAGTATCAGCTGCACTTTTTGATATGGTGCAATCTTTAAATAAACTTTTAGAACAAAGTTTAAGTCTTAAAAATTTAGGTTGGCGTTTTAAAGCATGGAGAGCGGGTCAAAATTATGCCGAATATGTCCTATTAAAAACCTTAGAATACCGAGTCGAACAGGTCTTTCTAATCCATAGAGAGACAGGTATATTAATTGATTCAGTTGTTGCACCAGAAGTTGTTACCCAAGATCCCGATCTAGTTTCCAGTATGTTAACGGCAATTAATGACTTTGTATCAGATTCTTTTGATAGTGATAATCAATCGCTTGAATGGTTAAAGTTTGGAGAGTTAACGCTGCAGATTAGAGTCGGGCCAAAAGCCATAATGGCCATTGCCGTAAGAGGTTCTGGCGATAAATCTGTGACTGAAATATTAGATGATACTCTTGAAAAAATTCATGACAGTTATTATTCAATGTTGGCGGAGTTTGATGGAGATAAAGAGCGTTGGCAATTTATTACACCAATCATTGAAGCTTGTTTAGTTTCTAAAACACATGACGAGGAAACAAAAAAGAAAAAAAATCCTTGGCTAGCTTTAAGTGTCATTACGATAGGATTAGCCTATTTTGGTTATTATTTATACCAAGATCATCTAATACAGTTACAAGAAGACAATGTTATTCGTTTAGTTAATGAACCGAACGGTTATTTCTATATTTCGCATGAAAGAAAAGATGAAAAACTAAAACTAACATTAATTAGAGATCAATCTCTGACTAGTTTCACTGGTCAGTTAGAAAACATCAAACTTGAAAACCTAACCGTTGAACTAAATGAAATCCCTCTACCTTTGAATAAAGGTGATCAAATGCTTCCCTATATTCATTCATTAACAAAGTCTCCGTCAACACTGACATTAGAAGCTAAAAATGGGGTGCTTATTTTGTCAGGTAAAGCCTCGGAATCCCAAATAGATTTAATTAGCAATAATACAATGGTCAAACAGGAATTTAAAGACATTGACAGTTCATCGGTAGAAATGACTGAAACGAACAGTCAACGGGAAATCAAGCAACAGAAGTTCCAAAAATTATATAATGAACTAAATGGCACTTCATTTTTATTTAAACAGTCTTTAGATATTCTAAATGACGAGGAACAAATAAAGTTAAGTGAGATAATTAAGGGTCTTAAGGATTTATATAAGAATGCTAAAGAACTGAATCAAGCAATTGAGCAGTTGATTTTGATAGGTTCTTCCGATAAAAGTGGTAGTAGAGCCAACAACGAAAAATTAAGCTTACAAAGAGCAAAGGCGTTAAAAGAGATCTTTTTAGCCAATGGATTACCTGAAAATGATATCATTATTAGTAATTCTGGAACTATTGAGAATAGTTCACTAAGTAATGAAAAACAAAGACAAGTCATCATGATGGTTTACCTTAAGGACAATTTAGAGGCTAACCATGAAAACTAAAAAAATATGCATGCTAGGTTCTTTTGCTGTTGGTAAAACTAGTTTGGTTAACCGATTTGTATCGAGTATTTTTAATGAAAAATACCACACAACGATCGGGGTAAAAATTTCAAAAAAAATAGTGGATTCTGAATCTGACCAAGTGCAATTAATGATTTGGGATATTGAAGGAACCGATGTGTTCACTAGCCTCAAAACCAGTTACCTTAAAGGTTCATCCGGAGTGGTCTTAGTGGTTGATGGTACTCGTCATGCTAGTTTTGAAGAAGCAATACAAATAAAAACAAAAATCAATAATGTGCTAGGGGATGTGCCAATCGTTTGTTTGATCAACAAATGTGATCTATTAAATCAGTGGGTATTTGAAGATTCAGATTTCGAAAGTATTAAAAAAGAAAACTGGAATCCTTTCAAAACAAGTGCTAAAACGGGAGATAATGTTGAGCAGGCCTTTATCACTTTAGTTGATTCAATACTTTACCCTGAGACATAGAATCATATGAATATTTATGCTGAAATATTTACTGATATGAATTTCATATTATTTGAAATGCAGGGTAATAATCGTTTCGTTCAAAGTCAGAATTCTCCTTCTTGGTTTAAATCGCTTTGTAAATATCAGGGTCTAACAATAAACATTGATAAGACTTACAATTTAAAAAAAATGTTTCCCTACATTGAAAATTTTATTGACAGTGTCAATCAAGTTTCCCCTAAAAATAGATTGATAAAGTCAGGTGTGTGGACGGAACAAGTATCTCAAGATAAAGAAGTTCAACTTCACGTTTATTATTATACGAATCATGAAAAGAATTATCTAATATTAGAAAATATAACAGCATCTTTTGGTGAGCAACATCAAATATTACAAAAAGCGAGAGATATCGCTTTAGTTAATGAACAGTTATTACAAAAAATCAATACTAGCCAATACCTGCTTGAGAGCGACATAGAGAGTCAGTTAATTAACGCTCCGGAAAAAACATTACAATTAGTTAATCAATCTTCGTCAGCGATTATCGTATATAACAGCTCTGGCTATGTGGAAATGTTTAATCAAGCATTAGTTGATATTTATAAATGTGATGATAAAAATAGGCTTAAAAAAACAACCTTACTTGAACAATGGGTTTCTGAAGCTGAGGAACAATACCCTGAGATGAAAACCAGTTTGAGTAAAGGAACCAGTTGGGAAGGTGAATTTGAAACAAAGGATTTAAATGGGAATAAAAAATGGATCAAATTAACGATTAAAGCTGTTTATAGCGAAAATTCACCTCATTCACATTATATTTGTATTGCAAATAACATTGATAACTTCAAGAGAAGTAGTGAAAATGTTTTAGATAGTCAGCGTACAGATTATATTACTAAACTTCCTAGCAGAACACAGTTTTGGACAGTTTTTGACGAAATTATAAATAAAGCAAAAGCGAATAAAGAGCACTTTGCTTTACTTTATATTGATTTAGATTTTTTTAGACAGATAAATAATAACTTTGGTTATAGTTCCGGCGATTTTCTGCTTAAAATGGTCTCTAATCGAATAGTAGAAAAGGTCAACAAATCAGATTTTGTTGCTCATTTAGGTGCAGACGAATTTGCTATTATCTTAAGGGATATCAAATCATCTGATGAAGTTGAGGTTATTGCAGAGCGCTTAAAAGAAAATATTAATGCGTTACTGCCGCTTGGACGAGAAAATATCAGAATTACTTGTAGTATGGGCAGCGTTTTATTTCCAGAGCATGGTGAAGACAAAAAAGAGTTAATGAAAAAAGCTGATCTCGCAATGTATTACGCCAAAGAGCTCGGTCGAAATCAACACCAATTTTATAATAAACAACTAGAAACAGTGACATTTAAAATTGAAAGGGATAAAGAGCTCCGCGAAGCAATTGAAACCCAGCAATTCTTTTTAGAATATCAACCTCAAATTAGTTTGCAGCCCAGCGATGTGTCTCGATTAGAAGCCTTAATTCGATGGCAACATCCTGAATTAGGGAGAGTCGCTCCTGATGATTTTATCGGTTCAGCTGAGAGTTCGGGATTAATAGTACCTATTGGAAATTGGGTTTTAGATCAAGCTTGCGCTAAAGCTAAAGAGTTATTAACTAAAAACATACCCACTATTATTGCGGTAAATGTATCTTCTAAACAACTTAAACATTCTGGTTTCTATAATGTCGTAAAAAACACTTTAGATAAACACAATTTGCCAGCGAAATATTTGGAAATTGAAATAACGGAGAGTTCTTTATTAGAAGGCATTGATCAAATAATTTCTATTTTGTCTAAGATTAGAGAGCTTGGTGTTTCAATTTCTTTAGATGATTTTGGTTCAGGATTTTCATCGTTTAATTATCTAAAACAATTACCTTTGGATATATTGAAAATTGACCGCACCTTTATCAAGGAATTAGAATCAAGTGAAGATAGTCGTGTAATTACAACCATGATTATCAATCTAGCAAAAGCTTTAAAACTAAAAGTTGTTGCAGAAGGGGTTGAAACAAAACAACAGTTAGATTTCTTAATCGAACATAATTGTGACATAGTGCAAGGCTTCTACTATTACAGACCTTTATTAGAAACGGATATCACCAGAACATTGCAAAAAATAAATATCAATTAAACTCTATTTAATTTCTTGTTCATGTTATACCCTCAATCGTTTCTGTAAAATAATTGAGAAATAAATTAGAGTTGTTCTAAGGAAAATTAAGACTTGGACAGTTATCTATTACTAAAATTAATTCATATTCTCGCCGCTGTTGTAGTAACAGGCACTGGTGCAGGCATTGCCTTCTTTATGTTTATGGCGAATCGTTCCAATGATCCTCAAGCAATTTACGTTACCGCCAAAACGGTTATTCTTGGCGATTGGATATTTACCACGCCTGCGGTTATTACTCAGTTGGTTACCGGTTTTTTGTTAATGAATAAACTTGGTTATTCTTATACCTCCAATTGGTTTTATCTAGTTATTGGGTTGTTTTTCTTTATTGGCGTTTGTTGGTTGCCCGTGCTTAGAATTCAATATCAATTAAAAAACATGGCAGAAAAATCTCTCGAATCAGATGAGGTCACGCCTGAATTTAAGAAGCTGATGAAAATTTGGGCTCTACTTGGAATTCCCGCATTCTTATCGATTCTAGTTATATTTTATTTGATGGTTTTTAAACCAATGCTGAGTTAGATTAATGATAAAATTAGCAAAATATTCTCTCGCTTTTTTATGGATTTATACTGGTTTAGTATCAAGTCTAGTAATGCCTGGTATTGGTTTTAATGTTTTATTTAGTGCTGGTATTTCAGGTGATTTAGCAAGTCTGTTTGTTTATGGTGGAAGCTTAGTTGATATTGCGATAGGTATTTGGATTCTGTCAAACAAAGCTTCAAGGTTGTGTTATCAGGTTCAGATAGCAACTATTTTAACCTTCACGCTGTTACTTACTTTTATAGACCCGTCTTACTGGATTCATCCTTTTGGCCCATTAACTAAAAACCTTCCCATTTTAGCGCTTATTCTGATTCTTCTGAAACAGGACAAGGATTGTAGTCAGGATCGCTTGAAAGGCGAATAGCTTCTTCTATAAGTAATTCATTGGTTTTAACTTCACCAAATGTTTGAAGTTGTGAGAACCAGTAGCCAGCAAGTTCCTGATCAAAAACAGCTAATTGTAGGGCATCAAAAAATTCATCAGTATATGTATCACTTTGCCAAGGTGAATCAGAAACTTTTTTTAAATTAATTTTATCTTCTAGTGCAGAATATGTGGCTTTTTGTAAGCTGATTCCAATAGATTTATGCATAAATGTTTTAGATGATGAAAATAGTCGGTTTCCAACAGCTAAACAAATCTCTGCGACTTCGGCATTTACAGGTGATTGACTAGAACAAAATTTGAGAAGTTTGCCGAAAGGAGCAATTTGACTAGCAGCATCCATTCCAATCGTTAATAACATTCTTGTTGAATTATTGCTAATGCCAATTTCTTCCAGAGATTTGTTATAACTGTACATGTTATCAGACCAATAGCTATCAAAATTTGGTGCAGAAATAACATGCCTGAGAGCTTCTATTAGTTGTTCACTATTGCCTTTACTAGACTCTATTATCGCAATCTGAAACCACAAAGCTGCATTGCTAGAGTTATTTTCTTTAGCCTCTGAAATCATCTTGTCACTACATTGATTTCCTTGTCCTCCAAGATGACATTGAGACAAGCGTAATAAATGTGCCAGTTTTGGGTTGTCTGGGAGGTTTATCAGCTCTTGAAAGGGGGTTAGGTATTCCCTTATTTCTTCAGTTGTTTTTGCTTTATTAGCATTTGTGGAAATATTATTTATTATGTAAGCCAATTTTGATGAAAAACTTGATTTGTTTTTAAGTTCAGAAAGTAACTTCTTGGAATCAGAAAATTCTTTAAGAAGTTTAATTTGCTCTTCTTCAAATGCCTCTTTACCACAATCAAGAATTTTATCCGTGATTACTTCTTTGCCTGAACTCTCATTTCCATTTTTGAACTCTTGGCTTGGTTGGTCTTGTTCTAAACTAGTCAGTACCTTAACTTCACTTTTTTGAGCCGCACCAATTGATTCAATATCCACATTATCATGACTAAAATTCCAGCCTACTAGAATAAAAATGATAATTAGTAGTAGAATAATAAAAACATGATTTCTTTTTCTATTCATAATTTATTCCCTTAAAAAGAACTATCCGATGAATTATTTCCCAACCCTAACCAAAGTCAAAACCGAAGCGATAAACGCAAACCCTGCAACAATTATCATACTACTAGGAATATCCAAAGCATCTGCTAATAACCCAGTTGAAATAGCGCCAACAGCATAACCCAAATCCCGCCAAAACCGATAGACGCCTAACGCAGAAGCACGCCAAGATATTCCAGCAACATCAGAAACTAATGCTAATAAGGTGGGATAAACCATTGCTGTTCCTAAACCAACCAAAGCAGCTGAAATAATATAGCCTGAATAACTCTCAAACCACACAAAGCTTGATAAACCAATTCCTTGAGTTGCCATCCCTAGTGTAATAATAATTTTACGGCCTACCTTGTCAGACAAAGGGCCAAAAATGAGTTGAGCAGTACTCCAAACAATCGGATAAGTGGCTACCACCACGGCAAGTTCACTTAGAGTCATTCCTTGTGCAATTAAATATAAAGGCAATAATCCCCACAACATACCGTCTTTTAAATTGGTGATTAATCCCGCGAGGCTTGCGGTTGATAGAGTCGAGTCTGACCAAGTACCTTTTTGGAATACGTTTTTTAGCGGCAAAGGCGGTTCGATATCTTGATTATGCGCGCTATTCTCTTTACCGCCATGTGCATGATGGCGGGTATCTTTAACTAATAATGAAAGAATCAAACCGATGATGACAATTAATAACCCGACATAAAAAGGCTCAGGTCTTAAACCATGTTCGGTTGCGATGCTACCAGTTACAAAGGCGATTACCGCGACACCACCATACCCCGCAAATTCATTTAATCCAATCGCAAGGCCTCGTTGTTTAGGACCAGCAATATCAACCTTCATAACCACGGTCATTGACCAAGTCAGTGCCTGGCTAATCCCTAAAAGAACATTGGCAAATAACACCCAGTACCAATGATCGGCATACATCAAAATAAGAGGGATAGGAATCGCGATAATCCACCCAATTTGAAGCACTTTAACTCGTCCCCAGTGATCAGAAAGACTACCAGCAAAGAAGTTGACTGAGGCTTTTGTGACGCCAAAAGTAGCAATAAAGGATAAAACCGCCACTGAAGATGTAATACCAAAGTCTGCTTCAGCAATTAAAGGTAAAAGCGTTCGTTCAAGTCCAACCATTCCGCCAACAAAGAAGTTGGTAACAACTAAAATACTGAAAAGAAGAATATGATTGTGTAGTGATGAAGCAGGTTTGTTTTGAACCATCGGAAAACTAATTTATGCTAGTATGAAAGAATAGTAAGTATACATTTGTTAACTAGTATCGGAAATAGAGGAAAAATAAAATGTCAGAAAATAACCAAACATCTGAAATTAACGAAAAACAGTCAACTCTACCTTCTTGGTTTAAAACAGTCGCAATTTTGGCCATTGTCTGGAACTGTTTGGGGCTTCTGTCTTTTGTTATGCATACAATGATGACGCCCGAAATGTTGGCTGGCTTGCCTGAAGCTGAACAAAATCTAATGCTTAATTATCCAGTTTGGGCGAGTGCCGCTTTTGGGGCAGCTGTTATTTTTGGTGTTTTGGGTAGTATATTACTGCTTATGAAAAAGGCAGTTTCGTTTGAGTGCTATTTGATTTCGCTGATAGCTGTGGTTATACAAGATTATCACTGGTTTGTTATGGAAAATGTGATACCAGTTCTTGGAATGTCTAGCTTGATAATGCCTTCACTGATACTGATTATTGGGAGCGCTTTACTCGTTTTCTCCAGTAAAGCTAAGAAAAATGGATGGTTATATTAGAGCTTGTATAGTCTGTCCTCAATTCTTTTATAAAATAAGATTTACTCTTGAGGTTAACGAATATAGAATCTTTTGCTGATTTATAAGAAGAGCCTATGCAAGGCTCTTTTCATCGTTTAAGGTCAAACGTGGCAGTTGTAAGATTAAACCCTCAGCAAGATCAAGCCGTTAAACTAACAACATCGCCCTTGTTAGTGCTTGCTGGCGCGGGAAGCGGCAAGACTGCAGTAATTACCCAGAAAATTGTTCATTTAATTAAACATTGCGGTTACCAGTCTAAACATATTGCCGCAGTTACTTTCACCAACAAAGCCGCAAAGGAAATGAAAGCCCGTGTTACCAAGCTGTTGGGTGATACCAATAGTAAGGGTTTGATTGTTTCTACCTTTCATAATCTCGGTCTTAATATTATTCGTAGTGAGCATAAAATGCTCGGGTTTCGGCCTAACTTTACCATTTTCGATGATCAAGATTCTTTCCAATTAATGAAAGAGCTTTGTAAAAAAAGTGATGATGCTGATAAAAAAGAAATGCTGGATATTTTGAGCCAAATATCAAAGTGGAAGAATGAACTAATTCTACCGGAACAAGCGATTGCTCAAGCCGATAATCAAGATCAATTGTTAGCAGCAAAACTTTATGAAGCTTACACGCGAAGTCTTCGGGCATTTAATGCAGTCGATTTTGATGATCTCATTTTAATTCCAACCTTATTATTAAAAGGCGAACAAAAAGTTCGAGAAAAATGGCATGGAAAAATTCGTTATTTATTGGTCGATGAGTATCAGGATACTAATACTAGTCAATATGAATTAGTTAAACTATTAACTGGCCGACTAGGGAACTTTACCGTTGTTGGTGATGATGATCAGTCGATTTATTCTTGGCGGGGCGCACAACCAAAAAACTTAGAATTGCTGCAAAAAGATTTCCCCAATTTAAGAGTCGTCAAGCTAGAGCAAAATTATCGTTCGGCAGGTCGGATTCTAAAATCAGCTAACCAACTGATCCAAAATAATGAACATATTTTTAAGAAACGCTTATGGTCAGATAAGCATTATGGCGACCCAATCAGAATTCTATCAGCTAAAAATGATAATGATGAAGCTGACCGAGTGACCAAAGAAATCTTATCACGACGAATTAATCGTAATATAGCTTATAAAGATTTTGCAATTTTATATCGAGGTAATCATCAATCACGATTACTTGAAAAGTTCTTAGTCGATAAACAAATCCCCTACAAGATCAGTGGTACTACTTCTTTTTTTGCCAGAGCTGAAATTAAAGATGTGATGGCCTATTTTCGATTATTAATTAATCAAGATGATGATAATGCTTTTATTAGAATTTCGAATGTTCCTCGGCGAGAAATTGGCGTGACTACTCTAGAAAAGCTAGGTAGTTACGCTAACTCTCGTCATATCAGCCTGTTTGATGCCATTTTTGAAGTCGGTCTTGAACAAACACTCTCTGGTAAGGGATTAGCTGCTGTAAAGCGGTTTGGTGAAACCATTGCCAAAGCCAGTGATAATGTAAAGCGTGGTGATAGTCTATCAGTCATAAGAGAGTTGCTAGCTTATATTGGCTATCACGGTTTTTTGTTTGATAATTCAAGTTCACCAAAAGCGGCGGAATTTCGTTGGAGTAATGTTGAAACACTTTTGTCATGGATTGAATCTGGATTAGAAAATAATAAACTAGCGGATGATCCTTTTGCTGAAACGGTCTCAAAATTATGTTTGAGAGAAATGCTGGATCGTGGAGAACAAGAAGAAGAGGATGCTAACGAAGTGCAACTGATGACACTTCACGCTTCAAAAGGGTTAGAATTTCCCCATGTTTATTTAATCGGTATGGAAGAAGAGTTATTGCCTCATAAGTCGTCGATTGAAGAAGATAATATCGAAGAAGAGAGGCGTCTCGCGTATGTGGGAATTACTCGAGCGGAAGAAACATTATCGATTCTTGTCGCAAAAAAACGGCAAAAATATGGTGAAATGGTAGACTCTGTTCCTAGTCGTTTTCTAGAAGAACTTCCCCAAGATGATCTGGACTGGGAAGAAGATCATACTCCATTAACCGACGATGAAAAAAGAGAACAAGGCAAAGATCGAATGGCTGAAATGCGTAAGCGATTAATGTCTTAGTTTAAGAGTAATATTTAATTGTTTGAACTATCTATTTTTATTTAATACTTTATATATAACATACTTATTTTATGCGATCTAAATTAGTCACAAGAGAAGGTTTTAACAAGCTTAAAGATGAGCTTGATAATCTTTGGCGTGTTGAACGGCCTGAAACTACCAGAAAAGTCACTTGGGCAGCGAGCCTAGGCGATCGATCTGAGAATGCTGACTACCAATACAATAAAAAAAGACTTCGAGAAATTGACCGACGAGTAAGGTATCTTCGTAAATGCTTGGAGAATCTTAGGATCGTTGAATATTCACCAGTTCAAGAAGGCAAAGTGTTTTTTGGAGCGTGGGTAGAAATCATCAATGAAGAGGATGAGACCAAGCGATTTAGAATTGCTGGTTATGACGAGATCTTTGGTCGACATGACTATATTTCGGTAGATTCTCCCATGGCTCGTGCGTTACTGGGAAATCAAGTTGATGATGAAGTTATAGTCAAAATTGGCCCAGATAGTTTTACTTGGTTTATCACAAAAATCGAATACATCCAGTAGGTCAATTTATATTCGTTCTGGATTAATCCTATATGGTAGGTCTTTATAGCAAAAAGATTGTGCTGTCAGTTAAACAATCGGTTATCATCAGAAAAGTATTTTCACGCTAAATTCTGAGTGATTGTAGTATCCTATGTGCTTACAAAATATCGTTAATTCTTCCATCATAAAAAATGGTTCAATGATCAATGGTCAATGGTTGGTTACAAATCAGTTTTTTGATGTCATTGACCCTGCAACTGAAGAAATTATTGCTCAGGTTTCTGAGGTTACTCCATTGCAAGTTGAGCAAGCAATTGATTCGGCTTCAAATGCATTGTCAAAATGGCAAGCATTAACAGGTCAAGAACGAACAAAATTGCTTTTAAGATGGCAAGCATTACTTATAGAAAATATTGAAGATCTGGCTATGATTATCACTTTAGAGCAGGGAAAGCCTATAGAGGAATCAAGAGGCGAGTTATTGCACTCTGCAAACTATATTAAATTATACGCTGAGTTAGCTGAAGGCTTAACTAAGCCGGAGCAAGTTCCTAGTGATAACAATCAATCGGCTTTGGTTTATAGACGTCCCGTCGGTGTTGTAAGTGCAATCACACCGTGGAATTTTCCTTGTTCAATGGTTTTACGAAAAGCGGCAGCGGCATTAGCTGCAGGTTGTACTCTTGTGCTAAAGCCCTCGGAATTGACACCTTTAACAGCGTTAGCAATAGCACAATTATCAATTGATGCGGGAATACCTTCGGGCGTTTTTAATCTTGTTGTAGGAAGTGATTCTCAGATGGTAGGAGAGGTTCTAACTCAACATCCAAAGATTGCGAAACTTAGTTTTACCGGTTCAACAGGCGTTGGAAAAAAGCTACTGCAGCAATGTGCTTTGGGTGTCAAAAGAACTTCGATGGAACTTGGCGGAAATGCGCCTTTTATTGTTTTTGATGATGCAGATATTGATCTTGCCATGGCTGGCGCAATGGCAAGTAAATTTCGTAACGCCGGACAAACTTGTGTAAGCGTTAATCGATTTTTGATCCAAGATACAGTGGTTGAAAAATTCAAATTAAAACTATTAGAACAAATAACAAAATTGAAATCAGGCAATGGTTTTGATTCAAACTCTCAAATGGGACCTTTGATTAACCCGTTGGCAATTAATAAAATGAAAAAGCTTGTTGCAGATGCTCAAAGCGAGGGAGCCGAGCTATTAGTCGGAGGCAGAAAAATTGAAGGAAAAGGTTATTTTTTCGAACCGACGGTTTTAGATAAAGTTACCGCCTCAATGGATTTATTTCATCAGGAAATCTTCGGGCCGATAGTTTCAATAATTCGCTTTAAAACTGAAAAACAAGCAATCGAATTAGCCAATCAAGTAGAGCTGGGTTTAGCGGGATATTTATTTACTGAAGACCAAGAAAGAATTAATCGATTTAGCCAACAAGTTCAACTTGGAATGCTGGGGATTAATGAGGCAAGGTTATCAAACCATCATGCACCTTTCGGTGGTGTTAAACAATCTGGAATGGGAAGAGAAGGTGGGCGTTATGGAATCGAAGAATATTTAGATTACCAATATATTAGCCAAAAAAAAACTCCCACATAAAGCGGGAGCTTTTAAGTAAAGCTAACTATCGAAAAGTAAGTAGCTTAAAGTTAGAACTTAGTGCTAACACCTAAAGTAAAAACGATAGGGTCAATTGTTACATCAACACTTACAGCTTTTGCACCGTTAACGTATACATCTGCAGTTGTTTCGATATTCTTATAGTAAATACCACCTGTAAAGCTCCAGTCGTTATTAATTGGGGTATCAAAACCAACCTGAACAGATAGTCCTGTAGAAGCGTCAAGCTCAAGGCCTGTAGAAGTTGCGCCAAGGGCAGAAGTTAAAGCTGCGCTTGTATCTTCTTGGAAAAATTTAGTGTAGTTAAGACCAGCCCCAACATGGAAAGTTGTAGTGTCGCCCCAGCTATAGGTCAGAGAAACCGTTGGTGGAAGATGCTTCGTTTCACCAATACTTAGACCAGCTAGATCGCCAGTACCCTCAATATCATGAGTAAACGGAGTTGCAAGTAAAACTTCAACACCCCAGTTTTTATCCATCATGTAGGTAAAACCAAGTCCAATACCTGTTGATGAACCAACTGATACGCCATCGTTTGCACCTAATACATTTCCGCTGTCATCATTTGGAGAAATATGAGCAACTGTACCACGGAAAATCCATCCTTCGTCAGCTGCAAAAACAGGGGCACTTATAGCACTTAAAAGTACTACCGCTAATATTGATTTTTTCATTGCTTTATACCTTAAATATTAAATAATAGAATCGTGTTTTTAATAACCGTGCGTATTTTAGGGTTATCTAATATTAGATATATTGATTTGGATCATGATTTGAACAGCTTGATTATAAGCAGTTAAATTAGGATTAGACATTATCAGAAGAAAGGGGTTCTAGTTAGCTAGAAGTTATAAATCGGAAACGCATTGGTTAAAAATAAACCCGTTTTAGTATGTCTCTGTAAAAGCAATAAAACTTTCTTTATTCATTGGTCGAGCCAAGTAATAACCTTGACCAAAATCACAACCATGTTCTTTTAAATATTCAAGTTGTGCTTTTGTTTCGATACCTTCGGCAACTACTTTTATTGAGAGGCGGCTCGCCATCGCTAGGATGGTTTCAATTAATGCTTCGGCAGAGGGTTTTATCCCGATGTCTTTAACAAAACTTCGGTCAATTTTGATAACATCGACAGGGTATTTAACTAAATAACTTAAAGAGGAATAACCTGTTCCAAAATCATCGATAGCAATTTTTACACCAAAACTTTTGAGCTGTTCTAGCACTACAAGCGCTAACTCAGAATCATCAGTTAATAATCGCTCTGTAATTTCTACAGTAATGTTAATCTTTTGGCTAATTGTCTGAATCTTCGAAATCCATTTTTCAAGCGCTTTATCTTTAGTGATAAACAATCTTGGAGAAATATTAATGGAAAGGTCAATATCCTTATGTAGATCCTGCAGGGTTTTTCCAGCATCTTGTAGCATATACAAATCAATCCGATTAATAAGTCCGGATTCTTCTGCGAGATTTATAAATTCAACTGGTGGAACAAAATCACCATTTGCTTTTTTCCAGCGGGCAAGTGATTCACATCTAACAAGTTTATTATCTTTTAAACCAAAAATTGGTTGGTAATAGGCCTCAAGATTTTGATTATTAACAGCTAAGATTAAGTCGTTCAACATTTCATGACGATATTCAGATTTAAGCTGCATTTCGGTAGTATAAAATTGACTACCATTTCTACCGCTTGCTTTAACTTCATACATGGCTTGATCAGCTTTTCTTAATAGTGAATCTGCATCATCTGCATCATTTGGGTACAGTGCAATTCCAATACTGGCACTTAAGTAAATTGCAGTGCTTTCAACATTATAGGTTTCTTGCATGACATCGATGATGTGGTCAGTCACTTTTAGTACATGGTTATATTGTGGAACATCATTTAAAATCACCGCGAACTCGTCACCACTTAGTCTTGAGACTGTGTCAGATTTTCTTACACAGGATTTTATTCTGCTGGCCGCCTCTATAAGTACTTTATCACCTATTTGATGACCGTGGTTATCGTTGATTGGTTTGAACCGATCAAGATCAATAAATAGTACTGCGATTTTTTGTTTATTTCTATGGGCATTTTCTATCGAGGTGACTAAACGATCATGGTACAGCGTTCTATTAGGAAGTCCTGTTAAGCTATCGTAGCTAGCTTGGTGTTCGATTAATTGAGCACTGAGCACTTTATTGGTAATATCTTGGATTGTACCGGTAATTAAAGAATTTGTTTTCCGGATTCCGTCAGACATAAATCTTAACCATCGTGTACCCACTTGAGGCGAAGAAAGCTTCAATTCAATGTCAAAAGGTGATGAGTTTTCTATCGCTAATTTTGATTTGTTAAGAAGGAGTTGGTAATCCTCAAAAAGAAAAAGTGATTCAAGTTCAGTTAATGAGTCAGGTTTATAGTTTTTATCTTTACCGAGCAATAAAGATGCTTGAGATGACCATTTAATGAATTCTAAATTATCATTAAGTTTCCAGCCACTAATTTTGGCAACCTTGCCAACTGATTCAAGCAGTGTTTTTTCCGCAAGCACTTCTAATTCAAGTCTAGATTTGTCTGCTTGTTGATTAAAGCGAAACCAAGCGAAGGCACTAATTAAGATTCCAGCAAAGAGAAAGTAGATTCTTAAAATAAAAACATGATCAGGTAATGTTTGGTCATTTTTTTTGTGAGCTACAGCGATATGCCAGGAGCCTCCGCCAACGTTAATAACAGATTGAAAATGATCGCTTTTATCGAAAATGGACTCGTCACCAAAAAAAATGCTTCCTTGGTTGCCTAGTATGTCATAACTTTTTATAGCTATATCAGCTTCTTTATTAAAATTTCTAACTCCAGAAAAACGAAATAATTTTTCTTGATCAATCGGTGCAGAGATGAGACCCCATAAAGAACCATCTTCTAGAAATATAGGAACTCTAGCAATAAAAGCTTGTCCACCTTGAGCTAAACTAACCGGATCAACCACCAGCATTTGTCGGCTATTAACTACCTGGAGAACCATATCGAGCTGGCTAGGCGTTTTTCGATAATCAAGACCAATTGCTTTTTGATTTCTTTCCACAGGGTAAACGTAATTAATGACTAAATCTTTTGCTGCCGAAAAACTAATGATCATAGGTGATTTTTTAAATAGCTGAGAAGCGTAACGATTGTAATCTTCATAGGTTAAGTCTGGTGTTGCAGAAATATAAGCTGCAAAACCCGTTAATTTAGATAAGTTTGATTGAAGATCGCTTTGGAGCTTGTCACTAACTGTTTGCAGTGTTCTTTCAATTTTTATATTGTCTGCTTCAAGTTGTTTTGTTAAAAAGTAATTTTCTGCTTGATATTCTAGTAATAAGGTCACTAGCAAGATGGCCAAAACAGTCAAAGCTCTTTGTCTTCTATACCATAAGAGAAAAATGATAGGAAAAAAAATAGCAACTGTTAGGAAAAATAGATAAGGTTGTTTATTAAGAAGAAGTTTGCTTTCTGTCTCATTATAAAAGCTATTACTGTCTAGATGAGTTTGAATAAGCCCGATAGAGCGCATTCTTTCACTCATATCAATCCATTTGTTTTGATCTAGTTTCCCTATAGGGGTATTAGGATAATCAAGCAAAGAGTCAATGATATCCGCAAAGGCTAAATTATATTCAAGTAGATTTTCGTAATTAACGATATAGCGAGGAAGTTCATTAGAGATTTTCTTAGCTATTTCTTCTTTATGGTTAAGCGCATATTTCCAACCTTTTTTACTGGCGTTTACAAATTTTCTTACGATATCTGGATTGTTACGTGCATAAGTTTGCGTTGTATATAATGTATCGCCATAAAATTCAATTCCATATTCAGAGGGCGATAACATATTTAGTTCGAGCCCTTTTTCCTTGGCAAAAAATTGTGCTGAAACAATGTAGGTAATAATAACGTCAGCTTTGCCTTCAAGAAGAGTGTCTATTGTTGGCGGAGCTTCTACAAAATTGAGCTTGTCTAGAGAAAAACCATGAGAGCGAAATAATGCGAGTAATTCGGTCTTGATCGCTCCCACATTATAAGCGGCTATTTTTAGTTGGGACAGCTTTTTGAGGCTACTGATATCAGTTTGTTTGAGCGAAAATATCGCGCTAGGACTTTTTTGAAAAATAGGTGCCAAAATCAAAGGTTTAAATCCGCTCCGGTCGACTTCAATAATATCGAGTGCACCGATACCAAATTGAGCGTTACCTGTTAGCAGTTCTGTGGTGGGTTTTAGAATGTCCTTATTTTTTTGCGGGGCAGCTTTTATTTCAACGTCAAGCCCCTCATCTTCATAGTAACCTTGCCACTTTGCCGCGTAATAACCGGCAAATTGGAACTCATGTTCCCACTTTAACTGTAAAACTACTTTTTCCTCAGCAATCAGCTGATTAGAAAAAAATATAAGACATAAAGAGAGAATGAGTGTTTTAAACATTTAATACTGTTTATTCGTTTATGTGGAGGTCTTCACAAGTGTAGACAAGAATATTGCATTTTGCTATGTGAAATTAGTGGTTTTTCGCTAGTTTAGCTAACCATTTTGATAGCTAAAGTCAGCCCAATCAATGATTGACTTACCCTGTTTAAGCAATATCTGATTAGTTAGTGAAAAGTGTTTGCAACCAAGAAAACCTCTATAGGCTGAGAGTGGAGAAGGGTGGGGAGCCTTGAGTACAAAGTGACGATCAATATTTATTCTCGCGCCTTTCTTTTGAGCGTGACTGCCCCAGAGTAAAAATACAATACCCTTTCCGTGAAGATTAAGTTGTTCAATTACTTTGTCGGTAAACTTTTCCCAACCTAGATGTTTGTGGGAATGAGCTTGTCCTTGTTCGACAGTTAGTACTGTATTAAGTAACAAAACGCCTTGCTTAGCCCAAGACTGTAAATAGCCATGATTTGGGATCTCAAAGTGGGGAATATCCTGATTGAGCTCTTTATAAATATTGACTAGCGATGGAGGTGGCTTTATTTCGGGTAAAACTGAAAAACATAACCCATGAGCCTGTTTAGCTCCGTGATAAGGATCTTGTCCTAATATAACAACCTTAACTTTTTCAAAGGGGGTTTCTGTAAAAGCGCTGAACACTTGCTCTTTTGATGGAAAAATTGTCACTCCCTCAGCACGTTTTTTGGCAACGTACTTGAGAGTGTCTTTAAAGTATTCTTGCTGTTTTTCTTCGGCTAGAAGATCGCGCCAACTGGTCATAATAGCTATTTGTTTGATAGTTCAGATTTATTGAACAGCATAGCATTATTTATGATTATAAAGTGAATCATTATGTTTTTTATAAATTAAAAATAGGTTTAATAATTGAGCTAAAAGTATTATTAATAAGTTTAAAAGTGACTAATTTTTGAATTTACTCATCATACTATCTAGTTCGTTTGCTTGTTTCTGTAGCTGCTCACCAGCGGAGGATAAGCTAGATATTCTACTCACAATATCACCACTTATATTATCAATATTCACCACATTTTTATTGATGTCTTCTAAGACTGCTGCTTGCTCTTCGGTTGCAGCCGCTACTTGATTTGACATATCTGTTATCTCCGTCACGGAGCTAACGACTGTATCTAAAGAACTTCTAACGGCTGTTGATTGCTCAACGCTGGTAGCCGCTTGATTTTTACAATCATTTGTTGCTTTTACTGCACTCCTCGAACCGACTAATAATTTATCTAACATCTGATTGATTTCTTCGGTGGCTTCCTGAGTACGGCTTGCTAGAGCACGAACTTCGTCTGCAACCACTGCAAAACCTCGACCTTGTTCACCAGCTCTAGCCGCTTCTATTGCTGCATTTAATGCCAGTAGGTTAGTTTGTTCTGAGATACCTTTTATAACATCAAGAATTCCCGTAATTGATTGACTATCTTGTTCTAATTGCTGGATAGTGGTAGCTGCAGAATCTAATTGATTTGCTAAACTTTCAATTTGAACTGTTGAATCAGCGACTAAACCCTTACCTTTGTTTGCTTCGTTAAAAGCTTGTTTACTTTTTTGAGCCGTTACGTCAATATTTCTTGCAACTTCATGAATAGTGGCAGTCATTTGAGTCATTGCCGTTGCTGCTTGTTGAGTTTCAGCGCTTTGATTTGAAGAGGATATTTTGGTCTCCGCACTTGTTTCTTTTATTTGCGAAGATGTGGATATTAGCTGCTGAGCTGTACCAGAAATTTCATTTATAATATTGCTTAAATGAACTCGTAACGATTCAACCGCCAGAAGTAAATGACCTATTTCATCTCTTCGAGTTGTATCGAGAGAAATCGTCATATCTCCATTGGCCACTTTTTGGATGTTTTTAATCGCTGAGGGTAAAATAGCTAGAGACCAATTCATCACATAGTAAAGAATTCCAATACAGAAAAAAATGGCTAATGCACCGATCACAAAATGACTTCGCAAACTAATGATAGATTCTTGTTGGCTATCGAGTTTCTCAGTAATTGATTCAGTTGTTTGATTTAATAACGATTGAACTTTTTCTGAAATTTCAGCAGCGACAGCATCAAATTCAGCCATAGTTTGATTCCCACCTGTCGGACCTTCATCTACATATCTCTGAGCCATCTTTTTGCCGGTAAGATAGTATGCTTCGAAACTAGGCAGAATGCTTTGATATAAGTCTAAATTTTCTTCATCAAGTGAAGAAAGATCTTTTACTAAATTTCTTACCAGTTGGGCATTATTTTCTGCTTCATCAAATCCATCATTGAGTCCATCCAAGCCTCTAGTTGCACTGATGTCAGTCAACCATTGTTGAACTTGAACAACGGCTAGTTTTAACTCATGAGCTTTATTCAAAATAGGGATATTTTTATCCCCAAAATGTTCAGAATGTTCGATGATAGAAGAATTTTCTGAGAAGACTAAAAAGCTTTGAATAAGTCCTATTAGTGAGGTTAAAGTGATAAGGAGAATGAATTTTTTTCTTAAGCCTAAATTTTGCATCTGTACTTCCTTAGTTTTCACGAGAATATGGCTCTCAGTAAAGCGGATTCAAATTTTTCACTAATCTATACTTATATAGTAGGTAAAATAACTAAATACAAGTTATGAAATTGATTCAAAAGTAGGAATTAATTCTTTGTTATAAATAAATGGGCTGAAAGGAATGAAATCATTAAGAAAATCATGAAGTTAATTTGTAGTTATCACTATAAGGGATGTTTTTTAACAAAATATAAAATTTGCTTTTTATTAAATTGGTGACTAAGTTATTAAAATAGTTAAGTTTATCATTGGAAATGACTGTGCTCGGCAAAATGATTTTCCAAGCAATTGAGTGATAATTTGCGAATGACTTTTAAATCTAAAAAATTCAACGCTAGCAAAAATCTACTAATCATTTTTACGTGTTTAATATCTGCACCCTATTCATTTGCTGAATCTGTTGATGATGAAAATCTTCCTGAAAAATCTAATTATACAGAGCAACAAGGACAAGCGATAGAACAATTAAAAATTGAAGTTGCTGAACTCAAAAAACAATTAGATTATCAAACAGCAACTGAAGACTCTGAAGAAGAACAACCTTCGGCACTTCAGTTAGGTGGCTTTTTTGATATTAATGCCCAAGCATCAACTGAAAATGGCCAACCATTTTCGCTGGGTGGATTGGAGCTAGGTATTCAATATGATCAAATCGAAAACTTAGCAGTGAGTGCTGCTTTAGTTTGGAGTGAAGACTCTGCAGAGGTCGCTGTCGCTGTTCTTGATTATCATGCCAATAGTCATAATGTTCCCACCCGCGGACGTTTATTTGGTGAGCCAGGTTATCACCTTCAACTTGGGCGTTTTGATATTCCCTTTGGTATCGATTATGAATACTTTGCAGCCGCAGATCGGCCAAATATTAGCGGTCCAATGACCACCGAGCGTGTGCAAAATGATGGTTTTAATGGCGATGGTGTTAGAGCTTACGGCACTTGGACTCAATTTGATTATGCGGTCTACTGGACAAATTCTTTGTTTGAAGATTCAGGAACCAGTATTGGTGGCAGACTAGGATATTTTCCAGGTAGAGATCCTTATCAAATACATAATAAAGAAAGTCAAAGTAACTTTTTAGTTGGTGTTTCTTGGCTGCAAGATATGGATGAAAATGATAATAAACGTAAAACGCTTTATGCCATGGATGTCAGTTTTAACTATTCAATCGCGTCTTTTATTGTTGAATATATGTCTTCTGACAGTGACGATCTAATCTTTCTAGATAGTGGTGTATTTGCCGGAGAAAATGATGAGAAAGGTTATAACGCCAGAGTATTGTTCGATCTAGATTACACAACTCTATTTTTCAGTTACGGAGAATGGAGTCCGGAGTATTCACATGTGATTGACGAGGAAGAACCTGTGCTCAATTATAGTGTTGAAGATTTAAAGCGAGCGATTGTCGGGATCAATTATTCTTTTGATGACTATCTTCAGATAAAAATAGAATATTTGACTCATCTAAATACTTTAACCGAAGAGCCGGGTTTTGAAAAAGATAAATTAACCTTTCAAATGGTTGCTAGTTTCTAATGTTTATTGAATACAAAAAAAACAAACCGAAATCTCAAACAAAAACTCAAATGAATTTGTATTTTCGTTATGGGATTAAATTATTGACCTCGATTTTCTTTTTAGCCGGTTTTTCTATGGCTTCATTTTTAAATGCTGAAGCCAATCCTCACAAGGTAGAAAAAGCGGAACAAGAGAATCAAGAAAAAAATAAAGAGCAATGCCTATCTTGTCATCAATCACTGCCTGAAAAGCCAATGGAAAATTCAGGGCAGCATATTATCCCTGACATGAAAACTATGAAAAAAGATGCAGTAGCCATGTGCACCGACTGTCATTCTGATAGTGGTAATAGTCATGTCGTCGGAGTAACACCAGAATATTCAGTACCAGCCGATCTACCTTTAACTGGAAACAAAAAAATTGATTGTTTAACTTGTCATTATGTTCATGGTAGCTTGAAAAGTGAGATACCCATGGCGAGTGTTAGTGCGATGGATCGCTTGTTTAGTCGAGAAAGGTTAAGAAAAAGTTTTTTACTGAGAAGAAATAACTCCAACGGCGATCTTTGTTTAGCTTGCCACAAGAAAAAAGAGTAATGATTATGAGCGATTCCACACAAAATAGAAAGACGCTGTTTATTCAAAAGCAGTTCCAGTTAAAATCAATTATGACCGTAATTGCAATGATTGTTATTTCCGGCTTGTTATCGGGAACAATTTTGTATTTGCTTCTTTCTAGTGAGCTAGCAAGTGAGCTACAAGCGGCTCATACTAATTTGCAGAATACTTCGGACAGTCTTGCTCCAGCGATTATTTTGGGCAACATAGTCACAATTTTAGTAACAGGCACAGTTGCAGCCATTGCTGTTCTTTATCAAAGTCATAAAATTGCTGGTCCTTTGTATCGTATCAAAACCATTTGTGATGATGTTGCAGAAGGTCGCTACGAGACGATGACCTCTCTGCGAAAAGATGATCAACTCACTCATTTGGCTAGTTCATTTGAGGCAATGCTAAATTCAATCAAAGATAAACAGGAAAAAAGACAAGAGCTAGTATCAGCTGCAAGAGAAGTCATAAAATTATTAGAAACTCAGACAGGTGATGAGGTGTCAAAAGCCAAGCTAAGTGAACTTAACTCTTCATTAGATCAGATTGTAGAAAGTCGATAATTATTTTCAGTTCTGGCTTGGCTTTATTAAATACTTAGGCCAAGATATTAAAGTCACTATCTTCTAATACTTTTAACTGGTCACCAATAATTTCTTCCGAATCTATTGCCTGCAATAACGTAATTCCTTTGACGCGTAATTCCTTATTTAATGGTAAATAAGGTAATCGGAAGATCGGTTCAATCGCACCGGTCATCGATAAAGCTGTATTAATTGCAATCGGATTTGGTTCGCAAAAAAGCCAGTCAAAAAGAGGTTGAATGGAGTGATTAAGTGATGACTGACTTTTGTCATCCATTAGTTTTCTCATGAGTCCTGGAACAATATTCGAGGTGACCGATATTACACCATGTGATCCATGCTGATGTCTTGACTCAAAACACTCATCGTCATTTCCGGACCAACAAGCAATTCCTTGATTTTCGTATTCAGCAATTCGTTGATTTCCGGCACACTCTTTTACACCGATAAAATTCTGATGTTCTGCTAATTGTTGAATGATTTGAGGGGAGATATCTTGTCCAGTTCTTCCCGGCACGTTGTAGATAAACGCAGGGCCAACCTCAAGGGTTGACTGTAGGTGTTTCAATACACCAGACTCGCTTGTTTTACCGTAATAGGGATTAATCTGCAGCGTGGCATGCATTCCCATTGCAAAACCGTGCTTGGTCGCTTTGATTGATTCACGGGTATTATTACTCCCTGTATTACCTATGATCAATAATTGGTCGCCAAATTTGCTAGCGGCATGAGCAATTAGCATTAAGTGTTCTTCCCAATTAAGAAGATGGCCTTCTCCAGTCGTTCCACCAACGATCAGCCCATCAACATCATATTCAATTTGTTGTTTGACTAGTTTATCGAAGCAATCGAGATCAATATTACCCTTTTGGTCAAAAGGCGTTTTTATTGCTGTAATAAGGCTATGTTGCTGGATATTTGAGTATTTCATGGAATTAACGGATTCTATCTATAAAGTTGAGAAAAACAACTGGATTGACTTAAGTTGCTGAATTATATCCGTTCACTGAAAGATTGTCCCAATAATTATGAGTTATTAAGCGTGCTGCAAACAAATCAATTGTATCTTTTTTGTTCATTCTGTAAAATCCGCGGCCTTTCTAAGAGGTTCTGGCTGAACCTTTTAAGCGACAATATATAGTGACTTTTGCTCTCTCACAGCTGATTAAACATGGCTAATTAAATAAAGCTAGGTAAATTATGTTATTTCATTCGACCAAACAAGATTGGTTAGGCAATATTCGCGGTGATGTTCTTGCAGGATTGGTTGTTGCGCTTGCACTAATCCCAGAAGCAATTGCTTTTTCTATTATTGCCGGTGTAGATCCCAAAGTGGGATTATATGCTTCATTCTGTATTGCAGTGATTACAGCATTTCTCGGTGGCCGTCCGGGAATGATTTCTGCCGCAACCGGTGCGATGGCTCTGTTGATGGTGACATTAGTAAAGCAGCATGGTTTGGAATATTTATTAGCGGCAACTTTATTAACCGGCGTAATCCAAGTCGCGATGGGTTATTTGAAGTTGGGAAGCCTAATGAGCTTTGTTTCACGTTCTGTTGTGACCGGCTTTGTTAATGCGTTAGCAATCCTTATTTTTATGGCTCAATTACCTGAGTTAACTAACGTCACTTGGCATGTTTATGCTATGACTGCAGCAGGCTTAGGGATCATCTATTTATTTCCTTATATTCCGGTTATTGGCAAAATAATTCCATCGCCGTTAGTTTGTATTTTATCGTTAACTGCGTTGGCCATGATTGTTGGTATAGATATCCGAACGGTTGGCGATATGGGTGAGCTTCCCGATACACTTCCTGTTTTCTTATGGCCAGATGTGCCGTTAGAATTTAAAACCTTACAAATTATCTTTCCTTACGCGATGGCTTTGGCGGTTGTTGGTTTATTAGAGTCGTTAATGACGGCAACCATTGTTGATGATTTAACTGACACCTCAAGTGATAAAAACCGAGAATGTAAAGGCCAAGGGATCGCAAATATTGGCGCGGGGTTTTTAGGTGGTATGGCTGGTTGTGCAATGATTGGACAATCAGTGATTAATGTAAAGTCCGGTGGTCGAGGTCGTTTGTCGACTTTAGTCGCGGGTGTGGTGTTATTAATCATGGTAGTATTTTTAAATGATTGGGTGGCGCAAATTCCAATGGCCGCGTTAGTAGCCGTGATGATTATGGTTTCAATTGGAACCTTTGATTGGGGCTCGATAAAAAACATTAAGAAACATCCGCTTTCTACCAATATTGTGATGATTGCGACGGTAGTTGTGGTTGTTTGGACTCACAATTTAGCTTACGGTGTTTTTGTTGGTGTGCTTTTAGCATCACTATTTTTTGCTAATAAAATAAGTCATTTTATGTACGCTGAAAGAAAATTAGATGAAGAGTCCAGTACTCGGACTTATACTTTTCACGGGCAGATATTTTTTAATTCGTCAGCTAATTTTTTAGAAAATTTTAATTTTAAAGAAGCGGTTTCTCATGTGGTGATTGATTTAACTCGAGCGCATTTTTGGGATATTACCGCGGTTCATTCTTTGGATATGGCGGTGATAAAATTTAGACGAGAAGGTGCTCAAGTAAAAATTATCGGATTAAATGAAGCCAGTGAAACGATTGTTGACAGATTTGGTGTTCACGATAAGCCAGAAGAACTCGAAAAAGTATTGGGAGGTCACTAATGTCAAATTCAAATGAAGAACTTCTTAAGAATGAGGCTAAAAATATTATTACCGGAAATACTATCTTTGCTTGTATTGATGGTTCATCAGTCAGTGAAGCGGTTTGCGATTATTCTAGTTGGATTGCAAGAGTTGCAAACCGACCTTTAAAGCTTATTCATGCCATTAAAAATAATCATAATGCCGTTGTCTCAGATTATTCAGGCGCCATCGGTTTAGGCAGCCAGCAAGACTTATTAAATGAGCTAACCGAAGTTGAACAAAGTCGAGCAAGCCTGTTGATTAAAAAAGGTCAATTGATGCTGAATGCCGCTAAAGCGCTGGTGATGAATAATGGCGTTGAGAAGGTGGAAACTTACCAACATCATGGGAATTTGGCTGAGTCCTTGGTTGAATTACAAGAAGATATTCGTATTACAGTTATCGGTATTAGAGGTAAAGAGCATGATCTACACAAGCAAGGCATTGGTCATCAATTAGAATCGGTAATTCGTTCATTGCATAAACCCATTTTAGTGGTTAACAAAGAGTTCAGTGAACCGAAAAAGGCAATGCTGGCTTATGATGGAAGTCCATCGTGCATTAAAGCTTTGAATATGGTTGCTTCAAGTAAGTTATTCAAAAATATTCCATGTCATTTAGTTCATGTTGGAAACAAGGGTGGATCTATTTTGGATGAAGCCGCTAAAACATTAACCGATGTGGGAATTCAAGTCACTAGCGTTCAATTAGAAGGTGAAGTTGAGGAAGCGTTAGTTAATTATCAGTTACAAAATGATATTGAAATAACCCTAATGGGCGCTTATAGTCACAACAAGTTTAGAGATTTATTGTTGGGTAGTTTAACCGCTAAAATGTTAGCTACGACTCATACGCCGCTCTTATTGCTAAGATAGCTCTTATCTAAGGTTGTTTCTTAGATTAATATTATTTGCTAAGATTACCGCTTTGATAAGATATAATCTTAGTTGAAGTGAAATGGGTATAGATTATGCCATCTAAAATTTTAGCAAAAATATTTTGGTCGTTTGCATTCTTTTGCTTTTTGCTATTGATTCAAATTGGTGATGATAAACCTAACCCAATTGCTGAATATAATCGAACCAGTAAAACTAAACCAAATCAGATTAAGAAAAATCAATATCCTCAATTCTATTCTGCCTATTTAAAAGTCATTAATGCGGCTGATGACGAAGAGAAGTTAGCTGCGGCCAAACAAGCTCTAAATATAGCTCATCAAGAAAACTTTATAGACAAAAATATTCTTCAAAATCTTCATATTATAAAAGCGGATATTCATCATTCTCGTTGGCACATTGTTTATGCGTTAGAAAGCTACAAAGCCGCGCAAAAATTAATTTTTGATCAAAGAATTGACTCTCGAATAGACCAACTTAGAAAGCATTTGCGTCATTACGATAAAGAAAGGGGTTTATTTGATGATTATATAGTGACTAAAGAATCAGGTCCCGCTAAGACCCTTAGAGGTAAGGTTCTAGTTGCCTATGTGTTTGTCGATGACGGAATAAAAACCCGTTGGAGTAATAAAACTAAGTTACGAACTCAACAAACTTTATCAATGGTACAGCAGTGGAAACAAGAAAAAGCCAAAGAGTACGGTATTAACGATATTAGTTTTGTGAATAAAACTTTTGTGGCAAGGCGAAATCCTCAATTAAAAAGTCCAAAAGGTGTGAGTTTTGAAAGTTCTGGTAAAGAAATTAACCAGTATGTTTCTACCATCGCTAATAGCTTAGGCGAAAAATCGATTGGCGATTTTATTGAAAAGCAGGTGGACATTTATAACGCTGACCAAGGAGTTGTTATTTTACATACCGACCTCGACAAGCGTTCATTTGCTCATCGATGTGGTTATACTCATAAAAAGAAAGAGTTTAAAAATGGTAGTTACCAAACCAAATTCTTTTCTCAATGTAAAAACGAATATGTTATGTTAATGGAAAAAGTAAAACGTAATCGTTGGGATAAAATGCATTATGCACAGGCCCATGAAATTATGCATGTGTTTGGTGCGGCGGATCTTTACAATATCAAAAGTGCAGATAATTATGCAGTAACAGATATTATGAATTTTCAAAGTAAAAACTTGGTTCACAGCGAGATTGAACCAATTACAGCCTATGCGATTGGTTGGCAAGATACAATGCCAGATACACCCTTCAGAATTTTAGAAAAATAGTTGATTATGAAAATAATTAAATTAAGTCATTTATTGAAACAATAAAAAAGGATAACAAAATGGAAATTAGCTCTTTAGAACAAACCCTCACATTTTTGGGAATTAATTTAGTCTATGCATTAATCACGTTGTTAGTCAGTGTTTTTGCGTTAGTGGTTATTGATAAATATGTTTTTACCAAAATTGATTTTATTGAAGAAATTAAAAAGGGAAATGTTGCTGCCAGTATTTTCCAAAGTACCATTTTGATTTTTATTGGGTTGGTAGTTGCGGTTTCTATGAGTTAGTTTATAAAGCTACCAGTCAACACAACAAGACTTATAAGTGATTTACATAAAATTCTGTGATAGTAGTGGCTATTTCTAGGCTGTCCGGTAAAAATACAAGGGATCTAGATGTTTCAATTGCGTTATAAATATTTAATAGCAACAATATTTGTTTTGTTATTTATTTCTTCATGTTCAGAAAAACAAGCGGACATCATAAATACAAAAATTTACGAAGTTGCTCACTTATCCTTTTCCTATCCCGCTAATTGGGAGGTCACTGAAGATATTGAAAATGAAGGTGTGAGATTTCTTTTTATAGAGTCTCCGGGAGACGCGATAATAAAAGTTGAAGTTTACGATAATGGCGAATCTTTTGATCTTAAAGAGTTTGTGAGGTTAGATATCGATGCATTCAAACAAGAAGTGCCAAGTATATTAAATCTAGCAGAAGGCAAAATCACTCCTATATCCCGTCAATATAATCAAAAAGAATTTAATGGTTATAGGTATGAATTTAATATCTCTATTGCAAATATCGACATTCCTCATGTTTCTGATTTTTTCATCTCTGTTTCACCTAAGAAAACGGCATATATTACAAATCAGGTTGCAATTGAGGATTTAGGCAAAGTGAGTTCAGGCTTTAAGCTGGTCCTATCGAGCTTTAAGTTGCAATAAATCCATAATAAGGTTTTTTTGACGGACAAAATAAAGTTGTCTACTTTCTTTCCGTTCAAGCTCGAACAACTAAAACTAAAGCATCGCACCAACTCGCTCTCTTAAATATTCACTAGTTACATCTTCCGCAGGAATTAATTCACCAACTTCCAATTCGATTTTTGCCATAAACATTTTTGGAATTCCCTGCATAGCCGGACCATCTTTTCGACTAAACCAACTACCCCATAATCCTTTTAATGCCATAGGAATAACTGGAACAGGTGTACGTTTTATTATCCTTTCGATCCCTTGTTTAAATTCTCCTAACTCTCCATCGGCAGTTAACTTTCCTTCAGGAAAAAGACAAACGACTTCACCTTGTTCAAGGGACGATGCAATTTGATCAAAAGCTTGTGTCATTATTTCTTTATTTTCATGTGCTGGTGCAATTGGAATAGCGCCAATCATTTTAAAGAATCCACCAACAACTGGCATATTAAAAATTCGATGATCCATCACAAAACGAACATTACGCTTACAGTAACCACCAATAATTAATGCATCAGCAAAAGTAACGTGATTACAGACTAAAACGCATCCGCCTTTTTTAGGTATAGCACTTAAATTTAATTGTCTGATTCGATAAATACTATTGATCAAACACCAAGTGATGAATCGAGAAATAAATTCTGGTGCTTTGGTAAAAACATAAATTGCCACCAGAATATTAATAATTCCGGTAATCAAAAATAACTGAGGAATAGAGTAACCGTAAGATAAAAGTAACATCGAAAACAGACCGGAAACCACCATAAATAATGAATTAACAATATTGTTGCTCGCGATCACCCGTGATAAATGTGTTTTGTCACTTCTTTGTTGAACTAAGGCGTAAAGAGGTACGGTAAATATTCCACCAAATATTCCGATAAATAAAATATCAAATAAGATTCGGTAATTTCCACTCATTTGTATGAACTCAATCCATGTATAAACCGCCGTCATTCCAGTTTGAGTATTGGCATAATATAAATCAATCGCAAAAACACTTAATCCGATAGCACCTATTGGAACTAAGCCAATTTCGACTCGTCCATTTGAAAGTTTTTCACATAAAATAGAACCTATCCCAATGCCGATAGAGAACATGGCAAGAATAAGAGTGGCAACCGAAGTGTCACCAGCTAAAGTGCCTTTTGTATAACTTGCAATTTGTGCAAGAAATACTGCGCCATAAAACCAAAACCACGATATTCCAAGTATCGCTAAAAATACCGTTTTATTAGTTTTCAAAAACTTTAGATTTCTATAGGTTTCTGAAACTAGATTCCAATTAATTTTAAGTTCCGGTGTGACTGATGGCGTAATCGGTATATGTCTACTTGTTAAATACCCCATTAATGAAAAGAATAAGGTTGTTGCGGATAGCCAGAAAACAGCATTAGTATCTAATTTTGCTATTATCCCACCAATTATCATACCGAAAAGAATAGCTAGAAAGGTTCCAGATTCGACTAAAGCATTTCCTCCGACTAACTCATCCTCTTTTAGATGTTGAGGAATCAAACCGTATTTTATAGGACCAAAAATAGCGGATTGGGTGCCAAGTAAGAATAGAACTGTAAGTTGCAAACTAATGTTATCCAGATAGAGACCTATCATAGCGATAATCATAATACCAATTTCCGCTAGCTTGATATAACGAATGCTTCTTGATTTCTCAAACTTATCGGCTATTTGTCCGAAGGTCGCTGAAAATATTAAAAAAGGTAGAATAAAAATTACTGTCGCGGCCGTAACTAGTAATTCTGTTCCTAATCCAAGTGCAGAAATACCTCTATTAACCATAATAAAAATCAGCGCATTTTTAAAAACATTATCGTTAAGTGCCCCCAAAATTTGAGTTAAAAAGAAAGGCAGAAAACGACGCTGTTTTAGTAGCTCGAATTGATGAGGCTCTTTGTCAGCTTGAGTTGCTGATACTTTATTCTGAGAGCCCGGTAGGTTATTTTGAGAACTTGTCTGTGACATTAATAAAACCTCTTGCCATTCTTTTTATTGACTATTATTTTTCTTCGACCAGTAACGTGAAACCGTCAGCACCGCCATGTTTATCAAGATCATCATGAAAATTTAGGTAATCAACATGCCTATCGTAAAAGACATGTAATTGAGGTTTTTGTTTAATATCACCTTGAATTGATTCGAGAGTGATGTGGACTTCATTTTTCCATTTCTCACCGATAAAAAATAGTGGTGTACCACAGTGAATACAATGACCTCGTTTTGCGGATTCAGATGAATCAAACCAAGCGACATCCTGCTCACCTTGTAAATAAACAAAATTAACCTTGTCGACACCAAACCAAGTGACCAGTGGAGCGGCTTGAGTATGCCTGCATTGTGTGCAGTGACAATGAGCGCACCATTTAACCGGAAGTTGGATTTGATATTGAACACGACCACAATAGCAGCCGCCTTTTACTAGGGTATTTTTTACTGGATTATCTGTTTGCTCATTCATCGTTTCAACTCCACTTTATGGCAAACTTTATACAATTCTTAAGAGCTGCTTGGATGAATAAAACAAGCGTTTTTTAAAAAATGGCTAATTTGCTCGATAAGTTCACTATCCCACATCATAAATGAATGGTGCAAGGGCATGACAATAAAGTCTGACATATTGCGACACTGAGTATTAGATATTTCAACTACGCCATCACCAGGGGCGTTATTGGTCGCTTTTTTATAAAACCATGTGACAGGTATTACAAGGTTGTAAGGTTTGCTACCTGCGATTACCCCGGTTTCTATTTCTGGTTCAGGTAACAATTTAATCAATTCGCTATCCGGCGTTAACTCTTGGGTAATCTTAGGTGTTAGGTGTCTTAGAACTTTGTGGGAAAGCGCGTAAGAGGCAACGGCGGTTCCTTGATTAGGTGAGCCAATCATGACACAACGTCCAAACCGCCAGTCTTTACGATTAGCAAGGATGCCGCGAATCAAGATACCACCGAAAGAATGCCCGACCAGATGTATGGTTTGTTGAGGCTCAACCCAAGCATCAATTTTTTCTAGGATCTGATCGATGACCTGCTCAAAACCACCGGTTAATGCCGAATAGCCGACATTAAGCACTCTATATCCTTGCTGGTGAAGTGATTTTTCTATTTTTTGCATGCTGCGAGGGGATCGCCCCAAGCCGTGCAAAATAATAATCTGTTCCTTATTATTACTCATAAAAATTATTCAGGTAATCCAAAAAAATTGACGGTATTGGTATAGCATTGCATAGACAAGTTTTCTAAGCTAGTTTTTCTTACTTCGGCGATTGTTTTTGCGATATGAGGCAAATATTTTGGTAAGTTACGACTAGATTTAGGTTTGGGGCGTAAGTCGCGTGGAAGCAAATAGGGTGCATCAGTTTCGATCATTAGTTTGTTATTGGGAATCAGATGAAGAATGTTTTTTAGCTCTAAACCTCTTCGTTCATCGCAAACCCAACCGGTAATACCAATAAATAACCCAAGCTCAATATATTTTTCTAACTCTTCTTTTGTTCCGGTAAAGCAATGAACCACCGCCGATTTTAGCTTTGGAATATAGTGGGATAATATTTCAAACTGCTGATCAAAAGCATCCCTTTCATGCAAAAAAACGGGTTTTTGGTGCTTGATTGCCAATTCTAGCTGTTGAGTAAAAACCTCTATCTGGATATCTGGAGGTGAAAAATTACGATTAAAATCGAGTCCACATTCGCCAACGGCAACCACCGAATCATTTTCTAGTAGTTTCGAAATTTGTTGGTAATCATCCTGGCTAAAATTCTTTGCGTCATGAGGGTGGCAGCCTGCTGTGGAATAAAGTTGCTTAGGGTATTGTTGGGTTAATTGATAAGCTTTTTGGCTTTCGTCCAGATTAGTTCCGGTTAAAATCTGCTTTTTGACACCTAATTCAAATGCTTCTTGAATAACCAGTTCACGATCTTGATCAAATCGTTTATTAGTTAGGTTAACGCCGATGTCTATCCACTGCATAATCGTCTTTATTGGTGTAAACTCAGTTGTGAATAGATAATAAAGGTAAAATTTGTGATGTCAAATTACACTCTCTACGGCGCGCCTTTTTCGATGTATACCGGCAAAGCTAAAGCCTATTTAAGTTACAAGGAAATTCCTTATGATGATGTTTTTGCATCGGCTGATGTCTATAAAAATATCATTAAACCCAATACGGGCGTTAATTTTATACCGGTGGTAAAAACACCTGACGACCAATACATTCAAGATTCAAGCGAGATCATTGAACGACTTGAAGTCGAACATCCACAAAAACCTGTGTATCCCACAACCCCAAAGCAAAGGCTTGTGTCTTTATTGCTTGAACTTTATGCAGATGAGTGGCTGTTAATTCCTGCAATGCATTACCGATGGAATTTTAAGGCTAATATCCCTTTTATTTATCAAGAGTTTGGTCGAATTGTTACACCTAATATGCCAGCTTTTATTCGAGGTTTTTTAGGTAAACGAGTGGCGAACCGGTTTAAAGGTTATGTGCCGCAGCTAGGTATTACTGGAAATACCATTCCATCAATTGAAAAATGGTTTCAAGAAGATTTTTTACAAGTCTTTGATCATCATTTATCTAATTATCAATTTATACTGGGGGATGCGCCATCAATTGCCGACTTTGGTTTTTATGGGCCATTAGGCGCTCATTTATCTCGTGACCCTTACCCTAAAAAATTAATTCAACAACTAGCGCCTAATGTGGTTGATTGGGTAGAACGGATGAAAAATCCATCAGATATTTATGGCGATTTTCTGCCGAATGATGAGATACCAGAAACCTTATTTCCTATCCTTGCCGATCTCTTTGATAGTCAATGGCCCGTGTTAGAAGATACTGCTAATCAATTATCAAAATGGTACGCAAGAGAAACTAACGGTATTCACCTAAGTGAACCCACCAAAGTGCCGCGCAGTTTAGGTCAGCACAAATTTATTTTTGGGGAAGTTGAAGAGGATCGTGCGGTAATGCCTTTTGCTCAATGGATGATGCAAAAGCCGCTGGAATATTATCAATCTTTAAGCGTAGAAGAGCAGCAATCTATCGAACCATTTCTAAAAAAAATTAATGGCTTATACGCCATGAGATTTCATATTAAAACACCAGTAAGCAGGATTAATAATCGGTTTGTTATTGAATAAAAATATGCCCATCAAGCCAAGTGAAAAAGTACAAAGAATTTGGAAAACGGTTTTGGTTATTCCAAAAGGAAAAGTAGCCAGTTATGGACAGATTGCAGATCTAGCTGGATTACCCGGAAGAGCGAGACTGGTCGGAAAGTCATTAGGTCTTGCCCCCAAAGAAATGAAGTTACCTTGGTATCGAGTGCTTAGAAGTAGTGGTCAGTTGGCTTTTAAAAAAGGAAGTGATTCCGCGGAAAAACAAAAGGGATTGCTGCAACAGGAAAATGTGGTTGTGTTAAATAATCGAGTTAAGTTAGAGCAATTTGGATGGCGACCGGATTTGTCAGAGATGTTGATGGGATTAGAGTTTTAGATGAAAAAAATTATATTAATAATTGCTTTGTTTGCAGCTGTACAGAATTGGAGCAATATTAAAACTTGGTTAACACCTGTGCCCGATTTTAATTCGATCAATAATTCAAGTGTAATTTTATATGCCACGGCTTGGTGTGGTTATTGTGCAAAAGCGAGAGAGTTATTAAGTCAGCATGGAGTTGTGTATCAAGAATATAATATTGAGCAATCGAAAGTTGGTCGAACGCAACATAAAGAGTTAGGAGGACGAGGTGTTCCGGTTCTTTTGATCAATGGAGAAGTGGTTCATGGGTATAATCCGCAAAGAATTGTTGAGTTGATTAAGGGGATTTAAGAGTCAATTTACCAGATTGTCTAAATATGGAGTTCAACTCCAATTATGTATGAAATAATAAATGGTTAGCAAAAAGTGTTAAAAAACAGGTGTGTTACTGTTGTAACAGATCGCATTATTTGTTAGGGTAGGTACATCTCTTATTAAATGAAATCGTTTCAAAAAGGAGTAGGTAACGATGAAAAATATTATATTTCTATTTATTATTGTTTTTATTTTCGTACACAATATCAGTTCAGCTTCGTTAGTTCAATCTAGTCAACCAAGCATACAATCGTATGAGTTAGAGGTTTCATTTATCCCCCAAGAGAGTCGAATGGAAGGGAATGCGAAACTATCTTTTGGAAAAAACGTAGAAGAATTATCAGAGTTAGTTTTTTACTTACATGGTGAGTTGTCAGTAGAATCAATTAATATGGGAAAGACCTTTTTGTCTTTTACTCAAGATAAAGTTTTCTATTATTATAATTATTCTTTAATCACCACTAAGGTTGTAATCGATCTTAAGGATAAAATGTTTGATGGAGAATTGATGGTTAAATATAAGGGTTCTTTTAATCCATCTAAGGCACGTTCACCATCAGACTATATGCGGATCGATTCAAACGGAGTTTATTTACGCTCATATGCTTATTCGTTATGGTTTCCAGTCTTTCTAGAGTCTGGCGAAGATTCTTCAAGAACTTCCTTTACAAGAGTAATTTTGCATACACCAAAAGATTTTACCGCAGTATTTGTTGGAGAGCGCATCAGTGACAAGTTGGTTGGAGAAAATCGCGTTTCTGAATGGAGAGCTCTTGATATTCCCATTTTTGCCGCTCAGATAACCGCGCACCGTTTTGTGATATATAAAAATGGGAATTCATTTATTTACTCAAGACAGGGAGAGCAATCGCGAAAAACGGCTCCCAAAATAAGTGATTTTATCGCGAAACTCAATAAACTCATGCGCACTTATTATAAATCAAATGCAATAGGTGAGCAGGTTCATATAGTAGAAATGCCACGTTATGGAGATATTTCCTCTAATAATTTTGTAGGGATGGCTTCTAATGAATGGAAGAACTTTGAGAAAAATGAATATGCTAAGGAAACTCTTGCTCATGAATTTGTCCACCCTTTTGTTAAGTTAAATACACTTAAAAATGATCCCTTAAGAGCTTTGGTTATCGAAGGATTTCCTAGTTATTTTCATTGGCCAGTACTTGCGGAACTTTTGGGAGAAGATTATTACAATGAATATATGAATCGAATACAAACCCAATATATTGAAAAAAAGAAAACAGGAAAAGGAAGAAGAGGTAGTTCACTGCCAGAAGAAAGACCGATACTTTTAATTTCTGAAAAAGAAATAGGAAATTATAAAGATACTTTTGTCTTATCTGATCGTGTATTATTATTTTTTGATTATTTAAGAACAAAGATGGGAAAAGACAGCTTCTTTAAGTTTTCTCATGAGCTATTCAGTCTTGAAGTATTGAACCTTGAGTTATTGCAAAAAACAATCAGTAATTATTTGTCCGATATAAAAGATGATTTGCATGTTTGGCTTTCTACTAACGATTATCCGGAAAGATTCCACAGGCAGGAAACTACAAACTAAGTTATCACTAGATGGTTGTATTAGTTGTTGAGCTAAGCAGACGGTCTACTTACAGAAAATGCTCACACCAATAATGCTCAATATCTCACTATTAATTTACTATTTATAAACACTTTCGTCGCTACAGTTGTAACAGCTCAAGTTGTTTGTTAAAGTAAATACCTCTCTTATCAAATAAAAGTGTTTCAAAGGAGTCGGTAGCGATGAAATATATTATATTATTCACTTTCTTAATATTTACAACAATCACTAACGCATCTAATTTACCCGATTTTCCATTTGTTGTTTCGACCGGTATCGCTAAGCAAGATGTTAAGCCTGATATAGCAACTATTAACATCAATGTGCTCGCTTTTGATAAGGACTCTATTAAATCTTTAGATTTAGCAAATATTGCATCAAAGGGCGTTATCGATTTATTAACAAAATATAAAATTAATATAAAACAGCTTGAAGCAGGTGATATACAGAAAAGCACCAAAAGAAATCGTGATAAGGATTACAATCAATTAGAAATCTTAGGTTATGAAGTTTCTAGAAATATAAAACTAAAACTAACCGACCTTTCTTATTATTCTGAATTAATGAATGATTTAGTATCGATTGATAATGTTTCGGGAATGAACACTCAGTTTGATGTATCCAGCAGGAAGAAAATAGAATCTAAGCTTATTAAAGCTGCAAGCAAAAATGCGCAAGATAAAGCGACTAAAATGGCGCATGGTTTAAACTCTAAAATTCATTCAGTTTATGCGATATCTCAAGCTTCTAACTTTGATGGCTTTTTTGCTACCTTTGGTGCTTCCTCGTATTCACCAGAATCTGCATATGCGATGAGACAGCGAATGGCTAGAAATGTCGCTATGTTTATTCCTGAGAGTATCAATATTTCTCAGAATATTAATGTGGTATTTCGATTGAAATAAAGGCCGCGGTACTAGATAAATATAATTCTGTAACTTTTTAGTTTTAATAAGTTTAACCTTATTGTTTAGTAAGCTGTTTATTGAACAAAATATACTGGCCGTGTTCAAAAAGGAGCTAAATTTGAATAATCGAATAGTTTATATAATGATTGTTATTCTATTTTTATTGGTGACGGGCTATGTTTCTATTTCTACAGAAACTACTATGGAAAGAGGTCAAAAAGAGTTAACGGATGCTGATCTGTTTGCATTGCTCACTAAAGAGTTTGATCTTAATATAGTATCGGGTGCAAAGGTAATTATTGGTACGTATAAGGGGACTGAGCTGATTGCCGATTTTCCATGTTCTGATGTTTGTCCATTAAATACGGTAAAAATAATTCGGTTCAATGTAAAGGCGAATGAATGTTCCAGCACCGAAGGTAAAGAGGAAGAGCTTTTGACGCCAATGAGTATTTCTATGGGAACTAAACTCTTCTGTGTCCCAGAAATAATTCACGGGAAACAATCAACATAGCGCCGTCGATCTGTTACTGATGGCGTCTGACGCAAACATTATATTTCCAAGGAATGTTGATATGGTGACTGGCACTTATTATTTTAGATAGGTGCATTTTGTATCATTTCTGGTGTCCAGTATATTTATTATCTAATAAAACTCATAAATCAGATCTTCCCAAATGCTGTTCTTGGAAGTAAAATATTCCATAATGCCCTGAAGATTAGGCGAATAATAATAAAATATAAATGGAGAAGTAAATGAAAACATTCTTAAAAATATTGGCCGGTATAGGAGCTTTAGTAGTAATAGCCATTGTTGCGGTTATGTTTATGACCGCTGGTATGTCAGATACGGCAGATAAATTTTTTGCTGCGGTTAAATCCGATAACTATGATGAAGCATATTCATTATTATCAGAAGACTTTAAAAACAATACGAGCAAGAGTCAGCTTAAATCATATCTATCAAAAAATGCGTTAACCAAATTTAAAGAAGCTAGTTGGGAAAGTCGGTCAGTTAATGGTGGACGTGGTGAACTTGCCGGGTCAATCATTACAGAAACAGGTGGGGTTGTTCCAATTTCTTTAGGTTTTGTAAAAGGTGAAAATGATTGGAAAATTTACTCTATCAAAAAGCCACCTTCTGGAATTCAAGAAGAAATTGGAACAGTACAACTACCATCTGAAAAAGAACAGATAAAACTGGTAAGTGATGCCATGCATGTATTTGCTGTTTCTGTAAAAGAACAAAGTATGCTGAAAATGTTTAACTATGTGTCTAATCTATGGCAAAAACAATTTAGTGTTGAAAAATTTGATGAAGCATTTGGTTCATTTTATCAGTTTGGTGATGCATTAATGGTGTTGGACCAACATTCACCACAGTTTTCTGAAAAAGCGACACTAAATGAAGATGGTGTTTTATTACTTAAAGGTTTTTATCCTACAAAACCTAATCAACTATATTTTGAACAAAAATATATCTATGAAGGTTTAGGTTGGAAATTATTTGGCTTGAATGTATATATAGAATAAAGTTTTACAATTAAATTTACATTGATGTCCAAGAGCTAGAGCCTTAAAGCTAGGCTCCTCTCCAGGTAGTAAATTATTAACGCGTCATGTTTTAAAGGAACATTAATTGCCATTCACACCTTTCCATATGGGACCAGGAATATTAATTAAAGCGTTGCTACAAGGTAGCTTTAGTTTAATGGTATTCGGTTGGTCTCAAATAGTTATGGATATTCAGCCCTTGTTTGTATTAATCACAGGCGATGGGCATCTACACGGTTTTTCACATACCTATGTTGGAGCAACATTACTGGCGATATTTTCTGCGTTGTCAGGGAAATACTTGTCAGAATTTGGCTTGAGAATATTGGGGGTTTCTAAGAAAGAAAACCCCGTCAAAATCAGCTGGCGGGTATCCTTTATCAGTGCGTTTATTGGCACTTATACCCATGTGGTTCTTGATAGCATAATGCATGGTGATCTGAAGCCTTATTATCCGTTATCTCAAGAAAATGGGCTGCTTGGGTTCATTAGTGTCTCTCAGCTACATCAGCTTTGCCTTTACAGTGCTGCAGTAGGGGCCGTTATTTATTATTCAGTTCAATATTTCAGACACCTTAAACAGTAGCATCAAGCAAAATATGATACCCTTAATTTAAAACTATCAAATATTTTCTCTGTAATAGTGAGATTAATATTAATTAAAAGAATAGGTAGGGATAAAAGTTGCGCATTATTATTTATGGGATCGTATTATTAATAATCTATGGTTTGCTTAATTCAATAGCAAACACCAAGCTCGAAGAAAATCAGAATACTTGCCAATCTAAGGTTGAACGAAAACTTCAAGGGCTAGAGTTTGCTCAATCAATGTCTCAATGTATGAAGGAAACTAATGGTTTTCTTGAGCGTCTTTTTACCGCTTCAAACTATGATTCGATTATCTCTTTCCCTAACAATCCAAAAGAATATGTTGGTGCTTGGGCTTCAAAACAACCTAATTGTTATTACAAAATTAATTTTTACCAAGATGCTATGTTCTTAGCTGAAGCGATAGAGTGTGATATAAGCAGTTCAAATTTTGAGGGCAAATGGAGTGTTCATGAGGATTCAATGTTATGGATTACAGACAGAGGACGTATTTGGCCTCCAGATGTTAATTCTATAGAGCATAAAAATGAAAATGAATTTGTTTTAACTGAGCTTAATGGCAAAAAAACACACTTCACTCGTTATAATTTTGAGCGGGAGAAAAGGCTCACGGTTAATGAAAAAAGAAAAAAGCAGGTGGCTGACTTAAAAGGTGCTCAAGCCAAAAAAGTTGAACAGAAAAGACAAGCTATCTTGAACCAAGTATTTCCTGTTATTCATCAAGAAAATAATTTGCCTCCTATGTTACCAGGAGGTTGGCCACTATCTATTGAAGGAAGTGGGCAGACATTATGGATTGATTATAATGGGGCTAATGGCAAAAGGCTTTATCATGTTCTTGAATGGAATCCAGCAACCGGCGAAAGGAAAAGGTTAGATTTAGATCCAAGTTATATTCCCAATAAAACGGCTTCTGTCGATAACGGATATTTTTTCTGGCAATCTAATCCGTTTATTCATCCTGCAAGAAATGTTAAAAAAGAGATAGCAAAAGCGGGCAACATTTCACTCTTTACTAAGGAGGGTAACTACCTATCTGCGCAACTTAAAGTCGCCCGTTTCTTTCCTGAATTATTGACACTTTCTGATCAATCAATATTGTTAGTGGGTGGTTACACCTCTCGTAAGCGGGGGAAAATAGTAAGAATTAACGCGGTTGAAAGAGTGAGTTTAGTCAATGGTCAACTTCAGGTCGAACAGTTAACTGATATTCCTGGAGATATTCGTACCGGTTATAGTCTGGTTGCTTTACCCGATCAACGAGCGATGTTACTTGGCGGAACCAGTGGTTCTTTTATTGGTTGCTCTCCCTGTATTGCAGATACCTATATTTTTGATCTAAAAAGCCGCCAATGGCATAAAGGGCCAGATATGCTTGAGGGGAGATCTGATGCCAATGCGCGTTTGATGCCTGACGGTAGAGTATTAGTAAGTGGAGGTTGGACTCCAACACAAGAATGGCAAAATGGCGCATCGAGAACAACTGAGTGGTGGAGTGAGCGGGAGAATCGATTCACTTCGGGTAAAAAAATGGTGGCGGCAAGTGCGATGCATCAGACTAGTTGGTTACCGGGCTTTGAACAAAAAATATTAGTGCTTGCTTCGGGAAATAGTGCTCATGTTCAGGGTTATATGGTTAATGAAGATAGGTGGATAGCATTGGGTGATGGCTTTAGCGGATTTGAAAAAGGCGACTCAAAGTTTTCAACGCCGGTGAGTTATGAAAATAAGCAGTACATATGGAATGGCCGCTTTAGTAGCTCTTGTAATAAAAATGAGGTCGGTTTTTGTATCGTTAAATTAAGGTTGCCATTTGAGTCAGATATTAGCCAATTATCAAAAAATCTAAGCTCATCAGAAGCCCAAAACCCAATAGAAATAAAATATCATAGAAATGGTATATCGTTTTTACCTACACAAGGTGAACAACCTGCTTGGGTGTTAGGAGGCGGATCTTTTTTAAGTCATAGAAATCCTTACTTATCAGCATCCGATCAACTATGGTCTGATGGAAGAATAAAAAGTGGCATGCCATTTAATCACGCTCGAATGGAAGCACAAGCATTAAGAATGGATGATGGTGCAATTTTATTAGCCGGTGGAAGAGGTGAAAAATGTCGAGAAGTAAACCGTTCCTGCGCAATTTTGCCTTTTGAGTATTTACCTAAAAGTAACGACCTTTTTTCAGCTTCTTGGTTAACCATTCCGAATAATCTTTCTCAGGAAAGTGTTTTTACTTCTTATATCGATAATTCAATTTTAGTGTTTGAGAATTATAAAGGTGTTACTCAACTAACACTTGAAGGTATTGAATCAGGTAAGCCTTCTTTTTCAAGAGGCTTTCTAGGTGCGTTAAATAATGGTCGTACTCAATACAATTCATCAAAGGTATCTGTTAAAGGTTTAACCGATGGTCGAATTATTGTTGCTGGCGGTGCTGAGCAAATTAACAAAGTGGCCCTGTTGAAATTAGAAACAATCGATTCAGAAATAGCCGATGAGTATATCGGTATTGGTTCCCATACGCCTTCAGTTCATTACGAAACTTATCATCCAAAACAAAGGCGTTGGATTCAATCGTCTCCTTCAATTGCTGGAAGTGAAGTCGCTGCAATTTTTGATGATGGCCGTGTTGTGAAATTAGGTACTATTTATTCTGATAAAGGCCGATATCCAGCAGATGGAAGTGAAGCCGTTATTGAAAAGCAGATCGTTGAAATAAGTAGTGTTGACGGAGAGTCTTGGAATCAACTACCGCTCCCAAATGTAGGTCTTTCCAATGAGGTCAAATTAATCGTTCAGCAACAAGAATTATTTGTGATTGGTCATTTTGATACAGGTAAGAATAAATACGGTGAAATGATGGTTCAGTGGTTCAATTCAGAAGTTAGTAAATGGGAAACGATTTGGATGGCAGATAAAAGTAAAAGAGGAAGACATCAAACAGGGCTGATTATTAGTCAAAAATTAGATAACGGAAAACAGGTTATGTTTCCTGTGGGAGTTCGATAGATGAAGCACTTGATAAATATGTTAGCTTTACTCGGTGTCTTATTCATTATTCCTCAACACCTTGATGCTCAACAAGATAATAGACTTGCTGAAGTTTTGTATGAACATCAGCAAAAAATGGAACAGCTAAGAAGCGTTCGGCAAGAAAACAAACTAAACTTGGTTGAATTTGTTTGGAAAAATGAAGCTTGGCATGCTGGATCAGATTATATTGCTGGCGATAATTGGCTTGCTTTAGTTTGTGAGAAATATAATTGTTTTCTACAGCCATCCACACTAAAAGTGTCAGCGAAATCTTGGCAAGGACATTACGATGATGAAGCAACGGAAGGACAGCAGTTAGAGTTTTTATTACAAGAGCCATCATTAGCTAAGGTGATCGCACAATTTAAATTGGATGAAATTTATCCTTGGCTAAAAGCTGGTTCAGTTGATACTTATTATTCAAGTTCAAGTTCAAGTTCAAGTTCAAGTTCAAGTTCAAGTTCAAGTTCAAGTTCAAGTTCAAGTTCAAGTTCAAGTTCAAAGGACTATCAGAGTAATAAACACACATTTGAAATTGACATTAATTTACCACTAAATAAAATTAGTCGATTAGTTCCTTTGGCCTTAGATGGTAATTTCAGAAGAGATGATGTCAACGAAAAACTACGATATTATGATGGTAGTTATTATTTACAACTTCGCTCGGATGGCAAACGACAATTGTTATTATCCCTTTTAGGAACATGCTCCGAAATGCTTAGTACCAAATATTTGCAATGGTCTGGTGACCTCGATAAAGACGGAAAGGCAGACTACTTAATTAGTTTTGTTGATAATGATGGTCCGGTACACCTTTATCTTTCATCATTTGCACAAGAAGATGAAATAGTGGGTGTTGCTGGAGTTTATAACACGGCGTCTTATGATGGTGAGTGTTATCGTTAACATTGTTTCAATCGAATAATCCTATAGGTGTTTTTAATTGCGTAAAGTAATAATATTTGGAAATTCAGGTTCTGGTAAAACAATTCTAGCCAATAAAATAGTCGAAGAAGATAAGATCGCTCATTTAGATCTCGATTCTATTGCTTGGTTACCAACAAACCCTCCTCAAAGAGAAGCATTAAAAAATTCTAAGTCCAATATAGAACAATTTATTCGTTCAAATAATGGTTGGGTCATTGAGGGCTGTTACAGCGATTTATTAGAACTGGCTTTACCAAAGGCAAATGAGGTTGTTTTTGTAAACCTCAATGTTGAGCAGTGTATTGCTAACGCAAGAAATAGACCTTGGGAACCTCATAAATATAAATCGAAAGAGGAGCAAGATAATAATTTAGAAATGCTGCTCGATTGGATTAAACAATATTATAAAAGGAATGATGAATTTTCTTTTTCATCACACTTAAAACTATTTGAAAGTTTTAATGGTGAAAAAATTATGTTCACAACGAATGAAAGATAAGGTCTATTTGTCTTCCTTTTTATTAATAAACTCGACGGCTAAATCAGGGAAATCGGTAAACACGCCATCCACACCAATTTGATAAAGAAATATATCTAACAAATCGTCAAAGTTTTTTGCGTAGGGTGGAATCTTATTTTTTTCTTTTCTAAAAGTATAAGGATGAACTTGTAAGCCATTTTCGCGAGCATTTTTTAACATGCCAGTCTCAATAACATTACCAGAACTCGATTGACTAGTAACTAGCATCGACTTCCACGGACCAATACCATCAGCAAAAACTGCTATCTTACTCATGGCATCTGATTCAAACATCCAATCGTAGCTATAAGGGGTTAATTTGCCATCGACCATTCGCAGGGTTTCATGCCAATCGGTTTCAGCGATTAGTTGAACAAGTTTTAAATCCATTCCTAGTGCGGGCATTAATTCATCATGAATCCGCTTGGTTTCGTCGGGATCAAAACATTGAACATAAGCTTTATCTGCTTTTGACAGATAGCCGTATTGTTTTAAAACTTCTAGGACCTTTTGGGAGATATCTTTTCCTTCTAACCGGTGGAACCAAGGTGCTTTTATTTCTACGTAGATTCCAATATCTTTTCCTCTTGTAGCATTAAGTCCTTGAATTAACTCTATCTCTTCTTTTAGTGTTGCTACTTGAAAGTGAGATCCAAATAATGGAAATCGAGTAGGGTAGTTCTGGATTTTTTTATTGCTTTCAGGATCTAAAGAGAAACCTTCGGTCATTTTTAATTGTTTGATTTCAGCCAACGTAAAATCAATCGCCAACCAACGTTTATTTTCAAACACCTGTCTCGAACGATTGGGGAAAATTTCCATCACATTAGTGACTCGATCTAAATAAGGGTCGTGCAAAACGATTAATTGACCATCTTTAGTCATCACCACATCTTGTTCGATATAATCTACATTCATAGCGTGTGCCATGGCTTTGGATGCTAACGAATGTTCTGGTAAATAACCACTGGCACCCCGGTGAGCGATCACTATCTTTTTATTCTTCTGGTTGGACTTCATATTTCTATCCTCTACAGAAATAGATTGTTTACTTATTACACATCCAGATAGTGACAATGCCAATAATATTATTTTTAAAAAATTATTTTTCATTTTTATATTATCCAGATGCCTTGGCTTCTTTATGAGCAATATGAGCAACTTCATGCTTTAAAGTCATACCGATTAAAATAATGGCACAAACACATCCGCCAATTAGTAGATGAAAGCCACCATCCCATCCAAAGTGGTCGACGGTATAACCTAGCGCTATATTAGCTACTACCGCACCGCCTAGATAGCCAAATAACCCTGTTAGTCCAGCAGCGGTTCCAGCGGCCTTTTTAGGGACTAATTCGAGCGCATAAAGCCCAATTAACATCACGGGTCCATAGATAAGGAAACCAATCGCAAGTAGCGCAGCCATATCAATGCCCGGGTTACCTGCAGGATTTAACCAATAAATCACGACAGCAATTAATACCAAAACCATATATAAAATAGCGGCTGGTGATCGGCGACCTTTAAACCATTTATCGCTAATCCAGCCACACAACAGCGTTCCTGGGATACCTGCCCATTCGTACATAAAATAAGCCCATGAACTTTGATCAACGGTGAAAGACTTTACCTCAGACAAATAGGTTGGCGCCCAATCAAGTACGCCGTATCGAATCAGATAAACAAAAGCATTGGCGATGGCGATAAACCATAACAACTTATTATTTAGTACGTATGACAAGAAAATTTGTTTGGCGCTAAATTCTTGTTCATGTTCGTCAGAATAATCGTGAGGATAATCATCTCGATGTTCATCAATTGAAGGCAGCCCGCAAGACTGAGGTGTGCACTGCATTAAGAAAAAAACAATAAAAGCAATGAGGGTTGCGAAAGCTGCAGGTAAATAAAAGGCGCTATGCCAGTCGTTAAACCAACCCATGCCTAAAATAAAAATAGGGCCTATTAATCCGCCGCCAATATTATGAGCAATATTCCAAAATGAAACCGTCTTACCTCGCTCATTACCAGAAAACCAATGCACCATAGTTCGACCGCAAGCCGGCCACCCCATCCCTTGAACCCAACCATTAAGAAATAGCAAAATGAATATCACACTAATACTTTGGGTTGCCCAAGGAACAAAACCAAAAACAAACATAATACCTGCGGAGAATAAAAGTCCGAAAGTTAAAAAATATTTTGCGTTACTTCTATCTGATACACTACCCATTAAAAACTTACTTAAACCGTAAGCGATTGAAACAGCAGAAAGAGCCACACCTAATTGGCCTTTGCTATAGCCATATTCTTCAATTAAAAATGGCATCGCAAGAGAGAAATTTTTACGCACAAGATAGTAGGCGGCATAACCAATAAAAATGCCAAGAAAAACTTGTAGACGTAGCTTTTTGTAATGTGTATCAACTTCCTGGGGAGGAAGTTGATCTTTGTGTGGCGCTGGTTTAAAGATTCCGATCATTTATATTTTTCTTTTAGATTAGACTAAAGTTTTTTCTCACTAATAACCCGCGGCCTGTCCATCTTTTCTTGATTCAGATGCGCCATAATAAACCCCATTTTTTTGATCAAACATAATTGCCTGATAACCACCATAACCGCCGCGGTCAAATTGAACTTTATGTCCTTTTTCCATTAAGGCTCTAATGGTTTGATAAGGAATTTCTGACTCAATCACTAGAACTCCACTGGATTCTAAGTATTTCTTACTCGACTCGGTTGGTTCGGTAGAACCATAATGCTGCCAACGGGTTGCATCGCCAGCTTCTTGTATATTCATATCAAAATCAACCAAATTTGTGACGATTTGAACATGACCTTGCGGCTGCATTGCACCACCCATTAAACCAAAACTAACAAAGGGTTTACCATCTTTCATAATAAACGCAGGAATAATGGTATGAAAAGGTCGTTTGCCCGGAGCATAAACATTCGCGTGATCGTTATCTAACGAAAAAAGTTGGCCGCGATCTTGAAATACAAAACCTAAATCAGGAACCACAACCCCAGAACCCATGCCGCGATAGTTACTTTGTATCAAGGAAACCATATTGCCATCTTTGTCAGCAGTGGTCAGGTAAATGGTATCTCCTTGATACATAGCTGGATTACCTGCATCAATTCTTGTAGCTGATTTTTTGCCAATTAATTTATTTCGTTGTTTGGCATATTCTTTTGAGATTAGACCTTGAAGCGGCGCATTATAAAAGTCTAAATCAGCATAATATTTTGCTCTATCTTCAAACACTAATTTTTTAGCTTCAACCATTAAGTGAAGTGTCTCAGGGTTTAAAAATCCCATTTCTCTTAGATTATAATTTTCTAAAATGTTAAGCATTTGCAGAGCCGCAATGCCCTGACCATTTGGTGGTAATTCAAACACATCATAACCACGATAGTTGGTTGAAAGTGGTGTTACCCAAGTAGAAGTATGATCGGCGAAATCTCGGTAGCGCAGATAACCGCCATTGTCTTTCATAAAAGAATCAATTTTTTTAGCTATTTTTCCTTTATAAAAGGTATCGCGACCATCTTTTGCAATTAATGATAAGGTATTAGCAAGCGCAGGGTTTTTGAATATTTCACCTTTGGCTGGCCCTTTGCCATTAAGCGCGAATACTTTCTCAAAATCACCTTTTTGAGGGGATAAGCGGGGAACACTTCGTTGCCAATAATAAGAAATAAGTTCTGACACCGGAAATCCATTATTGGCATAATTGATCGCCGGATTAAGAATTTGGGACATAGGAAGTTTACCGAACTTGTTATGAAGCTCAAACCAACCATCAACAGTCCCTGGAACTGAAATAGGTAGCATGCCATATGGGGGAATATCCTTTCTTTTAAGGCCTTTTAGCTCTGATTTAAGCTGTTTTAATGACAATCCTTTAGGTGAGCGACCACTGGCATTTAATCCATAGAGTTTTTGCGTATTAGCATCCCAGACAATCGCGTAAAGGTCGCCGCCAATGCCATTACCTGTAGGCTCCATTAGGCCGAGCGCGGCATTAGCTGCAATAGCAGCGTCAACGGCACTGCCACCTTTTTTGAGAATATCTAAGCCTATTTGAGTAGCTAGTGGCTGGCTAGTCGCCACCATGCCATTTTGTGCGATGACCTCTGAACGAGTAGCAAAGTTTTTACCCGTTACTCTATCTGGAGCGGCAGACAAAGAAAGGTGAACGAAAAGTACAGCGATTGATAATAAAAGTTTCATTTTTAGTTAGCTCTTGCTTATGGGATAAGCTGAGTCTAAACCGATGAATGGGATAACACAAATATTAGGGAGAGTAGTGATATGAATAGCACAATGATAAATTTAAATAGTTTCGATTGAATAAAACAAGAACAGAGTATTAAAAAACGCAAACTGACTATAAAGAGAGAGCAGAATACGAAATAACTAGTATTGAAAGTACAGCCATAAAAATATAGATAGCAAAGAAAATGATTCGCTCGTTGATGGTTCCTATTTCAATTCCTTCGTGTTGAAAGCAAGTATTTTTTACAGCTTCTCTGCCTGCGGTATCCGAGTAAATCGCAGCACTAACAAGTGATGCAATTGGCCACCATTAATGATTCAAAATCACTAATACGTCTGCGATGGGAAACCAAAAGAGAGAAACAATATCCCAATAAGCGGTATATTGCTCAGCTCTAGAGTCATAAGTTATTGAGCTGTGTACACTCTTGTCTATTTAAGGCAATTTGACTGATTATGCGACAAAACATTCAAAATTTAACACTTTTTTGGTAACTTTACGCATCTAGGTGTATCCTATAGCTAGCAATCAAAAAAAGAGATGATGCGTGTCAAAGATTAAAAATAATATTCTAGTGGTTATTATACTACTGATCTTCACAGGTCAGGTGGCTGCGTCGTCTATTGTTTTATGCTCCATGCAAGAGTCTTCTATAGATACAATGGCCGATCATTTTTCTTTTTCTGAAATATCCCATACTTCTCATGATATGCCTCATTCATCTAATGATATGAATAAAGTTTCTCATGGTATGGATCATAAATCATCAAGCTCTCACGATTGCTGTTCTGATAATTCAAGTTGTTCAATGGCGGGATGTATCTTGCTGGCGTTACCCGTCACATTGCAGTTAAAAACCCCCAATTTAATTCAGCGGTCAGTTATCTCTGAATTCTTTATGGCTACTAGCCAAGTCTCTTCTTCGTTATATAGACCTCCCATTCTAAGCTAACACAGGATAGATCCATTTATATTTTGGTTTGTTTATTAAACCAAAACAGTTGAATGGTTTAAATCGTTCAATCCTGTCGTTGCGAATGTAGTGTGGTAATCCCTCAAAATATTGATCAATCAATTCAATTGACGGTTCAATCTGTTTGAGATTTATCCTCTACTTATATTAAATTAATTTTTAGACTAGGTTTATACAATGATTATTACTAAGTGCAAGATTGCAAATGGCAAATTAATTGCTTTGATGATGCTTAGCACATCATTCTTTTTTTCTTTGAGCTCAAAAGCAATAGAGCCGATGATAGATAGAATTCCTCAGAAACTTACTTTAGAGACTGCTGTTGAGGTGGCGATTAAATTTGACCCTTGGTTGCGAGGTAATCAACACCAGCAAGATTCAATAGAGTCTCTCAGCGTGGCTGTCGGCACGATGCCTGATCCTAAAGTATCTTTAGGTATGGTTAATATTGCATCAGATAGTTTTGATTTTAATCAAGAAGCGATGACGCAATTTAAAGTATCGGTGTCGCAAAAAATTCCCCGAGGTGACAGTTTAGTATTTAAAAAACAGCGACTTGGATTTTTGGCAGAGCAATATCCTTATCTTCGAGAAAACCGTAAAGGAATGGTCAGTGTTTTAGTTAGCCAGCTTTGGCTTGATGCCTACAACGCGCAGCAAAGCATTCAATTAATCGAGCAAAATCGCGCACTATTTGAGCAGTTGGCCGATATTGCACAGGCGAGTTATTCATCGACTATTGGCAAGACTCGTCAGCAAGATATTGTCAGAGCGCAACTTGAGCTAACTCGACTAGATGATCGGTTAACAGTATTAAAACAGAAGAAAGAAATTTATCTAGAAAAATTATCCGAATGGCTAAACAATGATCTTTTAATTAACTCTTCCATTAGAAACGAAGCTCCTAACAGTTCGCTAATTAGAATCTTTCAAATAGAACTAAATCACGAGTTACCAAATATTAAAATGTTGTTGCCGGAATTGTACCTATCCAAAATGGCAATGACCCAGCAAAAGGTTTTTGAAAACCTGGCGGAACATCCCTCTTTGTTAGCTGTAGGAAAAAAAATCCGAGCGAGCGAAAGTAATATATCAATAACAAAACAAAATTATAAACCTGAGTGGGCGATCAATGCTGGGTATGGATATCGTGCAGATGATACTAGTTCTTTAAATAGGATGGCACACAATCGCTCAGATCTTTTTTCTATTGGTGTTTCTTTTGATCTGCCGTTATTTACAAGTGACAGACAAGATAACCAGCTAAAATCAGCGGTTTCAAAAACTGAAGCTATTAAAACAGAAAAAACATTACTAGCGCGTCAAATGATCGCAAAATTTGAATCTTATCGGGTGAAATTATTAAGATTGAATGAAAGACAAAAGTTATATCAAAATAAATTATTACCCCAAATGCATGATCAAGCAGAAGCTTCTCTCACAGCATACACTAACGACGATGGTGATTTTGCCGAAGTGATACGCTCAAAAATTGCGGAATTAAATGCGCGTATTGATTCTAGTGGTATTAACGTTGAGAAACAAAAAACTATATTACAACTAAATTATATTTTTATGAAAAGTGCAGAGCAAATTGTTATCCAAGATACACAATTGATTTCTGATATAAAAAGTCGCTCAGACGAAAGGTTTGGATTAGGAGAATTAAAATGAATACGACTAATAAAGTAATGAATTCAAATCTAAAATTAGTGATTTCTGCTATGTCTGGTGTGCTTATCACGGTCTTAATTTATTCAGTTTTTGGACTCAATAATCACAATAATATGGAAGATATGAGGGATAGAGGTTCTAAAGAAATAAAACCGCTTTATTGGGTTGCTCCGATGGACTCAAATTATCGACGTGATAAACCAGGTTTATCTCCAATGGGAATGGAATTGGTTGCAGTTTATCCAGATGATGATATCGGAGGAAGTAATGATGCGGGAGTGGGAACTATTAGAATTTCACCTGAGGTAATAAATAACCTTGGTGTTCGTACTGTAAAAGCGCAATATATGCGGCTGCATTCAAAGATAAAAACTGTTGGTTATGTTAAATATGATGAAGACCAATTGGTACATATTCACCCTAGAGTTGAGGGCTGGATAGAAAAACTCTATGTCAAAGCTGCGGGTGATCCAATAGAAAAAAATGAGCCTTTATATGAAATCTATTCACCAGCGTTAGTGAATGCCCAAGAAGAATTTTTGCTTGCTTTAGACAGAAAAAATAAGCGACTTATTACCGCTGCAGAAGATCGATTAAGCGCACTTCAACTTCCTAAAAGCAGTATTAAAGACTTAAAAAAGAACCGTCGTATTAAGCAAACAATAACCTTTTATTCTCCGCAAAGTGGCGTGGTAGATAATCTAAACATTAGAGAAGGTTATTTTGTTAATCCAGGAAAAACATTAATGTCGATAGGTAAACTTGATCAAGTTTGGGTGGAGGCAGAAATTTTTGAAAGGCAATCGTCCGAAGTTGCCGTTGGCTTACCTGTAACCATGACTTTAGCCTATCTACCGGGAGTTGATTGGCAAGGTCATGTTGATTATGTCTATCCAACGTTAGATCCTCAAACACGAACAGTCAAGGTACGATTGCGTTTTATTAATAAAGATAATCAACTGAAACCTAATATGTTTGCTCAGGTTATTATTTATCCGAATGAATCGGAAAAGACTCTGTTGGTCCCTAAAGAAGCTGTGATTCGTTCAGGCTTATCTGACAGGGTTGTTCTATCGCTCGGTGAGGGGCGATTTAAATCAGTCGAAGTGAAAGTTGGTCGATATGATGAGCAATATGCAGAAATTTTAGCGGGACTGGTTGAAGGTGAAATGGTGGTTTCTTCCGCACAATTTTTACTTGATTCTGAATCCAGTAAATCGTCGGATTTTAAACGAATGAATCATCCTCTAGAAGTAAGTAAAAAGAAAATGCCGGAAGAAATAATCGACTCTGCAGAAGTTGAGGGTGTTATTAATAACATAATGAAAGATCATCGGATGATTAATATTAGCCGAGAACCAATAGAAAAATGGGATCGTCCAGCGGCAACTCTCGACTTTTTGGCGAGTGAAGATGTTGATTTATCAGGACTTGAAAATGGAATGACAATCCAATTTGTTTTTCATTTGCAGCAGGGAGACTTTGTGATCAGCGAAATCTATCCTCAGTCAGAAAAAACTGAAAAACTTCTTAACAATGATAATTAGAGGATAAGCTAATGATTCAATCTATTATTCATTGGTCAATTCATAACCGAGTTCTGGTTTTGATTGCTACTTGCATGTTGATTAGTGTCGGTTTGTATTCATTAAAAAATACACCAATAGACGCGCTCCCAGATCTTTCTGATGTACAGGTCATTATCAAAACAACCTATCCCGGACAGGCACCACAAGTGGTTGAAGATCAAGTGACTTATCCACTGACAACGGCAATGTTGTCAGTGCCGGGAGCTGTGACAGTGAGGGGTTATTCATTCTTTGGTGATTCTTACGTTTACATTATTTTTGATGACAAAACCGATCTATATTGGGCTAGAAGTCGGGTACTTGAATATTTGAGCCAGGTTTCTCCCTCATTACCGAGTAATGCGAAACCTCAGTTAGGCCCGGATGCGACGGGTGTAGGTTGGGTCTATCTATACGCGTTAACCGATAAAACCGGACAGCATGATATTAGCGAGTTGCGTAGTTTACAAGATTGGTTTCTAAAGTATGAATTACAAACAGTACCGGGAGTTTCAGAAGTTTCAGTATTGGGAGGAATGGTTAAGCAATATCAAGTGAGAGTTGATCCAGACAAACTAAGGGCATTTGGGATCCCGCTTTCACATATTCAAATGGCAATAAAGCGAGGCAATCAAGAAATTGGCGCTTCCGTTGTTGAAATGGCAGAAGCTGAGTATATGGTGCGTGCCACAGGTTATTTAAAAAATGAGGAAGACTTAGGCAATATTCCTCTTGGTGCAAATCAGAATGGAACGCCATTATTACTTAAAGACGTTGCTGATATTGGTATTGGGCCTCAGATGCGCCGAGGTATAGCAGAGCTGAATGGTGAAGGTGAAGTCGTTGGCGGCATTGTCATTATGCGTTTTGGAGAAAACGCGCAAAATGTGATCAAAGGCGTAAAAGAAAAACTAGAGCAGTTAAAAAAAGGTTTACCTCAAGGTGTTGAAGTAATTCCGGTTTATGATCGAAGTGAATTAATTGAACGAGCGGTTAAAAATTTGTGGCAAAAATTATTAGAAGAGTTTGCTGTAATTGCATTAGTTTGTATTATTTTTCTATTCCATATTCGCTCCTCTTTAGTGGCAATTTTAAGTTTACCAGTAGGAATCTTAACCGCTTTTATCGTGATGCATATGCAAGGACTCAATGCCAATATTATGTCTTTGGGAGGAATAGCCATAGCTATTGGTGCGATGATTGATGGTGCAATTGTTATGATTGAAAATATGCATAAGCACATGGAAAAAACACCTTTAACTAATAAAAACCGGTGGGAGGTGGTCGCTAAATCTGCATCAGAAGTTGGCCCAGCGTTATTTTTTAGTTTGTTAATTATTACAGTGAGTTTTATTCCTGTATTTACTTTAGAAGCACAAGAAGGTCGAATGTTTTCGCCGCTGGCTTTTACCAAAACTTATGCAATGGCCGCGTCTGCAGCATTGGCGATTACCTTAGTTCCTGTATTGATGGGATATTTTATTCGCGGCAAAGTAATAGCTGAGCATAAAAATCCAATCAATAAGGGTTTAACCAATATTTATTTACCGGCGTTAAATAAAGTTCTTACATACCCGAAAACTACCTTGTTAGCGTCAGTTGTTGTTTTATTTATTGGTGCGTGGCCACTAGATAAAATTGGCAGTGAATTTATTCCTCCACTTGATGAAGGCGATATTATGTATATGCCAACGACTTATCCGGGTATTTCAATTGGTAAAGCGCGCGAGTTATTACAGCAAACCGATAAGTTGATTAAAAGGGTTCCAGAAGTTGAAACTGTTTTTGGTAAAGCTGGGAGAGCTGAAACTGCGACTGACCCAGCACCATTAACGATGATTGAAACCTTTATTCATTTAAAGCCTCGTGATGAATGGCGCGAAGGAGTCACTACTGAATCGTTAAAAAAAGAGTTAGACTCACTGGTTAAATTACCCGGTATAACAAATGCTTGGGTGATGCCGATCAAAACACGTATTGATATGCTGGCAACCGGAATAAAAACACCAGTTGGGATTAAAATTTCTGGGCCAAAATTAAGCGAAATTCAGGCCATTGGTCAGCAGTTAGAAAGCATTCTAAAAGATGTTCCAGGAACTGCGTCGGTTTATTCAGAAAGAGTGGCCGGAGGGCGCTACATTAAAGTTGATATTCAACGAGAAAAAGCCGCTCGTTATGGGTTAAATATTGACGATGTACAGCAAGTGGTATCGACCGCTATTGGTGGTATGAATGTGACTCAAACCGTTGAAGGTTTAGAGCGATATCCGGTGAGTATTCGCTATCCACAAGATTATAGAAGTTCTCCCGAGCAATTATCCTTATTACCAATTGTTACGCCTAATGGGCAAAGAATATCACTGGCGGATGTTGCTAATATATTTATTGAAGATGGACCTTCTGGAATAAAAAGTGAAAACGCTCGATTGAATGGTTGGTCCTTTATCGACATTGAAGGCGTTGATGTGGGAAGCTATGTTGTTGAGGCGCAACAAGCAGTTGACCAGAATTTAAATTTGCCTGCGGGTTATTCGATTGGGTGGTCTGGACAATATGAATATATGGTTCGAGCCAAAGAAAAATTAGCCTATGTAGTTCCATTAACGCTGGCCATCATTGTTCTTTTATTGTTTATTAATTTCAAAAACATGGTTGAAGTGGCAATTATTATGGGAACATTGCCACTAGCGATGGTGGGTAGCATTTGGCTAATGTATTTGGAGGGATTTAATTTTTCGATTGCAGTTGGTGTTGGGTTTGTTGCGCTCGCTGGAGTAGCGGTTGAAATTGGTGTAATTATGTTGGTTTATCTCAATCTAGCTTACCGAAAGATGCTAAGTGATTGCGATACAAAGGGGCGGATTGCAACCAGAAATGATCTATTTCAAGCGGTTCTTAGCGGTGCAGGAATGAGAGTCAGACCGGTTATGATGACATCAGCTTCGATTATTCTTGGGCTATTACCGATCCTTTACGATACAGGAACTGGATCCGAGGTGATGAGTCGAATAGCTGCGCCGATGGTTGGTGGAATGGTCAGCGCACTGATTTTAACTTTATTGATTTTGCCTTGCGTATATTTTTTATGGAGGAGCAGGAGCTTAGAAGTTGGAACTTAGAAAAAGGAGCGTAGAAAAAGTTAAAAACTATTCTTAACTTGAACCCGCCATTCCCAACTATTGATATTTTGATTATTTGAAAAAGGACGTGCTAGATCGATATGAATAACGTTTCGGCCGCTCGCGACCATCGGAAAAATTCTGGCACCTATACCGAAAGATTTTAGTGTGT
>Ga0316204_10000408_pt1 | contig 164139 bp, 144 predicted proteins | sample 6monrhotite_MG_2_FD_205661 | JGI IMG/M metagenome (GOLD analysis project Ga0316204, IMG submission 205661) | Microbial mat bacterial communities from mineral coupon in-situ incubated in ocean water Damariscotta River, Maine, United States -... | ecosystem: Environmental > Aquatic > Marine >... | reverse complement strand
CTGGCTTCTTATCTTCTGGCTTCTTATCTTCTGGCTTCTTATCTTCTGGCTTCTTATCTTCTGGCTTCTTATCTTCTGGCTTCTTATCTTCTGGCTTCTTATCTTCTGGCTTCTTATCTTCTGGCTTCTTATCTTCTGGCTTTTTATCTTCCGGTTTTTCCTCAACTGTGGGCTTTTCAGCTGCTTCGTCCTTGTTGTCCTGAAACGTTAAAATATCCCTATTTTGCGCCGCAAGCGCCGTGCTAAAACGGGGCATGGCCCCCAAAATCCCAAGAACCAATATCCCCAGAATTAAATTTCTAAGAACCAAATTTCTAAGAGCCAATTCTCTAAAAGCCAATATCCCAAGACCCCATATTTCTGGCATAATGACCGTCATAATGGCTGGTGATTTTTTTATATTTCTCATTCGTCTATTGTCCATGTTTTTTATGCCTAACGCCCCTCGGGAAACATTATATAATGTTTAGGGCAAATGAGGGTGAAGATTCCCATATATGTCCCATATATGTCAATGACATTACATCAATAGTATTTTGCCTTATTTCCAGTCCCCGGCAAAGGATTGCCATAGGGCAATGGCGGCAACAGCAGCCGTATCAGCGCGTAATATTCGCGGGCCTAAGGTCACGGGCACCACATTGGCTTGCTGGCGAATTAAGCGGCGCTCCTCTGGGCTGAATCCCCCTTCCGGCCCAATTAAAATAGCCCATTTTCGGGGGCGGTCCTGCCAGGCGGAAACCTCATCCATGGCCCGCCCTATGGGCAAGGTCTTTTGATCACTTTCTTCATCACAAAAAAGGATTAACCTGTCCCCGGGCCAGTCTGCTAGAAGACGCGTCAGTTTTATCATGGGTTCTATCAGGGGCACCGTCATACGTTCGCATTGCTCCGCAGCTTGAATGGTATTCAGGCGGATTTTATCTTCTTTCATACGATCAAGGTTGGTGCGTTCCGTTACGATAGGGCGCAGCAAAGATACCCCAAGCTCCGTTGCCTTTTGCACCATATAGTCAAGCCGCGCTTTTTTAACTGGGGCGAAGAGATACCATAAATCCGGCTCTGCTACTTGCGGGGAAAGATTTTCCCGCACCATGACCGAGGCCTTACTTTTTCCCACTTTGATAATCTCTGCAAGCCATTCCCCGTCACGGCCATTAAACAGGGCCAGATGCGTGCCGCCCGTAAGCCGCATCACATTAACCAGATAATGGCCCTGGTTTCCCGTTAGCAAAATTTCACATCCGGCGGTTAAATCATTTTCCACATAGAGGCGGGCTTTAATATTCTTCGACATGATATCTTTCTTTAGAGTATTTTGGCTTTAGAGTATTTTGGCCCCATAATATTTTTGCTAATCACCGGGTTATAACTTAAATATAGCAAATGACCAAAATAGAAAATCGCATAAAGTCTGCCCCAAAAGATACCGTGACACAAGGCTGGGTTAATCGACTGTCACCGGATTTCGCCTGGCCTTACCTACAATTGATGCGGGCCGACCGCCCCATTGGCACATGGCTCCTGCTCTGGCCAGGCCTTTGGTCACTGGCCTTGGCCAGCCATGTTACCCCTACAGGCTGGCAGATTTCTCTTACCTATATAATGCTCTTTGCCCTTGGTGCTTTTATCATGCGCGGGGCCGGATGTGTCGTCAATGATTTGGCCGACAAGAAATATGATGCCATGGTCACGCGCACTAAAGGCCGCCCACTGCCCAGCGGACGAGTCAGTGTAAGGCAAGCCCTGATCTTTCTTGGGTTTTTATGTCTTATCGGCCTTGTGATTCTATTGCAGTTCAATGAATTTACCATTTTTCTGGGCCTATCTTCACTGGGACTGGTGGTGATTTACCCCTTTATGAAGCGGGTCACTTACTGGCCGCAGCTTATGTTGGGCCTAACATTCAACTGGGGGGCACTGATGGGATGGTCGGCCATCACAGGAGAGCTTGCCTGGACAGCCCTCTTGTTATACGGGGGCGGTATCTTCTGGACTTTGGGCTATGATACAATCTACGCCCATCAGGATAAAGAAGACGATGCGTTAATTGGCATAAAGTCAACGGCCTTGAAATTTAAGGAAAATACGCCAAAATGGTTGTTATTCTTTTATAGTGCCATGGTGCTATTATTCATTGGCGCCGGATATAGGGCCGGGATAGGTCTTGCGTTTTATGCCGGGCTATGCGTGGTTGCCGGTCATTGCCTATGGCAAATCAAATCATTGAGGATGGATAACAGCCCTAATTGCCTGATGCTATTTAAATCAAATCATCATCTGGGCCTGATGCTGTTTATCAGCATAATTGCCGGGCATTATCTCTAAAAAAAGCCCCCCAGAAACAGCAGCTCTATTTCAAAAAAGCAGATTCTACGCTTGCTTTCCATAAAATAATTGTGCAGGGTCTAAACCCACTAATACAGGGAGAGGTTTCTTTAAATACCACCATATAAGGTGGGTTAAAGGTAAAATCAACAAAAATATAGAGGGAAGCATGACAAATATATATTTAATGATAGTAGGGTGCGGTCTTGTTGCACTTGTTTATGGCATATATGCCACACGCCGGGTGATGGCCTTTGATACCGGAACTGACCGCATGCAGGAAATCGCGGCCGCCATTCAGGAAGGGGCTGCGGCTTATTTAAACCGGCAATATAAAGCCATTGGCATGGTTGGCATCGTCGTGGCTATTGCCTTACATTTTCTGCTTGGTGGTCATGTGGCCATCGGCTTTATCGCCGGTGCGGTTTTATCTGGCATAGCCGGCTATATCGGAATGAATGTTTCCGTCCGTGCGAACGTTAGAACCTCACAAGCCGCCTCCGAGAATATCAATAAGGCACTTGATGTCGCCTTTACGTCCGGCGCGGTTACCGGCATGCTGGTGGTCGGCCTCGGCCTTCTTGGTGTTGCGGTCTATTATATATATATGATCACAGCGGGGATGGATGCGCGCTATACATTGGAAGGCCTGATTGGTCTTGGCTTTGGTGCTTCTCTCATTTCCATCTTTGCACGCCTTGGCGGCGGTATCTTTACCAAAGGTGCCGATGTTGGCGGCGATATGGTCGGTAAGGTCGAAGCCGGCATCCCGGAAGACGACCCGCGCAATCCGGCGACCATTGCCGATAATGTTGGCGATAATGTTGGTGATTGTGCCGGTATGGCCGCTGATCTGTTTGAAACATATGCGGTCACGATTGTCGCGACAATGTTAATTGCCTCCAGCGCTTTTGCGGCGGCCTCTGTTGAGAAAATGATGTTACTGCCGCTGATGATTGGCGCTTTAAGCATTATTGGCTCAATTGGCGGAACCTTTTTTGTTAAAATGAAAAAAGGTTCAGAAAATATCATGGGGGCCTTGTATAAAGGCCTGATCTGGAGCGCCGTTATTTCCGGTGCCCTGATTTATGGCATGCTGACCCAATATGATTTCTTCAATGATATTCAACTGGTCGGCGGCGGCACATTGTCAACGCTGAGTATATTCTGGTGCGCCCTGACCGGCCTTGGTGTCACAGCCCTGGTTGTCTGGATCACCGAATATTACACCAGCACTGAATATCGCCCCGTGCGCGTTATTGCAAAGGCATCTGAAACAGGTCATGGCACAAATGTCATCCAGGGTTTGGCCATTTCCATGGAATCCGCGGCCCTGCCTGTGATTGTGATTTGCGGTGGTATTTTTATCGCCTACGATCAGGCGCAATTATTTGGCATTGCCATTGCCGCAACAGCGATGTTATCGCTCGCCGGTATGGTTGTTGCCCTTGATGCTTACGGCCCCGTGACAGATAATGCCGGCGGCATCGCTGAAATGTCCAGCCTGCCGGAAGATGTCCGCATAACAACAGACAAATTGGACGCTGTCGGCAATACAACCAAGGCAGTGACCAAGGGATATGCGATCGGTTCAGCCGGCCTTGCCGCGCTTGTACTTTTTGCGGCCTTTACAGAGGAAATCACGCATTATCTGCCGCAATATAGCGACATAACCTTCTCATTACAAAATCCTTTCATTGTGATTGGTCTGTTTATCGGCGGTATGCTGCCTTATTTGTTTGCGTCCATGTCCATGTTGGCCGTGGGCCGGGCAGCGGCAAGTGTGGTGGTTGAAGTACGCCGCCAGTTCCGGGAAATAAAAGGCATCATGGAAGGAACAGCAAAGCCGGAATATGGCAAAGCGGTTGACCTGTTGACCAAGGCAGCGATTAAGGAAATGATTCTGCCTTCCTTATTGCCTATTGTGGCCCCGATTGCCCTGTTTTTCGTAACCTATTGGATAAGCGGCGACATGGTTCCCGCCTTCCAGGCTTTGGGTGCCATGCTCATGGGAACCATCATCACGGGTATCTTTCTGGCTATTTCAATGACATCCGGCGGCGGTGCTTGGGATAATGCCAAGAAATACATCGAAGATGGCAACCATGGGGGTAAAGGCTCTGAAGCTCATAAAGCATCGGTAACAGGAGATACCGTTGGCGATCCCTACAAAGATACGGCGGGCCCTGCTATTAACCCGTTGATTAAAATTGTGAATATCGTGGCGATTCTTCTGGTGGCCATCGTGGCAAAGTCTATGGTCGGCTAAGTCACCTTCGCAATGAATTAAAAGCCCCGCATCTTGCGGGGCTTTTTTTTTAGCAAAAAAATACTGACAAAACTGTTATTTTAGGTATATTGCGCCGCAATAGAATTTAACATGTAACAGGTGAAACCCAATGCCCCTCGTCAGTAAAATCAATGCCGGCCTTAACCCGCCGGAAGAAATCAATGTCATCATCGAGGTTCCCTCAGGCGGGGAGCCGGTAAAATACGAAATGCACAAACGAAGCGGCGCAATTCTTGTTGACCGTATTTTACATACGCCCATGCGTTATCCCACCAACTATGGCTATATGCCCCATACCCTGTCCGAAGATGGTGATCCCTGCGATGTTATGGTTGTTGTTGGCGCCTCCCTTGTCCCGGGATGTGTCATCCGCGCGCGGCCCATCGGCGTTCTTTTAATGGAAGATGAAGCCGGCGGCGACGAAAAAATTCTTGCGGTACCCGACCTGAAAACAGATCCCACCTACAAGAATATTCACACCTATACGGATCTGCCGGAAATCCTGCTTCAACAGATTGAACATTTTTTCATGCATTACAAAGATCTGGAAAAAGACAAATGGGTCAAAATTACCGGATGGCACGGCCCAGAAGTTGCCAAACAAAAAATCCTTGAAGGTATCGAGCGAGAGAAAAATGCCCCTGACGCGGACGAATAACCTTTGCTGTTAAGATCAAAAATAAAATGGCCTTCATCGTTATGAGGGCCATTTTAGGTCATTACTTAGCCTGCACAAACAAAACCTCTTTTCCCGCAATGCCATTTCCCCTATAACAATTTTATGTCTTATTCATCGCTTAGGGATTTCATTGCCCATCTGGAAAAAGAAGGTCGTCTGGTCCGCGTGACTGAAGAAGTCAGCAGCAACCTGGAAATGACTGAAATTCAAACACGTGTACTCGCCGAAGGTGGGCCAGCGATCCTGTTTGAGAATGTCATCAAGGCCGATGGCGGCAAAAGTGATATGCCGGTGCTGGTCAATCTATTCGGCACGGTCGAACGGGTTGCCTGGGGCATGAACCGGCAGCCCTCGGAATTGCGGGCTTTAGGTGAGATGATGGCTTTTCTGCGCCAGCCCGAACCCCCCAGCGGCTTTAAAGATGCGCTTCATATGTTGCCCATATTGAAGCAGGCCATGACTGCAAAACCCAAGACCGTCAAATCTGCCCCCGTCCATGATATTATCCTGACCGGTGACGATATTGATTTGGGCCAATTACCCGTTCAGGGCTGCTGGCCGGGAGAGCCCGCACCCTTAATTACCTGGCCGCTTGTTGTCACCAAAGGGCCCGGCAATTCGCGCGAAGATGATTTTAATCTGGGCATCTACCGCCTGCAGGTTCTGAATAAAAAACAAACCCTGATGCGCTGGTTAAAGCACCGGGGCGGGGCGCAGCACATGCGCCGCTGGAAAGAAAAAAAATCAGAGCCCCTGCCGGTGGCCGTTGTGCTTGGCGCGGACCCCGCAACAATATTAGGGGCTGTAACCCCGGTGCCGGACACATTATCCGAATATCAATTCGCCGGCTTAATGCGCGGCAGGAAAACTGAGCTTGTCAATTGCAAGACAATAGACCTGAAAGTTCCTGCTACCGCCGAAATTGTGCTTGAAGGCCATGTGTCACTGGATGATTACCGCGAAGAAGGCCCCTACGGTGATCACACAGGATATTACAATAGTGTGGAGCAATTTCCGGTCTTTACCATTTCAGCCATTACCATGCGCAAAGATCCCATTTATCTTTCGACCTACACAGGAAGGCCGCCTGACGAGCCATCTGTATTGGGCGAGGCTCTCAACGAAGTATTCATTCCGCTTTTGCAACAACAATTCCCGGAAATCGTCGACTTCTGGCTCCCGCCCGAGGGATGCTCTTACCGAATTGCCGTCATATCCATCAAAAAAGGCTATGCCGGCCATGCCAAACGCGTGATGATGGGCACATGGTCTTATCTGCGGCAATTTATGTATACAAAATTTATTATTGTCGTTGATGACGATATCAATTGTCGTGACTGGAAAGATGTGATGTGGGCCATGTCAACCCGCATGGATCCAGTGAGGGATACAACGATGGTTGAAAATACCCCGATAGATTATCTGGACTTTGCCTCCCCTGTCTCTGGCCTTGGCGGCAAAATCGGTCTGGATGCCACCAATAAATTCGCCGGAGAAAGTAACCGTGAATGGGGAGAAAAAATCGCAATGGATCAGGAAATCATCGACCGTGTTACGGAAAAATGGTCAAAGCTTAATCTGCCGACCTCTGGCAAACCCATATGGAAAATAAAAGAAAATGACTGATCACACAAATTTATCTGAACGATATCTGGACAAGCTTGATTATCTGATAAAAGCCGCCAAAAAAGCCGGCGCGGATGCTAGTGACGCGGTGATTTATTCGGGACAATCTGAATCCGTCTCCTGGCGGCTTGGCAAGCTCGAGGATGTGGAACGTAATGAGTCTGCTGATCTTGGCCTAAGGGTTTTCGTGGGCAAAAAGCAGGCCCTCGTTTCTTCCAGTGATATCAGTGAACAGGTCTTTGATCAGCTGGTTGAACGGGCCGTGGACATGGCAAAAAATGCCCCGGAAGATCCTTACGCTGGCCTCGCCGATCCCGATTTTCTGGCCATGAAAGCGGCAGACATACCTGACCTAGATCTTTTTGACAGGACGGAAAAATCGGCTAATGAATTAAAAATGCTGGCAAGCGTCATCGAAGATGTGGCACTGGGAACCGAGGGCATTACCAACTCGGAAGGGGCGAGCGCGGCATTCAGCAAAGGCCTCATCGCCACGGCCAATGCCAATGGCTTTAGCGGCAGCTATCAATCAAGCCATTTTTCCCTAAGTATTTCGGTCATTGCCGGAAAAGACGATACCATGGAGCGGGACTATGCCTATTCCTCGAAACGGCATTTCGCAGATCTGAGGGCACCCATAGAAATCGGGCAGGAAGCCGCTGAGAAAACACTGCGCCGCCTTAATCCCCGCAAGGTACAAACATGTAATGTCCCTGTTATATTTGATCCCAGAGTGTCGCGAACGCTGTTAGGTCACCTGGCAGGGGCCATCAATGGCCAGGGTATCGCGCGCGGAACCAGCTTCTTAAAAGAGAGCCTGAATAGTCAAATTTTCCAGAAAGGCATTTCAGTTATTGATGACCCACATATATTGCGCGGGCCCTCCTCGAAGCCTTTTGACGGGGAAGGGTGCCGCAATGACAAATTGGATATTATAACGGATGGCATATTAAGAAACTGGACATTGGACAGCGTAAGTGCGCGCCAATTGGGCCTATCGCCCAATGGCCGGGCAAGTCGCGGCACCTCATCACCGCCCTCACCCTCATCGACAAATCTGTATCTGGCGGCCGGCAGCTTAAGCCCTGAAGAATTAATTCAGGATATAAAATCAGGTTTTTATGTCACTGATCTGATTGGCATGGGCATTAACGGCATTACCGGTGATTATAGCCGGGGAGCCGGTGGTTTCTGGATCGAAGACGGCAAGATTACCTATCCCGTAAATGAAATCACCATTGCCGGTAACTTAAAGGATATGTTCCTGAATATGACCGCCGCCAATGATCTGGTGATCCTATATGGTACGGACGCCCCGACTCTTCGGATTGACGGTATGAAGATCGCTGGGAAATAACCAAAAAACAACAAAAGCCGGCCAAATATATGGCCGGCTTTTTTATCGTATGCTTACAGCCTAGAAACTGACCCCTACACTAAAGACAACAGTCGCATCAGAAGTCTCCCCGGCAACATTGGTGTCAATATAAGATACACCAAGATCAAGCCCCTGGAAATTATAGGATGCGCCAACAATCCAATCCCATTTTTTATCTGCAAAAGCCCCATCTTCATAACCCAGATGCAGGTTAAGTGTTAATAGAGTATCAGGAATAACGATATCGCCTTTGGTATAGATATAAAAATTATCTTCATTGGCCAGATTGTCACTGCTAAAGGCATAATTACTGCCAAGCGTCGCAGATAAAAACCCGAGATCCATGCCAACAGAACCATAAACCTCGAAATAATCTGTGCCGGTACCGCCCGGATAATGATAGAGCAACCCTCCAACATCATAGCTAATACCATCCACTTCACCGGCATAACCCGCATAAAAGTCCGTTTCTACCGTAGAGCCGTTAAAATCTGATATACTGGAAGCCCAGGTGCCAACATAAAAGCCGCTGTCATGCCCCCAATCAATGCCGCCTTGCAGGGCAAAATCCTCGTCATTCAAAGATACACCGCGAAAACGATAATCATTCAGCATGGAAATATTGGCGCTCAGTTCGCCGCCAAGAAAGCCTGTTTCCTCGGCTTGTGCCGGCATCGCCGCACTTAAAGTTCCGGCGACGAATACCGATGTAAATAATAGCTTTGTTCCTGTGATCACGTTTCTCTCCTTTTATAAATCATGGGCAGGTTGTCCTTGCCCCAATAATGATAATTCAATATTCATGCCAGTTTACGATTGCCGTATAATAAATTTTAGGCAACGACCAATAACCTCTTGTAAATAAGCAAATTCTGGCTTTCTAACGGGTCATTATGAGCCATAGATAAACAATTTGACCAGAGTATGGCACGCGCCACTTTATGCTAAATTATTCGGCAATCCATCACAGGCCGCTTAAAATTCAGGCAGTATAAACGGGCGGTGAAAATTTACGGCTGGCATTATCCCCTGTAAACGAGTCGAAAGTTTAATCCTCATTCCCCAACATCCCTCATTCCGGCAACACCAATGCCGGATTCAGGCGTTCGTTGTGCCAGTTCAGGCCCCAATGCAAATGGGGACCCGTGGCGCGGCCCGTGGCACCAACGGTGCCAATGATATCGCCTTGGGCAATGGTCTGGCCGACCTTAACCGCAATGCTGTCCATATGGGCAAAAACCGTACTCACCCCAAGCCCGTGATCAATGATCAAACTATTGCCGGTATAATAAAGATCCGAGACCATGGTCACTTTACCGCCAAGCGGGGCCACAATAGATGTGCCTTTCGGGGCCGCGATATCCATACCGCTGTGAGGGCTTTTTGGCGTGCCGTTCAAAATGCGGTGATTGCCAAAATTTCCGCTGATACGGCCGCGCACCGGCCAGATAAAAGCCTCCCGAAATTCTTGCCGGTCACTGTCGATTCTGCGGGCCTTTTTAACGCGGGCCGAATCCGCGCTAATCCGCGCCAATACCTCTTTTGGCGGCGTGACCATTTTGGGCGGCAGGCCATCAATATGAGTCACATCATATTTTTGCTTTTTAACGCTGATCCTTTGGTGATGAGCCTGGCCCCTGGCATCAATCATTTTAAACCTCGCCATCGCGCCCTGTTGCCAATTCACGCCCAGAGCAAAATAACCATCCTTCGTGATGTTGACCTGTTTATCCTCAAACCAGAGCGTGCTCCCGCGCGCAATCTTGCCGACATAAAACCCGCCCTGGGTCAATTGTTCCGGCAGGCCCAGTATATTTTGGTGTTCCGGCAAGCCTAATATATTTTGGGCCCATACAGCAGACGTTAGGCTGAACATTAAAAAGCAGCTCATCAGAAACTTCATAATAATGATCCCTGCCTATTGTCATGGCTTTTCGGCTTTGGGGCTTTTTTGGTTTTTTTACGGCTGGTTGCCGCCACAGCCTCCAGATGCCCATCCCCAAATTCCATGTCCAGAATATCCCCCGAGGAGATGCTTGCTGCCCGCGTCACAGCGCGCCCCTGATCATCGCGGATCACAGCAAAGCCCCGGTCCAGAACCCGTTTATAATTCAAACTGTCGAACAGACGGCTTGTGGCATAAGAATCACGCTGCAAACGCTCTATACTCTGCATTATTGCCCGTCCCAGGCGATCCGATTGCTGGTTTACTTTATCCCCCGCCCGCTCAATGTCCCGCCGGATTGTGTCAGGCCGCAGCAAACGACTTACCCCATCCAGCCTCATCTGTTGCTTCTCAGCAAGTAACCTCAAAGCACGGGGCAATCTTTCGAACAGGTCATCGAAACGCTGTTGAGAAAGGGCCAGTATATCAGATGGTTTTGGCAGGCCACGGCTCAAACCCTCGATCTTTTGGGTCTTGTCCTGCATTACCCTGCGCACAGATTTATTCAGGCGGCTCTCAAAATCCTGCAGGGTATAAACCAAATCATCCCGCACCGGCACCGCCTGTTCCGCCGCCGCGGTGGGCGTAGGGGCCCGCAAGTCTGCGGCATAATCAATCAATGTCGTGTCCGTCTCATGGCCCACTGCCGAGATAAGCGGAATTTCGCTCATCGCGGCGGCCCGAACCACCGCTTCCTCATTAAATGCCCAGAGGTCTTCCAGGCTCCCGCCGCCGCGCGCGATAATCAGGACATCCGGCCTTGGAATGTCCCCCCTGCCGTCTATGGCATTAAAGCCCCCGATTGCCTCGGCAATCTGCGCCGCGGCCCCTTCGCCCTGTACAATTACCGGCCAGACAATGACATGACGCGGGAAACGATCCGACAGGCGATGCAAAATATCGCGAATCACCGCCCCCGTCGGTGACGTCACGACACCAATGACTTTTGGCAAATAAGGCAGCGTTTTTTTACGGCCCGGTTCAAATAATCCCTCGGCGGCAAGTTTTTTCTTACGCGCCTCAAGCAAGGCCATTAAGGCGCCCGCGCCCGCAGGTTCCATACGGTCAATGACAATCTGATATTTTGATCGCCCGGGATAGGTGGTCAGCTTTCCCGTGCAGACGACCTCCAGCCCATCTTCGGGACGAAAATTGAGGCGGCTTGCCACCCCTTTCCACATAACCCCGTCCATGACAGATTTTTCGTCTTTCAGGGCAAGATATATATGACCGGACGCCGCCCGTTTAAAACCGGAAATCTCGCCCCGCAGACGGACATAACCGAATTTATCCTCCACCGTGCGTTTCAGTGCCATGCTAAGCTCTGTAACATTATATTCCGGGGCATTGCTGGCTTGCTGTTCCTGAGTATAGGGGAAATCTGTCATCGTAACCTTATGCCTATTTATTTGGGGCCTATTTATTTGGGGCCTATTTATTTAGAGACTGTTTATTTAGAGACTGTTTTTCATCTTGTTTCCGTATTTTCCTATGCTACAAGAGTGCAAAGCTTTGATAAAGGATTTTAGCGATGAATATTTTAGTGATCGGATCTGGTGGGCGGGAACATGCCCTTGTCTGGAAAATATCAAAAAGCCCCCTCACAAGTAAAATATTCGCGGCCCCCGGTAATGCCGGTATGGGGAATTTGGCACAATGTTTTGATCTGAATGCTTCAGACCATGATGCCGTCACCAGATTTTGCCATGAAAATGATATCGGTCTGGTCGTGGTTGGGCCGGAAGCCCCGCTCGTTGCGGGTTTGGTTGATCATCTAACCCGGGAGAATATCACGGCATTCGGCCCAAGCGCCTATGCCGCGCAGCTCGAAGGTTCCAAAGGCTTTACCAAAGATATTTGCGCCAAATACAACATTCCGACCGCCGCCTATGGCCGCTTCAGTGACGCGGCCTCAGCCAAAAAATTCGTGTGCGAAAAAGGCACGCCGATTGTGATCAAGGCTGATGGCCTTGCCGCCGGGAAAGGGGTCATCATTGCGGAAAATGACCAACAGGCTTTCACCGCCATTGACGATATTCTGGGGGGCCAATTCGGCGCGGCCGGCAGCGAACTTGTGGTTGAGGAATTTCTGGTGGGCGAAGAGGCCAGTTTCTTTGCCCTGTGTGACGGAGATAATATTTTGCCGCTGGCCACCGCCCAAGACCATAAACGCGTGGGCGAGGGAGATACGGGCCTCAATACAGGCGGTATGGGCGCATATAGTCCGGCCGGCGTCATGACCCCTGAAATGACAGAACGCACCATCAATGAAATCATCCTGCCTACTATGCGCGGTATGAAACAGGAGGGCCATCCTTTCAAGGGCGTATTTTTTGCCGGCCTGATGATCACAGACAAAGGGCCGGAGCTTATTGAATATAACGTACGCTTTGGTGATCCGGAATGTCAGGTTCTGATGATGCGCATGAAGTCAGATATTGTGCCCGCTTTGCTCGCCTCTGTAAATGGGCATGTGGATAAGGTTGAAATGATCTGGCATGATAATCCGGCTCTGGCCGTTGTCATGGCCGCTAACGGATATCCGGAATCCTATGAAAAAGATACCGAGATTAAAAACCTGGAACATGCCGCGCAAGATGATGACCGTTTTATTTTTCATGCCGGAACCAAAAAGAAGGGCGACAAAATTCTTGCCGTCGGGGGCCGTGTCCTGAATGTCACAGCCATGGCACAAAGTGTTGAAAGCGCACAAACCATGGCCTACGCAATAGTTGACCGAATAGAGTGGCCCGAGGGCTTCTGCCGCCGCGATATTGGTTGGCGCGCCGTTCAGCGGGAACAGGCAAAAAAACCGGGCAAAAACGAATAGTTTTATTGCATTCCTATGGCAATGGTGAAATTATGCAGACGCATTTTAATAGTTGATTCTTGAATGGAACTACCATGACCGATATTACAAATTCAGGCAGCGCTTCAGCCCCCAACGATAACCTGGCTCTCCGTATTTTCCAATGGCTTATTGTCTTCTTTCTCATTTACCTGTTGGTCACAGCTGTTGGTATGATCGGTAGTGGCTTTAAAGGGGCGACAAAGGGCCATGCGGCGGAACTATTCTCATTTGCCACCAACCCGTTTATGGGACTTATCGTGGGTGTTATGGCCACCGCCATGATACAGTCATCGTCGACAGTGACATCTATCATTGTCGGAATGGTCGCGGGTGGTTTGCCCGTTGAAATGGCTGTCCCGATGATCATGGGGGCTAATATTGGCACCACGATCACCAACACCATTGTCAGCCTTGGTCATGTTCACCGTAAGAAAGAATTTCGCCGGGCCTTTGCGGCGGCGACGGTTCATGATTTTTTTAATTTAATGGCCGTCGCCATTTTCCTGCCCATCGAGATTCTTTTCCACCCCTTACAGAAAATCGCCGGATATTTTTCTGAACATTTAGTTGGCGGCGACAATTTGAGCGTAAAAGGGCTGAATTTCATCAAGCCCATCACCAAACCGGTTATTGCAGAATTTAAAAACCTGGCAGAAATGATCACTCAGCAAGGATCGCACGTCTTGTTAATCGTTTTTGGTATAACCATAATATTCCTGTCCATTATTTTCATTGGCAAGCTTTTAAAGAAACTGATGGTTGGCCGTGCCAAGAAAATTATGCATGCGTCCATTGGCCGGGGCCCGGTCGCCGGCATCACGTCAGGGGCCATTGTCACCATATTGGTTCAATCCTCATCCACCACCACAAGCCTGATGGTGCCGCTGGCGGGAACCGGCGTTTTCAAACTGAAACAAATTTATCCTTTCACATTGGGGGCAAATATCGGCACCACCATCACAGCTCTTTTGGCGGCCACAGCCATTTCAGGCCCGGAAGCCATTTTTGCTTTGCAGATAGCCATCGTACATTTGATTTACAATACATCGGCTGTGGCCTTCATATATGGCATCAAAAACCTGCGAAAAATTCCTATTCGAGGGGCTCTGTGGTTCGCGCGGCTTGCGTCTGAAAAGAAATTATATGCCCTGTTTTACCTGCTTGGCATTTTCTTTGTTATTCCCGGCATTCTGGTCTTTTTACATGAGTTCTTTGCCTAAGGGCGTTTACAAAATTCGAACTGGCAGAAAACACCCATTCTGCCCGATAAACAGCATAGGAGAAAAAAATGGAACAAGAGGATCTTTCATCCCTGTCTAAAAAGAAATTAAAGAAATTAATCTCTGAAACACAAGATGTCTTGGATCAGCTCAAGCTTGAATTAAAACATCGAAAAGAAGACAAGCAGCATTATGAAATTGACCATATGGAAAAACATCTTGAGGATGCCTCCCATAATTTAAGCAACCTGAAAACATTCATTCAAAATGTCTTTTCAGAAATAAAGTCAAAATAATTTAGGGTCTGCAAGCAAGATAACTTCTGCCTACTCTGGTACTATTTACTCTGGTACTATTTACTCTGGTACTATTTCTGCCTTGCCGCCCGAAACGATGTGAATATCGCGCTGGGGATAGGGAAATTCGACGCCCTGTTCGTTAAATTTCTGCCAGATCTTGTAATAAACTTCGCTGGCCACGTTGGATACGCCGTTCTTAGCATCCCTGATCCACATGCGCAGTTCAAGATCAATTGCACTATCGCCAAAGCCTTTGATTAAAACGCGCGGGGCCGGATCATCCAGAATACGCGGCACCTCATCGGCGGCTTCAATCATTAATTTCATGGCCAGATCAACATTACTTTTATAGGAAATACCCACCGGCAAATGACGCCTGACCATACGGTGAGAAAAAGTCCAGTTAACCACCGTCTGGGTTACCATATCCTCATTCGGGATTAAATGTTCCCGCCCATCGCGGGAGATGACTGACGTATAGCGGCCCGCCAATTTATTTATTCTGCCATAAGTGCCCGATATTTCCACCACATCGCCCGGCTTAATTGAGCGATCCATCAAAAGAATAACCCCGCTGACAAAATTAGACACCACTTTTTGCAGGCCAAAGCCAAGACCAACGCCAATCGCACCGCCAAAGACCGCAAATACCGTCAGATCAATACCGACACTTGATACAGCAAACATAAAAGCCGCCGCAATCAACATAATGCGGGCGACCTTGGATAATAACACTCTGGCTGACGGATTTACCGCAGGAACCTTCCGCAGCCAGTCTTCCAGGAAATTTGTCACAACCAAAGCCAACCAGACCAGAAATAACAACGCCAATATACCGCTCAGCAAGCCCAATATGCTGACCTGTCCCTGCCCCAAAGAAAATGTCACCTCATCCAGAAAATTAATCAGCGGGGCGAGCCAGCCAACAATATTCAATGCCGCCAGAGTCCAGGCGAAAGACCGAACCAGACGCGCCGTTTCACGGCTTTCAATCAGACCCGTAGCAAGCCTTATAACAATCCAGGCCAGAATAAGGCTAATGGCAATATTAAGGGTATAGGTCGCCACCTGCTGTTGATCCGCCACTGCCTTTACGGCCACAAGAAAAATCAGCCAGATCCCGAGGTCATACAGCGGGCTAAGCTGCGGTTTTAATCGTTGATATAAGGCAAACCGGTCCAGACCATGGGGCAACAAAAATCTGCTCAGCCGCGCAAGGCCTATACTAAGGCCCCATAATAAAAAGATAACACCAAGCTGCGCCAAAGTTTGATAAGACAATATAGTATCGTCAAACCAGATCAAAAATGCCGCGAAAAATTCCTGTCCCTGTGCCAAAATATCTGCCATATGTTGAGATTATCGAAAAAAAACCTGATCCGCAAACTTTTAAAACAATGTCATAGCTACTGAGAGCAATATCCGGCCTATTTCATTCAATTTCCTATTTCATTCAATTTAATGTTCCGTCATGGCTTTGCGGGCAGGCGCGTTAGGGGTTCGATGCAGTGCACCCACCAAATAGGCCGGATATTGCTCTAGCGTCTTGACCGAAAGAAATCCTTTAACATCTTTTCAGCGGCGCGGGCGGCGATACCGCCGTAAATTTCCGGATGATGATGGCAACTTTTGGCATGAAAAATTCGGGGGCCATTTTCCACCCCGCCGCCTTTTTCATCATGGGCCGCAAAATAAAGCCGCCTGATACGCGCAAAGGAAATCAATTGCGCGCACATCGGACATGGCTCCAGCGTGACATAGAGATCACAGTCAACCAGTCGCTCGCTTCCCAAAGCCTGACATGCCGCACGAATCACCAGTAGTTCCGCATGAGCTGAGGGATCTTTATTCGCTATCACCCTATTTGATTCCCTGGAAATTACTTTACCTGTCGAGCCATGCACAATGACAGCCCCAACCGGAACTTCGCCCCGGTGAGCGGCACTTTCGGCCTCTTCCAGGGCCATGTCCATATATCTGTTGAACATATTTCTGTTTGAAATTGTCATCATTTCTTGTATTGCATGAGCTTAATTTATTTACAATCAGAATTGCGCAAATGACAGATGATACGGAAAAGCCCGCCGATAAGGCGGTAAAAGAAATACCGGTAGCCCCCAAGGGCGAACGTATAGCCAAACTTCTGGCCCGCGCCGGGGTCGGTTCGCGCCGCGCCGTGGAACGCATGATCGAAGCCGGCATGGTTAAGCAAAACGATATTTTAATCACCACACCGGCCACCCTGATTTCTTCTGTAGAAGGCATCACTGTGGACGGCATGGTCGTCGAACCAGCCCAGCCTACGAAGATATGGCAATATCATAAACCGGCCGGACGGATGACCACCTATTATGATCCGCAAGGCCGGCCCACCATCTTTCAGGCCCTGCCCGCCGATATGCCGCGCGTTCTTTCCGTTGGACGGCTTGATTTAAATACCGAGGGTTTGCTGCTTTTGACCAATGATGGGGAGCTTTCCCGCTGGCTTGAGCTGCCGTCCACAGGGTGGCTTCGAACCTATAAAGTGCGCTGTCACGGGTATTTCGATCGGGAAAAAGTTGCTGAAATACGCAGAGGCGTCACGATTGACGAGGTAAAATACCGGGGCGTGAAAATTAATATCAATGAAAATCGGGAACAATCCAATATCTGGCTGACGATTGGTATCAAGGAGGGGAAAAACCGGGAAGTCCGCAAACTGCTGGAATATATCGGTTTGCAAGTTACGCGGTTGATTCGTCTTTCTTACGGCCCATTCGAACTCGGCGAGATGAAACGAGGCGAGATACGGGAAGTCAGCGTCAAGAATATGCAGCTTCATTGTACGGATTTTTTCAAAGACAAAGTCATCCCGGCGGAACTCATACCAGCAGAAGATGCGAAAGATCAAACGGGCAAAACCAAAACCGGCTGGGCAAAGGCCAAGCCTAAAGTCAATGCCCGCCGAATTAATAAAAACCGGATCCATAAAAAAAGAACGGACCCTAACCGTAAAGAGAACCCGGCAAAAACTTCTGGTCGCCCCCGTAACACTTCTGGTAAAAAATGAGAATAATAGGCGGTGAATATCGGGGACGAAAAATAATGGCCCCGATGGATAAAAATATTCGGCCGACGACAGACAGAATGCGGGAAACTATTTTTAACATCCTGAGCCACATATCAGGCGGCCTTCAGGGGGCAAAGATATTAGACGTTTTTGCAGGTACCGGGGCGATGGGTATTGAGGCGATATCACGCGGCGCGGCGACGTGCACCTTTTTTGACAAAGACCGCAAAGCGCGGCAATTGGTTAAAAAAAACTCAACCCTGCTGAAAAGCCTCGACAAAACAACCATAAAAAATGTCTCCGCACCTGATTTTCCGCCATCCAAAATAGCCTATGACATCGTATTTCTGGACCCCCCATATGACCTTGATGTGATCTCTGATACGATCAACGGCCTGAAGGAAAATAACTATTTGGCGGATCAGGCTATTCTCATCGCCGAATATGCCGCAGAAAAAGAACCCCAGTTTCCCCATTTCCTCAATGTCATGACAGAAAAAACATACGGTGATGCCCGGTTTTCTTTCCTCCGGGTGATGTCTTAAATATATTGGCTGACCTTGTCTCAAAAGGTTCCCCCCTAATGAAATTTTTTCTTAAATCTCTTTTTAGGTTGCAATCTTCTGTCCCGATGCTGTATAAACTAATAGTTGTATTGCAGTATAGAGGTTATACCTATGAGTTCTTGCGATACCCATTTAATGCCACGGGAATATGCGGCAGATATTGAGTATGAATATGCAGGGATGATAAATACCCTGAATTATATTTGTCAGGAAGCAGAAAATGCCAATCTTGAACTTGTCTGCCTTCATATCAATATTGCCATTGCAGAATTGAAGGAATATCCACCGTCTAAGGTGAAAACAAGATAAAAACACCTAACGTTAAACCAGTTATATAAGTCTTGATGTAAACTGATTACCGGCGGCCAAATAATTTTTCGATATCCGACAATTTCAATTCCACATAAGTGGGCCGGCCATGATTGCACTGGCCGGAATGAGCTGTTTGCTCCATTTCCCTCAGCAAGGCGTTCATCTCTGTTACGGTCAGGCGCCGTCCCGCTCTTACGCTGCCGTGACAGGCCATGGTCGAACAAACCTCTTCCATACGCTCCTTTAAGGACAAAGACTGATCCAATTCAGCCAATTCATCGACCATATCCCGAATAAGACCTTGAATATCCGTATCGCCAAGCAAAGCCGGCATCTCGCGCACAACGATGGCCCCGGACCCAAAGGCTTCAATATATAATCCCATTTCCTTTAACTCATCTGCCCGTACAAGCAGCCTGTCCACCGCATCTTGCGCCAATTCAACGACTTCGGGGATCAATAATGCCTGCCTTGGGACGTCATTATCTCTCAAGTGATTTTTCATACGCTCATAAACAAGCCGCTCATGAGCCGCATGCTGATCGACAATGATGATCCCATCTGTCGTTTGCGAAATAATATAGGTTTCATGAAGCTGCCCGCGCGCGGCGCCTAATGGAAATTTATGGGGAGATTCATGAGACAATTCATGGTCTTCTGGGACAAAGCCCTCAGCCGTATCAGAATTTTCTACGCGGCTTTCAGGCGGCGCGAACCCATCCGCCAAAGGCATCTGGAAACCGGCGGCTCTATCGGCGAGACCAGCCCCATAGGCCGAAGGCGGCGTAGGAAATGTCGCCTTTCCGCCCCTGTTTCGTCCCGAATATTGCGGCAATATATGGGCGCCGTCCCCGGTTTGAAAAGACCCTAACGCTGATTGAGCCACCGTGGTTGCCGCCCTATGCCCCGCCTCGGTCAACGCCCGCTTCAAAGAACCGACAATCAGTCCCCGCACCAGGCCACTGTCCCGGAAACGCACCTCCGCCTTTGCAGGATGGACATTGACATCCACCATATGGGCCGGCACCTCCAGAAATAATGCCAGAACCGGATGTTTGTTACGGGCCAGAAAATCCATATAGGCCCCCCGCACCGCACCGTTAAGGAGTTTATCCTTAACAGGCCGGCCATTCACAAATAAATATTGATGCTGGGCATTCCCCCGACTATAGGTTGGCAACCCGGCATAGCCGCCAAGCCTGATATCGTCACCGTCTATGTCCCGGCTGACATCTATGGCCAGGGCATTATCCCCAAAATCACTGCCCAGGATTGCGGTAAGGCGCATCAATCGTGCATCAAGAAGTTCCCCTTGGCTCGCTGATACCCGAAAGGCCCGCCTGTCACCGTCCATCAGGGAAAAACTGATTTGTGGGTTGGACATGGCCAGACGTTTTATCACATCCAGCGCATAATTAAATTCGGTTCTTTCCGCCTTGAGAAATTTTAACCGGGCGGGTGTCGCATAAAATAAATCCCGAACCTCTATCCTGGTCCCTTGATTCAAGCCGGCAGGTTGAAGATCCGTTTTTTGCCCGCCATTAATGTCTATCCTCCAGGCATCCTCACTTCCCTCTGCCCGGCTAGACATTGTAAAGCGGCTCACAGACGCAATGGATGGCAATGCCTCACCCCGAAAGCCCAAAGTCTGAATATCGGTGAGGTCATCTTCACGCAGCTTTGACGTCGCATGACGCTCAACGGCCAATGCCATTTCCGGCGCGGTCATGCCGGATCCGTCATCACTGACCGAGATTAGCTTGCGTCCCCCCTCATTCATCACCACAGTAATATTCCGCGCCCCCGCATCAATGGCATTTTCAACAAGCTCTTTGACGGCACTGGCCGGCCGCTCAATAACCTCACCAGCAGCAATCTGATTAATGGTATTCTCTGAAAGAAGGCGGATTTTCAAGAGATAATTCCTATATAATACGGCAATGACACAAGATTACCTTATTTCCTTCATACTGTGAACATATTCCCTGCAAATAATATTAAAACTGATAATCAAAAAGGGCAATATTTAAGGAGGAGAGCAAAACGATGAAACTAATTAATGGCGTAATTTTTGGGGTGGGATTAGGTCTGATTATAGCGGGCCTGGTCGGCATAGCTGATGAATATAAACCGGTGCTATACGCAATCGGTGGTTTGCTTGTCACCATAGAATTGGTGCACATATTTTTCCGGCTTAGAAAACAATCATAACGCCCAAAAACAACCCAGAAACAAAAGGACCAAATAACCCGCGGAATCTCCACATGATTATCCGGCCCCTATTTTCTGACTGGACCAACCCCTATTTTCTGACGAGAAAAGACGGTTACAGCCCCTTGTCGCCGAATAAGGCTCTTTTTGCAATTTCCTGCGGCGTATATGCCCCCTTAACTTCGCTTTCATCCCCGGGCGGGCGAAGATGGTAATCTGGCGGAATAATCAAAGGGGGGTTTTTCAAGACCGAGAATTCATCTGGCCCTTCAAGGCCGGAACATGCGGATAGCATCAAGGTAACCCCAAACAACGCGCCGGTTAATAACAGTTTATTTTGCACTCAATTTTCCTTTTTTATAACGCCCAACATGATTTATCCCTTAGGCGGCTGTTCTTTTGAACCCTCTTTGGAAGAAGGCCCAAAGAAACTATCCCATATCAACAATACCGCCCCGAGTGTAATACAGCTATCTGCCACATTAAATATGGCAAAGGACCAATCCCCAACATAAAACTGCAGAAAGTCCGCAACATAACCAAAAACAGCACGGTCATATATATTCCCTATCGCGCCGCCAATTACCAAACCCAGAGCAATAGCCAGAATCCTAGTTTGCACCGTTTTAAGCCAAATGCCAAGCCCTATGACAATAGCGCTGGTTAAAGCCACCAAAGCCCATCTGCCGATATCACTGTCCGCCGTTAACATGCTAAAGCTAATGCCGCGATTCTCTGCCCATTGCAGATTAAAAACAGGCAAAATCTGGACCATTTGTATTTTTGGCAATTCAAGGATTTCCATGATCCACCATTTACTGACCCGATCCAGAATCAAAACACAAAATATAATGATGAAACCCAAACGATACATATCTTATTCTGCTTCCTGCAGCGCGGATGCGCAGCGTGGACAAATATTATCATAGCCTGCAATAGTGCTCACTTCAGGCAGGGTTTGCCAGCAACGCTCACATTTTCCCCCGTCTGCCAACGTACTGACCACGGCAATATCCGGGGAATCTTCATGCCTGAAGGCCCCTTCCGGCGCGGGCTCCTGTACAAGTTCCGCCTTTGATGTAATAGATAATTCGGCCAAATCAATATTTTCCGCCGCCTCAATATAAGACGGGTCTGTCACAAATATCTTCACCTGACCCTGCAGGGACGATCCTATACGCTTTTCACGCCGCTCTACTTCTAATGCACCGGTGACAGCTTTACGTAAGGTCCTGATTTTTTCCCATTTGGCCGCCAAGGCATTATCACGCCAGTCGTCTGGTATGTCATGAAAGACCTGCAAATGAATGCTGTCATTTTCATTGGGAAATCTGGATTGCCAGATTTCTTCGGCGGTAAAAACCAATATAGGGGCCATAATTTTGGTCAGAACAAAAAACAGCTGATCCAATACGCTGCGGGTTGCCCGGCGCCGGATACTGGATGCCCCATCGCAATAGAGGCAGTCTTTACGAATATCAAAATAAAACGCGCTCAAATCCACCGTGAAAAAATTATACAGCGCCGTATAAATGCGGTTATAGTTATAATCTGCTATCGCCTGGGCGTTGATCTCATTCAGTTCAGACAAACGATGCAGGATCAACCGATCCATTTCAGGCATCTCTGATAGAGGTAACTTTTCTGCGTCATCAAAATTATCCAGATTACCCAGAAGAAAGCGCATGGTATTGCGAATTTTCCGGTAGGCTTCCACCTGACCTTGAATGATATTATTGCCGATCCGATGGTCATTCATATAATCGGTTGACGTCACCCACAGACGCAGAATATCCGCGCCGAACTGATCAATAATTTTTTGCGGGGCCACCGAATTTGTCCCGGATTTGGACATTTTTTTACCCTTGTCATCAAGGGTAAAACCATGGGTCAGCACATTCTTATAGGGCGCGTGGCCGCGTGTGCCGCAAGATTCCAGTAGAGAAGACTGGAACCAGCCCCGATGCTGATCCGTGCCTTCCACATAAAGATCCGCCGGCGCGCGTAATTCTGGCCGGTTTTCCAAAACAAAGGCGTGGGTCGAGCCACTATCGAACCAGACATCCAGAATATCTTCGACCTTATCATAATCATCGGCATTGTACGCATCACCAAGGAATTCCTGAGAATCACAGCCATACCAGGCATCTGCGCCCGCGGCTTCCACGGCCAAGGCAATACGCGCGTTAACCGCATCATCCCTTAACAGATCGCCGGTTTCCTTATGAAAGAAGACCGTGATTGGAACGCCCCAGGCGCGTTGGCGGGACAATAGCCAGTCCGGACGATCCGAGACCATAGCCATCATCCGATTTTTGGAATTCTCAGGCACCCAGCGCACCTTATCAACCTCGGCCACGGCCTTATCCCGCAGACCATTATTATCCATGGAAATAAACCACTGGGGCGTATTGCGGAAAATCAGCGGGGCTTTGGAGCGCCAGCTATGAGGGTAACTATGAACAATGGTATCTCGCGTCAAAAGCGCGCCCACTGTTTCAAGTTCTTCGCAAACATGATCGTGGACTTTATAAACATGCTCGCCCGCAAACATGGGGACGCTGTCATAATAAACGCCGCCATCATCCACGGTGAAGGGCGCGGCAAGTCCCGCAGCCTTACCAACCTCGAAATCTTCCTGGCCATGGCTTGGGGCGATATGGACATAGCCCGTACCGGCCTCAGTCGTCACGTGGTAGCCTTCGATAACCGGAACATCAAAATCATAGCCGGTGTCATGCCACGGATGGTGACAAATTGTCCCCATCAGGTCGGAACCCTTAAAATGGCTCAATTCTTTAATTTTCGTAATCCCCGCACGGTCAAGTAGCGCATCTTTCAACACATCACATGTTGATATTTTACGGCCCACGGCCACGCGGCTGCCGGCACTGACTTCCAGAACCTCAAACAATAGATAATCAATATCCTTGCCATACGCGAGACCCCGGTTGCCCGGAATGGTCCAGGGTGTTGTCGTCCAAATAACTATTTGTGATCCGATCAAGCCATCGACAGCAGATTTGACAACCGTGAACCCCACATCAATCACATGAGATGTATGGTCCTGATATTCAATTTCAGCCTCCGCAAGGGCGGTTTTTTCAACAACCGACCACATGATCGGTTTTGAGCCACGATACAGGTCGCCGTTCATCAGGAATTTTTGCAATTCCCGAACGATTTGAGCTTCACTATCAAAATTCATCGTCAGATATGGCTTGTCCCAATCCCCAAAGATACCCAGTCTTTTAAATTCTTCGCGCTGCACATCAACCCATTTAGCAGCAAAATTCCGGCATTCCATCCGAAATTCGATAGGGTCAATATCATCCTTTTTGATTTTTTTCTTCTGATATTGCTTTTCGATCATCCATTCGATTGGCAATCCATGACAATCCCACCCCGGCACATACGGCGCATCTTTGCCAGACATCTGCTGCGAACGGACAATAATATCCTTCAGGGTTTTATTCATGGCATGACCATTATGAATATTACCATTGGCATAGGGCGGCCCATCATGGAGGATGAATTTATCTGGGTTATCCCGCCCTTTGGCGCGGAGCTGACCGTAAATATCCATTCTTTCCCATTTTGCAAGCCAGTCAGGTTCTCTGGCCGGCAAGCTCCCTTTCATGGGGAAATCCGTCTTGGGCAAAAATAGTGTCGATTTATAATCTGTTGTCATATTGTATCTTGTACATTAAGTGCGAAAAACTGCTACTTTGTAGCAACTAGAGGCCTCTATTGTCGAGCATTTTGTATATAATTAAGCCTGCAGAAAATCTTTCCCACGCGGAATAGGGATCATCATCTGCTGATTTTTCGGATCAGCCAGTATTTTTTTCGCGGCCCGGCAATCTTTTTCAATCTGCCCCCTCAAACTATCCAAACCATCAAATTTTTGCTCAGGCCGAATATAATCCACAAATTCCACCTTGATCGACACCCCATAAATATCAAAATTAAAATCAGGAATATGAACTTCCAACAGAACGTCATCTTTATTAAAGGTCGGCCTTTTCCCCACATTTGCGACGCCGTCCCATATACCATTGGCCTTCCCCTCGCGCGCCGAATCAATGATCACCCGCACGGCATAAACCCCGAGCTTAGGTTTGATATAGCCCGCCATAGACAGATTGGCTGTCGGAAAGTTAATGCGCCTGCCCCGTTGATCACCATGCAGGACATGGCCCTCCACACGCCACCAATGACCAAGCTGATCCGCCGCCCGCCGCACATCCCCTGCACGAAGAGAAGCCCGAATATTAGTAGAGGAATAAATATGGTTGCCGGCCATAATTTTTTCAACAATTGTCACTTCAAATTTTTTCGAATGGCCCATTTCCTGTAACAATTGAGCGCTACCGGCCCGGCCCGCGCCAAAGCGATAATCATACCCCGCAAAAATATGTTTTATACTCAGATCCTTAAGTAAAATTTCTGTGACAAAATCCTGCGCTGACATTTGCGCCAGCTTTTGATCAAAAGGCAGAACAAAAAGCCGATCCACGCCGAAATCTTCCAACAAATGGGCTTTGGTTCTAAAGGATGTCAGGCAAAAATCTTCTTGAGATGGGTTAAAAAAAAGACGGGGGTGAGGCTCCACCACCAGAACCGACAGGCTCACATTCCTGTCACGAGCCATTTTCCATGCCCGCCCGATGACCGTTTGATGTCCTTTATGGAAACCGTCAAAATTACCCAGCACAATAACGCCGCCCTTTGTGTCACCGGCAAGTCCCGCCTGATGTCTGAATATTTTCATTCTGTTCTTTTATACTCTTATATTATTTGCTTAATTCAAATAATGGGGCTCAGCCCCTCAGCTCAGCCCATCAGCTTGGCACCTTAAGCTGGGCTTCCCCTGTGAGCACAATAACATCACGGACTTTGCATTCACACTTCAGCGTCACATATTTTCTTTTTTCATTCAGGTCCGTAATAGTCACTGTTGTTTCAACGGTATCACCAATCTTAACGGGTGCCCTGAACTTTAAACTTTGTGATAAATAAATACTGCCCGCCCCGGGAAACTTCGTGCCAAATATGGCAGAAATATAGCCCGCAGAGATCATCCCATGCGCTATTCGTGCCCCAAAAACAGAAGATTTGGCATAGTCATCATCCAGATGTATTGGATTCACATCGCCCGTGACCTCGGAAAATTTTACGATGTCCGCATCGCTGACAGTATTGACGGTACTATATAATTGGCCTACGATAAGTTCATCAAAGCAAGCCATCTTCACATCTGACATATTTTATCCTTCATTATTCCCGGACGATCCAACTTCTGTGCCTAATACCCCTGAAACAATAAAGCAAATAAAAAAAATATTAGCGATTTCATATTAACCCTTTTTTTAAAGAATTACGTTAGTTTATTTTAAGTAAGCACAAGGAATCAGAGAATATCACCTTGTCAGGAATAACATTATTAATATGTGAACGGGAAAATTATGGCTGTAGATAAAGAAATGCCCATCCTTATTGTGGATGACTATAAAACAATGTTACGAATAATTCGCAATCTTTTGAAACAGTTAGGTTTCAACAATGTTGATGAAGCCAGCGATGGGGCAGAAGCCCTCAATAAAATGCGCGGCAAAAGTTACGGCATGGTCATTTCGGACTGGAATATGGAACCTATGACAGGGTATGAGCTGCTGAAAGAAGTCCGCTCTGATGATATTCTCAAGCAAACCCCCTTCATCATGGTTACCGCAGAATCAAAAACGGATAATGTCATCGCTGCGAAAAAAGCCGGTGTGAACAATTATATTGTCAAACCCTTTAATGCGGCAACTCTTAAGCAAAAACTGTCCGCTGTACTCGGAGAATTCTAATGGTATCAGGTCTCTTGCCGGAGCATATCGGTCCTTTAGTGGACAGATTGCGTGCGGGCGATCATCAGTCCGTATCTTTACCAGACGTTGCTGCCCTGACCGAAGTATTAATGCGCTCCCTTGAAAGCTATTTCAAGTCTGTAGATCTGACAATATATACAGAATGCCAGTCTTTGGCAGATTATATTGATGATGCCCGGCTGGAAATCTCGTCACTATCACCAGAGAATAGCGATACGGTGGGAATCCCCCGCGCAGAATTGGAATTGGAGGCTATTGTCCAACAGACCGAGAGCGCGACCAACACTATTATGGAATCTGCCGAAAAAATTATGGAAGCAGACCCCAGCGATTTAGACGCCTATACCTCGACCATTAATGATGCCGTCATGCAGATATTTGAAGCCTGCTCCTTTCAGGATATTACCGGCCAAAGAATAAGTAAGGTTGTTAGCACCTTGCAACATGTGGAAGATCGCGTATCCAAGCTCGTCAATATTCTGGGCATTCCAGAAAACCCTCAAGAAAATCAGGATGTCGCCGCCAAAGAAAACAATAAAGCAGAAATAGATGAAGAAGAAATTGATGAAAAAGCGACGTTGCTGAATGGACCGGCCCTGGAAGGCGAGGGGATTGACCAGTCGGAAATTGATGCGCTCTTAAATGCCATCGTAGAAGCAGAGCCAGAAATCGAAATTGATGATACGGAAGATCTGGTGCCTGAAACTCAGGAACCAATCACAAAAACAAGCGAAAACACCGGTGCTGAGGACATTGATTTTACCTTTGATGGGCCCGCCGCCGAAACCCCTGAGCCTGAGCCTGAGCCAGCTCCTGAAGCAGCGACCCCAGAGAACACAGTGGAAACTGAAGAAGCAGATGTTGCTGCCGAAGCCGTTCCGGAAAAAACTGAACCAAATCTTATTGAACAAGCCAAATTAAAAAAAGAACAAGCTCAGGCTGAGAAAAGAGCACAAGAGAAACCACCAAAACCAATAGCTTATGAAGAGGATTCAAAGGCCGGACTAAGCCCGAAGGTATCTGAAAAGACCACCCAATCGGATATTGATGCGTTATTTTCCTAAACTTCACTTAATATCTGACAAACATTAAGCCAATGAACTCAATCGGCCAATGGCTTAATGGCTTAATGGCTTAATGGCTTAATGGCTTATAGAAATACATAGAATACTTCTATAAATCCAACTTTGTATCACTACTAAGGCGCGGTTCACCGAACAAAAACCCCTGCCCGTAATCCATGCCATAGTCCAATACCTCAATGATGGTTTGATCACTTTCAATTTTCTCAATTATTACATCAAGATCATAACGGCTAAAGGCTTCTTTTAAGTCATCAGGATGGATATCGGATTCCTGATCCTGTATCAATGAGGCACCAATTTTGACATATCGAAAATACCGGGATGAAAGATCGGCAAGATCCATATTAAGATCAATGATCTGATCCATTGAAAAACGAAAACCCCGCCTGCCCAATGTCGCCAGGCTACGCCCAATCGCCGGCGATTGGCGCAAAACATCTTTTTGTGAAAATTCAAATACCAGCCGATCGGATAATTCATTATTTTCCAGCATAAAGTCAATAAATTGCGGGAAAAACTCTTTGTCATTCAACGATACCGAAGAAATGTTACAAAAAAACCGCAGGTCAGGCCGCCGAGGCCCAAGCCTGCGAATAACCTGAATACATCTGAAAAGCAGTAAATTATCCAATGTGCCGACCAATCCACTATCTTCGGCCAATTTAAGATATTGCGATGGAAAAATAACATGATCTGTATCATCCCGAACGCGGCTGTAGGATTCATAATGCACAATACGCCGGGAAGGTAAGGCGACAATCGGCTGAAGATAAAGGTCTACCCTGTTCCCCTCCAATGCATGATGCATAATATTTAGCACCTCACCATCGCTGCGGTTTATATTTTTCAAATCAGCGCGTGATATTTCTTTTGCAGCATCAGAGCCGTTTGCCGGTATCTTGTCACCTTCAGCTCTTTTGCCGAGAGACTTTCCGGATTTTTCTATGACCTGATTGAGCAAAGTCTGCAAAACATGCATTTCTGAAATTATTTCAGTATTCTGCCTATTATCGACTTTGTATATTTTTTCCCGAAGCGTCTCCAGCTCTGCTTTATTTTCTTCAAGCTTATCAAGACTTACCTGATAGTCCTGATGTAGAGACAGCAAGCGGTTAACCGTATCTTCCTTGCCAAATTTCCAGATATACATTGTATGAAATTGCACCGCGATAAAAAATAATATCGCCCCAATTATTTGGGCAGATATATTATCAACTGCTTCAAACTGAAGAGGAAGTACAAAAGCCACGGAAACGGAGACGAGCACATAGGTCGCAGCAATTAATATATGTGTCAGTAACGTCATAAACTACCCCGCCTTTTCCATCCTATACAATTCATGCAAAGCCTCACCGCTCTCTATAGCCTCTCTCTGGCCACTCTCTGGGCCCCCGCTCTGGCCAAGGAATGAAACATCGCCCTTTTCACAGACGTGCCTAAGATAGTGTAGTATAAAAAAACACACAAGTCCTCTGGATAAATATAGCAATAAAAAACAGGACGAGAATCCTCGCGTCCTGTTTTTATATCAATTGTAAATAGCCGGCTGCCCGGCAGCCAGGTTGAATACCTCAGTGATTAACTCAGAAATTCCTTGATCTGCCGCAAGCGGTCTTTTTCTCTGGATAAATATGAAATCCATTTGTTTGCCTGCTTACGGCTTCTCTTATCTTTGGTCGCTATTTTAAAAGAGTCTCTGGCCTTATCCAGCTCACCCAGATTAAAATGGCACATACCTTTATATACGGCCACGGAATCCGGGCGTTTTAATCCACCCTTTTTCAGAGCCAGACCAAAATATTTGGCACCGTTTTTGTAATCATCAAGCTGCATATATACCTGGCCCAGTTTCCTGTATAGCTCCCCATCATCAGACATCTCCGCAGAAAGCCGTAAGGGGTTTAGGGACTGCCGCATGTCCTGAGCATTTATCTGGGCCTGAGCAAGACTTTCATAATTTTTCTTGTTCTTTTTGATAATGCCGGCTTTTATCCCTTTTTTGAGAACATCAGATGCCCAGTATGGGGCCTCATGATACATATAAAGCTGCGACATATTAAAAAGTTCACTGCCCTTCTCAAGAAAGCCTTGACGATAAGCCGTTTCATAGGTTGCCAATTGCTTCTTTTCAAGAACACGCTGAGCTTTTTCACTTTTGGCTTCGGAACCCATCTCACCATACATGCCGGCAAGCTGCAACCAATATTCTTTTTTCGGCCATATATTGACCAAAATTTCCAGAATATCGACAACCTTCTGATTTTCCCCCATCTCAAAATGCATAACCCGAAGCAACAGATACCAATTTTCTTTTGGTTGCTTCTCCGATGCCTTATAAAGGTCAACCGCCTTCAGAATATAAGGAATAGCTTTCTTAAAATTCCGACGCGCTTCAGCTTTCGCTATGCCCTCTTGCGTACCAAGCGAATAATAGGCCTGACCCAGGAGAACCAGCGGTTGCGCCGTTGGCGCAGGCTGATATTCAATCCAGCGCAACATCATCTTGATAGAGCTCTGATAATCCTCCTTAATGAAATAAAGCTGCGCCATGGTATAAACCGTGGTATCTTCCATAGCAGCAGGCAGATTTTCCTGACGCAGAACATTTTCATAGGCCCTTAAAGCGTCATTGTATTTTTCCTGACTATAATACAAGAACCCTTTAAAATTATAATATTGAGCCCGCTCATAGCTGTTCAATTTTTCAAGTTTAGAACCAAGGCCATCTTCAAGAACCTTCATGGCACAAATATAGTCATTGAGATCGGCACATTCCTGCGCCTTACCAAGGACCTTGTAGATTTTTTCGCTCAGGGCCGGAGTCCTGCGCGTTTTTCTTTCTTCGAATTTCCGATTTTCCTTATCGGTCGCCGCATATGCCTGACCCGAAATACCACTTTCAACCGGCAGAATAGCGGCAAATGCCATTACCCCGCACAGAGCCGTTGCAGATACGAGGATCTTCGTAATTTTAGCAAATTTATTCATACGTTATCCTCTAATTATCTTCCATTTCGAAGGTGATCTTATGCAATACGCCTGCGACATCAATTGGTATACCATCTACCACTTTCGGCTTGTATTTAAATTTCAGGGCAGCCTTAACTGCATTCCTGTTAAACACACTATTGGTGGTTTCAATGACCTTGGCATCAACAACGGTACCAAGCTTCGTAACGGTGAATTCCACAATAACATAACCGGAAAGTCCACGTTCCTGGGCACGGCGCGGATACATTGGGGCCACTTTCACAATGGGCAAATAATCCCCATCGCTGGCGGCAAAACCGCCGGCGCCGCCTACGCTAACCACTGCCGCAACAGGGGCCGCGCCAATTTCAACACCGGTATTAACATTGTCAACGCTGGTGTCCATCTCCATTTCTGGCGTATCCGGGGGCGTGTCAGAGTCCTCGGGCTTATCGGGTTTGCGGATTCTTTGCTCAATATCCTGAGCCTGCCGCACTTCGCCTATCTCCACCCTCTGGCCTTCTATTCTTTCTTTCTTGGAATTACTGTCAAGCGCAATAAGATATTGCATGCCCCAGAAAAGAGAGAATGTAATGAAGATAGCGAATAGGGTTGATAATATATAGCGTGCAATCATTGTTCTGCCGTCGCCACTACATAATCTTGAACACCGGCCTTACGGACGGCATCAACAACTTCCATTACAACTCCGGATTTTGACTCGACATCCGCCTGAATCACAACAGAACCTTCAGGATTTTCAGCCCGCAGTCGTTCCACATTGGCACGAACAGCCCGGACATCAACCCGTCGTTTTTCCATCCAGACTTCATTTTTATCGCTTACGGCGATCATGATATTTGCCTTATCCGCTTTCACCGCAGTGCTAGCATCAGGGCGGTTAACATCAATACCGGCTTCTTTAAGGAAGGACGCGGTAACGATAAAGAAGATGAGCATGATGAACACGATGTCAAGCATCGGTGTCATATCTATTTCTGCATCACCATCACTGGTTTTTGAGGCGTGTTTACGCATATCTACTCTCTCAATGGTCTTTGGTTAAGTGGTCTTCAAGTAATTCGGCTTCCTTATTCATTCGACCTTCAAGGTAGGAAGAGGCGAACACACCGGAAAGTGCGCCGACCATTCCGGCCATTGTCGGAATCGTGGCCTTAGAAACACCGGCCGCCATGGCCTTTACGTTACTACTGCCAAGGATTGCCATTACATCGAAAACCTCAATCATACCCCATACGGTTCCAAGAAGCCCCATAAGAGGGGCAATAGCCACTAGCGTTTTAATGAGCGGCAAATTACTTCTCAGATCCATGGTCACCTGACTGATCATGGCCCGGCGAATTTGGTGGGCATGCCAGGAAGTCCGCTCAGCGCGAGCCTCCCAGGTAGCCATAACCTCATTCACTTGTTTACGGTGTTCGGTTCTGAAATACATCATCCGTTCGAACACCAAAGCCCAGAGCAGAAAGATAATGATGAAGATCGCATTCAGGACGGGGCCCCCCTTCTCCATGAAATCACGAACGGTTTCAAACAAATCTATCAGCTCATACATGATCAGGCTCCTTTTTGACCCTGTTCCGCATGGACGGCAACAATTCCGGCACTCTGCTCTTCAAGAGTATGGATAATATCCTTACTCCATCCGGCAACGATTGAATGCAGGAACAATGTTGGCAAGGCCACCACAATACCCAAAACAGTCGTCACAAGTGCTTGAGAAATACCGCCCGCCATGAGCTTCGGATCACCAGTACCAAATAATGTCATGGACTGGAAAGTATTGATCATACCGGTAACGGTTCCCAAGAGACCCATTAACGGCGAAATCGCCGCGATCACCTTAATCATCGTCAAGAAGCGTTCAAGTGTTGGAATTTCTTTCAGAATTGCTTCATCAAGTTTCAGCTCAAGCGTTTCAACATCAACAGATTTGGCCGGATCATAAACACCCAGAACACGTCCCAGAGGATTATTGTCATTCGCGACATCACTACGGATTTGCGCTTTAACCTTACCGCGCGTCATCAGCAATCTCAGGCCGGAAACGATAATCAATAACAAGCTGAGAGGTCCCAGACCATAAATGATGATGTACCCAATGATACCGCCTTGATCAATACGCTCTTTGATACTTGGGTCTTGAATGAGCAAGCTCAAAATAGCCCCGCGTGAAACGTCAAGTGCGAATGGTGCAATGCCTGAAGTTGCCTCCTGCAAGCCCTCTGCCGTTTCAAGGAAACGTGGCTTGGGCTGACGCGGCAATTCAGAAACATTCTGGTATTTTGTCCGCCATTCCAGATATTTACCGTCTGAAACAAGATTAAACGTTCCCACACGGATAAGCTCTTTATTGACGATTTCACCACTTGGAAATTGCACATCGCCAACAAATCTAACGATTTTTCCTGATTCAGTCATTTCCCGCTGCACTTCATACCAAAGACGTCCGATTTCTTTGATGGTCGGCAGTTCTGAACTGGATGCCTTGGTAATCAGCTCATCAAGATAAACCTCCCGGCCCGGAAACTGAGCGGAAATAATGGAATCTCTGAAAACAGCCTTGGCATCACCAGAAACCTGCTGAAGAACACCGAAAAGTTCTTTCAATGCGCCCAGTTCATGGGACAGCTCTTCTTCCAGCTTGGAAATCTTACCTTCATTCGCTTTAAATTCAGCCTCCAAACGGTCAGAGCGGCGCTCTTCCTGTTTTTGCGTATCTCTCGCATTAGCCAGTAAAGACTGCTGCTTTGATTTTTGCTGAATAAACTCTCTCTCGCGACGCTTGTTTTCCTGACTTTCTTTATAAGCCCCTTGCCTTACCATCTCCAACAGCTCATCAAGGTTTTTGGCTTTCGGGGCTGCTTGTGCATATGCAGAGGACGAAAAGCTTGCGCCAAATCCCATCACGGCAACAGCAATCATCACATTAATAAATTTTCTCATTTTGCTGTCTCCATTTTACCTGGAATCGGTGCCGTTAGCGGTAATCTCAGGAGGGTATCAGCAGCAGCTTGTTTATTTGCCACGGCCAATGCATTCTTAATAGGCTTACGATAAGATTCGTCAAGTTCAACCCATTGATCGGTTTCCACATCCCACATACCGGATTGCTTGCCATCACGGGTTTGATAAACGAGCGCAATACGGCCAACATGAAGCATGTCAACTTCCAATTCATTGCCCCCAACATTTACCTTATCGGTATAAGCCTGGACCGCGCGGCCATATTCACTTTCGATCTGATATAATTCAAATACGCTGCGGAATTTTTCAGATGCATCCACATTAGGATTGTCCATCATTTCCCTCAGGCGCTCAATGCCGGCGAGACGTTCTTCACGCTTAATGGGAAGATCATGCTCAATGAACTCGCCCAAGGCGGTGACCATATCCATCATCAACGGCGTAATTTGACGTTTAATATAAGTCACCCCTTTGATGGAATTTGTCAATTTTCCCATTTCAACCACTTGAAGGTCGATCTGGCGCTGAAGCTGCGCGTTATAAATACGCAAACCCTCAACAGTCCGCAGGACCCCCTTATATTTACCAATAACGGTATCAGTTTGATCAACAGTCTTGTTGATTTTTTCTTGTGATTGTTGTGCCATCTGATTTGATTTAATTCCAACTTCCAGAATCTTATTCAAATCAGTCGCACCCGCACTACCTGCGCCCCATACAAGGGAGGTGGCAGCAACGGCGGAAAGAACTATTGTCCTAACTCGATGCTTGTTCATTCTTCTTCCTACAGCTTTTTTAAATGAGTTGTTAAAGTATTTGCCATTTAACATGGCAAGCAATACACAACAGGAGAATACCGAAAATTTATGATAAAAACAGGTCATATATACAAAGATATTACCCTTTATATTTAAACTTTTTTGCTTCATCATCACACTACTCCCCTCAGAGTATACCACGCTTTTTACATTCTTCGTAAGCTAAATATGTTCCCACTCAAAGGTCAAGGATTATTATTTATGCATTTATGCTTACAAATTCCCTATCCGTCCCAACCCTATAAAATCAAAATTTATAGAATCCAAATAGCTAGACTGTTGGCACACTATCCTAATTTCCTTACACTTTACAAGACCCCGTTGCGGTCAAAATAAAAAAAACTTTACCTTGACAAGGAATTTAGCGGACGTCGCATTATCGAATAACATTATATTTGAATAAAAAACTAAATTATTACGTTGGTTTAGGGTATCAACCTTATCAGGCAGTTACCCTAAGAACATAAATTTTCTCGCTAGGAAATTTTCTTGAATTTGACAGAAATTATAGACTTGTTTTCCCCTGTTCATGAAATATTTTCATGGTTAATGAGTATATTTCATGAAAAAACTTGAGTCGGACACCCAAATCAATGACAAGCCTATTTAATGGATATGGCCATAAGACACACGGCTATATATAGGACCACCATATTAAAACGGTATAACTTATTGGATTAAAACAGCTAAATCTAACGATAATCTTAATGGGCCCTGACAGAATCAACCGCCTTTAAGACCTCATCCCATTTATTTTCGATGCATGTCTGCCGAGCAGCTGTCATGCCAAATCGCTTCACCAGCTGGAAAGCCAACTCTTTTTTATATTCAAAATTATTTGTAAGACGTGCTGTATTATTCATTTTATCTGAATGTGCCATTGTATTTCTCCTTGCGGTAACCCTGCTATCCCTTACATATACGAAATAAGGACCAGAGGCTTTGCGTCCCACCGTTACCGGCGGTTTGCTTTTGTCACAGAATAATTACACTTGATATTCACACTTGCGAATTACTCCACCTAACCTTAACTTTATGGCTAACATATGAAAATTCTGTAAAGATATATATACAAATTTATTCATTCTAGGAAATCTTTCACACGGCCCCGCTTATATGACGACAAACCAGACAATGGCGCGCGGCTATTCTTGTAAAACAGACTGAATTGCCACACATACATGAATCAAAAGAAAATATATTGATTGCAAGGCTAATTCTCAAAGTATACTTAAATATATTACGTCAGCTATTAAAGGAAATATTATGATGTCTTTACAATCAGAAAATAGTTTTGAGAATGCCCCCGCATCCCCAGAACATTTTGTGGTCGAAGGTTTGCATTGCCCCTCATGCATTCGGGAAATTGAAGGCGCGCTGCAAAAAAAAACCATCATAAAAAATGCCCGGGTCAATTTGACCACCCAGCGACTTGCCGTGGAATGGGCGAATAATGCTGGCGATACGGCGACCAATAATAATGAGGTCATTGATATCCTGAAGGAATTGGGCTTTAACGGCTATATGTTTAAGGACAGCGCATCCGCAGCCTCTGATGACAAAGAGGGGCGATGGCTGCTGATCTGTATCGCTATTGCCGGTTTTGCCATGACAAACATCATGTTATTTTCTGTTTCTGGCGGCACCGCAACAGATACAGATCTGGCAACGCGCGGCTTTTTTCATTGGTTGCCCGCCTTGATCGCCCTACCAGCCAGCGCAATTGCCGGCATGCCTTTTTATAAATCCGCCTGGGGCGCCGTTAAAGCCCGCACGCTTAATATGGATGTGCCAATTTCTCTGGCTGTTATCTTGTCTTTGGGTATGAGCGTCATGCAAACGATTATGCAGACCGGCGATACCTATTATGATGCTGCCGTCATGCTGTTGTTTTTTCTGTTGATCGGGCGATTTCTGGATCGGAAAATGCGCAATCATGCCCGTGCCACCGCCCATAACCTGATGAATTACCGCCCCAAAAAAGCGACCATTGTCACAGAAGCCGGCGATAGCGAGAACTGTGTCATTGATATGTTGCGCCCCGGCATGATCGTACGGGTTGCCCCGGGGGAGCGCATTCCCGTAGACGGCACGGTCATTCGCGGCATCTCCGAAGTGAATACCAGTTTGGTTACCGGCGAGACACTACCCGTATCCGCAACCATCGATGACAAGGTTTTTGCCGGCACCATAAATATCAGCGGGCCGCTTGATATAAGCATCACCGCCCTCAGCGGTAAAACCTTGCTGGATGAAATTATCGGCCTGATGGAAACCGCCGAGCAAGGCCGGGCCAAATACGTCCGGTTAGCCGACAAAGCGGCCCAAATTTATGCCCCCGCTGTACATCTGTTGGCCCTGCTGACTTTTATCGGCTGGATGGGATTTAGCGATGTTGGCTGGCAGCAGTCCCTGATCACGGCCATTGCGGTATTGATCATCACCTGCCCCTGCGCCTTGGGTCTTGCGGTGCCTGTGGTTCAGATCGTTGCCTCAAGCCGTCTGTTCAAGAATGGTATATTGGTAAAGGCCCCGGATGGGCTTGAACGGCTCGCCGAAGTGGATGTGGTCGCCTTTGATAAAACCGGAACTCTGACATTGGGCCAGCCGGAAATAGCCAATGGTGACAGTCTGGATCCGGCCATGCTTGAGCTGGCAGCAAGTCTGGCAAAATCCTCAACCCACCCTTTATGCCGGGCCTTAATCGTGGCCTGCCATGAACGGGACATTGCAACTGTTGCGACCTCTAGCCCGCTTCATGAAGAACCGGGCATGGGACTGAAAGCCATCATCAATGACAAGGAGGTGCGCCTTGGTAATCGGGAATGGTGTCAGTTAGCCGCAGACGTTCAACAGGACAACCGCTTTAGTGAACTCTGGTTGAAAGTCGGCACTCAGGAACCCGTCTTTTTTGCCTTTAGGGATCGTTTGCGTAAAGATGCCGCTCAAGTGGTCAACTGGTTCCAAAACAAGGGCTTTGAAGTCCTGCTCCTGTCCGGTGACAGGCCGGGCGTGGTCGAAGATGTTGCCAAAGAGCTTAACATTACCAATTATCTGGGCGCCGCCAAACCACAGGACAAAATAGATCGCCTCGAGGAGCTTAAGGCAAAGGGCAAAAAAATTCTGATGGTCGGTGATGGGCTGAATGATGCCCCGGCGCTCAGCGCGGCCTATGTCTCCATATCACCTTCAACCGCCGCAGATGTCAGCCAGAACGCTGCAGATTTTATTTTCCAGTCGCAAACGCTCGATTCCATTGTCCGTGCCTATCAGATATCCCTGTCCAGCCGGAAACTGGTCTTTAGCAATTTCGGCCTTGCGGCCCTTTATAACCTGATCGCTATTCCCTTTGCCGCCGCCGGGTTTTTAACGCCCCTCATCTGCGCCGTGGCCATGTCAGCTTCCTCAATTGTGGTCACCGTTAATGCGTTCCGGCTTAACCTGATCGCGCTCTTTTCCTCTGATGACATCGGAAGGACATCATGATGACAAAAATTAAAATAGGTGTCGTTGGCTGCGGCGGACGGATGGGACAAATGCTGGTCGAAGCCATCCTTGATCAAGAAGCCGCCGAATTTTCCGGCGGCACCGAGCATCATGACAGCCCCCATATCGGCCAAACCATCCGGCATCCCAAAAGCGGTCTTGATACTGGTCTCAAAACAACGGCTGACGCCGAGTCTTTATTTAAGAATTCAGACGTGATCATTGACTTTACCTGCCCGACCGCAACGGTTCTGCATGCAAATTACGCAGAAAGTCATAACACTATTCATATTACGGGCACCACGGGCATGACGGCAGAAGAGGAGAAAGCCTTGCATAAGGCCGCACAATCCGTGCCTGTGGTTTATGCGTCTAATTTCTCCCTTGGGGTTAATCTGTTGTTTTATCTGACCCGGAAGGCCGCAAGTATGCTGGATACGGATTATGATATCGAAATCCTCGAAATGCACCATCGCCATAAGGTGGACGCGCCGTCCGGAACCGCGCTCAGCCTTGGCACCATGGCGGCCAAGGGCCGAAATGTCGACCTTAATCAAGTCGCCGATAAACATCGTGATGGCATCTCCCCCGCGCGCAAAGATGGTGATATCGGGTTTGCCGTATTACGCGGCGGAAATGTGGCGGGTGAACATACGGTAAGCTTCAATGCCGATGATGAACGTATCGAGCTAACCCATAAGGCCGGCAACCGGGCCATCTTCGCCCGCGGCGCCGTAAAGGCCGCGATCTGGGCCACGCAACAAAAGCCGGGTTTATATGATATGGCGGATGTTCTAGGGCTTCCCAAAATATAAAAAAAGGGGACCTATATACCTGACTAGCCATAAGCATGAATAAAGCCGCCCCTATTAAAGGGCGGCTCATTCGATATTAATATTAAAATAGACTTTGTTGTCTACCTTCTATATTAAGTAACCAATCCCATTTACCGTTCTTCGTCTCAGAAACTCGGCCGGGGTTGACATCTACTATGGCGGCTATCTGGTGTTGATGATATTGACGTGTTGCAAGCAAGTCTTTTATATATCCAACAACGGGAGCCGTCATTTTTCGTGAAGCTTTCTTCATAAGAAATCTCCTACATAAAGTTAGGCAGTACTTTTAATGTACTTGTAAGTATATGGATTATGTCCTAAAGTGATAAACACAATAATTCTACAAGGCTGAGTCGAGAATACCACAAAACGACTCAGCCTTACTATTTTAGGGCGTATCTAAGATAGAGTCGAATCTTTTTCACACGAGAACATTGTGAGAACATTAACTATCTTCAATATACCCCGCAATATCGCGATAATTTGGAAGAGCCAGTAGCTTTTCTATGTAAGGTAAAATCTCTGGGTCGCGTGGCTTAAAATATTTTAAAGCTCTTTTATGCATCCACTCTTCCACAAAGTGTTTCTGAAATTGAGGCCAAAGGCTTTTTGGGTATGCTCTGGCATGAACTACACGCCCGTCTTCATAATAATGCTTATAAGAAGGCATATTATCAGGATCATAACCATTGTCACGCAACCATTTTGAAAAAATTCTGCCCATTGATATATCGGGAATCATAGTGTCTGGCATTGTATAACCCATCTTTTCCAAAGGTGCTATTAAGCCAAGAGTTGCTTCATTCAATATAGAAAAATACCCGTTTGGCACATTGGTCATATTTTCAATATAGCGGCGCAAATGATAAGGAAGGTTTCCGCCCGGTATTTTTCCGGACATCCAATCAAACACCCATTGCGTTATTTGTACTGCAAATTTAGGAGAAATCCATTGGGCAAGGTGAATAGCTACCTGAGGGTGAACCCAAGTTCCTCTTAAATCATTTGGGCCTGTCATAATCGTGGACACGAGGCGGTCTACGGGAATTCCCGTAGACTCGCTTAATGCCTTTAAAAATTGAGGGGTTGTTTTAAGTCTACTGTAGTCGTTAAATAGCTTAGAGCCTGCTTTGCACATCGCTGTTGCGTTTATATACCCATCCTTAACCCTTTGATATATTGTTTCTTTTTCTATTTCATATTGGACTAAAGGTAGTGGAATTTGAAAACTTCCCCCACTATCAGGTTTCTGAGGTATTGGGGTGTTACTTATGAGACTATTAGCAACATCCTCAAAGGTGCCAAGTATGGGCTCAATAGTATCTTTCTTAGACATTAATCAGTTCCTTATAAGTTAAACGTTTTCCTGCCATTTTCTCTACTGTCGCCCCGATAAAGTCCATAGTGTTAATCTGCGCAGTATTATGACGGAATGAAAATTCGTTCACATAACGATGCAAATGCTTTTCACTCATGTGATGATAAATTCCATAGTAACCTCTTTTTAACAAAGCCCAAAAGCTTTCAATTCCGTTTGTGTGCGCTTGGTTGCGTACATATTCACCAACTGAATGATTAACAGTAAAGTGATTGTAATAGCTGTTTAGGCCTCTATACGATCTAAAATTATCAGTTACTATTGTAGAGCCTTGAGCCACGTTTTGTCCGATGAAGCCTTTAAGGGTTGGCCCTGTAACGTCCTTAATAAGCATAGCCCGAACATTTTTATTTTCATCTAATGCGCCTATCACAGCCGTTTTACCAACCGATCCACGTCCTTGACGCAATTTCTTAGAGGCGTGTTTGTTTTTCTCTTTACCGCCCATGAATGTTTCATCGACCTGTACATGATTTCCCATATCACCATCATTTTTATTAGCCATCCAAGTTTCACGTATGCGCTGTGCCAGAAACCAAGCCGTTTTCTGTGTGATACCTAATTCTTTAGCCATTTGTGTGGAAGGGATGCCCTTACGTGCTGTGGTCATCATGTAGATAGCCATAAGCCATTTATGAAGTGGAAGCCTAGACTCTGCCAATACTGTGCCTGTGCGGACGCTGAAATGCTTGCGACAGGCTTTGCAACGGTAAGCCATTGGTTTGTGGTCTTTACACTCTGTTACTTCCAAGCTACCGCAATGACCGCAATAAGCTTCACCCTGCCAACGCTTCTGTTCAAAGTATAAACGAGCGGCTTCCTCATTCGGGAACTGTTGAAAGAATTGGTAAAAACTGATAGTTTCTGGCTTAGACATTTTGACTTCCTTATTGCTATGGAAGTATACTAGCCTAAAAAAGAGAACTAGTCAAGAATTTTATGGCTAGTTAAATATATAAGTCCCAAAAAAAGATATATGGCCAAAACATGAAGAAAAAAGATATATGGGAATTTTTTCATCGACTTCAGACACGTGATCCTGAACCTCAGGGTGAACTGGACTATACCAATCCCTATACGCTTCTGGTCGCGGTGGCTTTATCCGCGCAGGCCACGGACATTGGCGTTAACAAAGCCACAAAAGCCTTATTCAAAGTCGTTTCCACCCCACAAGACATGCTGGATTTGGGCGAAGAGCGCCTGAAACAATATATCAAAACCATCGGATTATTTAATACCAAGGCCAAAAATGTCATCAAAGCGGCACAAATGTTGGTCGATGATTTTGGCAGCCGTGTTCCAGAAAATCGCGAAGATTTGGAAAAACTCGCCGGCGTTGGCCGAAAGACGGCCAATGTCGTATTAAATATCGCTTTTGGTCAATCAACCATTGCGGTCGATACCCATCTGTTCCGGGTTGGCAACAGAACAAAAATGGCCGTGGGAAAAACGCCGCTCGCCGTTGAAAAGAAACTGGAAAAAGCCATTCCAGCTGAATTTGCCCGCCACGCCCATCACTGGTTGATCCTCCATGGGCGCTATATCTGCAAGGCACGAAGGCCTAGTTGCCCGACATGTCCGGTGGCGGATTTATGCCAATATCGGGATAAAGTGGTTCTGGATCCATTATAGGAGCCTGGGTAGGGGCCTGGATGGGCGCTTGAATGGGGGCCTGTGTTCCCTTTTCGGGCAGTTCTCTTTCTGGCAATTCTCTTTCTGGCAGCACAAGACTATCCAGGCAGGCATCAGCCGATACGGTCGGATTTTTCGATGCCGGGTCTGCTGCGGTCGTGGCCACGTAATCCAGCCGGAAATCGCCGTTATCATTGGGATAATAATATAAATGCACTCTGCATTCTGAATTCCCGTAAAGCCATACCTCTGCATCGCGCTCCATCCTTTTTAAGGCGGGCGCACCAAAAATATTAAGCAGCGTATCCGGCGACAAACCCATGATATTTTCCAGAACAAGCCGTGGCTTTAAGGGCTGTATGGCGGCAGTGTCATGAGCTTCTTCCACTATTACGTTCGGCAATATTGGCGGAGGCGGCATTTGTTTTACGGAGTCATCAGTGGTTTGACATCCGGCAAGAAATGTCAGCATTATAACCGATATCATGAAAAGAAAGAAGCGCATCATACGTCCTGTTTATTTGATCGGATCGATAAATGAAATATATGGGTCAGGATCGCCGCCCCTAAAATGGGGGCGGTCAGATTAATCACAGGGAATGTATATAACAACGTAAGGATAAAGCCGCCGCCAAGCACTTGTCCGCGAATGGATTTACGGTGCTGTCCGGCTTCCTTAATACCCAAATGACGAACGGCCACCATTTCATAATACCCCCAACCCAGGAGATAAGAATTCAACGTATAAAAGATAATCAGCGGGACAAAAGGCAACCAGAAGAAAAAAAGATAAAGCGGGATCACAATGATATTCAATAAGACAATCATAACAGCCAGCCGCAACGCCAAATAGGCCAGATGCTTCATCCCCAGTCTTTTGCCAGCCTTATGATCCTGATAATATTTATTTTCCACGGCATCGACAACATCATCCAGATAAAGCGACATGAAAACAGTTGCGATGGGGGGAAAAAACACGCCCATAAGGAAGAAAAAGATAACATTGAAAATCCAGTCGACATCAAGGAGCCACTGAAAGGCGCTATTGACCCACTGCCAGTCAAACTGGATGAAAATAATTTGATCTTTCAGATAGCTTGAGAGAAACCATGTGGCAATCATGGCCGCAACCGTGGTCAAAATACCCAGTATAAAAACTTTGAGAAATGCGGGATCGAAGACTTGAGCCAATGTCCGTTCTACGGCGCTCATTATATTTGTCACGTTTTTATCCTTATAGGTTTTGAGCCTAAACCACCCTTACAGGGAAATATGGGGTTATTATGCCAAAAGGCAAGAAAGTTTTTCGTAAATCTCATTTTTGCCCTTGCATGCGCCGCAGCCCTACCTATACTTCCCGGCATAATTTAAGGCTAATCATGTGAGAAAATATGACATATAAATTTGATGTATTGGGTATCGGAAACGCCATTGTGGATATATTGGTCCATGTGGAGGATGACTTCCTCACAGCGCATGACATCCCTAAGGGCAGCATGCAGCTTGTCGATGAAGACGCCTCGGAAATACTCTATGGCAAGCTTGGCTCCGCCGTTGAATGTTCCGGCGGATCAGCGGCCAATACCATCGCCGGCCTTGCCTCCATGGGCAGCAGGACAGCTTATATTGGCAAAACAAAAAATGACCAGCTTGGGCATGTTTTTGACCATGACATCCAATCCCTTGGCATTGAATATACCACAAAAAAAGACGAAAGCGGCGTGTCAACTGCCCGGTGCCTTGTCATGGTAAGTCCCGATGCCGAACGCACGATGTGCACCTATCTTGGGGCCTGCGTTAATCTTATGGAAGCGGATATTGATGAGGACCTGGTGGCGCGTTCTGCCGTCACATATATGGAAGGGTATCTTTGGGATCCCGAGCATGCCAAAGCGGCCTTTCGAAAAGCCATGGCATTGGCCCATAAAGCCGGCGGCAAAACATCCCTAAGCCTGTCAGACAGTTTCTGCGTGGACCGCCATAAGCAAGAATTCCTGCATCTGGCCGAACATGACATTGATATCCTCTTTGCCAATGAGGAAGAGTTATTAATGCTTTATGATACCCGTGACCTGAACGCCGCGATTAAGGCCGTGGGGCAGCATTGCGAAATCGCCGCCATTACCCGTAGCGCCAAAGGATGCACCATTGTCAGTGCCGACGAAATAATTAACGTGAAGGGTTACCCTGTGAGTGACCTGGTGGATACCACGGGCGCCGGCGATATGTTTGCCGCAGGCTTTCTTCACGGCTACACCCGCGGGCGGGACCTTGAGACGTGCGGGCGTATGGGCAACCTTGTCGCCAGTGAGGTCATTACCCATATGGGCGCAAGACCTGATGTTAACCTTAAAGAATATATAACAAATAAGTTATAATGAAATCGCCGCCCTATCCAGAAGCAATATTCATATTTGCCTCAATTTATACTTGACCCAGGGCGCTTTCTCAGCGAAAATTGTTAAAGAAATTTATTAAAAATGCCCTCTGAAATAAAGGAAAATCATGTCTGCGATACGTAAAGTTATAATTTCCACATTGATTTTATTTGCCTTGAATGCATCGGCATATGCCGCAACGGGCTGCAGACCGCCCTCAGCCCCAACCATTCCGGACGGTACAACGGCTGTTAAAGCAGAGATTTTAGCCGCCCTGAAAACCGTCAAGAACGATTTTCAGCCGGCTATCAAAAATTTTCAGAATTGTATCACCACCGAAAAAACGGCCATAGGTGATGTGGCAACAGAACAACAAATTTCTGACTGGGATCAATTATATGATTACGCCTATGCCCTCGAAACCCAGGTTGCCGAGCAAATGAACATGGCCATTCGGGCTTATAAGGCCCGTACAGATCCAAAGCCCGAATAAGTAAATTACCGAGCCAACATCGGCCCTAGCTTCTGTCCGCCGAAAATATGGATGTGAAGGTGGGGCACTTCTTGGTGAGCATTTGGCCCCGCATTGGCTAATATTCTATAACCCGGACCTTCTAATCCCGCCTCGCGGGCCACATGACCCACGGCACGAAAAAAACCCGCAATCAAATCAGTTGACGCGTTGGCTGTAAAATCCGCCATACTGATATAGGCTCCCTTGGGAATGACCAATATATGCACCGGTGCCTGCGGATTAATATCATGAAAAGCGAGGGAAAATTCATCTTCATAAACTTTGTCACAAGGAATTTCCCCGCGCAAAATTTTGGCAAAGATATTATCTGAATCATATGTCATATTTTCAGTCCTGTTCCTTACCTGAAAACCCGTTAGAGCAGGAAGCTCTAACGCACTATGCATTATACCAGTTTAATACAGCTACTGTAATTTTTATTTAAGGGGGGAAAATCCCCCGCCCCTCCCATATAATAAAGGCGGCACTCCCCCTTCAAACAAAAAATTACGCCTATCCCCAGATTACCGATTACCGGCTATCACGAGCATTTCAAAGTCTTCTGTGGATAATTTGTCATTTCGTGAAAAAGCCCCTAATTTCGCCCCATAAATATCAATTGTTTTAAAACCAAGAGACTTAAGAAGCCAGGTTATTTCTGATGGAACATAATATCTTTCGTTACAGTGTAACTTCATTTTACGTCCATCATCATCCTCGGTTTCATATATTGAATGATCCCTGAAAGTCATGGTATCAAATGTATTTTCATTTGATTCACCCTCGGATGAACCGGAATTTATGAATTCCTTGACGGAATGGAACAAGGGAAAAAGGCCATTCAAAGTTGTAAAAATCAGTTTTCCGTTATGATTCAATGATCTGGCCGCATTCTCCAGAATTTGATAATTCATTTCATCTGTTTCCATAAGTGGAAAGGCCCCCTCACACAGCATGGTTACCAGGTCAAATACGGGTTCGAAGCAAATTTTTCTGGCATCTTCTATTTTAAAATCTATCTCCAATTTTTGTTTTTTTGCCTTTTCATTGGCACAATTTACCATGGACTCAGATAAATCAACGCCTGTAACAACAAAGCCCCTTTTTGCCATTTCTATTGAATGTCGTCCCGTTCCACACCCAATATCCAGTATCCTTGTGCCTTTAATGTGATTAATTTCTTTTTCAAGGAAATCACATTCACCCATCGTTCCCCTGGTAAAACTTTCTTCTTCATATTTGTCGCTGTAATTTCCGAATAGCTCTTCATATCATTGTTTCATAACGATGCCCCCCTTGTCACCCTCTCGCATTCTTCTCATCAATACCAGAAATTCCCTCACGCCGCGCCAGTTCGGTGAATATTTCTTCGGGAGAAATGCCCATATCGGCCCAGAGGACCATCATGTGGAAAAGAAGATCGGCGGATTCTGTGATGGCTTCGGCCTTATCATCAAGCACGGCGGCAAGGGAAAGCTCTACGCCTTCTTCACCAACTTTTTGGGCGATTTTTTTGCGGCCTTGTTCAAAAAGCCGCGCCACATAGCTACTTTCTGCATCGCCGCCCATGCGGGAGGCAATGACCTGTTCTAACCGCGTTAATATTTCTGCATTATCCATATCTATAGCCTTACTGGTATATTGGCCTTAGCCATATAGTGTTTCGCTTCCGAAATAGTATGTTCGCCAAAGTGGAAAATTGATGCCGCCAGAACCGCACTGGCGTGTCCGTCCCGAACCCCTTCCACCAGATGTTCTAATGTCCCAACGCCGCCGGATGCAATGACCGGAATAGACACACTATCGGCGATGGCCCGGGTCAATTCAAGGTTAAAGCCCGACTTGGTCCCGTCCTTGTCCATAGAGGTCAGCAATATCTCGCCCGCGCCATATTCGGCGACTTGCCGCGCATATTCCACCGCATCAATACCCGTGGCCTCTCTACCGCCGTGGGTGAAAACTTCGTATTTGTTAGGACCAACCGACTTGGCATCAATAGCGACCACAATACATTGTGAGCCAAATTTTTCCGCAAGTTCCTTGACAAGTTCCGGGCGTTTTACTGCCGCCGTCATGACCGACACCTTATCGGCGCCCGCAAGCAGCAGGGCGCGCACATCTTCTGCTGTCCGCACGCCGCCGCCCACGGTCAGCGGCATAAAACATTTTTCAGCGGTTTGCCGCACCACATCAAGAATGATCCCCCGATTATCGCTGGAGGCGGTAATATCAAGAAAACAAAGCTCATCCGCGCCGGCTTTATCATAGAGAATAGCTTGCTCAACAGGGTCACCCGCGTCTTTCAGGCCGACAAAATTAACCCCCTTGACCACCCGGCCATCCTTCACGTCCAGACATGGTATGATCCGCGCTTTAAGCATTGTCCGTACCTTTTAAGAGCGCAAGCGCCGCCGCAATATCCAAACTGCCGTCATATAAAGCCCGCCCTGATATAGCGCCTTCCAGGTCGACCGAGGCCTGATCTGCGGCCCGTTTCAGCTTTGCCAGGTCCTCAAGGCAGGACAGGCCGCCCGAAGCTATCACGGGAATAGACAAGGCGCGGGCCAGATCAATAGTGCCCGCCACATTCACCCCTTCCATGGTGCCGTCCCGGTCAATATCGGTATAGATAATCGCCGAAATACCCGCATCTTCAAACTTCCGGCCCAAGTCGACGGCGGTCATATCCGATGTCTCTGCCCAGCCCTCAACAGCAACCATACCGGCGCGGGCATCAATGCCAACCGCCACATGTCCCGCAAATTCCTTCGCCGCCTCAATCACCATTTCAGGATTTCGCAGCGCCGCTGTCCCCAGAATGACGCGCTTAATGCCTTTATCTATCCATGTTTCAATGGTTTTAAGGTCTCGGATGCCCCCGCCAAGCTGCACAGGGATGTCAACCTCTGCCAAAATGGCCTCCACCGCAGCGCCGTTAACCGGCTTACCCGCGAAGGCACCATTCAGGTCCACCAGATGCAGCCATGCACAACCGGCCATTTGAAATTCCATAGCCTGCTGCGCAGGACGATCATTAAAAACGGTTACCTTGGTCATTTCACCCTTAAGTAAACGAACACATTGACCATCTTTCAGGTCTATGGCTGGAAATAATAACATCTAATCCAAATCCTTGGCGTAATGATAGCCTTCTAAAAATTGATTGTTCACGTAAGCAAAACGCTTCTTCGTGCCCCATTTTTCCATGCCAAGCCATTCACATATGGATATGGCGGCGAGCTGATCAGACCGGACAGATATTTCGAGTGAACGGCACCCATGAATGATGGCGTAATCCTGTACGCGGCTGATCATTTTCTTCGCCAGCCCATAATTCCTGGCCCAAGGGGCCAAAAAGAAATTGACAATCTCGCCCCGAAAAGCCCCAACCTCGTTACTCGCAGGGGGCCGGAGCAATTGACAGGAGCCGGCGATCTGCCCGTCCATTCTAGGCAGAAACAGCGTTCTTTCCCGCATCAGAACCACACCTTTCCAAAAATTTTCAAGGGCCTTTTCTTCCGGAACCGTGAGCCAGTTAAAACTTTCGCCAACAGAAATAGCTTCACGCGTCACTTCACAAAGTTGCATCAATTCAACATTATCCAGACTTTCCGTAAGATCCACCTCAAGCCTCGGGCCTTGTCGTCCAAATGTATCTTCTTTCATCAGATCATCAGACATAACTACTATCCTATCGCTGTATCCGTTGCCCTTATGGGTACCATTGCAGAAAATTCCCTATTAACCGCAAACCCGCTTCCTGGCTTTTCTCCGGGTGGAATTGTGTGCCAACAAGATTATCCCGCCCGATCATGGCCGGAATATCATCACCATATTCAGACCACATCATGACATGATCAGGATCAGCGGTCTCATATTGATAGCTATGAACAAAATATACGTGATCACCGTCCAAAATTCCACCAAGAACCGGATGCGATTTATGTCGCTCTGCGATCTCCAACTGGTTCCACCCCATGTGGGGCACCTTCAAATCCTGGCCACCCAGCATACGTAACGGTGTACTTAAAGGATTAATCTGGCCCTTTATCCAGCCCAGACCTTCATGATCACCATGTTCATGGCCAACAGTCGCCATCAATTGCATCCCAACGCAGATCCCCAAGAAAGGCCGGCCTTTCTTTATAACGGTCTGCTCCAGGGCTTCCACCATCCCATCTATAGACCTCAGCCGTTCAATGCAATCGCCGAAAGCCCCGACACCGGGCAGAATGATATGATCCGCCTTTGCAATGTGATCAGGGCATGAGGATACCTGTATCGACATGCAGAGGCCGCGATCCTGCAAAGAACTTTCAACAGCCTTTTCGGCAGACCTTAAATTTCCTGATCCGTAATCAATAATCGCGACTGACATATTGCCCCCTATGACAAATCTGTTTTATCGCCAATCACCCCTTTGGTGGAGGGGAGAGCGTCAGCCTTACGCGGATCAATTTCCAGCGCCTGCCGCAATGCGCGGGCCAGGGCCTTATAGCTGGATTCAATGATATGGTGATTATTCTCGCCATATATATTTTCAACATGCAGCGTAACGCCTGCGCCAAACGCAAAGGCCCGGAACCATTCCTGAAATAATTCAGTATCCATATCACCCAGCTTATCCCGGCTGAAATCAACCTTCCATACCAGAAAAGGGCGGCCGGAAATATCTATCGCCGCGCGGGTTAAACATTCATCCATGGGGATAATTACACTGCCGTAACGGGTAATCCCGCGCAGGTCGCCCATGGCCTCCTTCACCGCTTGACCCAGAATAATGCCCACATCCTCAACCGTGTGGTGATAATCAATATGCAAATCACCTTTGGCCCGGATGGTCATATCAATCAGGCTATGCCGGGACAATTGTTCCATCATATGATCAAGGAACCCAATCCCTGTTTGCACATCATAAATACCTTGTCCGTCCAGAGTAACAGAAACGCTGATTTCGGTTTCTTTCGTCGTGCGCTTACAGGTGGCACTGCGCATATTATTCTCCGTTAGTTATTGGCCCATAATTCACTTAGGCCAACATATAGCAGCAGCCTGTCAAAAATCCAACAAAGCAATGAGATTTTAATATTAATAAAATAACACCCGTCTTATGAGAAAATGAGATAAATGAATATTTTTTGTCTTTCCCCTTGATCCTTACGCTATAATTCCCCAAATGAGAGACACAATATTTAGAAAAGGCATACCCTTATGACTGAGACCAGAAAAGCCAACAACGGTTCGGGATGGCGCGGCACCACAATCATCAGCGTGCGCAAGGGCAACAGGGTTGTCATTGCCGGTGACGGGCAAGTCTCCCTCGGCGATACCGTGATCAAGGCCAACGCCCGCAAAGTACGACAATTGGGTGATGGCAGCGTGGTCGCAGGCTTTGCCGGTTCCACCGCCGACGCCTTTGCTCTTTTTGAACGGCTCGAAGGCAAGTTGGAACGGTATAATGGCCAATTGCTGCGCGCCTGCGTTGAAATGGCCAAGGATTGGCGCACCGATCGCTATCTGCGCCGCCTGGAAGCCATGATGATCGTGGTCGACAAGGAAGTCAGCCTTGTCCTCACCGGAAATGGTGACGTTCTGGAATCCGCTGATGGCATCCTTGCCATTGGTTCCGGCGGTAATTACGCTCTGGCCGCTGCCCGCGCCCTAATGAATCAGGATCTTGATGCCGAACAAGTGGCGCGTGAGGCCATGGGCATTGCCGCAGATATCTGCGTCTATACAAATAATAACCTTACTGTTGAAATACTGGAAGCCATATGACCGCTTTTTCCCCTCGTGAAATCGTATCCGAACTAGATCGTTATATTATCGGCCAAAAAGATGCCAAGCGCGCCGTGGCCATTGCCTTGCGTAATCGCTGGCGGCGCCATCAACTGGAAGACCAGATGAAAGAGGAGGTCCTGCCCAAGAACATCCTGATGATCGGCCCCACGGGTGTTGGTAAAACCGAAATTTCCCGCCGGCTTGCCAAGCTCGCCAATGCCCCCTTTGTTAAGGTCGAAGCGACAAAATTCACCGAAGTAGGTTACGTTGGCCGCGATGTGGAACAGATCGTCCGCGATCTGGTGGAAATTGCCATTGGTATCGTGCGCGAGAAAAAACGCACCCAAGTCACGGCCAAAGCAGAACTGAGTACAGAAGAGAGAATTCTGGATGCTCTGGTCGGCCCGACAGCCACGGCCGATACCCGCCAGAAATTCCGTAAAATGCTGCGGGATGGTCAACTGAACGATAAAGAAATCGAAGTTGATGTCGCAGAAAGCGCGGCATCCGGCATGCCTTCTTTTGACATTCCGGGCATGCCAGGTGCCAGCATGGGTATGGTCAATCTCGGTGAGATTATGGGTAAAGCCATGGGCCCCAAGACGGAAAAGAAAAAAATGACCGTGGCTGAAGCCTTCAAAGTTCTGGAATCCGATGAACGAGACAAGCTCATTGATGAAGACAGCCTGATCAAAGAGGCCCTTCATATCACCGAACAATCGGGCATCGTATTCCTGGATGAAATTGACAAAATTGCCGGGCGCGAAGGCCGCAGCGGCGGCGAAGTGAGCCGCGAAGGGGTTCAGCGCGACCTGCTTCCCCTCATCGAAGGCTGTATCGTTTCCACAAAATATGGTCCCGTGAAAACCGACCATATATTGTTCATTGCTTCTGGGGCTTTCAGCTTGGCTAAACCCTCGGACTTACTGCCTGAATTACAAGGCCGCCTGCCAATTAGGGTTGAACTTCAGGCTCTAACCGAAGAAGATTTCAAACATATCCTGACCGAGCCGGATTTCAGCCTGATCAAACAATATGTCGCGCTGCTCGCCACCGAAGACGTTCACTTGAATTTCACCGATGATGGCATCAGCGCCATTGCCAAACTGTCCGCAGAAATAAACCGCAGCGTTGAAAATATCGGCGCCCGGCGCCTGCATACTGTATTGGAGAGAGTGCTGGACAACATAAGTTTTGAAGCCACAGACAAATCAGGCGCAGAAATTATCATCAATACCGCTTATGTCACCGAACATATCGGTGACCTGTCTGACACATCTGATCTGTCAAAGTTTATTTTATAGGGTTTAGTGGCCGGCAGCCGCTTTGCCCTCGCCGCCGTAACGGGTGGCGAAAAACCCTATGACCAGGCCGATGAACGCCCCTTCTGCAACAAACCAAAAAGGCGAGACCAGAACATCGCCCGGCACGGATAAGAGAATCTGTGCCATCATGTCATAGATAAAAAAGATGAGTACAAAATTCATCCATCCTCCCATAAGCGGGCCACGGCACCACCAGGGCAAAGGAAATTTCAACAGGGGGTGCCAATTAAATACGCCAAAAAGCGCCACAATAAACCCCAGAGTACTATACCACAATAAAAACCCGAAACGCAGCATCAAGCTTGCCTCAGGCATTAGGTAAGGCAGGCAGATGAACCCTGAAAGTCCGAACAGGAACCCCAGCCCCTTCCCAATCAATATCCGCGTCATCAATGATGGATTCTCAAACATTTTTATCTCCTCAACTGTATAAAGATTCTATTGTACCGCGAAAATAGGCCCGGCTATTGATTTGACGCAACGCCGGAACAAAAATCAACAGTTTACGGCCCCGGGTTTTCAAGGTAATCAAGGGATATGAAAATTATATTGGCCCCGATGGAGGGGGTGGTCGATCATGCCATGCGGGAATTACTGACCGCACCCGGCCATTACGACCTGTGTATTACCGAATTTGTCCGGGTGGTTGATCAGATTTATCGGCCGCCCTATTTCCGTAAGATATGTCCAGAATTGGATCAAGGCGGCAAAACCCGTTCCGGCACGCCTGTGCGGGTGCAATTGCTTGGCCAGCATGCCGACTGGATGGCGGAAAATGCCGCAGAAGCCGCGCGCCTTGGCTCTAGCGGCGTTGATATAAATTTCGGCTGCCCGGCCAAGACCGTCAATCGGCACCGGGGCGGGGCCGTTCTGCTGCAAGAGCCGGAAACTCTCTATAAAATCGTTAAAAAAGTCCGCTCGGCAGTGCCCGACCACTTGCCCGTCAGTGCAAAAATGCGCCTTGGTTACGCGACCGCCGACCTTGCCCTTGACTGCGCCCGCGCCATTGAAAATGCCGGGGCAAATATGCTCACTGTTCATGCCCGCACCAAAATGCAGGGCTATCGCCCGCCCGCCCATTGGCATATCATCCATGACATACGGCAACATATCAGCATCCCCATCATCGCCAACGGCGATATCTGGTCACGGGCGGATGCCGAGAAATGCCGCCATGTTTCCGGCTGCGATGATATTATGATTGGTCGCGGCGCTTTATGCCTGCCCAACCTCGTCTCAGTCATCAGGAAGGATGACGCGCCATTTTCCTGGGCAGAAACTTGCGCCTTACTGATCCAGTATGCCGGCTTTGAGCGGACAGAGCATCAGCGCGGTTATTTGCCCAGCCGGATCAAACAATGGTTCAGCTACCTAAAACGGCATTATCCAGAAGCTCATATTCTGTTTGAAAAAATTAAAACATCACACCAACTTGATGAAATTATCACCATGATCAGACGTGATGGCTAGCCAGTTCTTGAAACACCAGCATTTAATTCATATACTAAAGGCCAGCATTTAATTTATAAAGAGGCCAGAATTTAATTTATAAAGACATGACATTACGAGGCTCCGGATTTACGGTTCGGCCCGCTGAAAGGAAGAATATGACCCCCTACGTCGTATCGGCACTCTATCATTTTGTAGAGCTTGCCGATTATCAGGAACTCCGCCCAAAATATCAGGAATTTTTAACCACACATAATATTCGCGGGACCCTGCTTCTGGCCCGGGAAGGCATCAATGGTACCGTTGCAGGTACCGCAAATGCCATAAAAGATCTTCATGATTTTCTCCGGTCAGACATCAGGCTGAAAAATATTGTCACGAAAGAATCTCCCGCCGATGAAATACCTTTTCACCGTACCAAGGTGCGTCTGAAAAAAGAAATCGTCACTATGGGCGTGGAAGATATTGACCCCCGAAATATTGTCGGCACTTATGTTAAGCCTGTGGACTGGAATGACTTGATTGCGGACCCCGATGTGATTGTAGTCGATACCCGCAATGACTATGAGGTGGGCATTGGCACCTTCAAGGACGCCATCAACCCGAAAACCGAAACTTTTCGGGAATTTCCCGCCTTTGTTGAGGGCAACCTCTCGGGCAGTAAAGACAAAAAAATTGCCATGTTCTGTACCGGCGGTATTCGTTGCGAAAAATCCACCGCTTATCTGAAACAGCAGGGCTTTGATGAGGTTTATCATCTGGAGGGCGGCATCCTTAAATATCTCGAAGAAATACCCGTAGAAAATTCCCTCTGGCAGGGCGAATGTTTTGTCTTTGACAGCCGCGTATCTGTGACACATAATCTGGCAGAGGGCAGCTATGATCAATGTTTCGCCTGCCGTATGCCGATCACAGAAAGGGAGAAACAAGCCGAAAGTTATCGGCACGGCGTGAGCTGTCTGCATTGCTGCGACAACCATAGCGAAACACAAAAACAACGTCATCTGGAACGAGAAAAGCAAGTTTCCCTTGCGCGGGAAAAAGGCTTATCCCATATCGGGGAGGATGCCGCGAAAGTCATTGACAAACGCCGCGCCGACAAACAGCAAAAAAAGGCGCAGCAACGAAGAATGGACCATACTCCAGAAAATAATCCCCAAACATATAATATTATAAAGCCTTCCTGATGAAATTGAATTTTGATAATCAATTTGCCAAACTGGGTGACAGATTTTCTGTTGCAATGGCCCCCTGCCCCCTGCCCAACCCACGTCTGGTAAGCTATAATGCGGCGGCGGCCCATTTGATTGACCTTGATCCAGATGACCTATCCGGCGATATTGCGCTAAAATTCTTCAGCGGCACTGACATGATTTCCGGCGCAGCCCCTGTGGCCATGGTCTATTCCGGTCATCAGTTCGGCGGCTATAGTCCGCGCCTTGGTGATGGGCGGGGCCTGCTTTTAGGTCAAGTCCGCAATGCACAGAATATTCTGTGGGATCTGCATCTAAAGGGGGCCGGCCTCACGCCCTTTTCGCGAATGGGCGATGGCCGGGCGGTCTTGCGCTCAAGCATACGGGAATATCTGGCCAGCGAGGCACTGCATCATTTGGGAATCCCGACCAGCCGCGCCTTATGCCTGATCAGCAGCGATGAACCTGTTCGACGCGAAAAAATGGAAACGGCCGCCGGCTTATTACGCTTGAGCGAAAGCCATATCCGTTTTGGTTCCTTCGAATATTTTTCCTATACGCAGCAACATGATGAATTAAAAATATTAGCGGATTATGTGCTGGATATTCATTATCCCGCGCTGCGCGAAACGCCCGCGCCATTTGATAGTATGCTGCTGGAAATAACCGCGCGAACCGCAGATATGATCGCCCATTGGCAGGCCTTTGGCTTTGCTCACGGCGTGATGAATACCGACAATATGTCGATCCTTGGCCAGACATTCGACTATGGTCCCTACGGCTTTATGGAGATATTTGATCCAAACTATATCTGTAATCATTCCGATAATACAGGCCGCTATGCCTTCGATCAACAGCCTCAAATTGGCCTATGGAACTGTCTGGCATTGGGCCATGCCCTGAAACCCATAATCGCGCCGGATATTATTGACGCGATACAGACGCATTTTCAACAAACATACACCGCGCGTTATGATCAGCTGATGAACCAAAAGCTGGGCTTGGGTAACCCCATAAAAGGGGACAATCAATTGGTTGGCAAACTATTGTTCCTATTGGCGGATCAAAAAATTGATTATAGCATTTTCTTCCGTCAATTAGCCGGGCAGGATGCCGTGACAATAGGAGGCCCAGCCTTTTCAGACTGGCATGACGCCTATCACAAACGTCAGGAATTAGAGCAAAATACGCGGGCAGAGCGCGCGCAGAAAATGCGAGCCATTAACCCGAAATATATCTTAAGAAACTATCTGATACAAGAGGCCATAGCGAAAGCAGAACAGGGGGACTTCACAGAAGTAGCCCATCTGTTGACCCTGATCCAGACTCCTTATGATGAGCAACCGGAATACGAGACCTACGCCGCAAAAACCCCTGAATGGGGCCGGAACTTAAGCATCAGCTGCTCATCATAAGTCTCTTAAACAGCACTTGCGCCCTGAAAGATCTTTTGTGACGTAAATGATCCGGCCGACAAACCTCGCCCGGTTCTTTTGTGCGCGAATAGTTTATGGCCTATTTCTTATCCGTCACAAATTGAAGGCTCAAGATGCCGTTACGCCTTATTCTCTTTCCCTGTGCACCAGACGGTAGAGGGCCGGCAATACCAATAGGGTCAGGATCGTCGACGACATAATGCCGCCAATGACCACTGTTGCCAGTGGGCGCTGAACTTCGGCCCCGGCCCCAATATTAAGCGCCATGGGTATGAACCCTAAACTTGCCACCAGTGCCGTCATCAATACGGGCCGCAGGCGGATCAAGGCACCTTCGCTAATCGCGGTTTCAAGCGCGGCACCTTTGGCTCTTAAATCACGGATGAAGGATACCATCACCACGCCGTTGAGCACGGCAACACCGGACAGGGCAATAAAGCCCACGCCTGCCGAGATCGAGAAGGGCATATCCCGCAGGAATAATGCGGCAACGCCCCCTGTTAAAGCCATCGGAACGCCCGTGAAGACTACGGCTGAATCTTTGAAAGAGCCGAACAACATGAACAGCAGGCCAAAAATCAGTAACAGGGCGGCAGGAACCACAATCTGTAATCTTTTGCTCGCCGAGATCAACCGTTCAAATGTCCCGCCATATTCAATCCAGTAACCCGGCGGAATATCAACATTTTCCTGAACGGCTTGGCGAACATCCTGCACAAAAGAACCAAGATCACGGTCCCGCACATTTGCCGTTATGACAATACGGCGTTTGCCATTTTCGCGGCTGATCTGATTGGGGCCGATAGTGGTTTCCACAGTTGCCACCTCCGACAAGGGGATGAAGGCCAAACCATATTCATCCTGCGCGCGGATGTCTGGGGAAAGCGGAATTGGCAGTCGCTGGATAGAACCCACATTATCCCGTAAATTTTCCGGCATACGCACCACAATATCAAACCGGCGGTCACCTTCGAATATTTGCCCGACTACCTTACCGCCTACTGAGGCTGAGATGACTTCCTGAATATCGGCAATACTTAACCCATATCGGGCAAGCGCCTCCCGGTCCGGAACGATTGATAACAAAGGCAGCCCAGTGACCTGTTCCACGCTCAGATCAGAGGCCCCCGCGACTTGGCTCACGGCGGTTTCGATTGCCTGACCAAGCTCCAGTAGACTGTCCAGGTCATCCCCAAATATTTTTACGGCCAAATCACTGCGCACACCGGAGATAAGCTCATTAAAACGCATCTCGATCGGTTGCGTGAACTCATATTTATTGCCGGGAATTTTCAGCATTGCCCGCTCAATTTCGGCCACGAGATTATCTTTGGTCTTACGTGGGTTTGGCCATTGCTGCCGATCTTTCATGATAATGAAGGTATCAGCCACATTTGGCGGCATGGGATCTGTTGCAATATCAGCAGTACCAATTTTTGTCACCACCCGATCCACTTCGGGAAATTCGCGCAGACGGGCCTCCAATACCGTCTGCATGTCAATTGCCTGGGACAGACTGGTGCCGGGGATGCGCAAGGCATGCATGGCAATATCGCCTTCATCCAGTTGCGGCGCAAATTCCGACCCTAACCGCGTTGCGGACAGCCCGGTCACGATCACCAGAACTGCCGCCGCTGAAACAAAAAAGATGCGCCATTTCAGGACAATAACCAACAATGGCTTATAGAGAGACTTGGCCCCGGAAATCAGGATTGAGTCTTTTTCGCGCACTTTACCGCCCAAAAATATCGCCGTCGCCGCAGGAACAAATACCAGCGATAAAACCAGCGCAGACAATAACGCGATAACTACTGTAAAGGCCATTGGGTGAAACATTTTTCCCTCAACGCCCGTCAGAGCAAAGATGGGAATATAAACAATCGTGATGATCATCACCCCAAACAGGCTTGGCTTAATGACTTCTGCCGTGGCCGATGCGGCTAAATCAAATCTTTCGTCCTTTGATAATAATCGGCCAAGACGCTTTTGTTCCGCACCAAAGCGGCGCAGGCAGTTTTCAATAATGATTACTGCGCCGTCGACAATAAGGCCGAAATCCAAAGCCCCAAGGCTCATAAGATTGCCGGAAACACGGTTTTGCACCATACCAGTAATTGTCATTAACATGGCAATGGGGATGACAGATGCCGTAATAAGGGCGGCGCGGAAATTACCCAGAAGCAGAAAAAGCACCACGATAACCAGCAGCGCCCCTTCAACCAGATTTTTCTCAACCGTCTTTATGGTCTTTTCCACAAGTGTTGTCCGATCATATACCGCGTGGGCAACAACCCCTTGCGGCAGGCTCCGGTTAATGATCTCCAGTCTCGCAGCAACGGCTTTTGAAACCGTGCGGCTATTTTCACCGATCAGCATAAAAACGGTGCCGAGAACGACCTCGTTACCATTCTCCGTCGCGGCGCCCGTGCGAAGCTCTTTCCCCATAAGAACATCTGCCACATCGCCAATTCGTATAGATACACCGTGTCGTTGGGTGATGATAATCTGACGCAAATCTTCTAATGTTTCTGCCTGCCCCGGCACCCGCACGAGATACTGCTCTCCAGAACGCTCGATATACCCCGCGCCCGTATTCGCGTTGTTACGTTCAAGGGCTTGAATGATATCCGCCAGACCCAATTGATAGGCTTCCAGACGGTGCGGCCAGGGTGTCACGTGAAACTGCTTCTCGTAACCGCCTATAGTATTGACCTCTGTCACGCCCGGCACCGTAATAAGCTGGGGTTTTACGACCCAGTCTTGCAGCATACGCAAATCTGTTGGTGTCCATGGGCTGCCATCATCCTTTAGCCCACCGGGCGCGGCATCCACGGTATACATGAATATTTCGCCAAGCCCTGTCGCGATGGGCCCCATTTCCGGCTCTATGCCGGGCGGCAATTGGCCGCGGACAGACTGTAGTCTTTCCGCCACAAGTTGACGGGCAAGATATATGTCCGATCCGTCCTCGAAAACAACGGTAACCTGACTGAGGCCATAGCGCGAAATTGAGCGCGTGTATTCAAGACCCGGAAGACCGGATATGGCTGTTTCAATGGGAAAGGTGATTCGTTGTTCCGCCTCCAGGGGTGAATAACCGAGGGCTTCGGTATTAATCTGCACCTGAACATTGGTAATATCGGGCACCGCATCAATGTTTAGCCGGCCAAAATTATAAATTCCCAGTGCCGACATGGCCAGCACCGCGGCAAGCACCAACCAGCGCTGTCTGATCGAAAAATTGATTATTTTCTCAAGCATATTCTTCATTCCTAATAATCGTGGGCCTAATAATCGTGGGCCTAATAATCGTGGGCCTAATAATCGTGGGCCTAATAATCGTGGGCCTAATGATCGTGGGCCTAATGATCGTGGGAGGCTCCGGATTTTTCAATGTCGGCTTTAATAAGGAAACTGTTTTTCGTGACATAGTCCTGACCGGGGCTTATCCCGCCCAGAACCTCTGTCCACTGCGAGGTCTGACGACCAAGTTCCAGCATTCTGACCTCATAGGTCTCTCCCACTCTGGCGAATACGACCGTAAAATCCCGGAAACGTTGCAGGGCTTTTGTGCGAACGGCCAGCGGGACTTCTTCTTTTTTAATAATGATATCCCCGCGTACGGTCATGCCGGGCATCCAGCTTTTATCAGAATTAGATAAGGCGGCCCGGGCAATCACCGTTTGCGTTTCAAGCTCTTTTGTCGGCAAAAAAGTATAAATTTCTGTCATCGCTGTTAACCGATCATCAAGTGAGGTAATGACCACTTGCTGACCTGGCGTCACGCGATGTAAATCTTTCGGGAAGACATGGAAATCCACCCGTAATTGCGTAAGGTCACCAACAATAAACAAAGCGGCCTGCCCCGAGACATCCCCCAGATTGGTCAACCGCTCAAGAACAACCCCGTTGATAGGCGAAACCAGATCATATTCCTGAAGACTCTCATTACTTTCAATGCGGGCCAGACGCTCTCCCGCGCGGACATTGTCACCAACCGTTTTATAAACGGCGATGACTTGCCCCGGATAACGGGCGCGTAATTTTGCCTCGGCTCCCGGCGCTAAATCAATACGGCCTAGCACATCAAGCGTTTCTTCAATAATGGCCGGGCCGGCAGCCTCAACCTCGATGCCGGTGATTTGAGCGGTTTTGCTGTCGATCATCGTCCGGCCTTCATAGGATTGATAGGTCCAATCAAATTCCTGCCCGCCGTATTTTGCCGTAACGCGCACATCAAACGAATGCGGCTCAACCACGATGCCGTCGCTGGTAAGATATGTATTTTCCGGATGAAAGGCAAAATGGTCAATGGCCCCATCAAGCCGCCCAAGCGCGATTGTTACGTCAAGGCTGGCAGGGTCGACAAGCGTCCCGTCCACATAAGGAAAGACGCGAAATTGCGGCGGCGATCCCGCTTCAAAAATAGTTATTTCCAGAGCAAAGGCACCACTTTTAAGCAATCGGCCACGATTTGGGCCGCGTTCATATTCGTCCCCGTGCGCCTGTTCCTCTGCATGTTCTTCCACATGTTCCTCTGCATGTTCGGGCTCTATAGTTTTTTCGCATCCGGCGAGCGTCATCATGCCCAGGGCCAAGAGTAATCCATATAGTTTTAGGGGGTTCAAGCTTATGTTTTTAAAGATGGTCATTGTATATTTCCTTTACCTGACAGGGAACCGTCATATGTGGCACTCAAACGATCAAGAGCGGCATGGGCCAAATGAAATCGCCGCAGGGCCAATATTTCGCGGGTCTGATATTCCTGTAGTGTCCGCTGCGCTTCCAAAACATCAAGATACATGAATGCCCCCCTGCCATAACCGATACGTGTTTTATCAAGAGCTGACGTTGCCTGAGGAATGATGTTGTTACGGAAGACATCAATATCTGCGTGCGCCGCGCGAAGTGTCCCCAGATTGCTATTATAATCCCGATCAAATTGCATTTTAGCATCACGGACAAGCCACGCGCTTCGCCGGCGTTCGGCCGCGGCCCGCGCGATATTTCCGCTGTTTATATTAGAAAAGGAAAAGGGCATCGAGACAGACACGACTGCGGCAACATCTCCCGACTGCTGGAACCGGCGCAGGCCTAACCTGACTACCGGGTCCGATTTTGCCTTGGCTTGTTCCAGGGTGAGTGCGGCAGATGCCTGGTCCTTTGCCGCCTCTGCCAGGCGCAGCTCTGGAGCCTCACCCGTGGGATTTAGAAGCACTGGTTTAACGGGAGGCGCGGCATCATAAAAAGAATCTTGATCAATTGTAAAGTCATGTGACGTACCACCCCATAAGGCCGACAGGCGTTGCTTGGCAAGGTTAAGCGTGTAGCGCGCCTGATCTACATCAGCATCAGCGGCCATTATGCGCGCGGCAAGGCGTTGTCCTGCTGCAGAAGAATCCCGCGCCGAACGGATGCGCCGATTCACAATCTTAACCAGGTCTTGTGTGGCTTCTGCGCGGCTTTGGGCATTTTTCAAGATTGCTGCGGCTGTCATCGCGTCGATATAGGTTTTGCGGACGTCAAAAATGATGTCATGGCGCGTGATCAGGGCGGATAATCGTGTCATATGACGTTCGGATTCCGCCAGACTAATCCGCGCACCGCGTTTCCCGCCACGCTCAATTTTTTGATCCAGACTGAATGTCGTCTCTGCTTGACTGAAGCTATTAAATGCGCCCGAGCCCACAATATTAGCCATTTCAAGGGAGAAAAACGGATTTGGATGCTTTTCTGCCTGTTGCAGAATACCATGGCTGGCCTGTATGGCCTCGTCACTGGCGAATATCAAGGGCGCCGCCTTAAGGACACGGGCCAAGGCCACGTCCATGGTCAATATCGCTGGATGTTCATCCGGAATATCATTTTGCGCCCAGGCTTGAAATGTCAAGCCATATACATATGCGGCAGCGCATGCCGCGATCAAAATTTTCATTTTCAGTCTCGCGATGAAGAAATAAAATATGTCTTGATCCGAGAAAAGCCCGGACCATTCAAAAAAAATATTTATCGAGAGACTATGACAATGGCGGTGGAACAGGAGGGGAGAGAGAAAGCCCAAGATGACCATCAAAAATGGCCAACAATTGTTTACCCTCAAGTGAGGTGATCACAGATGCTAAATAACCATTAGAAAATACAATATTATAATTATCATGTACTAAATTATGATAGTCGTGCGATGATTTATGTTGCGCTTCAGAAGTATAATTTTTATGTAATTTGTGATGGTCATGATCTATTGTTTCAAAATTGAGATGCGTATGCTCCTCAACCAATAGCGCGCCGTGGGCGAACTGAATGAATATAAAGGACAAGGCGGCACATATAACGGCTAATTTACCCATAAAAACTTCCATCACACAGTAAATTACTGCGAAAATAGCTTATAGCTCATAATAATAGGTATAATCAATAAAAATAGCTCACGTCGGATGGGCAAACTATATAATTCTATTGTGTCAATGACAGTTCGGATCATATTTTATGTCTATTGATTAATAATAAGTTTTACTTTAGAAGTACCGGCAGATGGTGTCCTGAGTTTGCGCTCAGGGTGAAAAGGGAATGCGGTGCAATCTATAGATTTACCAGATTAATGCCGCAGCTGTGTCCGTAACTGTAAGTGGAGAGCAGGCTCAAAAGCCACTGGGAAACCGGGAAGGCCGAGTTAAAGCGTCAGATCCACAAGCCAGGAGACCTGCCATTGTTTCGCCTTTCTGACGGTCGGTACAACCGGACAGAGCGGAGCTTCCGTGCTGGCGATAGCCTTATCGTGCGCGGAGGTTGTCGGATTATTTACTCGATACCCCTGTGTTGTTTTTTAACGCCCTTAAACGGGCAATCAATGGGTACTATCATGAAGATAATCTTACGTTCACTAACCGCAGGCTTTCTTGCGACAACCTGCCTTACCACTCTATCTTACGCCGCCAAAACCAAAGACATTAATATGAGCAACGATACGCTTGAAGAAGTTATCGTCACGGCCAATCGCCGGAACCAGCCTTTATCAGAAATTGGTACGAGTATGTCCGTCATTTCCGATGCGGATATTGCGCTTGGCCAATATAATTATGTCCTTGACGCATTGGCAGATACGCCGGGCGTATCAATTTCACAGAATGGCTCTTTTGGGGGAACCGCGTCTGTTTCCATTCGTGGTGCCGGCGGTGATAATACGGTTATTCTGGTGGATGGCGTACAATTGAACGACCCGTCTTCGCCGGGCGGTAGCTATAATTTTGCCGGACTTGATCCTTATAATATCTCCCGTATTGAAGTCTTGCGGGGTCCGCAATCTGTTCTTTATGGTTCAGATGCCATTGGTGGGGTGATTAATGTTATCACCAAAACAGGAACTGAGGGATTTGGCGGTAACTTATTTGGTGAATTTGGGTCTTATAATAGCTTTCGGGGGGGCGCGGCCCTGTTTGGTGGAACGAAAACCCTCGGCTATAACTTTACTGTCAGCGGCACCAGTAGTGATGGGGTATCTGCCGCCGATGAGAATGATGGCAACACAGAAAAAGATGCCTATAAGGCCTTCACATTGTCCAGTAAAATGACATTCCAGCCAAAAGATACATTTGGCGGCGAGATCATCGCCCGTTATGCCGACAACCGCGGTGAATTTGACAGCTTTGAGCCGGTTGACGGCGACATGGTTTCCTATTTTGATGAATTCATGATTGCGGGGCGTGCCAAACTGGACCTTCTGGATGATCGTTTTTCAAACGTGGTTTCCGTGGAATATTCTTCCATTGACCGCCGCAGTGAGACAAATGGTGCCGAAAGCTTTACGGCAGAAGGCACACGGGTCAACATTGACTATCTTGGGGTCTATACACCTGTGAAAGGCTGGACAATCACGGCCGGCGCCCAACATGAAGAAACCAAGGCTGTTACAACAGATCCGAAAAGCTTTGCCCTCAATAGTCTTCTGGGCGAAATTGCCTACACTCAGCTTGAAGGTCTGGTGCTGACAGGAGGCCTGCGCTTTGACGACCATGATACTTTTGGATCAGAATTAACGGCGCGCGTCACAGGGTCATACGCCATAAAAGAAACCAATAGCCGCATCATTGCCAATTGGTCAGAAGGCTTTAAAGCCCCGAGTATTTTTCAACTGACCTTCATCTGTGACTTCTGTGGATTGACAGAACCCACAGCAAACCTGCAGCCGGAAAGGGCAGATTCTTTTGAAATTGGTATTGAACAATCTCTGTTTGATGATAACCTCTCCCTGAGCGCCGCCTTTTTCCACCAGAATGCAGAAAATGCCATTATTTTCACTTTTGCGGGCGGCTATCAAAACTTGGGACGATCACAATCCAAAGGTGTTGAAATTTCGCTGGACGCAAATATTGCTGAGAATGTCAGCATCAGGAGTAATTATACCCTAACGGACGCCATCGACCGTGACACTGGGGACAAGCGTCTCCTTCAGCCAAAACACGAACTCTATGGGGCGATATTCTGGTCACCTACTACAAAATTTCTCGCAAACCTGTCGGCGACATATAACAGTGAAGAGATAGCTTTTGGCGATAGCACCATTGATGGCTGGATTCGTGTGGATCTGCGCGCGTCCTATAATATCAGTGACACGTTACAGGTCTATGGCCGCCTGGATAATGTGCTGAATAAGGAATATCAGCATGTGACAGGATACGGCACGGCTGACCGGTCTGTTTATGTTGGGCTTAGGACTAATTTCTGATGAGGGATCAGGTCAAATTTGAGCCATTAAGACGGCTCTCGCTTGCCCTGACCGGGTTTGTGATCTGTTTGGGGATGGCTATACTGCCATCTCCAGCCCTCTCATCGGATATACGCCCAAACCATTCACCCAACATACGTAACGCCGATAAGCCAAAAATTATTTCCCTGGATTATTGCGCCGATCAATATGTTCTGGCCATGGCGGATGCGGATCAAATTATGGCCTTGTCTATGGCTGCCGGCAGCGATTATTCTTTTTTTAAAGATCGCGCCGCCGGCCTGCCTAAATTTCATGCGACAGTGGATGAAGTGCTCTATCTGCGGCCTGATGTGGCGGTGCAAAGCTGGCAGACCCACGTCCGAATGCCGGAATTAACCCGGCGCGGCGGCACCCGATTGTTTGAAACATATTATGGCAGCGACTCGGATATTATCATAAAAAATATCACGCGCGCAGGGCAGTATTTTGCCCAGGAAGCGCGCGCAGAAGATTTCATAAATGACTATCAAAATCGCCTTGAAGATTTGCACGCCCTCCCGAAACTGAACCTTCGCGCGGCCTATATTACCCCTGCCGGCTATACAGCCGGAAGTGGTACATTCGTTGATAAGGCTATTCAACTTGCCGGATTTCAGTCCTATGCCGCCGCCCGGAAAATTACGGGCTGGCAAAGCCTGCCAATGGAAGATCTTCTCATAGATCCACCAGACATATTGATCGTCAGTTTCTTTGATACCAGCCTTAAGGCCCAACCTGGTCAAAAAACGCCAGATCAAAAAATTTCTATTCAAAAAACACCCGGTCAAAAAGTATCTGGTCAAAATATGTCTGGCTGGAGCCTGTCGCGCCATGGGCTTTTGTATCAGATGATGGACAATATCCCCTCGATTGTTTTACCGGGGCGTTATGTGTCCTGCCATGGGCTATTCATGGTGGATGCCGCTGAACGCCTGCGTTCTGAACTTGTTAAAAAAGGCTTGATCATGCAAAAACAGCCCAATATGCCGATTAAAGACCAGCATGCAATGCCGGGGCGTAAAATCGATGAATAAAACAGCCCTCAACTATGGTATCTTTCTTTTCGCGCTTATCGCCGCGGGATTGGTATCATTGAGCTTTGGCCGCGTTACGCTAGGCGGCGGCGACCTGTGGGCGAGCTTGACGGCACCGGCAGATGATCCAATATCAATGATCCTTTTTGAATTGCGCCTGCCCCGGGTTATTCTGGGTATGCTGGTCGGAGCGACCCTGGGTCTTGCCGGCGCTGCCCTGCAGGGTGTTCTGCGTAACCCACTGGCCGACCCCGGTGTGATTGGCGTTTCGGCCAGCGCCGCCCTTGGGGCCGTTATTGCCATTCATCTGGGACTGGCCGCCGCCTGGGCCTTTTCTGTACCGCTTTTTGCCATGGCGGGCGCCTTGCTCACAACCGTTTTTCTGCTCTGGATCACCGCGCGCGATAGCAGTATATTGATGCTCATCCTTGTGGGAATAGGCATCAGTTCTCTGGCAACCGCCCTGATTTCTCTTGTCATGAATCTGGCTGACAACCCCATGAGTCTTAGGGACATGGTCATGTGGATGCTGGGTTCTCTTGAAAATCGCACAATGGATGATCTATGGATGGCCGGCCCCTTCATCATCATAGGCTGGGCCATGATGATCGGTGTGGGACAGGGCCTTAATGCCCTCAGCATTGGCGAGGAGGTTGCCCAAACCATGGGCATCAACCTGATGTGGTTAAAGCTTCGTATTGTGGTTGGTACCGCGCTCAGTGTCGGGGCGGCGGTATCCATATGCGGAAGTATTGGGTTTGTCGGGCTTGTTGTGCCCCATATTGTCCGCGCCCTGATCAACCCTGAGCCCGGCGCGATCCTGATCCCCAGTGCCTTGATGGGGGCTTTGCTATTGACCCTTGCTGATATCCTGACCCGGCTTCCCCTTGACGCCGCGCCGCTGCGTCTTGGGGTGGTAACGGCCCTTGTGGGGGCGCCGTGCTTCTTATACATCATCTTCCTGACAAGAAAGGACATGAGATGACAGGCCTTATGATTGACAAGATCAATCTTACGCTTGGCGGCAAGCAGATATTGAAGGATGTCTCCGCCACCGTGCAACCGGGCGAACTTGTCGGTATGATCGGCCCTAACGGGGCAGGCAAGAGCTGCTTGCTTAAGGGTATTTTAGGCTTGAACAAACTCGATTCCGGCAGGCTGGCGCTCAATGGCCGAAACCTTGCCACCATGAGCCTGAAAGAGCGCGCCTTATGTTTAGGCTATGCGGCGCAAGGGGCCCCGCTTCATTGGCCCCTCACGGTGGAGAAGATCGTTGCCCTTGGCCGGGTTCCTCATCTCGGCCCGTGGCAAAAGCTTCAGCCCGCAGATCATGACGAGATCGAGAAGGCGTTAAAAAATACGGATTGTCAGCATTTGAAAGGGCGTGTGGCAACAACCCTGTCTGGTGGTGAACGTGCCCGGGTTTTATTGGCCCGGACCCTTGCCAGCAGAGCGCCGTATATTCTCGCGGATGAGCCCGTTGCCTCCCTTGACCCCCTTCATCAATTACAAGTCATGGATATCCTCAAGGCACACGCAGAGGCCGGCGGCGCAGTTCTTGTCGTCCTGCATGACCTTGGACTGGCAGCGCGAAACTGTGACAGGCTAATTCTGCTGCATGAGGGGCAAATGGTGGATCAGGGCCCGCCGGCACGTATATTGAGCGATAAAAACCTGTCCCGTTTTTTTGGCGTTTCAGTTAATCGCTGGCAGGACGGGGATGAGGATTTCCTCGCCTTAAATACCATATGCAAAGATCAAAGGCATGAGCAAAGCTCTTAAAGATATTTACCAGATATACTTGTAAAAAATCTTGTTGTCCTTACATTTAATAGAAGTGCTCTTGGCCCGCTTAAGGGCATTTCATTCTGGCCCAACCACAAAAGGAGAAGAAAATGAGGAAACTTATCTATCTGGTTGCCGTAGACGGCAGTGAATGGAGCGACAGGGCGGCAGACCGTGCCATAACCCTCGCGCAGAAAACCAATGCGGAAGTTCATTTTATTACCGCGGTTCAATGGTCAAAATATCAACCCCTTTATGTATCGGAATTTTCTACGCCCCCTACAGATACGGCGGCACAGGAAGAGATCGAACGGGAACAGATTCTGGATCCATTAATGGCGCGTTTTAAGGATAGCGGCGTTGACATTAAAAGTGAATTATTCTGGGGCCACCCCAGCGAAGTGATCAAAAAACACGCCAAAAAGGAGAAAGCAAATATGATTTTTGTTGGCCGGCGCGGTCGCTCAAAAGTTGCTGACCTTCTGCTCGGCAGCGTCGCAAATTCCCTTGCTCACACCGCCGGTGTCCCCGTCGTGCTGGTGCCATAAGGTCTAGTTGGTTAAAAGCCATAAGGTCTGGTTAGTTAAAAGAAAGAGATCGCAATAATTGACAGGGCCCAAAGTTTAAAACTTACTTTACCGTCAGAACCTCGTAAGCGGTGGTGACTTGTTGGAATTTTATGGCGGCGTCACTGTCCCCCAGATTGGTGTCAGGATGATAAAGCTTGGCCATGCGGCGGTAGGCGGTTTTAATATCTGCACGTGTGGCATCATCATCAAGATCAAGAATGATCAAAGCATCGGTGCGCCGGCGGTCTTTGCCATAGCTTTCTGCGGAATCGGCGCTGCCCATGTCATAGGCACCGCTGGTGGCATATCCGCGCGCGGTGCGCATTTCTTCCTGGGCGCGTTTAAAGGCCTCTTCCTTGCTCAGGCCTTCAAAATAGTTCCATTTGCTGTTGAATTCAGTGATATGCCGCTCACAAAATTGCCATTTGTCACGGCTGTCCGGTGATTTTGGCGCGGGATACTCGCCTTTATTATCACAACCATCATGGTCACACATGCGCACCTGTATGGCATCACGCGATGAATCATACCCATTCCAACGGGGAAAAGTAGAGGCTTTTGATTTTCTCATAATATTTTAAATCTTTGACTGCCGGGTTGCTTTTTCATTGCAGGATATTATACAGAATAGATGTTAATAAATTAAGCTGAAAGTTTTTAAATTTCGGAAAAAATTAAATGTCAAAAAAAATACCCGAAAAAATTTGCCTGAGGCCAGCAAAACCAGAAGATGCCCGGCAAATAGCCACCCTCATTGATATGGCCGCCAATGGCTTGGAAAAATGGGAATGGCATTCAAGATTGACACCGCAATTGAAAGCGCAGGGCAAACAACCGCTGGATATTGGGATGGAGGATGTTCTTAAGCCGGGCCATTACAACAGTTACAAAAATGCCACGGTGGCCGAGATTACGCAAGGCAAGAAAGTCAAACTGGCCGGCGTTTCCCTAAATCATATCATATCGCGGCAGACAGCAGCAGAACGCGAAGCCCTATCACCTGTGGATCGGGTTTTTGCCGACTTGAAACACCATGCCGTTGGCAGTTTTTATATTGATATCCTGGCGTGCTTTCCGGAATTTCGCAGCAGGGGTTTGGGCAGCCGTTTAATTCAGGATGCTGTGGAAAAGGCCCATGCCGCAGGTTGTCAAAAGATTTGTCTTCTAGCATTCGAAGAAAATGAGGCGGCCGTCAGATTATACGAAAGAAAGGGCTTCCAAGAGATTCGGAAACTGCCAGTTGCCCGCGTGCCGCATATGCCCTACGGCGGCCACGTGCTTTTGCTCAGCCTTAATCTTGATGCCCAATCTTAATCTTATAGTCCGTCTTAAATCTTATACCCCGTCTTAAATCTTATATTCGGGGCCAGAACCTTAAAGAGTAGGACCTGCCGCTTTCACTGTGTCATCCACATGATCTTCATATTCAGTGAAATTTTTCCGGAATAGACCAACCAAATGCGCGGCCTGTGCATCATAAGCATCGCCATCAGCCCAAGTCCCGCGTGGGTCAAGAACAACGGCATCAACGCCCGGGCAGCTTAGAGGAATATCAAAGCCAAAGTTGGGATCAGTACGGAATTCCCCGTCATTCAAGCTGCCATCAAGGGCGCCGCGTAATAATGCCCGGGTATATTTGATGGGCATCCGGCTGCCAACACCGTAAACACCGCCGGTCCAGCCCGTATTCACCAGCCAACAGGTCACCTCATGCTTGGCAATTTTTTCCCGCAGAAGATTACCATAGACAGAAGGGTGGCGCGGCATGAATGGGGCGCCGAAACAGGTGGAAAATGCCGCCTGTGGTTCCTTGCCAAGGCCTTTTTCTGTACCGGCAACCTTTGCGGTGTAGCCCGATAAAAAGTGATACATGGCTTGTTCCGGCGTTAATCTTGCGATGGGCGGCATTACGCCGAAGGCATCGGCGGTTAACATGATGATATTTTTTGGCGGTTTGCCAACGCCGCCTTCGGTGGTATTGGGGATTGATGTGATGGGATAGGCCGCGCGGGTATTTTCCGCTTTCGATCCATCATCAAGATCAAGTTCCCGCGTATCGGGATCAATGACCACATTTTCCAGAACCGTTCCAAACATGCGGGTTGTGGCATAGATTTCAGGCTCAGCTTCCTGAGACAATCGGATCACCTTGGCGTAACAGCCGCCCTCGAAATTAAAGACGGAGGTATCGGACCAGCCATGTTCATCATCGCCAATCAAACTGCGTTCAGGGTCAGCAGAAAGCGTGGTTTTCCCCGTACCGGACAGGCCAAAGAAAATAGCCGTATCACCGTCCTTACCAATGTTCGCCGAACAATGCATGGGCATAATACCCTTGGCCGGCAGCAGGTAATTAAGAATGGAAAAGACTGACTTTTTCATTTCTCCGGCATAAGACGTTCCGGCAATAAGCACCAGCTTTTTTTCCAGATTAAGGGTAATAACGGTTTCGCTATTGGTGCCAACCTCCGCCGGATTAACTTTAAGCTCAGGGGCATGAAGGATGGTGAAATCAGGGCCAAAATCAGCTAAATCAGCCACACCAGGCCGCACCAGAAGATTGCGGATAAACAGGCTGTGCCACGGACTTGGACTGATGGCCCGGACCGAAATCCGGTAAGCCGGATCAGTACCGCCATAAAGATCCTGAACATAAAGATCACGCTCATTCAAATAGGTCAAAATCTGACTGTGAATTTTATCAAAATTTTCTTCGGAAATAGAGACATTGACTTTCCCCCACCAGATATCATCCTTGGTGGTGTCTTCTTTGACCATAAATTTATCATTAGCGGAACGGCCCGTATGAATGCCCGTTTCAACGACAAGCGCGCCGCCCTTGCCGACCAGCCCCAAATTTTTCTTGATACTATGCTCATAAAGAATTTCAGCACCCATATTCCAGAAAACATTCTTGTCACTGGTAATATTATGCCGCTCAAGCCCGCGAGAGCTTATATATTTGCCAATATTATTCATTTTAGTCAGTGTCCTTATTTCTTATTCTCAATTCTGCCTTAGTTGGATTCTATGGTCTGATGAGTATTTAATACCGTAAGCTTAATTATCACATTTTGTTTTTTACAATCCGAGGGAATCGCCCATATGGAAATTGAAATCAAGCCTCAATCGGAAAAATAATCATGCTTTTTCTAAGTCATTGAAATATATATATAATATTTTCATGCATGGCGGTAAGTATCTTTCTATAAATACTTACCATAGGAAAGAAACCGTGCTAACCTTTAACAAGATTCGCTTATCGTAGAGGAAAAACATCTCAATGGCACCGAAAATAACGTTGGTTGATGACGACCAGAATATTCTAACCTCCGTAAGTATGGCCCTGGAAGCCGAAGGATTTGAGGTGACGACCTGCACGGATGGATCGGCAGCCCTCAAAGCTTTTGTAGAGAATCAACCTGACCTCGCTGTTCTGGACATTAAAATGCCGCGCATGGACGGCATGGAGCTTTTACGAAAATTACGGGAGAAACATAATTTTCCCGTAATTTTCCTGACCTCCAAAGATGATGAAATAGATGAAATGCTGGGCCTGAAAATGGGCGCGGATGATTATATCACCAAGCCATTCTCCCAGCGATTGTTAATTGAACGAATCAGAACCATCCTGCGCCGGGTCGAGGCGGTGCGAAAAACCAATCAAAAATCCGATCAAAGTCCAGAAACATCTGAGAATAGTGACGATGTTCTTATTCGCGGGCGCCTGCTGCTTGACCCCTGGCGCCATATCTGTCAATGGGCCGGCAGTGATATTAAGCTGACAGTAACAGAATTTCTTATATTGGAAGCCTTGGTATCTCGGCCAGGCCATGTGAAAAGCCGGGATCAACTGATGGATATCGCCTATAATGATGATGTATATGTGGATGATAGAACCATAGACAGTCACATTAAACGGCTGCGTAAAAAATTCCGTAAAATAGAGCCTGAATTTGACGGTATAGAAACATTATATGGTGTCGGATACAGATATAGTGAAGCTTGAAAGACTTTTAAATCCAGGGAAGAAAAAATTCTGGGAAAACCTAGGTAAGAAAAAAACCTGGACAAACCTGGGTAAGAAATGGGTAAACCTGGCTAAGAAATGGGTAAACCTGGCTAAGAAAAAAGCCTCGGCAAATCCAGATGAGACAGAAAACCCGGGAGAAAATAACAGGATAAGTTTTCTACGGTCGAAGCGCCGCGTATCGCCCCTTACGGTTCGGATATTGGCGGTTAATCTCATTGCTTTGGGATTTCTGGCGGGCGGAATACTCTATATTGATCAATATCAGGAGACAATGATTCAGTCGCGCATCAATGCGCTGATCAAGGATACTGAAATTATGGCCAGTGCTTTAGGCGAGGCGGCAACAGAAGTCGCGGGCAGGACAGAGCTGCATCTTAAGGCCTCGGAACAGATCATCGTGCGCGTGGTTGGGGTAACCAATAACCGTACCCGTCTTTTCGGGCTGGATGGTGACATGTTGCTGGACAGCAGAGATCTGGCGGTTGATCAGTCTGTGGTTGTTAATGAGTTGCCCCTGCATACAGGCTTGACGGCTTTGATGGATCAATTGTCGGCAGGGATTACCCTATTGCTGGACAGCCTGAATCGGCGGAAGAATCTGGAATTTTATCACGAAGTCAAAACACAGGTGGCAAATCATTACCCAGAAGTCGAAGAGGCCCTTGAAGGGCATATCAGCTATCGAATAAGACAGTTATCAGATCGTACCGAGATTATCACAGTTGCCGTGCCGGTACAGCGATTTCGCCGGGTTCTCGGTGCCTTGCTTTTGTCGGCAGATACCCGTGATATTAACGAAGCAGTTCAACAGACACGGCTTACTTTCTTGAAATTCTTTGGTGTGGTGCTTTTGGTGACTTTGCTATTGTCCATATTTCTGGCCAGAACCATTGTTCGGCCCATTTTGCGTTTGGCCCGATCTGCAGACCAGATTAGTGCGGGCACCCATACCGGCGCAGATATTCCCGACTATTCAAGCCGCAATGATGAGGTGGGGGACTTGTCCCGGTCTTTAAAAGACATGACCCTTGCGCTCGCACGCCAGATTAATGCTGTGGCCTCCTTTGCAGCTGATGTATCCCATGAACTGAAAAACCCCTTAACGTCGCTTCGAAGTGCTGTGGAAACCTTATCACTTGCCAAAACGGATGAAGCCAAGGAGAAACTTCTTGGTATTATCGCCGATGATGTGGGACGCCTCGATCGTCTGATCAGTGATATTTCCAATGCTTCAAGGCTGGATGCGGAAATGTCCCGCAGCCAAATGGGTGAAGTAAATCTTAAAAATTTGCTGGAAACTCTGATTGATATATATGACTCTTCACATATTGATAAAATTCCTGCCCTGCATTTTGATTTAGATACGAAAAAGAGCAAAAATAAGAAAAAGTCTGAGAAAGCCTATTGTGTCCACGGTCTGGAAGGTCAACTTGGGCAATTGTTTCGCAATCTGATTGATAATGCAATTTCCTTTTCGAAAACAGATAGCAATATATGGATCAGGCTCAGTCATCAAAAGGATATGATACAGGTGGTGATTGAAGATGAGGGACAGGGTATTCCTGAAGATAAGCTTGAAGATATCTTTGACCGCTTCTATTCAGAGCGCCCAAGCACAGAAGCCTTCGGCAAGCATTCGGGATTAGGACTTAGCATCTGCAAACAAATAATAGAGGCTCATAAAGGGGCCCTTGTCGCCGAAAATCGTCAAAGAGGCGGTGCCCGTTTTATCGTTCAACTACGCCATATGCCCGCCCCGCCGGAGGGTGCGTCATGATATTAATTCATGGTACCGGCGTTTTTATTGATGGGAAAGGTATTCTGATTAAAGGCCCGTCAGGAACAGGGAAATCCGATTTAGCGCTCAGGCTAATGGCCCTTGGCGCAGAATTGATCGGGGATGATTATGTTGAAGTTTCCAGAATAACACAGAATCGGGCTATTATGCAGGCACCAGAGACTATCGCCGGCAAAATTGAGGTCCGTAATGTTGGTATATTAAATGTTCCCTTTCGGCATATGGCGAGAATCGACATGGTGGTGGAGCTGATTTTGGACATCACCAGCCTGGAACGGTTGCCGCAGCAAAAAACCATTCTTCTGGATGGGGCAAAAATTCCTTGCCTGGATTTCTATGCTTTTGAGGCTTCTGCGCCTGAAAAACTGCGCGCAGCCCTTAAAATAATCTTTCAAGTATAATGATTCCCTTCTGGCAAGTATAATGGTTCCCTTTCGGCAAGTATGACGATTTTCTCCTGGAAATATTGACTCCGACAGATTCTTGGCCTTTAATTTAGGTCATCACTATGTATTAGGCCATTCTAATTATCGATAAATGGGGCGACATGGACAGATTTAAGGACAAGGCATTAAAATTATATTTGATCACCGGCATGTCGGGGGCAGGCAAATCTTCTGCATTAAAAATTCTGGAAGACCTGAATTATGAGGCAATCGATAATCTGCCTGTAACATTGTTGCCCAATGTGCTGGATTTGGCCGTTTCTGATTACGAAAATGACGACAATCCGGCGCTGGCCATCGGTATTGATGCCCGAACCCGTAATTTTCAGCAGGATAAAATATTGGAAAATCTGTCCAATCTTAAAGCCCGCGATAACATAGACCTTAAAATTTTGTATTTTGACTGCAATGACGGGATATTGGTTCAGCGTTTCTCAGAAACCCGGCGCAAACATCCCCTGGCCGGCAAAGATGAGGTCATTGACGGCATTACGCTGGAACGCCAGATGATGAAAATCATTCGGAAAGAAGCAGATTACATATTTGATACATCTGATATGGGCGGGCAGAAATTACGTCAAATCTTAACCCAGAAGTTTGAACGTCAACATAGTGGGAACCTGAACATCGTGATCAGTTCGTTCGCCTACCCTAAAGGATTGCCAACAAATGCAGATTTGATTTTTGATGTGCGCTTTTTGCGAAATCCTCATTATGTAAAAAACCTGAAGTCTCTGACCGGACGGGATAGTAAAATTCAAAAATATGTAGAACAGGATGAAAGATTTACGAATTTTTACCAAAAAATAAGCGACTTGATTTTATTCTTATTGCCTGAGTATAAGAAAGAAGGAAAATCTTATTTGAAGATTTCTTTTGGATGTACAGGCGGGCGCCATCGCTCGGTATGTGTGGCTGAAAAGATCGTCAAACAATTGAACCACAATGGTTTTAAAGCAAATATTTATCACCGGGAATTGATGTTAAAAGACACATAATTCCGTGAAAACAGGATATAAAGACATGATTGGTATGGTAGTTGTGACCCATGGTCGGCTTGCCGAGGAATTTATTTCTGCAATGGAGCATGTGGTTGGCCCTCAAAAGGCCGTTCGGGCCATCTGCATCGGCCCCGATGATGACATGGAACAACGGCGGCAGGATATCTTAAATGCCGTCAAGGATGTTGATCAAGGCTCCGGAGTCATTCTATTAACCGATATGTTCGGCGGCACGCCATCCAATCTTGCCATTTCCATCATGGACAATGCCAATGTGGAGGTGATAGCCGGTATTAATCTGCCAATGCTGATCAAGCTGTCCAGCGTACGTCTGGTCTGTACCATGGATGAAGCTATCCAGGCCGCCCGGGATTCAGGCCGTAAATATATCAATGTGGCCTCCCACGTGTTATCCGGAGATGATATGTGAATGATGGCAGTACCCAAGCCGATCATCACCCTGCAATGATCAGAAAAATAAAAATCCAGAATGAACGTGGTCTTCATGCCCGCGCTTCCGCTAAATTTGTTGGCGTAGTCAGTGAATTTGATACGGAAATACTGGTGTCAAAGGACGGAACAGAAGTCGTCGGCACATCGATTATGGGGCTGATGATGTTGGCCGCTGCAAAGGGTGATACGATAACCATAAAAGGGACGGGCAAGCAGGCGCAGCAAGCCCTCGACATACTCACGCAGTTAATTCAGGACAAATTCGGCGAAGCCTGATTCTGGGGCCTATACGCCCTCATTTTAGCAACAGCGTAAACAGAAAGGCAGCAATTATGCGAATTGCGTATTTTGGTGACGACATGTTTTATTCCTGCATGGAACAGCTCATAGAAAACGGCCATGAAATTATGGCCTTGTATATTGATAGGCCAGCTGCTGATGAATATGACTTTACCCGGAATGTGCGTAGAAAAGCAGAAATGCTTGCTATCCCTGTCTTGCTTTCTGAACCTTCACATAATGATATAAAAAAGCTTTGGCACAAAGGGTGTGATATGATCCTTTCCGCCGGATACCGATATAAAATCCCGCCATGGCAAGGGGGATCTATACGTTATGGCATCAATATCCACCCCTCTTTACTCCCCAAAGGTGCCGGCCCAATGCCGTTTCCTTTTGTCATTGTCGAAGGCCTTAAAGAAACGGGCGTTACCCTGCATAAATTATCACAGAATTGGGATGAAGGAGATATAATCCTGCAGGAGAAGATCCCTTTACGCGGTCATGAGAATCTGGAAGATTTATTATGCGAGAGCCAGGCCCTTGCGCCTAAACTGCTTCAAAGTTTTTTAAACTCTCCCGCAGAATATTGGGATAACGCCTATCCTCAAATCCGCCAGCCCGGAAATTACTGGCCTATGCCCAAGCCGGAAAGATTTTTAGTGGATTATAATAAGGATGTAGAGACAGTCGAAAAATATTTAAGAGCCCATAGATATATCAGCCCTGATGGAAATATTGAGTTTGTATCGAATGTCACTTTCTGGAAAAATGACCACCATCATGAACCTGGAACGATTTTATCACAGGAAAATAATGTATTTTTAATGGCTGCGGCAGACGGCCTAGTATCCTTCAAACTGGAACAAAAACAGGCCAAATAATATTATTTTCAGGCCTCCCGGCGGAAACATGACCCTATCGGACAGGATTAAGATTTTTTTAAAAACTACTTGCTACTATATAACAATATAAAGATTTCTTTATGCTTGTAGCAGTTCTGATCTGCTGTTATAAACCATCATATATTATTATTTTTTAGGAAGAAAAACACGTCATGAGCGACTTTACGGATTATAAAATTGCCGATATTTCCCTGGCCCAGTGGGGCCGCAGGGAAATTAATATTGCTGAAACTGAAATGCCGGGCCTTATGGCACTGCGCGAAGAATTTGGCGCAGCAAAGCCCCTGAAGGGTGCCCGAATTGCCGGTTGCCTTCATATGACCATTCAAACAGCCGTGTTGATGGAAACCTTAATTGCGCTTGGCGCGGAAGTGCGCTGGTCCAGCTGTAATATCTTCTCGACCCAGGATCAGGCGGCAGCGGCTATGGCGGTAGCCAATATCCCGACTTTTGCCTGGAAGGGCCTGACCGAAGAGGAATTCCTCTGGTGTATCCGGGAAACCATTGTTGGCCCGAACGGCTGGCGGCCTAACCTGATTTTGGATGATGGCGGTGATTTGACGGCCATGGTTTATGAGGACTTTCCGGAATTGCTTGAAGATATTCGCGGCATTTCCGAAGAAACCACAACGGGTGTTTTGCGGCTTTATCAGATGGAGAAGGAAGGCAGGCTGACCGTTCCTGCGATTAATGTGAATGACAGTGTGACCAAATCCAAATTTGATAATCTTTATGGATGCCGGGAAAGCCTTGTTGATGGCATCAAACGGGCCACGGATGTGATGGTTGCCGGTAAAGTCGCCGTTATTGGTGGTTACGGTGATGTGGGCAAGGGCTCTGCCGCCAGCCTGCGCAATCAGGGCGCCCGGGTTTTAATCACTGAAATTGATCCGATTTGTGCCTTGCAGGCTGCCATGGAAGGCTATGAAGTCGTCACCATGGACGATGCGGCAAAACTTGGCGATATTTTTGTAACGACAACGGGTAATAAAGATATTATTACCCTTGACCATATGCGCGATATGAAAGACCGGGCCATTGTCTGTAACATCGGCCATTTTGATTCAGAAATTCAAATCGCCGCATTAGAGAATTACACCTGGGAAGAAGTCAAACCACAAGTCGATGAAGTGATTTTCCCGGATGGTAAACGCCTTATCGTGCTGGCCAAAGGCCGTTTGGTGAACCTTGGGTGTGCCACGGGTCATCCAAGTTTTGTCATGAGTGCTTCTTTTACCAATCAGGTAATGGCCCAGATGGAATTATGGGATAATCATAAAAACTATGACAATAAAGTTTATGTCCTGCCAAAACATCTGGACGAGAAAGTAGCCATGCTGCACCTTGAAAAGCTTGGTGTTAAGCTAACCCGGCTTTCTAAAGAACAGGCGGACTATATCAATGTAAGTGTTGATGGCCCCTTCAAGCCGGATCATTACCGCTATTAATCATTTTCATAATAAAATATCTTTTAGGCCTGATGACATAAATAACATCAGGCCTAAAATTTTTCTGCCCCCAATATCAGGCTTCCTTTTTTATTTCGATCGTTTATGATATTCTACGAAAAAATAATCTTTGTGGAAGCGTTTATGGTCAGGGGATCGTCAAAACTATTGAGCCAAATATTGACGCTAGTCATAGGCCTGTCAATGGGCATCATTTCCCTGGCTTCTGCCGAGGAAACGATATCAGCGGGCCTCCCGCCGGCTGAGGGTATGGCTGAAAATTTCATCCAATTTAATATCACGCCGTTTAACACCATCATGTATATTGGCATATTATTCTTCCTGACAGCCGGGGGGATAGTATGGATGGCATGGGACCGTAAACATATACGAAGCAGATTACTTCAGGCAGAGAGAGATAATCACCGGCAATCCCTTCTTTTAAAATCACGCAAAGGACTATCGGTGATCTGGGATAAACAGGGAAAAATTTCCCCGCTTGACGATATCAAAAATTGGCTGGGCATTGACAAAGATGTGAAAGAGCTGAATTGCTTGAAAGGGGAAGGCACCGTTTTCTCAAATGATCAGTTTGATCTTCTGATGGAAAAAATTAAAAATCTACTGACTTATGAGGCGAGCTTCCACAGACAGTTCTTTCTTAAAGTCCAGAAAAGAAATATTGTTGTGATGGGGGAACCCCTTACGAATGGTCGTGATACAGAAGGATCAATTGTCTGGTTTCGTGATGCAACGATTGAAGAGAATATAGCTGCCTTCAAAGAACGGAATGTTCGACAAATAAACCGGCGGCTCGATTTTTTTGAAAATACAAACAACCTCATGCAATTGCCCATGTGGATACGGGATGAACATTTAAGACTGATATGGGTCAATCAGGCTTATGTAGATGCCGTAGATGGCACATCGGAGAAAGAAGTCATTACTGAAGGGCTGGAATTAATTACCAGTACCATAGGAAAAACAATGCGGGATATGACAGCTACGGCCACAAAAACCCGTGAACCCTGCATAGAAAAACATTTTGTTGTCATTCGGGGGGAACGGCGCGCCCTTGATATTCACAATATTCCTATGCAAATAGATACAGGTAAAGTGGGCTGCATGGGGTATGCACAGGATGTAACAGAACTGGAAAAAGCCAAAGATGAATTAATTCATCATACGGAATCTCATTCGGAAACATTGAATAAATTATCAACGGCAGTGGCGATCTTTACGTCCGGCAAACGCCTGGAATATTATAATAGTGCCTTTAGCCGCCTGTGGCATTTGTCGGAAGACATCCTCTTTAGCCATCCCCACCATGGGGAAATATTAGAAGCCATGCGCGAAGCGCGCCGATTGCCGGAACAGGCAAATTTCCCGGAATGGAAAGCCGAACAGCTGGCGGCCTACACCCGGATTCTGGACCCGGTGGAAGAAATGTGGCATCTGCCGGATAATACATCACTGCGTGTCGTGACCCAGCCTCATCCCCTGGGGGGACTGCTGGTATTTTACGAAGATGTCACCGATCATTTTGCCCTTGAACGGTCCTATAATACACTCTTTGCCGTTCAGAAAGAAACCATGAATAACTTACATGAAGGCCTGGCGGTTTTTGGCATTGATGGTTGCCTTCAACTCTATAATGAAGCCTTTCTGGAAATCTGGCAATTATCGCGAGATTTCCTCGACGAAAATCCTCACACGACAGAAGTGATAGATTGTTGTGCCAAAAATTACGGCAGTAGTCATCAGATAACCGAATTAAAAAATCTTATTGTTGGCGGGGAAGCAAAAAAAGAAATTTCCTCGGGCCAGCTAAAAAGGCAGGATGATAGCGTGCTTGATTATTCTATCGTACCTTTGCCCGACGGCGCTACCCTGATCACCTTCATTAATGTTTCAGACAGCTTTGCCATTGAGAAGGCGCTGCGCGAACGCAATCAGGCGCTTGAGGAAGCCGATAAAATCAAAGCCGACTTTCTGGCTCATATGTCCTATGAATTACGTACCCCGCTCAATAGTATTATTGGTTTTGCAGAACTGCTGGAAAAAGAATACCAGGGCCCCTTGAATGATGTCCAGCACGACTATATGCATAATATCCTTGCGGCATCGCGGCAATTGCTGGAATTATTTAATGATATTCTGGACTTGTCTGTTATCGAAGCCGGCGGTTTGACCCTTGACATCGACCAGTTTGAATTACCGTCTGTTTTGACTCAGGTCGTGAGTCAATTACACGAAAGGATCAAGATAAAGAATATTGAGCTCCTTGTGGATTGCAGCGAAGAAATACGGCCCGTCTGGGGTGATTGCCGGCGGCTCCAGCATACGATTTATAATCTGTTGAGTAATGCGGTAAAATTTACGCCGGCCCATGGATCAATAAGCTTGACCGCATGTCAGGATAACCTGAATTATATTGTAACGGTTCAAGATAGCGGCGTGGGCATCAAACAGGAGGAAATTCACAAAATTTTTGAAAAATTCTTCACTGGCAGCAATGTACCCAATGAACATGGCGCGGGACTGGGGCTTTCTCTCGTTCATAGTTTCGTTGAATTGCACGGCGGTAGAATCGAGGTTCAGTCAAGTTTAAATGAGGGAACCAGCATGATCCTGATCCTCCCGATCAAAGCCGGCATGGCCGCCCAACTAAGCGTAGCTGGAGAATAAAGGCACAAGAAATGCAGGGCCACCAGGAAGTATTTCAGGAAATATTTGCAGAGCTTACCCTTGATGACATCACCGCGGTAAAGAATTTTGCTGTCCGTTTTGCCCCCTTGCTTGCCGTTGGAGATATCGTGGCCCTTGATGGCGCGCTCGGGGCCGGGAAAACAGCGTTATGCCGGGCAATAATTCAGGCACTGGGTTATACCGGCGATGTGCCAAGCCCAACGTTTAATCTGGTTCAGCTTTATGACCCCCCTCCTGAAAATCCCCATGCGCCAACCATCTGGCATATGGACCTTTACCGTTTGGGAAGCCCGGAAGAAGCCTTTGAAATCGGTATTGAAGAAGCCTTTGATACGGCGGCCAGTCTAATTGAGTGGCCCTCAAAACTTGGGCCTTACCTACCTGCCGGCTTCCTGACACTTCGGTTGGAGATTTGTCCAGCTGTTGACCAGAATATTAATGATGATCAGAATATTGCCGCACGGAAATTAACCCTCATTGGCGATATCGCCTGGAAGAACAGACTTGCCACCCGCTTCAGGAAAGATATTTTTTCATGACTGACCGCAAATTCCATGCCGCAACATTTTTAAAACAACGGGGCTGGGGCGCGGCCATTTGCCGGCCTCTTGCTGATGATGCCTCTTTCAGGCGTTATGAACGCCTAACATCAGGCAAGCATAGCGCCGTCCTGATGGATGCGCCGCCGGAATTCGAAGATGTCAGGCCTTTCATAGCCATCGCCCGCCATTTGAAAGAACGTGGCCTCTGTGCGCCGGAGATTTTGGCCCGTCATATAGAGAAGGGTTTTTTATTGCTGGAAGATATGGGCGATGACCTGTTCGCTAAAATATTACATCATGATCCGGCGCAGGAAACAACCCTCTATGAACTTGCCGTCAGCGGCCTGATCAAATTACATGAATCGCCTGTGCCCAGAATTCTGCCCGCCGGGGACGGGATCAACCATTCCCTGCCCCATTATGATATGGCTTTACTGCTTGAAGAGCTTAGCCTGTTCACAGATTGGTATATGCCGGCGCGCACGGGAAAGATTTTGCCGGAAAAAGACAGAGAGATGTTTGCCGCGCTCTGGCAGGATATCCTGTTGCCGGTTACCAGAGACCTTAACTGTCTGGTTCTGCGCGACTACCATGCGGAAAATTTGATGTTACGGACTGGCCAGACCGGGTTGGCGCAATTGGGTTTACTTGACTTTCAGGATGCGGCTATTGGTCATAAGGCCTATGATCTGGTCTCCTTGCTGCAGGATGCCCGGCGTGAGGTTTCTGAGGAAATGGAACAGGCTATGATCAACAAATATGTCAGCGAAACAGCTATAGACACGTCAACATTCAAACGCGATTATGCCATTCTTGGGGCGCAGCGCAATGCCAAGATCATTGGCATTTTTACGCGGCTTTATCTTCGGGACGGCAAGGCCGCCTATCTTGATAAAATCCCCGCAGTCTGGCGGCTGCTGGATCGGGACCTGCAACATCCGGCTCTAACCCCCATCCGCCGTTGGCTGGACGAACATATATCACCAAAAAACCGCCCCCGGGAATTTCTGCCAAAAGCCTTCATGCCGGCACAGGCGATGATCCTGGCCGCCGGTTTGGGTAAGCGCATGCAGCCACTGTCAGATCATTGCCCCAAGCCCTTGATAAAGGTGGCAGGAAAAGAATTATTGTCCTGGTCTCTGGACGCGCTATGCGCAGCGGGGGTGCGTGATATAGTGATCAACATGCATTATCTCGCGGATCAAATGATAGATTTTGCCGGCAAATATTATGATCATCGCCTGACCTTGACCCTGTCTGATGAGCGCACCCAGCTTCTGGATAGCGGCGGCGGCGTCAAGAATGCCCTGAAATATCTGGGCGATGACCCATTTTTCGTCTTGAACAGTGATATGATCTGGCAGGATGCCAATGGCCAGAGATTCCATAACCAGATGTTCCATAACCAAATGTTCCATAAAATGCAGGCTTTCTGGCGGACCGGCGATATGGATATTCTCATGATTCTGGTGCCGCGTGCTAAGGCCTTTGGCTATGAGGGGGCCGGTGATTTTCATCGGGATGCCACGGGCAGATTATCCTCCAGATTCTCTGGTCCCTCACTTTCTGGTTCCTCGCTTTCTGGTTCCTCGCTTTCTGGTTCCTCGCTTTCTGGTTCCTCGCTTTCTGGCCCCTCACTTTCAAACCCCCCACTTTCAAACCAAGACCCGGATGCCGGCGCAGATTATGTTTATGGCGGCATAATGATTATTAAGCCGGATTGTTTCAAAAATTCTCCTGATGGCCCTTTTTCTCTGCGACAACAATTCGATCAGGCGGAAAAGGCTGGACGCTTATTCGGTATCATTCATGACGGGGCATGGTATCATGTGGGCACGCCCGAGGCCCGGGACAATGTGGAGGATATCATCAATAAATGCCAAGGCGGCTGAAAAAGGCACCGGAACTTTATACCCTGGCATCCCACACCTCCTTTGTGGATGGGCTGGTGCAGGGTATTCGCGCGCGTTTTGGCGATGACCCTTTAATCTTAAGTGATATCCTTATTCTGTTACCGAACCGACGGGCTGTGCGATCTTTGCGGGATGCCTTTTTACGCGCGGCAGGCGGAAAGCCTTTAATATTACCACGCATTGAACCCATCGGTGATGTGGATGAGGATGAATTATTTTTATCGGGCAACCTGACACAAAGTACATGGGAAATGGAATTAGCCCCGCCGATCCCCCCCTTTATCCGCCAGATGCTGCTCATGGATATCATTAATCGCTGGAGCCACCAGTCAGGTGACAGCCTGCCGGAGGTCGCCCAATGCGCCATTCTGGCCCGCACCTTGGGGCAATTTCTGGATCATGTCCAGACCGAACAGCTCGCCTTTCAGGATATGGAAAATCTGGTGCCATCTGAATATGCCAGCCATTGGCAAAAGACATTGGGCTTTTTAAAAATTTTAACGGAACATTGGCCCAATATTCTGGCACCAACCGGCTTCTCCGATGTGGCCACGCGCCGCAATATTCTGCTGGATGGCCTGCGGGAGCAATGGTTAGAGACCCCCCCAAGCCATCCGGTCATCGTTGCCGGATCAACAGGGTCTATTCCCGCGACAGCAAATTTACTGGGGGTAATTTCGCGGCTGCCGCAGGGCATGGTGGTTTTACCCGGCCTTGATCTTTCCCTGGATGAGACAAGTTGGGACGCCATTGATGATACCCACCCGCAAGCCACCATGAAACATCTTCTGGCCACCATTGGTGCCTCGCGGAATGACGTGGAAAACTGGCTCAGTGAAGATATTTCGGCGCAACGGATGTCCCGGGGGCATCTGCTGCGCGAAGTGATGCGTCCTGCGGAAACCACAGATCAATGGCGCTTCCTTGATCTTGACCTGGAGGCCGCGGCGGAGGGCTTTACCAGAATAGACGCGCCGGGACCAAGGGAGGAAGCCGGGATCATTGCCATGATGCTCCGCGAAGCCTTGGAAACAGATGGCAAAACCGCCGCTCTTGTGACCACCGATCGTCAATTGGCCCGGCGGGTGGCCGGTGAAATGAAACGCTGGGACATAGTGATCGATGACAGCGCGGGGACACCGCTCTTCAACACATCGCCGGGCGTTTATCTGCGGCTAACGGCTCAAATGATCGGCGAGGGCATCGCGCCTGTGCCCCTATTGTCCGTCTTGAAACATCCGTTATGTGCCGGCGGGCAGGATATTGGGCAGTTTCGCAAAATGACCCGCCTGTTGGAAGAATATATTCTCCGCGGCCCCCGCCCGGGATCCGGATGCGGCGCTATCGACAAAGCTATAAAAGTGGCGCTGGCGGGTAAAATACGGTCCAAAAATATTTCCGCTATTGCCGACCTGAAAGAATTAGACGACTGGTGGCAGGGCGTAAGCGATCTGATAACGCCCTTTGAGCAGATCACAGTGCCGGAAAAAACGTCTTTTTCCGAGCTGCTGATTGGCCATATTGAAATGGCGGAAAGGCTCTGCACATCTCATGACAAGCCGGGGGCGATGCGTTTATGGGCAGGAGATGCGGGCGAAGAAGCCGCTAAATTGATTGAGGATCTGCATCAGGCTTCATCCTTCCTGCCCCAGTTAAAAACAGAAAATTATCCGGCGCTGCTCGATGTTTTTATGACCGGCATAACGGTTCGGCCCAAATATGGCCAGCACCCGAGGTTAAATATCTGGGGCCCGTTGGAGGCCCGTCTTCAACATGCGGATCTGGTTATTATGGCCGGCCTGAACGAGGGAAGCTGGCCGCCGGAACCTGCTGCCGACCCATGGATGAGCCGCCCGATGCGCAAAGATTTCGGTTTGCCGTCACTTGAACAGAAAATTGGTCTGTCGGCCCATGATTTCTTACAAGCGGCGTCTGCCCCGCAGGTGGTTCTGACCCGATCAGAAAAAATGGATGCCGCGCCGACGGTTAAATCCCGTTGGCTAAGCCGGCTGGATGCTGTCGCGCCGAGGGCCTTTCAGCAGGATTTTTCACCATGGTTGCCCTGGTACCGCGCCCTGGACTTGCCATCCAAGAAAAAGTTAATCCCACCGCCGCGCCCAACCCCGCCTGTGGCTTGCCGTCCACAAAAATTGTCGGTGACGGGAATTCAAAAATGGATGCAGGACCCCTATAGTATTTATGCCCGGTATATTCTGAATTTTAAGGTGCTGGATCCGCTGGATGCCGATCCCGGCGCAGCGGACAAAGGGACAATTATACATGACGCGCTGGACGACTTCATGGGTAAATATTCAGATCACCTGCCGGATAATGCAGAGGCGGAATTAATTGACATAGGCCGGGGAAAATTCGCAAATTATTTGGACCGCCCCACCGTTCGGGCCTTTTGGTGGCCGCGCTTCATTCATGTGGCGGCATGGTTTATCGAACAGGAAAAAACCAGACGGGCGACCAGTAAAACAGTGGCGACGGAAATCGAAGGCCACAAAATATTTGATCTTGCCGGCGGCGAATTTACCCTGACGGCAAAGGCGGACCGTATTGATCAGCTTGCAGATGGCAGCTATAGCATCATTGATTATAAAACCGGTCAAAGTCCCACGTTACGAAAGATATACGCGGGCTACGCCCCGCAGCTGCCTCTGGAAGGTTTGATGGCCCAGGGCGGAAATTTCAAAGGACTGAAAGCAGGCCCGGTCAGCGATTTATCCTATTGGCAGTTAAAAGGCGGCGAAGACGTGGCAAAGATCACAACCTTCAATTCGTCCGCACGAAATAAAATGGATGTGCCGGAAGTCATCACCGCATCTTTTGAGGGTCTGGCGCGGTTGGTCAGTCGTTTTAACTTGGAACAGACCCCCTATTTGAACAACCCGAGGCCGGATAATCTGGGCTACGGCGAATATGACCATCTGGCCCGCACCCGTGAATGGCAGGGCAATGATTTAAGTAAAACAGATACCGAAAATGATGATACGCTGAATGATAAAGGGGGCGACGCAAAATGACCGCACCAACGCCTCAGTTGGCCTCAAAATCTACAGAGGAACAAAACCGGGCATCCGAGCCTCATGCCTCGGCCTGGGTCGCCGCTTCTGCGGGTACGGGCAAGACTTTTGTCCTGACTAACCGGGTTTTGCGTATTCTTCTGACAGGTGTGGTGCCAGAAAAAATCCTCTGCCTGACCTTTACCAAGGCCGCCGCAGCGGAAATGGCCAACCGCATCAATAAAAAACTTGGTGAATGGGTGATCTGTGATCAGCAATTGCTCTGCGAAGAGATTTCGGAACTGACCAACGAATTTCCCACCCTTGAGCAGCAGGGCCATGCACGTAAATTATTCGCGCGCGTGTTGGACGTGCCCGGCGGCCTGAAAATTCAGACCATCCATTCCTTTTGCCAATCCCTGCTTGGCCGATTTCCGTTGGAAGCCGGCATCACGCCGCATTTTCAGGTCATGGATGATCGTACAGCTCTGGAGCATCTGAGCCGCGCGCGAGACGCTGTTCTGGCCGAAGCACAGGAAGACATAAATCCGGGCCTGGCCCAAAGTCTGTTGCATATTTCCCGTAAAGTCACCGAAAATACTTTCGCCGATTTGATTGGCGCATTAATCAATCAAAGAAGCGAACTTGAACGCATGATGAGCCGTTTTCGCCTGCTGGACCAGGCGTTCATTGCCATGCGAAAAATGCTCGGACTTAACCCTAGCGAGACGAGAGACAGCATCATTCACCAGGCCTGCCGGGAAGATATTGTCGCCAAAAATGCCCCCGGCCTTAGGCTTGCCCTAGCCGCACTGCTGGCCGGAAATGCCACAAATCAGAAAGCCGCAGAGGGGATGGTAAGCTGGCTTGGCAAGCTGGAGACACGTCCGGACTACCTCGCGGATTATATGGCGGTTTTTCTGACCAAGGGCGGCGACATCCGCAAAATATTGATGCCGAAAAAAATAGCAGAAGCCTGTCCCGCAGGCTTTGAGGCCATGGCAGATGAAGCGGCGCGGCTGCAAAAACTGGCGGAAAAGTTAAATCTTATGACCCTGCTGGATAATAGCACAGCCCTGCTGACTCTGGGTTCTGCTATGCTTGATGCCTTTAAGGACAGCAAAAAACGCCATGCGGTAATGGATTATGATGATTTGATCCTGAAGGTCACCGGCCTGATCGGGACAGCGGGCATTGCTGACTGGATATTATATAAACTGGATGGCGGCGTTGATCATATTCTGATCGATGAAGCACAGGATACCAATCCCGAGCAATGGCAAGTGATCAAGGCTCTGGCCAATGAATTTTTTGTTGGCGAGAGCCGGTCAGATCAAATACGCACCATTTTTGCTGTCGGCGATGTCAAACAGTCGATCTATTCCTTCCAGCGGGCAGACCCCAGGGAATTTGTCGATAACCGGCAGCTCTTTCAGGAAAAATCATCGAATGTCGGCCATGTTTTTCACAATGTAAGCCTGGCCCTGTCTTTTCGATCAACAGCGGCAGTGTTAAATCTGGTGGACCAGGTTTTTGAAAGTCCCGAAAGCCGCCATGCCTTGTCCTTCAGTCAGGAAGAAATCATCCATAAACCTTCGCGCATGGGGCATGCCGGGCTTGTGGAACTATGGCCGGTCGAGCCCCGGGAAATATTGCCGGAGGCCGAAGATTGGCAGCCGCCCGTGATCCAGCAACCCTCACAATCGCCGGAAATGAAACTGGCCATCAAAATCGCGGACCAGATCGCGGGATGGATTGACAAAGGTGAAGAATTAACATCTGCTTCGCGGCCCATTGCGCCTGGTGATATTATGATATTGGTACGCCGCCGTACCCTGTTTGACAATTACATGATCAGAGCCTTAAAGGCACGAAATATCCCTGTGGCAGGGCAGGATAAAATGCTGCTGAGTGAGCAGATTGCCGTCATGGATTTGATGGCGCTGGGCAACTTTGTCTTATTGCCCAGTGATGATTTGACATTGGCCGTGATTTTAAAAAGCCCCTTCATTGGATTTAGTGAGGAAGACGTTTTTGATCTGGCTTATGACCGCAAGGGCAGCCTTTGGTCCGCGTTATTATCACGCAGATCAGAAAGAAAAACCTTTCAACATGCTTGCGCTCTGCTCACAGAGCTCACGAATTATGCCGATAAAACGCCGCCTTTTGAATTTTATAGCCACCTGTTAACGCGCTTGAAAGGCCGCGAGAAGCTATTGAGCAGATTGGGCGAAGAGGCCAATGACCCCATAGATGAATTCCTGCAGCTCGCCGCAGACTATGAAGCCAATAATATCTCCTCGTTGCAGGGCTTTTTAAGTTGGGTTGATCGCGGGAATGTGGAAATCAAACGTGATATGGAGCAGGGGCAGTCTCAGGTGCGCATCATGACTGTCCACGGCGCAAAGGGACTGCAAGCGCCAATTGTTATCCTGCCCGATACCTGCCAGGTGCCAAAGCGTGGCTCGCCCCTTTTATGGGCCGGTACCTCAAATGAAAAATTATTATTCTGGCCGCAAAAGAGTGATTTCGAGCTCGGCCCCTGTAAAGCCGCGCGGGAAAAGATCAACCTGATGCGGGATCAGGAATATCTAAGGCTATTGTATGTGGCCATGACACGGGCCGAAGACCGGCTCTATATAACAGGGTGGGAAAGTAAAAATAATCGTAGCACACAAAGTTGGTATGATATGATCAACACAGCTCTTGAGACGATGGCGTCCATGAAAAAATATACCGTCATTAAAGGAGATGATGTTGCGGATAGCTTTCTGCTACGCCTGAGTTGCCCGCAGGAAATCGCCGTAGAAAAAAATATTTTGGAAACGGAACAAATTCCGGCGGCGCTCAATTTACCCATCTGGGCCCGCGCAATACCGCAGGCAGAACCATCACCATCGCGCCCCCTAAGTCCCTCCCGTCCACCCGAAGAAGAACCTCCGGTGATCAGCCCATTATTGGCCGCCAAAAGGCAACGTCATGATCAAAAACGGTTTCATCGCGGAAGACTCATACACCGGCTGCTTGAAATATTACCAAACGTAACCCCAGATAAGCAGCAACAGGCCGCGTATGATTTCCTCGCGCAGCCCGCCTATGGATTGCCGCCGGCTGATATCAATAAGATCGTTTCTCAGGTTTCAGGAATTCTGAATTCACCAGATTTTGCGGCACTCTTCTTAAAATCCAGCCGTGCGGAAGTACCCATTGTCGGGCTTGTAGGGGCAACGCCGGTTTCCGGTATTGTGGACCGGCTTGTGGTCCTGGATCATGAAATTCTGATCGTGGATTATAAAACCAATCGCCCGCCGCCAACAGATGTGAAAAATGTCCCGCGCATTTATGTAAGGCAAATGGCCGCTTACCGGGCTATCTTATCAGAAATCTATCCGAAGAAAATCATTAAATGTATGTTGTTATGGACAGATATTGCCTATTTGATGGCATTGCCGCCAGTGGCTCTGGACCAAATAAGTTTTTGATTATAATAATTTATTCTATGGTTTCTCTTGACGCATGGTAGGTGGCTTCCTACATTTGACCCTATGGCGTTATAATGAATTTAATTTATATAAGGATTTAAAATATGAGTATAATTTCAGTCACAGATGGTGATTTTCAGGAAAAAGTACTAGGTGCTGACAAACCGGTATTGGTGGATTTTTGGGCTGAATGGTGCGGTCCGTGTAAACAGCTTTCCCCTGTCCTGGAACAGATTTCAAGTGAAATGGGTGATGATCTGATCATCGCCAAAATGAATATTGATAACAATCCAAATGTACCAACAAGCTATGGTGTGCGTAGTATTCCAACACTGCTCCTGATTAAGGGCGGCGAAGTCGCAGCCATGAAAGTCGGCAATAGTTCAAAAACGGATCTGCAAAATTGGCTCAAAGAAAACAGCTGATAAAAATACAACTATTAGTAATCAACGCGACTTTTTAGTCGCGTTTTTTTATGCTCTTGCGCCCTAATATTAATATCTTTTTAAGATGATCTTTCTATTCTTGTCCATCCTGATGCAATAATGAAAATATTTACAACAGAGGATTCCAGTATGTCTACCCAAAAATTGAGGGTCTTGGTTGTTGAAGATAGTAAATTTCTCGCGGCAGAAATTCATCGTCGTTTGAGTGTCTTTGAAAATCTTGAATGCATATTGGTAAAAAATTATTATGACGCTAAGAAACTATTAAAACAGCAAGGTAGCGACTTCTTTTTAGCTCTTCTGGACCTATGTCTTCCTGATGCACGAGATGGAGAAATTGTCGCGCTCATGGACAAATACGATATTCCATCGATTATTTTCAGCAATAATTTTGATCGGGGCTCCCTGACCCATTATTATTCCATGGGGGTCATTGATTGTATCCCCAAAGCTTCACCGGCAAGCCTTGAATATTTTATTTCTCTTGTAAAACGGCTCAGCATGAACCGCGAAATTAATGTATTGGTGGTTGAGGACTCGATAACGACCCGCAAAATTATTTGTACGCAATTATCCCGGCAACAAGTCACTGTGATTGAGGCAACCGATGGAAACAATGCCTTGGAATTGATGGAAGAACATCCGTCTATCCACTTGGTGCTCACCGATTATAATATGCCGAATATGGATGGTTTCGATTTGACGCGTAAATTACGCGAAAAATATTCCAAGGATGAATTACCCATCATCGGCATGAGTAGCCATTCACAAGGTGAATATGCCGTGAAATTTCTTAAGCTCGGCGCCAATGACTTTATCCACAAGCCCTTCAGCTATGAAGAACTTCTGTGCCGGGTCTCACAAAATCTGGACATCTGTTGTTTGATTGAAGAATTAAAAAAGAATGCCTATGTGGATGCCTTAACCGGATTGAATAATCGCCGATTCTTATGGGAATATGGTACTGGTCTTTTTAACAATGCCGAATATACCACAGATAGTCTGACAGTCGCGATGGTGGATATTGACAATTTCAAGGACATTAATGATACCTATGGTCATCATATGGGCGACAATGTGCTGGCAAAAGTATCAAATAACCTGCAAAAACACCTTGTGGATAAAGATATCATAGCCCGTATTGGCGGAGAAGAATTCTGTGTGATACTACATAATAAGGATACCAATGAAGCCAAGGGTATCCTTGACAAACTCCGCATAAGCGTTGCGGAAGATAGCTTCAAATTCAAGGAAAAAGAAATCAAGATAACGGTTAGTATTGGTATGTGTGAACATACCGAAGATGACTTCGAAACCATGCTTAAGACCGCAGATAAAGCCCTCTATACGGCAAAAGACGATGGCCGGAACTGTCTTAGGGTAGCGTAATCCTGTAAAAATGCCTAATTATCCATAGACCCTGGGGCCTGACCCTAGTCGGGCAGAAGATCATTCTGTTCCAGAATATATCCCGCAAGATAGAGCGACCCGCAAATCAAAACACGAATGGGCCCGCCTTCTGAATGCGCCTTGATCTTTTGTAGCGCATTCTCCGCCGAGCTTACACTTTCAGAGATGATGTCAAGTTCCCGGGCTATTTCTGCCATCCGGCGCGGGGAATGGCTCTCTTCGCCAATGACGTTAACGCCATAAAATTTTGTCACAAGAGAACTTAAAGGCTTCAAAAAGCCTGCCGCATCCTTCCCTGTCATCATACCGCAAATCAGATAAAGCGGCTGGCGGGGCTGGCGCATAAAATGATCTCTTAGAATCTCTCCCGCTGCCGGATTATGCCCGCCGTCAAGCCAAAGCGCGCTGCCCTCGGGTAATATCCGGCCATAAGGGCTTTGTGAAATATCCTGAAGCCGCGCGGGCCAATGAACTGATGTGATGCCGCTTTTTATATGATCAGGAGTGATGTTAAATTTATTCTGGTGACGCAAGCAGGCAATGGCCAGCCCCGCATTGGCCATTTGATGGCCCCCCTGCAAGTTTGGTTTCGGAAGCGAAATTATACCTGTGCTATCCTGATAGCTGAATCCCTGGGCCGTTTCTGAGACCGTCCAGTCACCATAACAAACAAGCCGAGCGCCCACTTTTCTGCCATGGGCCTTAAGAACGATACCCGCGGCCTCTTTTTGCTCAGCCATAATCATCGGCACACCTCTTTTGGCGATTCCGGCCTTCTCAAAAGCGACCTCGCTTAAAGTATCGCCCAGAAACTGTTGATGATCCATCGACACCGGCGTAATGACAGTAGATAATGGCTCATCTATAACATTGGTCGCATCCAGCCGCCCGCCAAGTCCCACTTCCAATAGCACCACATCGGCAGGGCTTTCGGCAAAAGATTTAAGCGCTATCGCCGTGGTAATTTCAAAATAGGTAATTCTGCCATCGCCGTTGGCTTTTTCGCAGGCCCGTAAACAGGCTAATAACTGATCTTCGTCTATTAACTTTCCGCCGAGACGAATGCGCTCGGCAAACCGTACCAGATGAGGCGATGTATAGACATGAACCCGCAGGCCGGCGGCCTCAAGGATGGCGCGAAGACAGGCGGTGGTTGATCCCTTGCCATTGGTGCCGGCGATATGTATGACCGGGGGCAAATTTCGTTCGGGATGATCAAGTTTTGCCAGCAGATCATGCATACGGTTCAAGCTAAGGTCGATCTTTTTTGGATGGCGCCTTTGCAGCCGTCTGAGCACCTGATCTATCTTGCCTGTCATGAGGTAACTATGCTGCTTTGGGTTGCTTCATTAACAGACCAAGCAATTGTATCAGCTTGTCACGCATTTGATGACGATGAACAATCATATCAACCATACCATGTTCCAGAAGATATTCTGAACGCTGGAAACCTTCGGGTAATTCCTCGCGGATTGTATCCTTGATAACCCGGGGCCCGGCAAAACAAATCAGAGCGTTGGGTTCGGCAATCTGGACATCGCCAAGCATAGCATAAGACGCCGTTACCCCGCCGGTGGTGGGATCGGTGAGAACAACAATATACGGCAATCCGGCATCTTTTAACATTTCAACGGCCACCGTTGTCCGGGGCATTTGCATGAGTGACAGGATACCCTCCTGCATGCGCGCGCCGCCCGCCGCAGAAAAGAGCACTAACGGCACCTTTTTCGCTACAGCATGTTCAGCAGCGGCAATGATGCCATTCCCCACAGCCATACCCATAGAGCCGCCCATGAATAAGAAATTTTGCACCGCAATCACGGCGCTTATATTTCCCATCTGGCCGTAAGCCGCTGATATGGCATCGTTAAATTCACTTTTTGAGCGTGCCGCCTTCAGGCGATCTGTATATTTCTTCTGATCTTTGAATTTTAAGGGATCTTCATAGGGCTTTGGCACATCAATAAGCGCATATTCACCCTTGTTAAATAAATGCGTAAAGCGGGTTGTTGGTTCTATTCGACCATGGAAGCCACAATTTGGGCAGACAGACTGAACTTCAAGATAATCTTTTAAGTAGAGCAATTGGCCGCAACCACTGCATTTATGCCACAGATTATCCGGCGTATCTTTTTTATTTTCTAAAACCGCCCGAATTTTCGGACGGACAAAATTGGTAATCCAGTTCATTCTTCACCCTTTGATCTTTTTTGCCTAGCTTATGCCGACTTTAAGAGTCGTAACAAAGTCCAAGACTCTAGCTTCTAGTACGGGATTTGCAAGCCCTTCTTGATCAATATTATCCGCAATTATCTTAACAATTGCCGAACCAACAACAACGGCATCAGAAAAACCCGCAAAAGCACGGGCAGTTTCCGGCGTTTTGATACCAAAGCCTACAGCAACAGGCAGATCGGTTTGGCCGCGAATCATATCAATGGCGCTTTTAACCGAGCTAATATCCGGCTCCTGCGTGCCCGTTATCCCGGCGATAGAGACATAATAAAGAAACCCGGAAGCGTTTTTTAAGATGTGACCCAAACGGGCGGCATCAGTGGTCGGCGTTGCCAAATGAATACAGCCCATTTGGGCTTTCTTGGCGGGAATGGCCAGTTCACTATCTTCTTCGGGCGGCAGGTCAACAATGATTAAACCATCAACACCGGCTTTAAGCGCATCATTAAGAAAGGCATCAACGCCATAAATATAGATCGGATTATAATACCCCATCAGGATGACCGGGGTATCCTTGTCGATTTTGCGAAATTCAGCAACCATTTGCAAGATTTTTCGACTGGTCATGCCGCCGTTTAAGGCCCGAATGCTGCTGGCCTGAATGGTCGGGCCGTCGGCCATGGGATCGGAAAATGGCATCCCAAGTTCGATAATATCTGCCCCCGAAGCGGGTAGAGCCTTCATAATATTCAGCGCCGTATCATAATCCGGGTCGCCCGCCGTGGTAAATGTTATGAGCCCGGAACGGGACTGTGCCTTCAACTGGGCAAATTTCTTATTAATGCGGGAGACTGCCATTCTTAATATCCTTAAATTTTCGCGCCCAGAGCCTCGGCCACCGTGAAAATATCCTTATCCCCCCGCCCGCTTAAATTCATCACCATGAGGTGATCTTTTGGTAATGTGGGCGCAAGTTTAAGGACATAAGCGATGGCATGGGCACTTTCCAGTGCGGGAATGATGCCCTCAAGTTCCGTGCAAACCTGAAAGGCTTCAAGCGCTTCATTATCCGTAATGGGCACATATTGAACCCTTTTCATCTCATGGAGCCAGCTATGCTCTGGCCCAATACCGGGATAATCCAGCCCCGCAGAGATGGAATGGGCTTCCTCTATTTGGCCATCGTCGTCCATAAGCAGATACGTGCGATTGCCGTGTAAAACACCGGGTCTGCCGCCGGCAAGTGAGGCGGCATGTTTGTCTGTATCCAGCCCGTATCCCGCAGCTTCCACACCATACATGTCAATGTCGTCATCTAAAAAGGGATGGAATAAACCGATCGCGTTGGAACCGCCGCCAACGCAAGCCACAAGGCTATCCGGCAGCCGGCCTTCCTTGGCAAGGATTTGTTCCCGGGTTTCAATGCCGATCACGGATTGAAAATCACGAACCAATTCAGGGTAAGGGTGCGGTCCGGCAGCGGTACCGATGATGTAAAAAGTATCTTTCACATTAGCCACCCAGTCACGCATGGCTTCATTCATGGCATCTTTCAGGCTTTGCGAGCCACACGTCACAGGAATGACCTCTGCCCCCAGAAGTTTCATGCGAAAGACATTGGGCTTTTGTCGCTCTATATCCTTTGCCCCCATATAAATCACGCATTTCATGCCAAAGCGCGCGCAGACGGTAGCCGTCGCGACACCATGTTGCCCGGCGCCGGTTTCGGCAATGATCCGGTCCTTCCCCATACGTTGCGCCAGCAAAATCTGGCCGATGCAATTATTGATTTTATGGGCACCGGTATGATTAAGCTCTTCCCTTTTAAAATAAATTTTTGCGCCGCCAAGATGCCGGGTTAGCCGCTCAGCAAAATATAGCGGACTGGGCCGCCCGACAAATTCCGCCAGCAGGCTGTCAAATTCTGCTTTAAAGCTCGGATCACTTTTAGATGACTGATAGGCTTTTTCCAGATCAAGAATCAGGGGCATTAAGGTTTCCGAGACAAACCGACCGCCGAAATTGCCATAGCGGCCCTCATTATCCGGCCCTGATCTATAAGTATTTCTATCCTTTTTATTCAGGCTCATATTGTGTCCTTACGTAATGCCGCCATAAAGCTGTTTATTTTGGTGATGCTTTTTTCACCGGGCTTATTCTCAACGCCGCTGGAGACATCAACCATGACCGCGCCGCTAATCGCCATTGCGGCGGCAAGATTTGTCGCATCAAGTCCCCCGGATAGCATCCAGGGAATGCTCCCGTGATGACTTTTCATGAGATGCCAGTCAAATGGCAGGCCATTCCCGCCGGGCAAGCCATCTGGCCGGGAAGCCGGGGCCTTGGCATCAAAAAGCAGCATATCAGCGGCATTCTCATATGTCTTTGCGCTTTTTATATCTTCGTGACCAATATCTTCACTGGAAGCGACGGCGATGGCTTTCATCACCGGACGTTTGAACTGTTTCCTGATTTCCCGCACCCGCCGGGGACTTTCTGCGCCATGGAGCTGGATAAGATCAAGCGGAATATGGCCGAGCGTAGAGTCAAGCTGTTCGTCCGTCGGATCAACAAAAACACCGCAGATGGTCACGGTGGCCGGAATTTTAGCGGCCAATTTCGCGGCTTGCTCCGGGGAGATATTCCGCGGTGATTTTTCATAAAAAACAAAGCCAATATAGGCCGCCCCCGCCCTTACCGCTGCCTGAACAGCCTCAGGGGTGGTTAATCCGCATATTTTGGCTTTTACGGACATTGTGCCTGATCCATATTCTGATCCATATTCTGGTCCATATTCTGGTCCATATCCTGAACAATATCCCGCACAGCCTTAATCGGGTCATCGGCCGCTGTGATGGGTCGGCCAATGACAATATAATCAGCCCCCAGCGCGATAGCCTGTGAGGGAGTCATGGTGCGTTTTTGATCATCAGCGCTGCTGCCGGCGGGACGAATGCCAGGGACAATGAGTGTAAAGTCCGGCCCGCAGGCCTCGCGTATGGCGGTAATTTCAAAAGGCGAACAGACCACCCCGTCCAGGTCATTTTCCTGTGCCAGACGTGCCAGACGCACCACTTGTGATTTGATGGGAGGTGTCAGGCCGACATCCTGCAAATCACTTTCATCCATACTTGTTAAGATGGTCACGCCAACGATGATCGGGCGGGGGCAACCGATATTCCGGGCGGCCTGCGTTGCCGCCGTTGCCGCTGCCTTCATCATGGCCGCGCCGCCGCCGGTATGAATGGTCATGATATGCGGCCTGAGCGGCATGAGAGCATGAATGGCCTTAGCCACCGTGTTTGGAATATCATGCAATTTCAGGTCAAGGAAAATAGGCATACCGCATTGTGCCACCTGACTAAAGCCCGAAGGCCCGCACGCGCCAAAATATTCAAGACCAAGCTTCACGCCGCCGACATGACCGCGCAACCTGTCGGCCAGCTTAAACGCCGTCTGTGGTTCTGTGGTATCCAACGCACATAAAATACGCCTTGATGGGGTCAGGTCGCTCATCACAATCATCCTTAACGATAGGCCTGTTTTTTCTCATGAACTGAAGGCAATGACAAGGTTTTTATCCTGTTTCAGGAAATCTTCCCTTAATCTTGAGGCATTTCTGCTGCGCTTTCGGCGACCGTCTGATCTTTTATCTGATTTTTCAGATTCCGGATAATTATTGCCTGTTTGCGATTATGATTGGCCTGCCGGACAGATTTTGCAGCGACAACCACTGAACCCGCCCCAAGACCGATGAAAATTCCGGCAAAAAGAAGAATATACAAGGGCAAGTCCCAGGAAAAAGGCAAGGGGTCCAAGCTGAAAGTCACATCCACCCGATTGGCGACGGCCACGATGATACAAAAGGCCGTGAAGACAATAAAAGCTGCGAGGTAAATAATTCGCATAATAAATTCATTTCAAAATTGGGCCAAAGATTGGGCCAAAAATTAAGCCAAAATATACTTGAAGCCAGGACACGGACTTATTTATTATTGAGTCGTTCCCGCAGATCTTTACCTGTTTTAAAATAGGGAACATATTTTTCCGGTACGTCAACCATATCTCCCGTGCGCGGGTTTCGCCCGGTTCTGCTGGGACGATGTTTGACGGAAAAAGCACCAAAGCCCCTTAACTCGACCCGATTCCCCCCCGCAAGGGCATCGGTAATTTCTTCAAAGATTGTATTAACAATCCGCTCAACGTCACGCTGATAAAGATGTGGGTTGGCGTCGACCAATCGTGAAATCAGCTCTGACTTTATCATCACATTATTCCCTATAATAAATTTTCCTAAATGCGTTATCAAAGAACAAGGTGCCAGAGACTTTTTGCCCCGTCAAGGTTAAGTCCCTAAAAAAAAGGCATTTTTTGTGATTTTAGAGTTTTTTGTCAGATTTTAGCGTAAAAAACCCGCCTGGCGAACCAGACGGGCCTGTAAAATTGTGACAAAACCCATAAAAGTGACAGGATTTATTCTTTGTCTTTCTTTGCCGCCAAAGCAGCACCCAGAATATCACCAAGGCTCGCACCGCTATCAGAAGAACCATACTGTTTAACAGATTCTTTTTCTTCCGTGATTTCCAGAACCTTGATGCTCAGTCCGACTTTACGTGTTTTCTTGTCGAAGCTTGTGACCATGGCATCTACCTTATCACCAACAGAGAAACGCTCAGGACGTTGTTCTGAACGATCCCGGCTCAGGTCAGCGCGGCGAATAAAGGCTTCAATCGGCGCGTCATCATCGCCAATAGAAACTTCAATACCATTTTCAGTAATATTGGTAATGGCACAGGTCACGGTACCGCCTTTTTTCAGGCCTTTAACACCGACCATTGGATCAGTTGTTAATTGCTTGATACCAAGGGAAATACGTTCTTTCTCGATATCAATATCCAGAATAACCGCTTTCGTCATGTCGCCTTTTTTATATTCCGCAAGGGCAGCTTCACCGGATTTATTCCAATCCAGGTCAGATAAATGAACCATGCCATCAACATCACCATCGGCAAGCCCGATGAACATACCAAATTCTGTGATATTTTTGATTTCCCCTTCGATTTCGGAATTCACCGGGAATTTATCAGCAAACGCGTCCCAAGGATTATCAAGGCACTGTTTCAGACCAAGGCTGATACGGCGTTTTTCAGGATCAATTTCCAGAACCATAACTTCAACTTCCTGGCTGGTGGAAACGATTTTACCCGGATGAACATTTTTCTTAACCCAGCTCATTTCGGACACATGAACCAGACCCTCGATACCTTCTTCCAGTTCAACAAAAGCACCATAATCGGTAATATTGGTAATCCGGCCTTTAAGCTTGCTGCTGATCGGGAATTTCTGTTCGACGACGCTCCATGGATCTTCAAGCAACTGTTTCATACCAAGTGATATGCGCTGTGTTTCAGGATTCAGGCGAATGATCTGAACATTAATGGTATCGCCGATACTCAGAACTTCAGATGGATGGTTAATACGTTTCCAGGAAATGTCGGTAACATGTAACAAGCCGTCAATACCGCCCAGATCAACAAAGGCACCGTAATCGGTAATATTTTTAACAATACCTTCGACAACTTGACCATCGGCCAGTGATGTGATCAGTTCTGCCCGTTGCTCTGCGCGGGTTTCTTCAAGAATGGCGCGGCGGGAAACAACTATATTTCCGCGTTTCCGGTCCATTTTGAGAATTTGGAAGGGCTGAGATATATTCATCAGGGGCGTGACATCGCGTATTGGGCGAACATCAACCTGTGATCCTGGCAAAAAGGCCACCGCACCGTCCAAATCAACAGTGAATCCACCCTTAACCCGGCCGAATATCACGCCATCAACACGTTCTTCAGCCTCATAAGATTTCTCCAGAAGTGTCCATGATTCTTCCCGGCGGGCTTTTTCTCTGGACAGGATTGCTTCGCCGGTGGCATTTTCGATGCGTTCGACAAAAATGTCGACCTTGTCACCGATAGCAAGCTCTGCCGTTTGGCCTGGGTTGGCAAATTCTTTTATCAGCACACGGCCTTCAGCTTTCAAGCCAATGTCTATTGTCGCCGCTTCTTTATCCAGCGCGATGATCGTCCCGGTAACAACTTTACCGTCAAATTTTTCGTTTTCGCCAAAAACTTCATTCAGCAAGGCTGCGAAATCTTCGGTGCTTGGGGCCATTTGATCAATGTTCATTAATATTTTCTCTTTCAATTTATAATATTTTATCAGGCCAGCCGGTTGTTTCCGGCGGTCTTTCGGTAACTTATAACGGGTTAATGGAAAACACAAAACATGACCCGCTTATGAACGGTAAGTTCACGCCTAAGCCTTGTCATTCTGTGTCATCCTGTTCGAAAAGAGCACTAAGGCCTGTTCGAACACGGCCTCTATATCTGAATTTGTTGTATCAAGCAAGTGCGCGTTTTTGGCCATTTTCAAGGGCGATGAGGCACGGTTTACGTCGCGGTCATCCCTTTGGATAAGGTCATCCAGAATGGTTTGAAATTCTTTATCCGTCGCCCCTGAGCCATATTGTTCCAAAACGCGCCGTTTTGCGCGGGTTTCCACGTCTGCGGTAACGAATAACTTAAGGTCTGCATCAGGACAGACAATGGTGCCGATATCACGACCATCCAATATGGCACCGGCCTTTTTGCCGGGCGGATTCTTGGCAAATGCCCGCTGAAAGTCCAGGAGGCGCGCGCGAACCGCCTGAATAGCGGCAACTTTTGACGCGAGTCCGCCGGTTGATTCGCTTTTAAGTTCCGGATCATTCAGATCAATTTCCGCCAATTTTTCGGCAGCCTTTACGGCATCCTGTTCCTTTTCCGGATTGCCGCCTGTCCGAAAGACTTGCAAGCCCACGGCGCGATATAACGCGCCGGTATCCAGATAGGCATAATCAAGATGATCTGCCAACTTGCGGGCCAAAGTCCCCTTGCCCGAAGCCGCCGGGCCATCAACAGCAATCACGGAAAGGGGCGCAGCAAGGGTATTTGGGCGGCTAATAGACATTATGGTTTATCCTTTATGGCAGCACCTAATCCATTCATAAGGCTGCAAAACCCGGGGAAGCTGGTTTCGATCACGCTGCCGTCATCAATTTCAACCGCTTTATCGCTGGCCATGCCAAGAACGATAAACGCCATCGCAATTCGATGATCAAGATGGGTAGTGACCAAGCCGCCGCCCGGGACGGCAGTACGGCCCGTGACGGTCATGCCATCGTCAAATTCGATGACGGCGCAACCATTAGCTTTAAGACCTGCCACCATAGCGGAAATTCGGTCACTTTCCTTCACCCGCAGCTCGCCAATGCCGCGCATAACCGTATCTCCTTCGGCAAAGTTCGCCACAATAGATAATATCGGATATTCATCAATCATGGAGGCTGCGCGGGATTCTGGCACAATGATGCCCGAAAGCTTGCTATATTTCACCCGTATATCCGCAACGGATTCACCGCATTCCAGCCGCTTGTTCACAAAACTGATGTCCGCGCCCATTTCTTGTAATGTTGTAAAAATGCCGGTACGCGACGGATTCATACCAACATTTTCAATGGTAATGTCAGAACCCGGGATGATTAGAGCCGCAGCGACCGGGAATGCCGCAGAAGAAGGGTCTGCCGGCACAAACATATCCTTTGCGGAAAGTTCCGGCTGGCCCGTGACGGTTATGGCCGTGCCGCCAGCCTTTTCCTGAATGTCTATTTCCTGAATATCTATTTCAACGCCAAAATGTTTAAACATACGTTCGGTATGATCACGCGTTGGAGTCTTTTCAATGATGGTGGTTTTACCGGGGGTATTAAGGGCCGCAAGCAGCAGTGCGGACTTCACCTGGGCCGATGCCACAGGAACGTCATATTCAATGGGCAGCGGGTCCATAATGCCATATACGGTTAGCGGCAGGGTCACGTCTTCTGATCCGGTAAGGTCGGCCCTAGATTCTGTCTCGAATTCTGGCCCGGATTCTATCTTGGACTCTGGCCCGAATTTTGCCCCGAATTTGGCTAATGGGGCGGCCACCCGTTTCATGGGGCGGGATGACAGAGACGCATCTCCAATGAAGTGCGTGTTAAATGGATAGGTACTAACCAAGCCCATAATCAGGCGCGCACCCGTACCGCTATTGCCCATATCAAGGGAATTTTCTGGCCGGGTTAGTCCGCCAACGCCAACGCCATAAACAAGCCAGTCTCCATTTTCCGCACGGGAAATATCTGCGCCCATGGCCGTCATGGCATGGGCTGTATTCAGAACGTCTTCCCCTTCAAGCAGACCGAAAATGCGGCTTTGTCCGATGGCCAATGTGCCCATAATCAGGGCACGGTGGGAAATGGATTTATCACCGGGAACCTTGATGATTCCGGTCAAGGCGGTTGTTTTTTGGGAGCTCAGGTGATTCATGACAATATTTCAAACTGTTAATGGTTTCATATTTTAAATTCAGATAACATGATTTAAGGCCTCTCGACCAGAAAATATGTTTATTTTTGTTCATTTAGGGCATAAAAAAACCTGATCTGCGAATAAGCTTTGACAGTTGGGCTTTTCCATGGCAAATGGTTTTCTTTGCAAGAATGATCTTATAAACACGGTTTTAAGGAGAATTACGTTGGCTAATCCGGAATGGGGAACCAAACGCCAGTGCCCAAAATGCGGTACAAGGTTTTACGACCTGGGAAATGATGAGCCAATTGTATGCATTGACTGTGGGAAAAAGTTCAAGCCAGAGGTGATTTTGAAAAGTAAAATGTCGCCGCTTGAATTATCACCAGAAGACAAAGAAGAGGATACTGAAGAGGATCTTCTTGATGTTGACGCAGATGATGATGTTGAAATCGATGCCGATGACAATACGGTTGTATTGAGTGATGACGATGATACCAATGTATCGGATGTTGTGGTAAAGCCCAAGCCGACCGGAACGGATTAATAATTTCTATTTTTTCACTTGATTATCGATGGCAGGATGCGTAAATTCTGCTCACCGATTTGCAGATTCGCTTTCAGAATGTGGATAAGGGGCTATAGCTCAGTTGGGAGAGCGCTTCGCTGGCAGTGAAGAGGTCAGCGGTTCGAACCCGCTTAGCTCCACCATACCATACCTAGAATCTCAGAACGGCTGAAAAGGGCCAAATGACTTTCCGCTGACGCCATCGGAGCCGAAGGTTGAAAACCATTCGAGGGCAAGGCTATAACTTTATGCTCTCAGCCGCCTCTTCCCATTTAAACTGAGCTCCAACTGTAACACCCAAAGCAAACATATCAGGATTAAAGGCAAGAATTTCATCCTGAGCTTTTAATCGGGTGGGCCAATCAGGATTAGCCAAAGCCCCCGTACCAAGCGCGACTAAATCAGCGTGGTCACCCTCAATAATACGGTTAGCTTCACTCGAATTACCTAGCCCTCCATTAGCGATAACGGTTAGTCCGGTTATTTCTCGCGCCAGCTTAGGTAAACTTTCTCCATCTCTGGTAAAACACCCGTGATCAAACCCTTTCCCTTCACTGGCAAAATGAATGTAGTCTGCTCCAGCGTTTTTTAGAGAAGTAAAAATAATTTTCCCATCGTTGATGCCCTTAGGCCAAAGGTAATCAAAGTCGTTTACTTTTCCTTGCGAGACACGGACACCCACAACAAAATTGTTAGAAACCACGTTTTTAATCGAAGCGGTGGTTTCGGCGATCAATCGACACCGATTTTCAACAGACCCCCCATACTGATCCTCTCGATCATTTGTATAATCAGTTAGGAATTGATCGAGAAAATAGCCATTGGCGGCATGAATTTCAACACCATCAAAGCCCACCTCTTCTGCACGCATGGCAGAATCGGAAAACCCACTAATCACATCATCAATTTCAGATAAATTCATAGCTTGCGGTAAAGGAAAACGACCTTGTTTATTACTGTATCCCGCCAACATGTGTCTCATCGGCTGAATAGATGATGCACTACGTGTATTGGAGAGATGTTGAGACAAAGCTCCCGCATGCATGAGCTGTAAAATAATCTTTCCGCCAGCCTCGTGCGTGGAGCGAACAATATTCTCCCAGCCCTTTTGCTGCTGATCATTAGTGATACCGGGCTGATTAGGGTATGCCTGAGAGAAAGAGCGATCTGTGTATGTACCTTCGGTGATCGTCAGTCCAAAACCACCGTCTGCATAGCGGCAGTAATATTTTTCCATCTGCTCTGTCGGCACACCATCACCTTTTGTGCTAACCCGGGACATAGGGGCAACGGCTACGCGATTTTTAAGGTGTAATTGATCAATAGCTACATTTGCCAATAGTGAAAATTCTTTAAGCATTTAAACAAGCCTCTATGATTTTGTGAATTTCTAACCACCTTACCGCAACACAATCTTTTTTATAAGAACGTACATTTTTGTGCTATACATACATTTTGTATACTGTGGATAAAAATAAATGGCCGAAATCAAAAAAGAAGCCTGCCCAACAGAGACGGCCCTTGATTTGATTGGTGGCAAATGGAAAGGCATGATCCTGTATTATCTATGTTCCGATACAAGACGCTTTAATGAGCTTATGCGCCTCATCCCAGATATCACACAACGAATGTTAACGAAGCAACTTCGTGATCTGGAAGCACATGGCGTTGTCCATCGTGAGGTTTACCCTCAAGTTCCTCCAAAAGTAGAGTATTCCTTGACAGGCTTGGGAGAGACTCTTGAGCCCGTTATTCGAGAGCTGGAAAAATGGGGCAAAGGCTATTTGAAAAATCTATAGCTTCAGCCTCATCCACCCTTTATGGGGTTTGCCGAATAAACGTCAATGATGACTGATATTTTTATTAATGATTGGCCATCAGGAGCTTTCGCTGTTTTTTTTCATGTAATTATTTGCCATGAGCATAATTTCTTCCAAATACATCTGGCTCTAGGAGATTACCTTGGAGTACCAAACGCATCATGAAATTTTGCGATGATGCCAACGGATCTCTTTAATTTTGAAGATAAATATATATAACTGGACTGTGATATATCCAGTTTGCGCCCTCAACTCGTTTTTAAAGCACATCATAAGGGGCAACATATCATTTGCGATTTTGTGTTTGGCTTCATCCACACTTTGTAGCTCTTGTTCATCGCCAAGTCTTGCGCGAACATCTTTAACTGGAATGCTTAGTTTTCTAGGAATGGAGTAAATTTTCCCATGGACATCCATAGCAACAATCCGGCCTTTTTCATCGCCTTTGGCTACCGTAAAGTCGCGTTCAGTCATGGCATGGAAAAAACCGCCGTGAATCAGAAATTGCCCACGCATCCTGAATAGCCTATGTTCAAATATTCCCGAATTCCATATTTTGCAAAGATTTTAAAGGAAGGGAAAAGCGGTTCAAAATCATTCCTCAAAACTGGTTGGAGGTTTTGAGGAATGACGGGCTTCTTCGGTCAAATGGGTTTTTTGTCTTTCCCGTTCAAATGCATTTCACTATCTTTCACGAAACGCCCGATTAAGTTGGTCAGTGAAGGGTTTCAAGAAATAGCTCAGGGCCGAACGCGTAGCGGTCTGGATATGAGTCTCAGCCGGCATGCCAGGTTTCAGTTTCTGGTCCCCCAGCTTTTCCAATTCACCCTGCTTCAACTCTATCCGCACAGAGTAGTGTGGTGGCTCATTCTGATTATCTGTCTGTGTAAGATCAGCCGCAATCCGATAGACATTTCCGACCAGGCTGGGCGTAACCCCGCTGGCAAAAGCGGGGAAGTTTACCATGACCTGTTGGCCGACACTGATTTGGTCAATGTCCTGAGCATTAACTTGAGCCTCCAGAACCAGTACATCCTTACCGGGGACAATCAACATAATGACTTGACCAGAGTTAATAACACTGCCTTCGCCGTTGACCTGAAGTTCATGGACAAAACCCGAGCGCGGCGCAACAATGTCGTTCCGCCGTAATTTTGCCTGAGCAGGCAATCTCCGCTCGTAGGCCTCGGCAAGTTTGGGCTGAAGTTCACGTAGCTCTTCTAGAACCTTGGTCTGAGCATCCTGTTTGATCTGAATAATCTCAAGTTCGGTTTCACCGATTCTTGCCCTTACCCGGGCCATATCGGCTATCAGCTGGCCGCGCTCACCTTCCAGTGAAGCATTCTGGCGCTCAAGAGTCATGAGCCTGGAAACCGTTACCAGCCCGTCTTTTTTCAACTGCTCCAGTCCCAGAAGTTCTTCATTCAGAAGATCCGTCTGCCGGGTTTTTGCGGCAAGCTGCGCATTCAACCCGATTATTTCCTCCCGCAGCTGGGTTTTTCTGTTTGAAAGCAATTCGATTTGGCCATTCATAAAATCCCGCCGCGCCACGAGTAAATTACGCTGCGCGGCCATCGAACGCAAGATCCAGTCGATGTCCACCAATTCGGTCAACTCTTTAGAGAAGATAATATCAGCAGCCAGGTCGCGCTCAGCTTCAAGCCGGGCCTTACGGATGAGAAGTTCGTAAAGTTGCGTGTTGATAATTTCCAGAGCCGCATGGCTCTCAGTGTCATCAAGCCGGATCAGCACCTGACCCGCCAACACATTGTCACCGTTGCGCACTTTCAACTCATCAACGATGCCGCCTTCAAGATGCTGAACCGCTTTGGAATTGCTTTCAACCACAACCTTTCCCTGGGCAATGATCGCCCCGGCTATAGACGCGGTATATGCCCAACCGCCCATCACGCCAACAAGCAAGAAGAGCGAAACAACCCCGAAAATATGATATCGCCGTAATGAGCGCTGTGTGTCCATTGTCCAATCTCCTATGGCAAAAAATGTCTGACTATTGCCGAATTATGTGTTTGCTTACTTTAACTGGCTTCTGACTGAGGCAGCTTTGGCTTTAATATTTTATCAAGAACTTCATCGCGTGGGCCAAAGGCAACCTGAATACCTTCTTTAATGAACAGAACCTTATCCACAATCGAGATGGCGCTTGGCCTGTGCGCGATGACCACCACGCTGGTGCCAATCTTTTTCATCGCATCAATAGCCTTGATTACGGCCATTTCACCCTCTGAGTCAAGATTCGAGTTCGGTTCGTCAATCACGACGAAAACCGGGGCACCATAAAGTGCCCTGGCAAGCCCGATGCGCTGGCGCTGGCCTGCCGAAAGTACCGCCCCGCCTTCGCCAATCTGTGTTCCATAACCGTCCGGCAGGCGCAGTATCATCTCATGCACATCAGCCATCTTCGCCGCCTCAACCACCTTTTCAGACGAAGCATCGAGTTGAAACCGCCCGATATTCTGTTCAACGGTTGCCGAAAAAAGCTCAACACTCTGGGGAAGATAGCCGATATTTTTGCCTAACTGAGTACTATTCCAGTGTTTAAGCGACGCCCCGTCCAGACGCACATCACCGCGGGTCGGCGGCCAGACACCGACAAGCCCCCGCGCCAGTGTCGATTTACCTGCCCCGGACGGCCCTAACACACCAAGCGCTTCGCCCGGCTCCAGAGCAAAATTGATCCCTTGCAATAACGGTTTCTCGAGACCCGGTACGGTCAGCAGCAGATTTTCGACCGAAAGCCGTCCCTCGGGCTGAGGCAGTTCCATCGGTTCTTCTGCTTTCGGCGCACCATCCAGCACAAGCTTAAGCCTTCCATAGGATTTACGCGCATTCAAAAATCCCCGCCACTGGGAAATTGCCTGTTCAACGGGCGAAAGTGCCCGAGACATTATAATCGTTCCCGCAATCATCGTCCCTGGTGAAATCTCTTGCAGAACCGCAAGATAGGCACCAAGTCCCAGCATACCCGACTGCAACATCATGCGCGTGACCTTGGACAAGGCAGAGATGGTTCCCGCCCGGTCGCTGGCGTGGGTTCCGTCATTCAGCGAAACGTCATGCAATTCCTGCCAGCGGGCATGTACCCCGACTGACATGCCCATGGCACCAATCACTTCGGCATTTCGCCGGCTTTCTTCGGTCCAGGCGTTTGACTGCATCGCGGTTTCATTCGCCTTGGCGGCGGGTTTTCGCGTAATGACTTCGTTCAAAATCGCATATGTAAAAAGTATGAAGGCACTTACCAGTGCAAAATAGCCCATCCAGGGGTGCAGCGCGAATATGACACCCAGATAGAGTGGCATCCAGGGGGTATCAAAAAAGGCAAGTGGACCCGGGCCCGAGATAAATTGGCGAATAGTATCCAGGTCACGCACCGGTTGAGATCCGATATTTGGCGTGCGGCGAATGGCATGCAGTTGAACGGCACCAAAGGTCTGACTGGACAGATTTTCATCCAGAGTAAGCCCAACACGAACCATGATCCGCGTGCGAATAAATTCGAGTATCCCCATGAAAACATAGAGCAGGACAACCAACACGGACAATGCGACAAGAGTTGGCATTGAACCACTGGTCAGCACACGGTCATAGACCTGCAGCATATACAGCGGACCGGTAAGCATCAGCAGGTTGGAAAAGCAACTAAAAACACCGACAGAGATAAATGCCCCGCGACATGCTAAAAACGCCTTACCCAACTCGGACCGCTTCAACGGATTTGAATCTATTGAACTCATCTATCTTATTCTTTCTATTTCTTTGTCTTTGCCTAACGTCAGACCGGCCCACGAGTTTGCGCGGGCCGGACCGTTAATATTCAGCTGTTCTGCCAGCTGTTATGAATGTCTATCAGACAAACTTGAAGTCATCTTCATGAAGCAAGGACAGATTGATATTTGTCAGAGAAATACTGCCCTGCGCGTCCAAATCAATCATTGTATTGGCGCCGTTTTGATAGGCTACGGCCAGGACATCGTTGAATGAATTTACCGACGACAATCCGGAAACATCAAGCACATCGCCGATACCGGCACCAGCTGAAAATCCAAAGATCGTATCGTCACCAAATCCATCGACATAGACAAATGTATCCGCGCCGTCACCGCCATAAAGCCGGTCGTTATCCGCCCCGCCTATAAGCGTGTCGTTGCCCGCATCGCCATAAAGACTATCGACACCAGCGCCGCCCAAAAGCGTGTCATTACCGTTGCCGCCGCGCAGCGTATCCTTGCCCCCGGCACCATCAATCACGTCATCGGTATCACTGCCAGTGATAAAATCATCAACACCGCTACCCGTCAGGACACCCCCGATCATTGTCGGGACCAGTTCGTCAAAGCTATAGGAAACACTGCCAAAATTCGCGGTTTCCACGTTGCTCAACGTTGCGGAAAAGTCACCGCGTGAAACGGTAATTGACCCATCATCGTTGCGCACCGTATCATAATAGGATCGCGGAAGGCTGAACGCTATCAGGTCATTTCCGGCGCCGCCGTCGATGATATTGGCACCAGCGATGTCATTGAAATAGTCATCTCCGTCGCCGCCCAACAGGGTATCGTCACCGTCACCGCCATAAAGCCGGTCATTATCCGCCCCGCCCGAAAGCGTGTCGTTGCCCGCATCACCATAAAGATAATCGATGCCTGTCCCGCCTGAAAGCGTGTCATTACCGTTGCCGCCGCGTAGCGTATCCTTGCCCCCGGCACCATCAATCACGTCATCGACATCACCGCCGGTGATAAAATCATCAACACCGCTACCCGTCAGGACGCCCCCGATCATTGTCGGGGCAAGTTCGTCAAAGCTATAGGAAACACCACCGAAAGTCGTAGTTTCCACGTTGCTCATCAACGTTGCAGAAAAACTGCCGCGTGAAACGGTAATTGACCCATCATCGTTGCGCACCGTATCATAATAGACCCGCGCAAAATTGAACACCATCAGGTCATTCCCGGCACCGCCGTCGATGATATTGGCGCCAGCGATATCATTGAAATAGTCATCTCCGTCGCCGCCCAGCAGGGTATCGTCACCGTTACCGCCATAAAGCCGGTCATTATCCGCCCCGCCCGAAAGCGTGTCGTTGCCCGCATCACCATAAAGATAATCGATGCCTGCCCCGCCTGAAAGCGTGTCATGACCGTTGCCGCCGCGCAGCGTATCCTTGCCCCCGGCACCATCAATCACGTCATCGACATCTCCGCCGGTGATAAAATCATCAACACCGCTACCCGTCAGGACGCCGTCAATCATCGTCGGGACCAGTTCGTCAAAGCTATAGGAAACACCACCGAAAGTCACGGTTTCCACATCGCTCAACGTTGCGGAAAAACTGCCGCGTGAAACGGTGATTGACCCATCATCGTTGCGCACCGTATCATAATAGAACCGCGCAAGACCGAACGCCATCAGGTCATTCCCGGCACCCCCGTCGACGATATTGGCGCCAGAGATGTCATAGAAATAGTCATCTCCGTCACCGCCAAACAGCGCATCGTCGCCGTTACCGCCATAAAGCCGGTCATTACCAGCAAGGCCCCAGACCTGATCATTACCGGAAAGCGCATTGATTGTATCATCTAGCTCAGAACCAACCAACACGTCATCACCCGCAGTTGGTGCTGATGATGCTGATGTTACAACCTGAACATTAACATTGGCGCTCGAAGATCCGCCATTACCGTCATCAACGTCATATTCAAACGAAGCCAGACCTTCATAACCAGCGGCTGGTGTGAACATCACATCGCCGATGCCATTCAATACAACCGTGCCGCCGATGGCGGAAGATACCGCAATGATTGTCAACAGATCTCCGTCCGGGTCGCTGTCATTGGCTAGTAACGAAGCAGCCGTAATAAGAAGCGGCACACCCGTCTGAGTAAGTAGGCCTGTATCATTTCCAGCAACAGGCGCCGAATTTACCAGAGCGCCAATTGCGTAGGAGTCAAGATTAATACCATCATTGAATAATACAGTCTCAACATTGACAAGCGTATCAACATTTCCCGGATTAGCGATCTCGGTAATGGTATAGGTATTTAGCACCGAACCACGTGCCACCAGGAAGTCTGAACGCACACCAACATAGATCGCTCTGTCTTCACCCGCGCCGCCATCAAGAGAGTTAATGCCGGCACCACCAGCCAGATTGTCATTGCCGGCACCACCAGAAACACTATCATTGCCGTCATGGCCAAAAACAATATCATCGCCGTCACCGCCATCGAGAACGTCATTGCCGCCATCGCCGTACAATATATCATTGCCGCCTTCGCCATACGACACGTCATCGCCTGCTTCGCCGAGCAGCTGGTCATTGCCATCACCACCAAACAACTGGTCATTGCCATCACCGCCAAACAACTGGTCATTGCCAAGCTCGCCATGAAGAACATCGTCACCTGCTTCGCCGTACAGCTCGTCATCGCCATCACCGCCGCCGATCCAGAAATCATCACCTGCTTCGCCGTACAGATCATCATTGCCATCACCGCCAAACAGCGCATCATTGCCATCACCGCCCCAGAGACTGTCATCACCAAGCTCACCATGGAGATAATCTGTAGCAGCGCCGCCATCCAAGATGTCATCGCCGCCGCCGCCCCAGAGCTGGTCACTACCAGCACCGCCGGAAAATGTATCATTTTCGTCAAAACCATGGACAATGTCATCACCAAGACCCGCCACAATTACACTGCTGTTATGGGTTCCAAACAGAAGATCACTTCCGTCGGTCGGCGACGCCCAGTTGACCTGAACCGTTACCGTACTTGTCGAAGTAACACCATTTACGTCTACAATCGTATAGTCAAAGGTTGTTTTACCGCGAAAGCTTGGCTCCCCGTAAAATACAATATTACCATCGACATCCAGGGATACGGCGCCGTTCAATGCATTTTGCACCGATACAAATGAAATACCACCGGTATCGCCAGCCCGATCATTTGCCAAAAGCTCCGCAGGAGATATCGTAAGCGATTTTCCAACCTCTACACTATAGCCCGTATCTTCAACTGCCGCCGCCGGATCAGCAACCGGCGTGATCACCAGAGAAAAAGTATCAGAACTTGCCAACTGGCCATCAAAGGCAACAATTTTTACGTCAACAGTACCATTGAAATCCAGTGGAGGTTTACCGCTAAATGTCAATGTTTCCCCATTAAATACAAGCCACTCCGGCAGGGCAGTATTATCTGCCAATATTGCCGTCAGCGCGATAACATCCTTATCAGGGTCCATAAATGCATCACTTGCAATTGTGAAATTAAACTCAGTATCTTCCGGAGAGACAAAATTCTGCGTGATATTTACCACTGGAGCTCTATTATAATTAATCAGGCCCTGAATAGCCGTTTGCACAGCAACATCGCCGAATTCAAAATCTTCTGCCATCAGACTGCTTAGCTGAATATTCTGAAGCGTCAGTTTCGTAGGAATGCCGTATTGGAAGAACTCTTCATTAAGGCCTAATTCAAAGACCACGTCATTGCCGACCTGATGCGCTACTGACATTATAGATGCAAAATCATTCACACCATCAATTGCCAGAACCAGCTTATCACCTTGGGCGCTATTAAAGTCAGTGATCACAGCCTGGCCGTCGCCGCTGGAGAAAACAAATTTATCTCCGCCGGCATTACCGGTCAATGTGTCCACATTAGCATCACCGATGAGAATATCATTGCCATTTCCGCCCGTAAGCTGATCATCACCGGCACCCCCGGCCAGTATGTCATCACCATCTCCGCCGAAAAGCAGATCATTACCACTTTCACCAAATAACAGGTCATTACCACCCAGGCCGGAGATACTGTCGTTACCTGTTCCCCCAAGCAGTTCATCCCGATAGCCGGCACCAGTGATCACATCATCGCCAAACAATCCAGAATAACTGTTTTGCCCGGTCAAGTCCCCATTGAAGACATCCGCGGCGGCGGTTCCAACCTCATAGCCCAGACTACCCCGTAAGGCCTGTTCCAATTCTATGCTTGCAGGAACATCCTCAAGCGCAGTATTTGGTGTTGGACCATTGGCGGCGGCAAGTATATCCCCCAAACCACCGGAAACATCTGTTATCCGCGTAGCAATATCCAAAGTAGAATCATAACTGAAGTTAAGTTCACCCGCCGCAAAGCTGTCAAGCTTGGCCTTTTGATCACCCATGGCTGTAATTTCCGCATTCAACAGCGGTACTATTCTGGCCAAGGGACCATTTACAAATTCATTCAACAGATTCCACTCATTTTCTTTGGTCAAAGTGCCGTCGAGATTTGGCATCAACGCAACGAATGCCGTCTCAAGCTCTACAACCAACGGATGCCGGGTCTCCATTAATGGGGCTTTCATCGCAAGATAAGCCGTCAAATCGAGGAATATTCCATCCATATCAGCGGCTGGAGAAGCCGTCTCACCAGCGAGGATATAGGGCAACTCATAGCCACCGGAAATAACACCAATTGCCGCCGCCAATGCTTCTGTTGTCGCAATATCCTGGGCAACAGCTAAAGACTGTTCGGTGTAGAGCTCAACGCGGCGCGTCACAATATGTTGGCTCAGAGCCAGACTCATATCACCGTTATAACTATTGATTAACGCCTCATTCTCAAGCGTAAACTCACCCAGATTAAGGTACTCACCCTGCCCCCCTGTCTGGGCAAATGCGATCTGAGCCGCCTGAATATTATCACCAACAGCAAGAATAAGTGAGTCATTGGCACCGACCCAGCTCATCAGCTGCAGAATATTAACTTTTGCAATCGCATCCTGCAGTGTTTCCCCGACAAAAATATCTTCTGGTGCAATACTCAGAACATAACCTTCAGGCGCCGTCGCATCAACCACACCCAAGGTAATTTCTGCCGTACCATTCGCCAGAATGCGGGCCCCGTCAAGAATGCCATCACCGCTAATATCAACCCGTTCGCCTTCACCGCCCGGCTGCAAACCGGCACCTGCAAGAACAAGCGCTTCAGCCGCACTCAGCGTACGCGCAGAGGCCGTATGTCCGTTTGACGATAAAGTCGCAGTCCATAAACCACCATCCACATCAGGCGCCGTAATGAGATCAGCAACACCATTACCATCTATATCTTTACGCATACCCAGTAATTTGCCATTTTGCATAACAATATCCACGGCATAAAGATCTTCTGCATCGCCGTTAGTAATTGTTGCAACAACCAGGCCATCAGCCGTAACCCGGACCATATCCATGACACTATCGCCGTTCAGGTCCGCCTCATAAGCCGCCAACGGACGTCCATCAAAACGCCCCTCGAAAATATACTGTACGGCCGCTTTCTGCAACAAAACCAATAGATCAGGAATGTCGCCTTTGACATTTGTCGCTGAATCCGGCTGTATCAATTCCCCAAGCGCCAAACGCGCCATTAAGGCCGCCGTATCAAACGTGATGTCAGGATCATTTCCAAGTATAGCAATAAGGTCCGGATTGGCCGTCAAATAAGCCATGGCATCAAAACCTATATCGGCTGGCATTTCATTATTCGCCCAGAATTCTTCCATCGGCGTATTATTTGACACATAGACCCGCGCGGCTTTCGCCGCAAATTCTGCTATATCAGCCGCCTCAAGCGAAGCAGGTAGCGTTCCAAGAAGGTCCAGTGCAAAAAACTGGTCAACGGCAACTTTGCCGGCAAGCCAGGAAATATAGGTCAATATTTCGTTTGAGTCCATTGGTGCCTTGTCATAGTCCTTCATCCCAAATACCTCAACGCCGCCGGTTCGGATTGTACCGGGATTAAGCCCGGCGATATTGAGACCTATCAGCGTAAAGTCGGGATTCTCAAAACTATTATGGAAAGTGTTATGATCCTGGAAAGTCTCTAGGCCCTGGCTCAATATATCATAAGCCATGTCATATCCACCGGAACCCGGTGATAACCATAAAGTCAATTGTGCCGGCGCCGGCCACCCCAAAAATGGGCTATCAGATTCTCTCAGCACTGCCATATTTTCATTATATGTCACCATCTTCATAGCAGGATAGTCAACGCCGTCGATGTTAACAGTTTCAAAGATCGTGATCGTAAGACCATCTGCTGACGTGAACCATGGGGTGCCCCCTTGGCCCACGACATCTGCGACGTCGCTATACATATTCAGTATTGTCAGGCTATCATTAGTATTGAACATCACTTCATCTGCAGAATTCATCGCAAAAGTTGTGATATCAATTGGGTCAAAAGGATCAATCGCCATACCTGCATCCGTAAATTTGGAAGACGCTACCAGATCAACTTCCTCAGGTGCCTCAACCGCCTCTGTTACCGGGCTGTTTATGGTCACAATGTCAGCGAGATCATCTAATATAGCTCTAATGATGTTTTTCTGCACCGTCAGCGCCTGTATTTCTGCGGGCGTGAAACCTTCATTCTGAAGCTGTGCTAAAGTTTTGGACAGATCACTAACAGATCCAAAATTCTCAAAAGGATTATTCAGTTCGGCAACGACCTTACCATCAGAACGAAGTACGCGCAGGTCGTCACCATTATATACAATCGCCAAATTACCTGTTTCAGACTTATACCAGGTTTCAACAGGAAGACCGGCAGCGTCATAATTTAACAATGAGGCATACATATTAACAAGAACCGCCTTGTCTGCCTCGGTCGCGTAAGCTGGGCCTACATTAACGGCAGCGGACAATTCGGCGTAATTAACGATAACTTCATTCGTCACAGCCAAGCCAAATTCTATTGGATTAATCTGCGCCATTAACACTGAATTCGCCAACTGGTCAATCGATACCTCAGGTGTATTATTATCATGGATGGCTGCAAGCTGCGCAAACACTTCCCGAAGCTTTATAATATCCGAATTATATGGAGATATAAAATATGCTATTCCAGTTTCAGCTCTCTGTGCCTGTCGCATTAAATCCGCGGATGCAAGGCCTGAAAACGGATCCACAATTGTCCCTACTTTCGCGGTGGAGGCATCATATACAGTCAGTGTGTTACCCGCATATGTGGTTATCAGATTTTCGTATAAAGACGTAAACCAGATCGAAGTCGTCCCACTATTCAGGTTGTCAGTTAACGTGGCATACAGATCGATCACAGACAGATGGCTCATGGTAGCGCTATAATTAAAATGCACCTCCCCATTGGGAAGCACATCAAAATCGTCCGGCGTAACGGTGCCCGTCCATCTGGCTGCCGATTTTCCACCGGCCGTTGCTTCTTTAGACAGGGCATAAGCCAAATAAGTTTCACCCTTATCATTCAGAAGCTGAATCAGAGTCGAGTCATCGCCGCCGGTTTGTCCACCAATACTGGCGAATGTGGTTACCTTATCCAGATTGTCACCGACAAAATCAGCCGGCGCATTTTCCACGTCACCAAGAACACCATCTCTATTATCGTCATTCATATTTTTGAACAGGGTCAAGCCCAGGCCTTCATCCTTCTGGATATAAGCAATCCTCACATCGTCAATGGGCATCAGTTGATCAAGATACTCAAACAAAACGGGGTCACTCTCAGTAGAAATTACGCCGCCTTCATAACCATATTCAGCAATAAATGCATCATATACGTCCTGCGTTACTTGGTACCACATATCGATTGTTTTATGATTATCGATAAGGGCGTCCCGCAGACCTTGCGGTGAATTCTTCAAAGCAGAATAATTATAAATAACCCGGGGATCAGCATTGGCATATTCGCCCATAACCGGCGCTTCTACTTCATGGTTTATCCTCAAAAAATATTCCGGAGTGCTATTAATGGGTGCACCAATCACAAACGTAGACCACGTTGATTGGGATACCGCAATTTCAGAATTGCCCAACAAATAAATAAAATCGTCATTAATATGATATTCATAGACAACATCATCAATGGAAACATTATCGCCATTAACATCAACATCTTCTGCGATATTCGTAATTTGTATACGTTTTTGTTCGCGTTCTGCTTCACGTTGAGCCGCACTATTGCCCAAAATGCTGATAAAATTTAAAAAACTTAATACTATACCAGCAGGATTACCGCTGGCTATATTCACCCCCAGACTCACAAGGGAAATCAGAGCTTGCGCTTCCAAATCTTCGTCGTCAACAACCAATGCCGCCACAGCCAGGCTGAAATTAGCCACATTCAGGCCACTAAAATCGCCATCCAGCACATAGCCTGTTTTGAACACATGATAAGTTTCGTTCAGAATCTGGACGTTTGCCATGTCATCCTGTGACAGCCAGCCAATTTGGCCAAAAACATTCAGAGCTCCTAAAAACACGCCAACAAGATCAAAATTCTGTAGGGTGGTATTTTTGCCCCAGTTCTCATACAAGTCCATCCCGGAAGTTACCGTTTGATAGGCGGCATAGGTACCAACAACCACATCGGCGATATCTTCATCAATCACACCGACCTTGCCCAAAGCACCAACCATGGCTACGGCGGCGCCAACGGCTTCCACATACTCATCCGTGTCGGCATCTTTCTTCAAGCCTTCCTGAATTGCGATGAATGTCGCCGACCCTGTTACGCCCAATGCCATAGATTGGGCAAAACCCCGATCAACCAGACCAAGCGCGGACAAGGCGCCAAGCGCGGCCACCGCATCAGTCGCACTGCCCAGCCGATCAAGCGCTGAGCCATCAGATGAAAATGTATCCTGAGCCTTACGAATGAGCTGGAAGGCATTCAATGCCGCATAGGCTTTGCCTCTGGCCGTTTCCAAAGCTTCGGACCCCGTAAGAGCAAGGTCATAATTCAGCGCATCCATCAATCCTACAACAGTCCGGTTAATCTGATCGGTTGTCAAATTCTTAATAAATTCATCGGTCACAGTACCGCCGGGCGTATCTTCGGTATATAAATAAGCCAGGCCGCCAATAAAGCGGAAAGCTCCTTCCCCCGCCCGGTAAGCCTCAATTAGCTCCAGAACCTCCGGAAATTGCTGCACAATACCATGTCTGGAATATAGGATATCATTGACCAGACTATCCGCCAAAGGCTTATACTGAGTCTCCCAGGTATCCACACCCCTTTGAAGTGACTGTGCAGTGTTCCACAAGGCAAATTTAACAGCAGAATATTGCAATATCTGCTCAAGCACCACATCATCGGCACCAAAGTTGGATAATTGATGCGCCAGCTCCGCCCGCTTTTCTGCGTTAGGCAGATCCAGGACTTCACCGGTTGCAGTATAAACGCGAACGGCTTCACCATCCTCCATGGTGACATATGCCGGCAAGCCATCCGGCATCACAACAAGAACACGATCAACTAAATTCAATTCGGGAATCAAATCAGGATCTGCAGACGCCACCAGAGTTGGTTCAATACCCATGCTCTTCAGTGAGAAATCAAGAGGCGGCGGCGTATTCGCAGGATCACCGTTAATCCAATTAAGGAACTTATCGTACATATTTACATCAACAATCCCTTCCGGCGTAACGATTACCTCACCCGTCTTTCTATTATATACAATTGTCGTCGCATTAATCAGCCTGACATATAACAGCCCATCCGGCCATTCCACCCAAATCGTACCATTTGACGTAACGACCTGCGCGCCGCTATTTGCATCAAACCATATGGTCTCTCCCGTCTCACTTCTGGTAACTGTACCATGACCTCGTACATATTCGGTCGCAAAATTGTTTTCCGCCAAGCCCAGTGAATCTATTATCTGCTGAGCTAACGCCGCCTTCTTGGATTGTATGTCAAGCAGTTCTTCAATTCCACTGAGACCGAGATAAGATTGAAGCCCGTCCTGTATAAAATCTAGCACATCATAACCTTCATAAAAATCTGGAGTAAATCCCCCTCCCCATGGATTTTCGGGAAGCTCGTCCATTATTGCCTCAGCAGCATCCAGGAAAACGTTGAACTTATCAAGAAATGCCTGCTGCTCAAGCGTAAGAATAGGCTTGCCATCCGTACTAATCGCCACCTCAAACTGAAAACCAATCCGTAGCCAGCCCGCTCCCACCTTAGCCGTCACAAGCTCCAGCGCTTCCTGGAAAGACTTTCCGAATGCCGTTCCCCAGGGACCACCAAACTTTATAAAGTTCAAAAGCTTAATACCTATCGTATTCATGTTAAAGGAACTACCCACCTGCAGAAGACCTGTCGCTTCAGGGCCGCCATCTAGTCCAACTTTTGCCCTTATACTTAAATGCCCCGCCATCGTGAGACTTGGATTAACAAAAGTTCCTCCGTACCCATACTGCAATTCGCCATCCGCACCTTGAGCAACACTCATAGAAGTTGTTACAGGCAATTGAAGACTCCCGGAGAGATTACCAGGTACCGTCGTTGTTCCTTTAGACCCAAACGAAAGAGAATCCAGGCGCTCGGCTCTTCCCTCGCGAAGTGCATTGACATCCCAAAGAAACCAGTTAGAGACCCGGGCGTTTGCTTGATAAGGCGCCTCAGTTGTATCTAAAATTTCCCCCCGAAGATATTTGATGATATTTACTGCGGAGTCCCTGTCCCCCCTAAGAATAAGCATAGGCTCAAACAACCTTCTTGTATATTCTGCAGCACCAACACCGATCCCCACAAGCGGCCTCAATTCAAAATTAGTCTCAGCAACGTTCGTAATCGTAAAAAGCTGTGAGATTAGTCCGTTATTAATGGCATCAAGATGCGCACTATCGGGATTATTGTCAGTTGTACCTATTACCGTTGTTTCAGTTGTCGTTGTATCGCTCATTGTATTTTCCTATATTTTATATTTTGTAAAGTCTCGATTCCTCTGGGAAATTCCGACGTTTTTTCCTTGCTGACATGCTGTGTCAATATTTCTCACTAAAGATGCTAAAACCACGCTCTAGTTGATTATTTTTATTGTTTAAAAAATTCTTCTATTTGCTTATTTCGTAATTATTTTGTTATTATTCCCAATAAATTTTTGCCATTATGATTTCCAATCAATTTTGGATAGAAGTCCGGCACGGGCGAGCGTGCCATATAAAATCTCATCGGGCATCTCACGCGCCAAAATCTGGCGTATATCAATAACCTTTTGAATATCGATGCCTGTCCGATAGCCCATCCTTTCACAAGGAAAGACAAGGTCTTCCAGAACGACATTACCCGTTGCACCATGGGGCTGGTTTCAATTACGCGAATATCCTGAAGCGGTTTAAACTCATCAATCAATGTCTCTTACGCCGCAATGGGATATTTATCCTTAATTTATGGTTAACACCCTTTTTTTGTATTTACCTTTATCCAGAATTAGAATTACAATGTTTTATATGCTGCGTTCTAAAATACAGAACGCCAGAACCCCCATACGTTGTAGATACATATCGTCTCAAATATTTTACCAAAATTTATAATTCTGATCCTTATGTTGCACCTGCAAACTGGCGTTTTTTTTAACAAATGAGCAGAATATTAATGGCCGTGATATGGCCGTATTATCGTCATAATATGGCCATAATTAAGTGATTAGCACATGCTTTTCACCGTCCCGTTCATCCCACAAAAGAGGATGGTGGAACGCTCTTCCGGTGCTTCTCGGCACGGCATATTGCGTTTTTTTGTACCGATATCCAAATGCCGAAATAGGCTTTTCTCCCGAAATTTACGCCCAGGATTTACGGCTAGGGTTTACGGCCAGAATTTACGCCAAAAATTCCCTCCCAGGCTTTGCTCTCAAGGTTTTCTCCCAAGGTTTTCTCCCAAGGTTTTCTCAATGACTGTTTTATCGGGATCCACGCAAATTAAGCTATCCCCACTCGCCCGCTTTTATATCTGATGGGTTTTGATGGTTGACTTTGAATAGCCCCCGACCAAATACCCATAAAAGCTAGATCTCCATAAGAGTCATATCTAGAAGCACTCATATTATGGCCATTTTTAATTGCAAATGAGCTATTTTGGTAAATATATTTCATTTGATCTTTATTTTTTGGGTATATTATGATAATATCATAGGGGATAGGAGATATTAACATGCAAACGATCGCCGTATCAGCGGCACCAAGACGCCCCGAAAATACAGGAACCAGGTCACAAAAAGAACAGGTCATCACCAAAGCGGCCTTATCTGCAGGCAAGGCTTTGAAAATTTCAGGGCCGGAGCTTGCCGAAATTATAGGGATATCCCCTGCAACATTAACCCGTCTTAAAAATCATAAAGCCGTCTTGAAAAACGGCTCAAAAGATCAGGAACTTGCCCTTCATCTCATACGTATCTTCAGAAGCCTCGGGGCGCTCTACGGCGGCAATACTTCTGACATGGCACATTGGCTTCGCGTGAATAACCTGACACTGCGCACCACACCTATCGAAAAAATGAAACAGATCGCGGGGCTTATCAGGACAGTGGACTATCTTGATCGTTTCCGGGCCAAGGTTTAAGACGCCGCAATGCCCTGGAATAATGAAAATATTGTCGCGGCGCAGGCCCCCTACAGAAATTCTCTTTATCGGTTTATTGAGGATCAGGGGCCGGAAACCACGCTTCTTATTGTAGGCAGTGCAGAGGAACATGAAATCCTTGAAGCGGCCCTCGAAGAAACCAAACCTGAATTCCCGGCAGGCATACCCGTGGACCCCGCCTATTACCTCCTTACCAGCCCCTTCCGTTACCAGTCAGAACAATATGGCTCAAGATTTAGAGCAATTGGGGCTGAGGCTGGTGTCCTTTATGCGGCAGAGCAGGAAAGAACAGCCCTATATGAATTTGCCGCATGGCGATTAACGTTTTTCCTGGACAGCCCCGATGCCCCCCCTTCGAGCAGTATTCCTGCTATCAGCTTTTCTTTCCGGGCCCATCATAATCGTATGATTGACCTGCGCGAAAAACCCTTTTCCGAAGAAACCCTGTTTAGCCATAAAACAAATTATAGCGCCTGTCAGGCCTTGGCAGAAGAGGCCCGCAAACTAGATACAGGTATCATACTCTACCAATCCATCCGTGATCCGCAGCATGGCGCGAATGTCGCACTGCTGAATTGGGCAGCGATTGATGTTTATCCGGACACCACAATTGGTAAGGCCGTAAAATTGCTCTTCAAGCCAAATGCTGTTTTAGTCATTTCTGGCCCAAGAGGAGAAACCCTGGAAATCCCCCATAGCCTTTTACGGGAAGATTTAATCAATAAGAACCATCCGTAAAGAACGATCATTGAAAAAGATAATATGTCCAAAAGAACGAAGGCGCCGGCGGCGATAAAACCGGCGGCGACCTAACGCGTTATCTCTATAATAACAGGGGACTTGCCCCCGTTTTCCTGCTATCCCTCAAATTGTTGCGCGACTTGATCCAGGACCTTCATTGCGGGCAGGCATTGGGCAACGCTGGCGTTTGGTTCGCGGCCGGCGCGAATTGCCGCGAAAAATTCCCGGTCCTGCAGCTCAATCCCGTTGCTGGATACAGCGACGCCGGTAAGGTCAATCGGCTTTTCATACCCATCCAGAAGATCATCATAACGGGCAAGATAAGTGCCCTTGTCGCCGATATAACGGAAGAAAGTCCCTAGCGGCCCATTATTATTGAACGATAAGGAAAGGGTGCAGATGGCCCCTGAAGGGACTTTCATAATGATACTCATATCCATGGCAATACCAAGATCAGGATGAGCGGGACCCTGAATGCCGTGAACTTCCGAAATCAGCTCCCCTGTCTGATATTGAAAAAGATCGACCGTATGACAGGCATGATGCCACAAAAGATGGTCCGTCCAGCTGCGGGCTTTTCCTTCCGCATTGATGTTGGTCCGGCGGAAAAAATACGTCTGTACATCCATTTGCTGGATTGTGAATTCGTCGCGCTGAATCTTGTTATGTATCCACTGGTGAGAGGGGTTGAAACGGCGGGTATGACCAGCCATTGCGACAAGCCCGGTTTCTTTCTGAACTTCAACGATACGTTCTGAATCCTTTAGATTGTCTGCCATGGGGATTTCCACCATAACATGCTTACCCGCCTTCATACATTGAATGGCTTGTGCCGCATGTAATTGTGTCGGTGTGGTCAGAATGACCGCATCAATATCAGGACGGGCAAGGCTTGCCGACAAGTCATCAGTCCAATGAGGGATACCGTGTTCTTTGGCGACTTTTTCGGCAGACTCTGTTTGACGTCCAACAATGGAGGCCACTTCTATACCATCAATATGACCAATAGCACTCAAATGTTTCATGCCAAAGGCCCCTGTTCCCGCGAGACATATTTTCATCATTCTTTCTCCTCATGAAGCTGTTGTAGGATTTTATCGGCTAATATTTGGTAATTCATTTTATCAGAGGGATCCGGTTTAAACCCAAGATCGCCAATTTTCTGTTGCCATTCGGCAGTGGCTGTTGCCATTTTTCCCTCTAGCCCCAATTGGCTAACGGTTAGAGCGACTTCCTGCATTTCCGCGGCGCGGCGCTGCCCATGGGTCGCCATACGTTCCAGCATATAGGCGGCTTTTTCTGTCCATTTAAATTCCGGAAAACTAGTGTCAAGAGAGCTGAGCACCCTATCATCAACGCCGGCTTTACGGGCGGATAATATACATTCCATCGTCAAGGCCTCCATACCTTTAATCATAATGCTGCGCATCATTTTTATGGTGGAAGATGTGCCGACATCGCCGGCTATTATGGTCGTGGACATGGTGAGCCTTTGTAGTATATCCTGCGCCATTTTTGCATGATGGCCACTCAGAAGCAGCGGGACTTTGATTAAATCCATCTGAACAGGGGCCATGACAGCAACATCTACATAATGCCCCCCCACAGCGGATATTATGACGGCGGCCTGACGTTTCGTCTCCGGGGCACAGGAATTACCATCAAGATATAACGTATCTTTGGTCATATGGTTTGCGGCGTCTTGAGCCACCATTAAGGCCTGATCTGCCGTGACCAGAGAGAAAATAACATTTGCACCTGTCAAGGCATCCCCCAGACTATCACAGCCCGCGACACCGCATTGGCGATAATCGTCCTGCTTTTTCTGCCTGATCGTTTTTGAAGGATCGCCGGTCTTGATATCATAGGCTTTAATCTCAAGATTATTCCCGCCCTTCCATCTCTGGGCCCACCCTCGGGCAAAGGTCATCGCGGCCTCACCGAAACCAATGAAGGTAATGGACATATTTTCCGTCTTATACATGAGCCTTAATATAAATACCCCCATGTCAGGTTGGAAATTGAATAATGTATTTGTCTATTCAATTTTTGAATAGGCATTTTACTTAGTATTGTCATCACTCTTCTGTTTCTCGCAATATTTCCATGAATTTTTGTTGGCTTGCTGTTGGCTTCCAGCCCTGACGTAAGGTTAAGCCAATTGGTCTTTTTGTCTCGGGCATGTCAAAGGATAAGGATGTTAATATGCCCAATTGTTCTTCCAGCTGAATTTGCTGTTTTGAAAGCAGGGCAATTCTGTCATTTTTATGAAGCAGATTACGGATCAAAATAAAAGAACTGGTTTCAATTAATCTGATTGGTTTTGGGCTATTTTTACACTGAAACATTCTGTTAAAACAATCTCGCGTAGGGGTGCCTTCCCGGGGAACAACCCAGTCATATAAAGCCAAATCATCTAAAGTGGGGTCTTTAATCTGAATAAGCGGGTGCCCTGCCCTGACAACAATGGATAACATATCTTCGAAGAGAGGTTCCTGAACAATGTCGTCAATGGGCAAGGGATATCTTAAGGCCCCGATAAGGCAGTCAATCTCACCATGACGCAGGCCATGCAACAAATCAGCATAAGGGCCGTCAATGACACGGATTTGGACATTAGGGTATAATTTGGAAAATTCATTAATGGTTTTTGGCAGCAGGCTTGCCCTGGCAAGAGGCATGCCGCCGACAATAATAATGCCTGAATCCCGTCCGTGCCAGGCGTCTATTTCCGTGAAGCCCTGTTCCAGTTCGGAAAAGGCCAGTTTGGCATGTTTGACCAGCGAAAGAGCCGCCTTGGTAAGTTCTATACCTTCCTTGTTTTTGATAAAAAGAGGAATGCCCAATAATTTTTCCAGCGCACGCGCGGCGCGGTGAAGGGAGGGTTGTGTCGTGCCGATGGTACGCGCGGCCAGACTGAAATTTCCAGCTTTTGACACAGCGACCAATGCTCTTAATTGTACCGTCGTTAATTGACGGTCTAAATATGATCTGGAGATAGATTTCTTTTGGGAAGCGATACGAATGGCCTCAGCCGTCCCGTCACGCAAATGTTTAAGCAGCCTGTCAACACGGTCAAGAAATAAAAGCCCGGGTTTTGTGGTAAACATCCCTTCGGGGCGGCGATCAAAAAGCGATAGTTTCAGCATATCTTCGAGTTTTGCAATGGCCTGGGTAATAGCCGGCTGTGAGAGATATACACGTCGGGAGGCTTTGCTGACACTTTTGCAATGCGCAACCTCATAAAACGCCCTGAGATGCCGTATATTTGGAAATTTTTTATTCATTGAACTTGTCGTCCTGTCCCATTGCAAGTCAATACACTATAGAAAAAACTTATACCCGTCGAGCTAAATTGAAATTGGCAAGCCCCGCTGAATAGGGGATAGTGACCTTATCAAATTACAGATATGAGGATATTTTAATGACCAACAAAAAGACGGCTCTGGTTATCAGCGCGCATGCCGCTGATTTTGTCTGGCGAGCGGGCGGGGCTATCGCGCTTCATCAAAAACGGGGTTATGAGGTAACCGTTGTTTGTCTATCTTACGGCGAGAGGGGCGAGTCTGCCAAACTATGGAAAAATGACGGCTGTACACTTGATCAGGTTAAAACCGCCCGGCGCAAGGAGGCCGAAGCGGCAGCGGCGGCGCTTGATGTCCATGACATACAGTTTTTCGACCTGGGTGACTATCCTCTGGAGGTCGATCAAGAAGCAAAATTCAGACTGGTGGATATCATGCGCAAGACACAGCCTAAATTTATGATGAGTCATTCTCAATATGATCCTTATAATACGGATCATTCCTATACAACAAAGGTTGCCATGGAATGCCGGATGATTGCACAGGCCTGGGGTCATAATCCCGGGGAAAAGGTTCTGGGCGCGCCGCAGCTCTATTTATTTGAGCCCCATCAAACAGAGCAGATGGGCTGGAAGCCGGACGTTTTCCTGGATATTACCGAGGTGTGGGACAAAAAGCGGGCCGCCATAGAATGTATGCGGGGCCAAGAACATCTTTGGGATTTTTATACCAATGTGGCGGAGAACCGGGGCAATCATTTCAGACGTAATTCCGGTGGTCAGGCCGGCGGCAAGGCAGCCCGTTATGCTGAAGGATTCCAATCTATTTACCCCCGTACTGTGGATGAATTGTGATGTCTGTTGTGGTTCAAAATATTGCAAGAGCCGATCAGGCTGTTATTGATGGATTGGGCAAATGCGGTGTCGCCACCGTTCATGAGGCCCAAGGGCGGCGCGGGCTATTAGCGTCTTATATGCGCCCCATATATTCAGGGATGCGCATCGGCGCATCGGCGGTGACCATTTCAGCCCCCCCTTGCGATAATTGGATGCTTCATGTGGCTATTGAACAGGTGCAACACGGCGATATTGTGGTTTTAGCCCCCACATCACCGTCTGATGCCGGATATTTCGGCGATCTGCTGGCGACTTCCTTGCAGGCTCGAGGCGGTGTGGGCCTGATCATTGATGCCGGCGTTCGCGACATACGGGACTTGACGGAAATGAATTTCCCAGTCTGGTCAAAGGCGGTATGCGCTGAAGGCACCGTAAAAGAAACGTTAGGCGCCGTTAATGTCCCAATTGTATGTGCCGGTGCCCTGGTGAATCCCGGGGATATTATCGTTGCCGATGATGATGGTGTTTGTGTGGTACGCCGCATCGAGGCCGAAGAGGTCCTGAAGAAGGCAAGGCTGCGGGAAGCAAATGAAGAAGACAAAAGAAAGCGCTTAGCCTCAGGCGAGCTTGGCCTTGATATGTATAATATGCGTGAAAGGCTGGCGGAAAAAGGTCTGAAATATGTTTAATGCTGCTCTGCAAAAGGCGCGCTGCATGTGGATGCGGGGGGGCACCTCAAAAGGCGGATATTTTTTAGCGGAGGATTTACCGGCCAATATTGCGGAACGCGATGCCTTTCTGTTGGCTGTTATGGGATCACCCGATCCCCGCCAGATTGATGGTATGGGCGGCGCTGACCCGTTAACATCAAAGGTCGCCGTCATCAAAAAATCACAGCGTGATGGTGTCGATATCGATTATTTGTTTCTCCAGGTTTTTGTCGATCAGAAAATAGTGAGTGATGCCCAAAATTGCGGTAATATTCTTGCCGGTGTCGCGCCGTTTGCTATTGAGCGTGGCCTTGTGACGGCGCAGGACGGGACAACAAGAGTGACTATTTTCATGGAAAATACCGGTCAAATTGCCGATGCGGTTATACAAACACCTCAGGCCGTTGTGATCTATTCAGGACCGGCCCGCATTGACGGTGTGCCGGGAACGTCAAGCCCGGTACCGCTGACATTCCGTGATACAGCAGGGTCCAGTTGCGGCGCGCTATTGCCCACAGGTAACGTGGTTGACGTTATCAATGATATAGAAGTAACCTGTATAGATAATGGGATGCCAACGGTGATTATGAGGGCGACCGATATGGGCATTACAGGGGATGAAACCCGGGAACAGCTTGACGCGAACGAAAATTTAAAACAGCGATTGGAGGCCATCCGGTTGAAAGCGGGGTATTTGATGAATCTGGGGGATGTAAAGGATAAAACCATTCCGAAAATGTCGATGGTCAGTGCGCCAAAGTCAGGAGGGGTGGTCACAAGCCGGACATTCATTCCGCATCGATGCCATGCCTCAATCGGGGTTCTGGGTGCCGTGAGTGTCGCAACAGCCTGTATGCTGCCAGGGTCACCGGCGGCGGCATTATCAGAAATACCTGCAGAAATACCCACAAAAATAACCAAGGGCATGACAAAGGAAATAAAAATCGAACATCCCATTGGCGAAACCACAATCATTCTGGAAATGGCTGATAGTGGAGACGTGGCAACAGCGGCCGTATTACGTACGGCCAGAAAATTATTTGATGGTGAAATTTTTGCTTAGTAAAATTTTAGGTCGACAATACTTAAATTAAAAGAGTTATCAATATGAAAAACCCTGCGCGTCATTTTCATCCTAATCCGTCAAAGCCGGCATTCATACCGCCGCCGGGGGCTGTAGATGCCCATTGCCATGTATTTGGCCCGGCGGATAAATTCCCCTATGCCCCAAAACGAAAATATACCCCTTGTGATGCGCCGAAGGAAAAATTATTTGCCCTGCGTGATTTTTTGGGGTTTGAACGTAATGTGATTGTTCAGGCGGCCTGTCATGGACAGGATAATGCCGCGCTTGTTGATGCCCTGAAAAATTCTGGTGATCTGGCGCGCGGTGTGGCAGTGGTGGCCCCGAATATAAGCGATAAAGAATTACAGGATATGCATGACGCGGGTGTCCGGGCCGTACGGTTTAATTTTTTGAAGCGTCTGGTGGATCATACCCCCAAAGCGGTATTTTTAGAAATTGCAAACCGGGTTGCTAAATTAGGCTGGCATATTGTGGTCTATTTTGAGGCCGCAGATTTTGAGGAACTCATACCATTTCTAAAACAATTGCCCGGCATCGTTGTGATCGACCATATGGGGCGGCCTGATGTGGGCAAAGGCGTGGATCATCAGGATTTTCAAAGGTTTGTCACATTTATGGCCGAAAATGATACCATCTGGACCAAGGTGACATGCCCGGAACGCCTGAGCCTTACGGGCCCGGATTACAGTGATGTTATTCCCTTTGGCAAATTACTGGTCGAAAAGTTCCCGGACCGGGTTTTATGGGGAACGGACTGGCCGCACCCTAATATGAAATCCCATATCCCGGATGATGGTATGTTGGTAGATATCATCCCAAGAATTGCGCCTGATGCGAAATTACAACAGACTCTACTGGTGGACAACCCCATGCGTTTATATTGGTCTTAAAGGAGGCAGATAATGTCATATCTTGACGATAAAACACCTATTCCAGGGACGATAATGTTCGATGGCACTATGGCCCGCAAGGGCTATGGTCTGAATAAGATGTGTTATTCATTGAATGATCAATCAGCGCGAGCGGAATTTGCCCGTGATGAAATGGCCTATTGTGAAAAATTTAACCTGACTGAAGGACAGAAAGAAGCGATTAAAAAGCGGGATATTATCGGATTGCTGGAACAGGGCGGAAGTATTTATTTTCTGGCCAAATTTACCGGTGGTCTGGGTTTGAATATGCAGGATATCGGCGCGCTTCAAACAGGAATGACTGTCGAGGAATTTAGAGAAAAACTTGTCAAGGCGGGAGAATAATCATGGCTGAAATCATTGGCGCTATCGGGTCATCCCATATCCCGGCTATTGGCGTGGCGATTGCCCGAAAAATACAGAATACCCCCTATTGGAAGCCTTTTTTTGATGGCTTTCCACCTATTTATGATTGGCTTGCCAAAGAAAAACCGGATATCGCCATCGTTTTTTATAATGACCATGGCTTGGAATTTTTCCTGGATAAGAAACCAACTTTTGCCATTGGGGCAGCGGCGGAATATATCAGTTATGATGAAGGGTGGGGCATTGATACAATTCCCCCTGTGATCGGCGATGAGGATCTGTCCTGGCATATCTGTAACGCGCTGGTTGATGATGAATTTGATATTACCATTTGCCAGGAGCTGGGCATTGATCACGGCTTGACGGTGCCCATGCAATTGATGTGGCCCGGCAATAGCTATGGTGATATTAAAGTTATTCCCGTGGTGATTAATTGTGAACAACATCCGATGCCATCGCCAAAAAGATGTTTTGATCTGGGACGGTCGATTGGCCGGGCAGTCGAATCTTATGCAAAAGATTTAAAAGTCGTTGTTCTGGGAACCGGCGGTTTATCACATCAACTGGACGGTCAGCGTGCCGGACTGATCAATAAAGAGTTTGACATCATGTGTATGGATAAAATTGTTAATCAGCCGGAAGAATTACTTAAATATTCGATCAGAGATCTGATGGAAATTGCCGGCGCGCAAGGGGTTGAGCTTAACATGTGGCTGGCCATGCGCGGCGCACTCACCGGACAGGTGGCTGAACTGCACAGTAATTATCATATTCCGGTTTCCAATACCGGTGCCGGAACCATGCTGCTTTCCCATAAACAATATGGGGGCAAAGGGATATAATGGAAAAATATCTTCCAGACGAAACTGTATCAGCTTTCCAGGCTAAGGCGATTGTAATTTGTTTGGTGATTAATATGCTCGACGGGTTTGATGTGCTGGCCATTGCTTTTGCCGCGCCTGGGATATCTGATGAGTGGCAGCTTGGTGCCAGAGATATTGGCTATCTTTTGAGTTCCGGCCTGGTCGGGATGGTACTTGGCTCTTTCCTGCTGGCCCCTCTGGCGGACAGATTTGGCCGGCGCGCCATTATTCTCCTTTGCCTTGGTATCATGAGCGTTGGTATGTTTGGTTCAGGACTGTCACAGGATTTTAACCAAATGGCCTATACGCGCCTGTTTACCGGGATCGGCATAGGGGGAATGCTCGCGAGTTTGAATACGATTGTTGCCGAATATTCTCCTGATAAATGGCGCGGTCTGGCGGTTAGTGTTATGCAAACAGGCTATCCCATCGGTGCGACTATTGGGGGGGCTTTTGCGGTATATCTGGTGTCCATATATGATTGGCGCGCTATCTTCTTCTTTGGCGGCATAATGTCTACGGCTATGATTCCTGTTGTCCTGATAGGCTTGCCTGAATCCCTGACTTTCCTGCTTGAAAAAAGACCGCAAGGCGCATTGAAGAAAGTCAATCTGTTGCGCATGAAAACCGGACAGGAAGCGCTGTTATCGCTTGATAAAGAGAAGGGGGCCATGGGATCCCGCAAGGTAAGCATATTTGCCATGTTCTCGCCAGACCTGCGTATGCGGACATTCTCACTATGGACATGTTTCTTTATGGTAATGTTTACCTTCTATTTTCTGTTAAGCTGGACGCCAAAAATTATGGCTGGACTAGGGGCTGGCGAAGCAGGCGGCATCAGCAGCGGGATATTAATGAATATCGGGGGTATCGTCGGGGCTGTTGTGCTGGGTTATTTATCGGCGCTTCTTTCACCGTTGAAGTTAGCGGCAAGTTATATGATATTATGTGTGGTCGCCATGATCGGATTTGGCGCGGTTTCCACTGATATAGATATAATGTTGTTTTTTATCTTTTTTATGGGATTTTTTGTTTTTGGGTCAATGATTGGCCTTTATACACAGGTGCCGAACATTTTTCCTGCCCTGATCAGGACCACAGGAACCGGCTGGGCCATCGGTGTCGGGCGGCTGGGGGCTGTGTTGGGTCCGATAACGGCGGGGATATTGATTGAAGCCAACTGGAGTCGTTTGGAGCTTTTTTCCGCCCTGGGCATTCCCCTTCTGATTTCCGCATTTATCATTGTGCGGCTGAGGCAAAATTAACGGATCCAGGTTTGTTATATAAAACGCTTGCGAAAGTCAGATGGTTTTTGCTTAATTTTATTGTGAAAAAATTTTGAGAAGTGGGCGGGATCACAATAGCCTAATTCATAAGAAATTTCGGCAATTGTCATGGACGTATAAATCAGCAGTCTTTTCGCTTCCAGTAGCGACCTTTCACCCAGTAATTCCGAGGCGGAAATATTAAGAACTTTCCGGCAGACCCGATTTAGATGTGTCGGCGTAATATTAAGCTCACCGGCATATTCTGCCACCGACAGCCGCTGCCGGAATTTTAAATTGATCAGCTTCTGGAAATGACGCAGGAGTATTTGTTTTTGTGATGTTGCTTCGCCGGATTGACTTTCAACATGAGGGTGCAGCCGGGAAATTCTGGTCATTAACAACGTTGCCAGGCAGCGTAGAACCAGTCCATGTGCAGACTTCATTTCAGCATATTCTTCTGCTATTGACGTGAAGATAAACTGAAATTCCTGTCGCAGTTTTTCCGCCTTGCAATGGCCTATCACCTTTTGATCAATATGTTCCAAAAGTAACAGATTATCTTTTAAGATATTCTGAAGATACAAATCTGGAATAGTGAGAACCCAACCCACGGTATTTGGATGGAAATTAAACCCATGAATAGTGAGCGGAGGAATTCCGATGACCATATTATCCGTTAGTATATTTTCCTGTCCCTCTATGAGGGCCTGCCCTCCACCCGCTGATATATAGAAGAACTGATATAAATTATGATGCTGGTGCGGGCGAAATTTCCACGCGTGATGTTGACTGCGCGCTTTGATAGATTCGATATGGAGACAATCTGTAAAAAGCTCAGAGTTATCTTCACCATAGAGAATATAATTCGGGATATCTTTCATAATGTTCCAAATATACTATTTATTATCAATTCTGTCCATTTCTCTTCCGGCGGCAGTCCTGTAAATTTAATGACTTGAATGATGGGGTTTGATAATCAGGAGAGATTAAGATGAAAACGCAGGTTGCCATCATTGGCGCAGGGCCTTCCGGCCTTTTACTGGGGCAGTTATTACATAAACAGGGCATTGACAATGTCATACTGGAGCGCGTTACGCCGGACTATGTATTGGGCCGGATAAGGGCCGGAGTGCTGGAGCAGGGTTTTGCGGATTTAATGCGTGAGGCCGGTGTCGGGGAGCGCATGGACCGTGACGGTGAAGTCCATGACGGGGTAGAAATTGTCATGAATGGCCACCGGGTACGTATCGACCTTAAGGCGTTAACCGGCGGTGATACGGTCATTGTTTATGGCCAGACCGAATTGACCAGAGACCTGATGGAAGCCCGGGCGGCGTCAAACCAGACAACCCATTATGAAGTCAACAATGTTAAGCCCCATGACATGTTGGAAGAGCAGCCCTACATCACATATGAGAAGGATGGCAAGCCTTATAAGCTCGAATGCGATTATATCGCCGGCTGTGACGGCTTTCACGGCGTTTCAAGGAAGAGCATACCTGAAGATTGTATCACCGAATATGAGCAGCTTTATCCGGGAGGATGGCTTGGCCTGCTTGTCGATGCGCCCCCGGTTAATCCCGAATTGGTTTATGTCCGTCATGAACGCGGTTTTGCGCTCTGCAGTCTGCGTTCTCAAACCCGCAGCCGCTATTATCTTCAGGTCAGTAAAGATGACAAAGTAGAAAATTGGAGTGATGACAAATTCTGGGCAGAACTGAAACGCCGCTTACCGGATGATTTGGCAGAAAAACTTGTTACCGGCCCCTCCCTTGAGAAAAGCATTGCCCCCATGCGCAGCTTTGTTGCTGATCCCATGCAGTATGGTCGATTGTTCCTGCTGGGCGATGCGGCGCATATTGTGCCGCCAACAGGTGCCAAGGGGCTGAACACCGCCGCCAGTGATGTTTATACCCTATATACAATCCTGACCAAAGTTTATGGGGAAGGCAAAACAGAATTAATAGAGAAATATTCAGAAATATGTCTGCGCCGCGTCTGGAATGGGCAGCGGTTCTCCTGGTGGATGAGCAATATGTTGCATAAATTTGAAGAAACTTCCGATTTTGAGGATAAAATATATACCTCCGAAATTGATTATTATCTCACATCGGAAGCCGGGAGAAGGGTTATTGCCGAACAGTATGTCGGGCTACCCTTTGAAAAAATAAAATAGGGCCTTTGAAGAAATAACATAAATACCCAGCTGATCTTCTCGCTGATCTTCTGGCTGATCTTCTGGCTGATCTTCTGTGGTTATCATTACAGGACTCTGGTTTTAAGTTCTTTGCGGATATATTCCACCAACAGCTGAGCTTTTAGGGGGATATGGTGGCTTTTGGGGTAAACGGCCCAGAGACTGTTATTTTCGACCCGGAAAGGCATGAGTATTTCGGTGAGTACGCCTTTGGCAAGGGCTTCTGTTATATAGAAATCCGGCACCTGAATGATGCCAAGGCCTTCCTTTGCCGCATGGACGAGGGCACGGCCATTATTGGCGTGCCAGTTACCATTGACGGTCACTTCTTTCATTTGACCGCCGGCGCGGAACCGCCACTGAGGCAAGGTTCCGCACAGGCAGTTATGGAGCTTTAGCTCATTGATAGTATGTGGATTGTTTCGTTTCACCAAATATTCAGGACTGGCAGCCGTTATCAGGGCATGGGAAAAAATCTTTTCGCCCTGAGCCGTGCCCTTATCATTGACATAGGACCGAATAGCCAGATCAAATTGTTCTTCCAACAGGTCGACGACACGGTTGGTAAAGGTGATATCCACACTTACATCCGGGTGACTTTTCAGAAATTGGGCGATGATGGGACTCAGGAAATCTTCGCCAAAGGCGCCGGCAACAGTCAGCCGGATATGCCCTTTGAGGTCTGTGGTTTCATTGACGAGACGTGCGCTGGCATCTTCCAGATTCTGGATAATCGCCTGACATTTCAGAAAAAATTCCTGACCTTGATTGGTGAGCTTCAATTTACGGGTGGTCCGGTGGATGAGCGTCACGTCGAGACGGCTTTCAAGTTTCTTTACATGTTTGGATATATGGGATTTGGACACGCCCATCGCCTTGGCGGCACCTGAGAAGGACCCCTTTTCCACAACCCTGACAAATTCTTCGATCCCTTCCCAGATCAACATAATATAATTTCCATATAGAAACACTCTGTGAGCATATAAATATATTGTCATTATATAACGTTCAATGTAAATCTTATATAGTTAATAATTTAATACAGGAACGATAACATGAAAACACGTGCTGCAGTGGCCTTTAAGGCCGGCGCTCCCTTGAGCATTGAAACCCTTGATCTTGAAGGCCCGCGGGCCGGGGAAGTTCTGGTGGAACTGAAAGCGACAGGCATTTGTCATACGGATGCCTTTACCTTGTCCGGTGATGACCCGGAGGGGGATTTTCCGGCTATATTGGGCCATGAAGGGGCCGGTGTTGTGGTTGACGTCGGTGAAGGCGTAAAATCCCTTAAGGTGGGGGATCATGTGATCCCGCTTTATACGCCGGAATGCCGGGAATGTGATTATTGCTTAAATCCCAAGACAAATCTATGCCAATGTATTCGGGAAACACAAGGGGCGGGTGTCATGCCGGACGGGTCAAGCCGATTTTCTTTGGATGGCACGCCAATTCTGCATTATATGGGCTGCTCGACTTTTTCCAATTATACCGTCCTGCCGGAAATTGCGCTGGCTAAAATCCGAAAAGATGCGCCCTTTGACAAGGTCTGTTATATCGGCTGCGGGGTCACCACCGGCGTTGGCGCTGTGGCTTTCGATGCCAAGGTGGAACCGGGCAGCAATGTCGTGGTCTTCGGTCTTGGCGGCATTGGCTTGAATGTCATTCAAGGCGCCCGCATGGTGGGGGCTAATAAAATTATTGGTATTGATATTAATGAAAGTAAAGTCGAGATAGCCAGAAAATTTGGCATGACCGATTTTATCAATCCTCAGAAATCCCCGGAACTGATAGAGGCCATTATGGATCTGACAAACGGCGGGGCGGACTATAGCTTTGAATGTATCGGCAATGTCAACACCATGCGCCAGGCCCTAGAATGTTGCCATAAAGGCTGGGGCGAAAGCATTATTATCGGGGTTGCCGGTGCCGGTCAGGAAATCGCCACGCGGCCCTTCCAACTGGTTACGGGACGTGTCTGGCGGGGCAGTGCCTTTGGCGGCGCCCGGGGCCGAACGGATGTGCCAAAAATTGTTGACTGGTATATGGACGGTAAAATCAATATTGATGATCTGATCACCCATACCATGCCGCTGGATGAGATTAACAAGGCTTTTGACTTGATGCATAGTGGAAAAAGTATCCGTAGTGTGGTACTATATTGATCATGGAAAAATTATCCGAACATGGCTGCTATGGCGGGCGGGTTACTTATTTCAAGCATACCTCAGCTACGCTTGATTGTGATATGCGCTTCACGGTTTTCACGCCGCCAAATACAGCAGGCCCAAATACAGGGGATAATAAACGCCCCGTTGTGACCTATCTTGCGGGATTAACCTGTACGGAAGATACTTTCACGACAAAGGCCGGGGCCTATAAAATGGCGGCGGAATATGGCCTGATACTTGTTGCCCCGGATACCTCTCCGCGCGGCGAACATGTGCCGGATGAAGATGCCTGGGATTTCGCCAAGGGCGCTGGATTTTACCTGGATGCGACGGAAAGTCCCTGGGATAAAAATTACCGGATGGAAAGCTACATCACTCAGGAACTGAACAGGCTGATTGTCGCGCACTTCCCGGTGGATTCGGCACGTCAGGGTATTTTTGGTCATTCCATGGGCGGACATGGCGCGCTCACGCTTTATCTGAAAAATCAGGATATTTACAAATCCGTTTCTGCCTTTGCCCCCATTGTTGCTCCGGCTCAATCTCCATGGGGCCTTAAGGCACTGGGTAATTACCTGGGGGATGATCCCGCACGCTGGGCCGTGTATGATGCAACGGAACTGATGAAAAAATCCGATAATGCCGCTTCCCGGCCCTCTATCCTTATTGATCAGGGCCTGGATGATCCGTTTCTTGAAGAACAGCTAAAACCTCACTTGTTTGAAGAAGCCTGTGCATCAGTAGGCCAGAAACTCAATCTGCGCCGCCATGCCGGCTATGATCACGGCTATTTCTTCATTCAAACCTTTATGGAAGATCACATTCGTCATCACGGGGGAATATTATGAATTTATTACGATGTCCAAAAATTATTGATAAAAGTCACGTGTCTTTCATGGGCGAAAGATAATGACAGAAGGTCGCTGTAATCAAGATACACCTCCCGCCGCAACAGCCCAATGGGATAAAGCAGAGGCGGAACAGCTTATTGCGCGATATGTGACGGTAAAAGGCGGGCTGATGGCGGCCTTACACGGCCTGCAGGAGGCGTTTGGTTATGTGCCGACAGAAAGCTATCCCTTGCTTGCCGATGGGTTTAATTTGTCTGAAGCAGAAGTTTACGGCGTTAAAAGTTTTTACCATGATTTCACAAGCGCCCCCAAAGGCCGTCATGTGATACAGGTATGTCAGGCGGAATCCTGTCAGTCACGCGGCAGCCGGGCCTTGACACACCATATACAGAATAAACTGGGGATTACCATGGGCCAAACCAGCCATAATGAGCATTACACCCTTGAGCCCGTCTATTGCCTGGGCAATTGTGCCGTGTCGCCAAATATTACGTTTGACGGAAAATTGCACGGGCGGGTAAGCCCGGATCTTTTTGACCATTTACTTAAAAAGGCGACCTAATGACGGATTTGGTAACCCTCTATGTCCCGTTGGAATCCACAGCCCTTTCATTGGGAGCTGACGAGCTTGTTCTTGCGCTGATGGAAGAGGCCGCAGCGCGCCGGCTGGATATTGAGATCATTCGCAACGGCTCATGGGGGATGAGTTGGCTGGAGCCATTGCTCGAGGTGGCAACAGATCAAGGCCGTATTGCCTATGGGAATGTAACCAGCGGCGATGTGCCAGGATTATTTGACGCGGGGTTCCTGGTGGGCAGCGACCATGCCTTGTGCCAGGGGTTAACCGCCGAAATTCCTTACTTAAAAAATCAAGACCGGTTGACCTTTGCGCGCTGTGGTTTGATTGATGCCCTGTCCCTGGAGGATTATCAGGCGAATGGCGGTTTTATCGGCCTTGACACTGCCCTGAAGATGACATCACAGCAGATCGTCGATCAGGTGACGAAAAGCGGCCTGCGCGGGCGCGGCGGCGCGGGCTTTCCCACAGGCATCAAGTGGAACACGGTTCTTGGAGCACCTGCCGATCAGAAATATATCTGCTGCAATGCAGATGAAGGCGACAGCGGCACCTTTGCCGACCGGATTTTAATGGAAGGCGATCCTTATTCGCTGATTGAGGGCATGATCATTGCGGGTCTCGCGGTTCAGGCCGATGAAGGCTATATTTATCTGCGATCAGAATATCCTTTATGTAAAGAAATATTGGGAGAGGCGCTGATCAATGCCCGTCGTCATGGCTGGCTTGGGGAAAATATACGCGGATCCGGCAAGGCTTTTGATATTGAAATCCGCATGGGGGCGGGATCATATATCTGCGGCGAGGAAACCGCCATGCTCGATAGCCTTGAAGGCAAGCGCGGTATGGTGCGGGCGAAACCTCCCTTGCCGGCGATTGCGGGTTTGTTTGGCAAGCCAAGCGTGGTTAATAATGTTTTATCTCTGGCAAGCGTACCGATCATCATGGCCCGGGGCGCGAAATATTATCAGGATTTTGGCATGGGCCGGTCCCGGGGAACCATAGCCTTCCAATTGGCGGGTAATATCCGGCGCGGCGGCCTTGTGGAAAAGGCCTTTGGGATCAGCCTGCGGCAGTTGATTGAGGATTACGGTTCCGGGACGATCAGTGATTTGCCAATAAAAGCGGTGCAGGTCGGGGGGCCTCTGGGGGCGTATTTATCGGACGGCGATCTTGATTTGCCGATGGATTATGAGGCTTTTTCGGCGGTTGGCGCGGTGCTTGGTCACGGCGGGATTGTGGTTTTTGATCAGACGGCGGATATGGCTGAGCAGGCAAAATTCGCTTTTGAATTCTGCGCCGTGGAAAGCTGCGGCAAATGCACGCCCTGCCGAATTGGCGCGGTGCGGGGCGCGGAACTGATGACAAAGATTCAGGCCGGTGAAAACCGCAAGAATAATCTGGATATGGTCAAAGACTTATGTGAGATAATGGAAGTCGGGTCCTTATGTGCCATGGGCGGCATGACGCCAATTCCCGTGTTAAGCGCCCTGAACAACTGGCCAGAAGACTTTGGGTAAACCGATTTTACAACGGAATAAAGCGATGATCATTGAGAAAGATTTTGGAACACCAGCGGTTATTTCAGAGACATCTGTCACGCTGGAAATAGATGGCAAGCCCGTTACGGTAACAAGCGGGACAAGCATTATGCGCGCCGCGGCAGAATTGGACGTGGACATCCCGAGCCTGTGCGCTACGGACTGCCTCGAAAGCTTTGGTTCCTGCCGCCTGTGTCTGGTTGAAATTGAGGGAAAGCGCGGCGTTCCTGCCTCCTGTACAACCCCTGCAGAGGAAGGGATGATAGTCACGACCCAGTCTGATCGTCTGGCTAAGCTCAGGCGCGGCGTGATGGATCTTTATCTGTCCGACCATCCTATCGCCGGTGCGGATAACGGCAAAGATCTGCCGCTTCATGATTTGGCGAAACTTCTGGGCATCCGTGAAAGCCGCTATGGAACGGCAGGCCATAATCATCTTAACGCCATCATTGATGACAGCAATCCCTATTTCAGCTTTGACCCCGGCAAATGCATTCTCTGTTCGCGCTGCGTTCGGGCTTGTGACGAAGTGCAGGGGACATTTGCCCTGACTGTAGAAGGCCGCGGATTTGACAGCCAGATCACAGCAGGCACGAATGAACAGGATTTTCTGACCAGTAATTGCGTGTCCTGCGGGGCTTGTGTCACGGCCTGCCCCACCGATAGTCTGCTGGAAAAGAATGTCATAGAAAAAGGCAAACCGGATCACAGCATCCTGACCACTTGCGCCTATTGCGGGGTTGGCTGCGGTTTTAAGGCGGAAACGAAGGAAGCTGAAGTTATTCGCATGACCCCGTGGAAGGACGGACAAGCCAATCATGGTCATAGCTGCGTTAAGGGACGGTTTGCCTGGGAATATGCTTTTCATAAAGATCGCATAACAAAACCCATGATCCGCGAAAAAATTACCGACCCCTGGCAGGAAGTCAGTTGGGATGACGCCATTTCCCACGCGGCGGAACGCTTGCTTGAGACGCAAAAAAAATACGGCCGGAAAGCCATTGGTGCCATTTCCTCGTCCCGCTGCACCAACGAAGAAGTCTATGTGGTTCAGAAATTGGTTCGCGCCGCCTTCGGCAATAATAATATTGATACCTGCGCGCGGGTATGTCACAGCCCGACCGGATATGGCCTTAATCAGACCCTGGGTACCTCTGCAGGCACGCAGACATTCGACAGCGTAATGGATGCTGACGTGATCCTGGTCATTGGAGCCAACCCGACTGATGCCCATCCGGTATTTGGCAGCCTGATGAAAAAACGGTTGCGGACAGGGGCAAAGCTGATCATCATTGATCCGCGCGCCATTGATCTGGTGAAATCGCCGCATATCGAGGCCGATTATCATCTGGCGTTATTGCCTGGGAATAACGTGGCGGTTGTCAATGCACTCGCCCATGTGATTGTGGAAGAAGGGCTGGAAGATACAGCTTATGTGGCAGAGCGATGTGATGATCAGGCCTTTGCCCTATGGCGCAATTTTATTCTGGACCCGAAGAATTCGCCGGAAGCCAGCGCGCCATTCTCGGGCGTTCCCGCCGATGATCTGCGGGCGGCCGCGCGGCTCTACGCGCTGGGAGGTAAAGAAGCCGGTGGAAAATCAGCGATATTTTACGGCCTTGGCGTGACCGAACATTCTCAGGGCTCCACCGCCGTAATGGCGCTGGCCAATCTTGCCATGCTGACAGGAAATATTGGTTTTTCCGGTGTCGGACTCAATCCCCTCAGGGGGCAGAACAATGTGCAGGGCTCCTGCGATATGGGTTCTTTCCCTCATGAATTACCCGGCTATCGTCCGATTGGTGACAATAAGGTCCGCGGCAGCTTTGAACAGGATTGGGACATTAAGATTGATCCGGAACCCGGGCTTAGAATTCCGGGAATGTTTGATGCGGCCGCGCAGGGCAGCTATCGCGGGATGTATATTCAAGGCGAAGATGTGGCGCAAAGCGATCCCAATACGCACCATGTGGAGACCGCCCTGAAAAACCTTGACTGCCTGATTGTTCAGGATTTATTTCTGAATGAAACGGCCCAATTCGCCCATATTTTCTTGCCCGGCACGAGCTTTCTGGAAAAAGACGGCACCTTCACCAATGCAGAGCGACGGATCAGCATGGTCAATATGGTGGCCCCACCAATGGCCGGCATGGATGAGTGGGAAATCACCTGCCGCCTTGCCCGCGCCATGGGCTATGATATGGCCTATGACAGCGCGTCTGAAATTATGGATGAAATCGCGCGGCTCACCCCGACTTTCGCAGGCGTGAGTTTTGATAAGATTCATCAACAAGGCAGCCTCCAGTGGCCCTGTAATGAGGCGGCACCCAAAGGCACGCCGATCATGCATGTGGGTGAATTTGTGCGCGGCAAAGGAAATTTTGTCGTCACTGAATTCGTGCCGACCACGGAAAAAGTAACCCGCCGTTTCCCCTTGATCCTAACCACAGGGCGCATCCTTAGCCAATATAATGTTGGTGCCCAGACCAGGCGCACAGAAAATAATATCTGGCATGATCAGGATATCCTGGAAATTGATGCCAAAGATGCCGAAGACCGTAATATCTGTGACGGCGACTGGGTCAATATTCAAAGCCGAATGGGCGATACCACGCTTAGGGCAAAAATATCAGACCGCATGCAACCCGGCGTGGTTTACACCACATTCCATATGGCGGAATCCGGCGCTAATGTGATCACAACAGACAATGCCGACTGGGCAACTGATTGCCCCGAATATAAGGTCACCGCCGTAGAGGTGCGGCTCACCAATCACCCATCCGATTGGCAGGAAGCCTTGAAAAATTTCTCTAAAAAAACCCGCCGTATCGCCAAATGAGGCTATTCTTCTAAACCCGTGATATCGTCACGCAGGATATTGGTCCTCTTTTCTTGGCTCATGCCGGCGTGTTTTACATAGGGTGCGGCAGTATCAGCATCATCATTCATATCACGGGCATATCACGGGCATATCACAGGACAGATTATTAAGCGGAAATCATAATCTGAGATATTTTAGTTTATTTTATAAGTAAATCATGTATGTTGAGTTGATATAACAACCAATATGCATCAAATATTACGATAAATAAGCATGTAGAAAGTAAGCAGGAGTTTAATTTGTGATTTCCAAGAGTGATGACATACTTCCGCGTCTTAAGGTGCGTTTGACAGCTATTCGTTATCCTGCGCGCGATATATGTATGTATGACTTTTCTCCCCTTGACGGCGACGTGCTTCCCCCCGCCGAGGCAGGGGCACATATCAGTATTTTTCTGCCCAATGGGACTGATCGTCAATATTCCTTGATTCACGCCGGAGAAAAACTGGCCACCTATACAATTGGTGTAAAACTTGATGCCCAAAGCCGGGGGGGGTCTTCTTATATTCATGAAAACTTTAAAGTTGGTATGATTATGGATATTACCCCACCCGCCAATAATTTTGACCTGAATAAAAACGCGGCCCATACCGTTCTCGTTGCGGGAGGTATTGGAATCACGCCCTTATATTGCATGATGGAGCAACTTAAGGATTTAAAAAAACCGTGGGAACTTCATTATGCCTGCCGCAGCCGTGAGGATGCCTTGTTTTTATTGGAACTTGAGGGTGATAAACATGCGCATTTATATTTTGATGATGAGCGTGAGGGAAATTTCATGCCCTTGCATGAGATTGTGAATTCGGCCCCTGTTGACACGCATTTTTACTGTTGTGGCCCAACACCAATGTTGAGCGTCTTTGAAAAGACATTGGCCAATCACCCGAAGTCTCAGGTTCATGTGGAATATTTCTCGTCTAAAGAAGGTCCTGCCTTAACGGGTGGATATGTGGTTGAACTTGCTGTTTCAGAGATCACCGTAAATATTCAACCCGGCGTTTCTATATTGCACGCCCTTTTGGAGCAGGGTGTTGAAGTGCCCTTTTCATGTGAGAAGGGTGCCTGCGGCATGTGTGAAGTTGATGTTATTGAAGGTGAGCCAGATCATCGTGATTCTGTTCTGACAGAGAAAGAAAGAGCCTCTAATGAAACCATGATGATTTGTTGTTCTGGTTGTAAAGGAAACCGTTTGGTTCTTGATTTATAGGCTTATTCACGGCGGATAAATGGCTCTATGTTCAACAGGTCATGCCTTATCCATTTTTATATGAGAAATGGTCGATATTATCTTTCATTTTTCTCATTACTTTTAAAAGAACCTCTATATCATCGGGATCAATACCCTTGATTAACTTACCCTCTCTTTTAAGAGCTACGGTGATAAGTTTATCATGAAGATTGTATCCTGCCTCATTCAACCACCAAATCTTTCGGCGGGCATCAGCCTTGGAGGCTTCAAAGTCCAGATATCCAGCTTCATGGAGACGTTTCAGGGCACGGCTTGTGGAGGCTTTATCCAGAGAGAGCACCTGACAGATGCGGGAAGCCGGGATATGTGGTTCGATAGCCAACATGGATATAACCCGCCATTCAACGATGCCAATGCCAAAGGTCTCAATATAATATTGGGATGAACCGCGAGACAAGGCGTTGTTTAATACCAGGAGGTAAAAGGGAATATAAGAGGATATATTAATAATGAGCCGGCCATCCTGCATTTTAGCGGGATGAGAGATGCGCTCTTCTGGATGTAAGGCGTTTGTTGATCGTGAATCTGCCATAAAATAATTCAGTCTTCTTTAATTTGCTATTACTTGTTCCTTTATGAGTGCGGCACCAAGATTGAACCACGCTCTTTCGCGCTCGTTATACATTATCAAAATTTTGGCCGCAAGAACCTTTAAAATACGACATTTAACCCATAATTATCGCGGGTTACCGCGGTTATATTTATTTCCGTCATATCAACTGTAATGTCAAAGGTGACGCTTAACCATCTGATTACCTCTTAAAAACAACCATATTCTATTCGGTTGACATGACAACACATACTACGTATATTAAATCAGTTGACAAGACAACATGTATAAATGAAATATTATTCAATACTCAGGATATAATGCAATGAAAATTCATGAGGGACATCTTGCAATTGATGTACCAGATGGTGTGCAGATATGGGATGTTGATCCCTATGATACGGCGATATTGTCCAATCCCACCGATTATTACGCAGAACTTCGTTCAAAGGGGCCATTCGTCTATATTCCTAAATATTCTGTTCTTGCCTGCGGGCGGCATAAGGAGAACAAAGAGGTTTTTTCTGACTGGGAGCGTTTTGTATCTTCGCGTGGTGTCGGGTTACAGGATTTCAAGTTAGAGAAACCATGGCGGGATCCGAGCATAGTATTGGAAGTTGATCCGCCGGAGCATACTAAAAATCGCAAAGTAATTATGCGTATTCTTTCGCCTAAGGCAATGAAGGGACTCAAAGATGACTTTCAACTTGCCGCTGAAAATCTTATTGATGCGTTATTGGACAAAGGGACGTTCGAAGCTGTAAAGGATCTTGCTGAGGCCTATCCTACAACCGTTTTCCCGGATGCGATGGGCTTGCGGGAAAGCGATGGAAGACGGTTGATTGACTATGGCGCAATGGTTTTTAATGCGCTCGGTCCTGATAACCTTTTACGCCGGAATGCCATGGCCAAAGCACCGGAAATTGTTCCCTGGATTACAGAACGATGTCAACGTGAGAACCTCAAGTCAACTGGTTTTGGAGCAACTATTTATGCTGCTGCGGATGCCGGTGATATTACCGAAGAAGAGGCAGGAATGCTTGTTCGCTCCCTGCTGTCAGCTGGCGTTGATACGACCGTAACAGGTCTGGGAAGCGCGCTTTGGTGTTTCGCAACGAACCCGGATCAGTTTGAGCTTTTGAAGGCAAACCTGAACCTCATTCGTCCAGCTTTTGAGGAAATATTGCGGTATACGTCGCCTGTACACTCCTTCTGTCGTACCGCGAATATTGATACGGAAGTCAGCGGCATAAAGATAGAAGGAGGGACAAAAATTCTTTGTGTTCTGGGCGCCGCCAATCTGGATGAAACCCAGTGGCCGCAAGCGAATAAATTTGATATTAGCCGGAAACCCGTTGGTCATATGGCGCTGGGTGCCGGCGTTCACGGATGCGTTGGCCAAAATTTGGCCCGCGCAGAGGCCGAGGCTGTTTTTACAGCAATCGTAAATAAGGTTGACTCCATAAAACTTGCCGGAGAGGCCGTATGGCGGCCTAACAATGCCATTCATGCGCTTAGCAAGCTCCCAATTACTTTCACACGAAAATAGGACATATAAATGATTTAAATTTATCCCGGAATTTTAAACAAGACAGCGTTAGAGCATGTCGCAGATTACATAGATACTTAATAAATAAAGATTCCGTTGTGAATACCCTCATCTTGTCAGGGCAGAGAGGGAATGAAGGATTTTCAAACGTTACGAGAAAATTCTGAATGAGTGCGTTATGCCCGGTCACTAAATAATAATAAAAACCAGAAAACTTTATCAAAATATTGAGAGGAAATATTCTATGAAATATGAAATATCTGTAAAAAACCACTATAAAACGATGATCCTGGGGAGCGTTTTTGCGTCACTCGTTTATCCCGTTGGCGCGGCATATGCTGATGAAGATACGGAAAACAGATTAGAGGAAATAATCATCACCGCCCAGAAACGTGAACAAAGCCTTCAGGATGTTTCCACGGCAGTTACCGCCCTGACAGCAAACAGACTGCAAGAGGCCGGGATTACTGACATCACGTCATTGCAATATTATGCGCCCAGCGTCACCATCGGGTCGACCTTTGGTTTTGCAAATGTATTTATGCGCGGTTTGGGGCTGAATAATGTCTTTGCCAATGTGGACCCTTCTGTAACGCTATACGTGGATGGTGCGGTAATTTCACAGCCTAGCGCGCAATTATTTTCCTTTTTTGACCTGGAAAGGGTAGAGGTGCTACGCGGCCCTCAGGGTACTTTGTATGGGCGTAATGCGACGGGAGGTACCATAAATCTGATTGCCAAAAAACCGACGGAGGAACAGGAAGGATATTTTCGCGTTACAGGCGGTGACTATGACTTATTTCAATCTGAAGGGGCTTTTGGCGGCAAAATTACGGATCGCCTGTCTGGCCGTTTCGCATTTCAGACAATTAACCGCGGTGGCTATGGCATTAACGAAGTGACCGGCAATGATATTGATAACGCCAACGTGAAAGGTTTCAGGGGCCAATTGCTGTATAATGCTTCTGATGATGTCAGCGTTCTGTTATCTGCAGAATATGGTGTTGTGAAAGACGCCGCCGGTGCTTTTCTGTTTAAACGGAAAACATTCCCGGGCACCACTTTACCAAATGGAACAGCACCTGGAGACGGCGGTTTTCCTGCCGGATCACGCAATTATGCCTCGAATGTCGATCCGGAAAATGATCGGAAAACATTTTCAATTACCGGCACGATAGACTGGCATATCAATGAAAATCTTTCCGTCAAGAATATCATGAACTACAGAGACACAGATCTTGCCAATTTCCAGGATCTTGATGTTTCCAGTGTTATCAATAGTACGATACAGGAATTTACCATCGCCAGCGAGCAATATTCAGAGGAATTGCAACTCATCTATACCGATGAGAAATTTCGAGCGATCGGTGGTTTCTACTATTTCAAAGAGGATGTCGTTAATGGAAACAGAATAGACACCTTGAAACTGAATGGCAGCTTTACCTCAGCCGGAAATCCGGAAAAGCGTGTAGACCTGACAGGAACTGGTGCAACAAAATCCTGGGCTCTTTTCTGGAATGCCTCATATGACCTGACAGAACAGTTTACCTTCAAGGCGGGAGGGCGTTATACAAAAGATACCCGCGACATTATAAATGATAACATCATATGGGTCGCCGGAGGTGCCGTCAGACTTGATGCCGTCTTCTCTGACAATGACTCTTTCACCGATTATAATAATGAAGCCGGGATAGAATGGCGCCCGACCGAAGATATGATGCTTTATTATACCTATTCAGAAGGTTTCAAGGCGGGCAGCGGTCAACTTTCTTCCGGTATTCTGGATCCTGCAATAGGGGCCAATATTATCAAACCTGAAACGATTACCAATCATGAAGCCGGGATGAAAAGTATGTGGCTGGAGGGAAGTCTTCTCTTAAATTTGGCCGTCTACCATTATAAGGTAGAGGATATTCAGCTGGATCGTACTGCTCCGGGTGGGCCAACAGGTTTCAGAACATTCTTTGAGAATGCGACCAGCCAGAAAGCCAAGGGTGTAGAGATTGAAGCAACCTGGGCAGCAACGGATCGTTTGACATTTAATGGGGCGGTTTCTTATCAGGATACAGATTTTGGCAGCTTCTTAACGGCGGATCCGACCAATATTGCAAACCTGACAGGGACGGAACTTGTCGATATTGCCGGGAATAGTGCGCGGCAGGCCCCGGAATGGGCATGGAATATTCATGGAGCTTATGACATTCCCCTGGAAAATGATGCGCTCATCACATTGTCCGCAGACATTTCTTACAAGGGTGAGCAATTCTTCAGCGAGTTTAATAATAACTTGTTGCGCCAGGATGCATATACCCTGCTCGATGCCAGAATCAGATACAGCTCCGGGGATAATTGGACTGTGGAAGTCTGGGGCAAGAACCTGTCCAATGAATTTGTTGAAGGCGGAAATTTTGCTCTGGCGACAGGACGCATTGTCGTAAGAACACTCCTCCCCCCAAGAACATGGGGCATTACAGCAGGCTATACATTCTAATAGCTTTACAGGTCATCCAATATTATGACGGCAAGAAATCCTTGCCGTCATAACCTATTGTATTCATTTCCTAAATTATTCTAATAATCTGTGTGAATAGCCCCCTATCTATTTAAGATTAAAATTTAACGCTGATAAAAATGATAACATAATCCCAACCGTTTTTTCAGGATCGTCAAGATGCCAAATATCATCATTAGAATGTAAGATTAATTCATATTCTCGCGTACCGAATGTGAGATAACCCGCAACGCCGCCATGTAGCAGCTTGTCTATTTTTATCCTGAGGTTATATTTATCTCTGTCGCAGAATATCTTTAAATGGGGGTAAGATTTGTACATATACTTGTATACCCCCTCATTTACTTCATAATTTCTACTACATATCCTTATGATATGTTGCGTGATCTCTCCCTTTGACTCGATAAAAATACACTGTCACCGTAATTCAAAATCATCTGCCTCAGGGTATATTTCTGGGCCGGATAAAGGTGGCCCCGAAGCGTATGAGAAACAATCCATATGCCAACAGCCACAGACTCCCCGCACCTTGTAAAAGCGCCCCATAATCTTCGCCTGCCAAAGGCAATATAACACGGGCAAAGGCTGCAAGATTTACCGACAGGAATATAATCGTCAGGAGCCCCTCGTTATTCAGCGGCAAACCCGAATGACCCAACGTCGCCCGCGACATAACGCCCAATGTCAATGACCCTATTGCCCCCACGGTGAAGGCATGCAGGGCATAGCTATAAACCATAAATGCCGTAAAGCTGCTGAATGCCATCAGAAAGAAACCCACCGGTATCCAGAAATAACCCAGATGCAAAATGAAAAGTAATGGGTCATGGGCCACTTTCCAGCCCTGCCAGCCAAGAAAGCGGATAAGGGTAAACAATCCCGCCAAAGCCGCAAGAATGCCAATGACCGTATCACCCGCCGAAAGCAGAAAGGCCGCCGCCAAACCAAAAATCGACAGCGCCGACAGCGGCAGCAAAATGGCCGGCGCAGACATTTCAATATCAGGATATTTACCGCGGGTAAAATTTGGGATAATCCGGCCCCCGATCACATTCATGAGAAATACGATGCATAATATGGCCGGCACAAATATTTGCCGCTCATCAATATCGACCCTGCCGATAACGGCCAGATGACTTGTAATGTTCAAACCGGTAAACAGCAACAGCAACAGCGGCAAAAAATAATTTCGGGTGTTTTCACTCTTTACAAGCGCGCGAACAATGCCAGCTATAGCAAGCGGCAGGAATATGCCATCCACAATCACGGGTAACCAGACGGGCAAATAGCTACCAAAGAATACCGCAAATCTGCCTGATATCCAGATCAATGCCAGAGCGGCCAACAACCATCCGGTGGGCGTGGATTGCCCCGTCCAATTGGGCACTGCCGTATATAAGAAACCGATAATCACAGCCATGACCATACCAAAGATCATCTCATGCTGGTGCCAACCAACCGGCGAAAATCGCGACGGCAGATAATCCGTCATTCCCGTCACCAGAAACAGCCAATAACCCAGGATAGTCACCGCAGACAGGGCCGCCAACGGGAAAAACACCCTGTATCCAGCGGAAAACAGAGCAATTTCCTGAGATTCGGTTTGAGTTTCAGGGTGTTTCATAAGGGAATAGTCCACCTTCTTGCCAATAGCTTCAAGGTAAATTTATCATATGCATGAAAAAGATGGCGTCAATTTAAACTATTGCAGCTTACTGGCCAAAGAATTAATCTCACCAAATGAGTAATTCTTACCGTTATTTTAACGGAGAACGCCACCCCGCATACAGACAGATATTTAAGAAATTTTACCCTACAGCACTTGCAGAGTGGTTAAAGAAAGAAGTTGGCTATGTGAGCTTGGTTAGCTTAGTGTCGTAATCCACTACCGCTGGATTTTTCTTGCTAAAATCTATTTCAAACCCCTCATCCTGCAACAATGATGCATCACCATCGCCCCCCTTTGGGAACTTAGCAATGAGTTCACCTTTTTTCTTCACAATACGCCAGTAACAAACAGGCTTATTTTCTTTTGATGATATTAGAATCCTACCTCAGACTTGGAAGTTTAACCTATTGATTACAACAACTACCCCCACTTCTTTTTGATACAGAAACCCTCAATTTGAGTTCAATTTATGCACGATCAGAGTGAGTTGCGCCATTAGCTCTGGCGCGCGTAATGCACCTGTTTCGGTATCGAAATTATCGTAAAAGCTCGGAACTGACATGCTTGCTTTCAAATTAACCCCAAAGAACGGCGCAGCGTTTTTAGCGGTTTCCAATATACTGGACGCGCCGCCAGGACCGGGGGACGTTGACAGATAGACAGTCGGTTTATCTTGGAAAACCTTTTGATTGATACGGCTGGCCCAATCAAAAAGATTTTTATACGCCGCTGTGTAGGACCCGTTATGCTCGGCAAAAGAAACGACAATGGCATCCGCCTGACCAAGCTTTTCGAAAAAATCTATGGCCAATTGAGGCTGGCCGATTTCCTTTTCTTTGTCTTCGCTGAACAGGGGAAGTTCAAAGTCATTGAGGTCTAAAACTTCAGTCTGCGCGCCGTCCAGTAAAGATGCCGCGTAGGTAGCAAGCCTCTTATTGATGGAATTTTTACTGTTGCTGGCACCAAATGCGACGATTTTCATGATTTTCGATTCCTTGTTCATTGTTTTCTGTCCCCTCCTCATTAATTTACGTTTGAAGCCATAAGAAGGTAACAAATAAAAGCATGCAAAGATAATATTGATTTTTTATCATAACGATCTATTATTTAGATCATTATGAATTCTCCCAAGAGGCCCTTCTCATGACATTCGAACAACTTATAGTCTTGAAAGCGATCGTAACCGAGGGCACTTTTCGGGCAGCTGCGAAACGCTTGAACAAATCACAATCAGCTGTGAGCCACATGCTTAAAAAGCTTGAATCCGAAATTGATATTATACTGTTATCCCGAGAAGCATATCGACCAAGACTAACAGCCGCTGGCGAAGTTTTTTATAGGCATACGATGCGCGTTTTGCAGAATATGCAAGAACTCCGCAGCACGGCAAAGGGCCTCAGCGCTAAGCAAGAAGCTGAGGTTGTGTTGGCTGTTAATGCAACATATCCTCTACAACCACTGTTAAAATTGATTGGCGATATTACGGCGGAATATTCGGCGACTCATATTCGTTTGTCCCGAGATAGTATGGGAGGACCAATCGAGCAATTGCTCAATAATAATGCTGATATGGTTATCACGACAATAGATGGCGTTCCTATCGATCAGGTCGAAGCTATTCCGCTTTCAACGATAACGATTAGCCCAGTCGCACATCCTGAATTTGAACCCGCGCGAACCAGCCATCTGAAAACAATCAGCGAGATGCAAACCTACGTGCAGGTCGTCGTTGCCGATAGTAGTCGTGGCGCCCTCAAACAAAGCAGAGGCTTGCTTCCAGGAGGCCTAAGATGGACGGTCTCGGATTTTGCAACAAAGAAGGAAATTTTATTGGCAAATATGGGTTGGGGCGGCCTTCCAGAGCATCTTATCAAAGACGAGATCGACCGAGGGAACTTAGTTAGATTAAACGTTGAAGGCTATCCACCCGTCCAGTCGCTTCTGTATCAAATTCGTCGCCGAGACCGAGATATCGGGATCGTGGCCCAATCTATCTGGGAGCGACTGGCAGCACATTGATTTATTTGCAAGAGTTCAGATGATATCTGACATGGTCCGATTTTGAATTGGCAGGTGTCAGATTTAGTCTACAGATTTATCCTGTCAGCTCTGTTTCCCCTTAATCAAATCCAGTATTGGGGTTTACCCATATTGACCTTTTAACAGGTACAGATAAAGATGTGGTGAAGATATATCTTCATTAGAATCTCATGGCGTGATATACTGGAACAGGTAATCTGGTTGATTTTTATGGAGAATGAATAAATGCTAAAAGAAAAAGTTACTGGTTCATTTGTCGCTCTGATCACACCTTTTAATCAAGATGGTTCCATTGATTGGGAGGGATTTAGAACTTTATTAAAATTTCAGGAAGAAAATGGCACTTCAGCCGTTTTGATCATGGGTTCTACGGGTGAAGCTTCAATGCTGACCGCGGAGGAACGGTGTGAAATTATTTCGCGCACGTCCAAAATGAAGGTCGGTAACATGAAACAATTTTACGGCTGTACAGGAAATAATACCAGATCTACTATTGAAAATCTTAAATATGCCAAAGGGGAAGGCGCAGATGGCGCAATTCTGGCGGCGCCGTCTTATATTTGTGCCAGTGAAAATGACCTCGAATATTTTTTCCTTGAGGTGGCTGATTCCATAGATTTACCGATGGGTATTTATAATAATCCGCCGCGGATTAAATCAGATATAGGTCATGATGTGCTGTTACGGCTTTTCAAACATCCGAATTATATTATTCATAAAGAAGCGACAGGCCGCGTCGGACAAGTGGGCAGGATACTGGCCGCCAAACCTGATGCCTCTATTATGTGCTGTGACTCCCCCAACTTAGGTCTGGTATTACCTACCATGAGTTTAGGCGGACATGGTACCGCAAATATGTCTGGAAATATCATTCCGGCTGAAATGTACCAAATCTCAAAACCCTGGACGGACGCCGGCGATGCCGAAAATTTTAAAAAAGCATATCTGACAAATTTGGAAGTGTTGCATTATAATTATTCGGCGATTAACCCGGTCGCATTAAAATCCCTTATGGCGGCAGTGGGCCTGCCCGCCGGCCCACTGCGTAAACCGCTTAGGCCTATGAATCCTGAAAAGGTGAACGCGGCGATAGAGCTTATGAAATCGTTGGGTTTAATTGAAAAATATGGTTATCGTTGTTGAGCCGCTTTACAAAGACCTAAAAACCATAAATCCTTGAAAAATAACAATTTAATATTCATAGTTCTATGTTATTATTTATGCATTAAAGTTAATTTGACAATGCCGTGCGGAATAACCCTAGCCTCAATTAAAATTCTTTTTGCGCTGAAACAGTTGCTGAAACAGTTGCTGAAACAGTTGCTGAAACAGTTGCTGAAACAGTTGCTGAAACAGTTAAGGTGACAGACTCCCAGACAATATACAAGACATAAAAAAGGACGCCGAGGCGCCCTTTTAATCAATCTTATTTATCTAACCTCAGAAGTTATATTTAACCTTGGCATAATAGAAACCGCCGCCAAAACCATCTGGGGAAGATACGGGATAAGTATTACCAAATGCTGTCGCTGTGAAGGCGCCTGTTGGGAAACTGTTGAATAAATTCTGCGCCCCAACAGAAATTTCAACACCTTCTAATACCGCATAATTTACCTCTACATCAACCGTAATCTGACTATCCAGTTCTGTCAGGCGAGCCAGTGACAAATAATATTCATTCAACGGGCCAAAATAATTAACCCTTAAAATACCGCCAATGTCACCCTCTGTATGCGTAAAAGCAACATTTCCGCGCCACTGTGGAAGCTGCTCTTCCAACTGACGCAACCGCAGATCACTCAGATTTGCCCCCTGCCTTGTCACTTCGGTTTTGGTATAATTAAAGGCCAGCGATACTTCACTGGATCCTTCATCGGTTAATTCTACCGGTACGGCGCCAATAATATCGACACCTTGGGTTTTGGTGTCAAAATCGTTGGTAAAGAAGTTAACCCCTGTGAATAACTGGGCATTGGTAAAACCAAGACCAAATAGGGTATCTCTGTCTGCATCACCGATACTGGCACTGGACGTCAGTGTGATACGGTCTTTCATATCAATTTGGTAGAAATCAACTGTCAGACTGAATGCATCCGTATCCCATGAAAAACCAAGAGAGTAGTTGGTCGATGTTTCAGGGGCCAAAGGCACGGCAACACCGGCAAAAATCGGCAGCTGCGAAGCAATTGCAGCCGGCAAAGTAGATGACGTGGATAGATTGCCATCGGCATCAAAAGCAACCGTTGACTGGGCAAAATTCTGCTGTCCCGGCGTTGGGGCATGGAAACCCGTTGACACAGTAGCCCTGATATTAAACTCATCCGTAACACGATATAATGAAGCAATCTTAAAGTTCACATCACTACCAACATCTGTGAAATCTTCAAATCTTACGGCCGCACCCAAAGTCCATTCTTCCGTAATGTCGGCTTCTAAATCAAGATAAAAGGCAATATTGCTCCGGGCTTCGGAAAAAGAGGTTGTTGGATTAAAGGAACCAAAACCCAGCGTCCCAACAGAAATCCCCTGCGTGCCCTGCGCTGTCTCGGTATAGGGGCCAATCGCATAGGATTCAACCTGACCTGGTACCTGCTCATAAGCTTCACGGTGCCATTCAAAACCACCGGCCACATTCAAGGGAGAAGCAAATCCAACCTCCAGAGGGTATACGACCTGTGCATTAAACGTTTGCTCTTCCTGAATGCGGGACCCAGCCACAAGGAAGTTCGGGCTGTCTGGACCAAATGTCGGGTTGAAGTTATCAAAGGTCCGGTAAGTTACCTCATTGCGGCCATATGTATAGCTGATATCATAAGACCAGCCGCCCCCAGTTTCACCACGGAAACCCAATGATCCCGCCAGATCTTCATTCAAACCAGAGAAGAATGGCGCTGTGCCGCCCGGAAAATCTTCAAGGAATGAAAAACAGTTAGGATTATTTCTCAAGGCCGCTATGGCCGCAAGATCAGCCTGAACACCAGCCGCGTCATCCAAATCCGGTACAGTCAATACAGGGCAATTGCCGGAACCATCAGATGTTGTATCAAATACGATCCTCTCATCGCCAATGGCAAATACACCGCCCCGGTTGGGATTACGAAGGAAGAAACCACTGATATTTTCTCTCTCATTATAAGAGGCATAACCATAAAGTTCGACCTGTTCTGTAACGGGCGCAACAAGATTGGCAAATAGCGAGATATTATCTTTAATTTCCGGAGCACCCCATAAAATACCGGGATCACGGATGTCTGTGTAGCCCGCATCAACAAGTGCCTGCGTCCCATCTGACTGCTGCTCGCGGTTTGTTCTGTTAGAATCGGTATATTCCCCGCTGATATTAAAGCTACCTTCATCTCCAAGAGCCATCCCGAATGTTGCGGCCACATGTATAGCTTCGCCATCACCTTCATAATGTTGACCGTATTTAACCTCGATAGAACGGGCTTCCGGATCATCGTTAGCAACAAAATTCATAACACCTGCGATGGCATCCGCACCATATTGCGCGGCGGCACCATCCCTAAGCACTTCAACAGACTTCAGGGCGATTGCCGGAATATTCGCAATATCCACACCCTGCGTACCGTCATTAATACCTCCGGAGAAGTTTGGAATATTCGCCGCCCTATGACGACGTTTCCCATTGACAAGGACCAATGTATGATCCGCACCCAGTCCGCGTAAATTTGGCGGACGAACCAGACTGGACGTCCCACTAAGAGTTTGTGCGGAAACATTGAAGGATGGCACAAGCGTCCGCACCAGATTAGCCATATCCGTGCCGCCCTGTGCGCTTAACTGGCTAATATCCAAGACGCTGATCGGAGAAGGCACATCAGACGGCGATGCCCCCTTCCGCCGCGACCCGATGGTTACAACTTCTTCCAACTCTTTTGCAGCTTCGTCCGCCGCATTAGCATGAAATGATGCGGGTGCCATGAACAGCAAACCCGTTGTTGACATTAGTAAAGCTTTACTAATCACATTCTTATATTCACTTATTTTTCTTTTATCTTGTTGCATTATGACTCTCCCTATTATTTATAAAATTTAGTACATTATGTCCTCAACTCAATTTACTTAGATAGTAAAACACATCGGAAGATTTAGAGTCTATGCAAATGATCTCTAACAACTTATCACTATTTTTGTAAGACCTTCCCAATAACGAATTCAGACATATAATACTGGCCGAAAAATAGTCGGGATAATGGGGGATGAAAGCTTTGGGTCTGCATCTGGTGAATTGGAGACAATTGTCCGTTTAAACATACCGGTTAGATTAATCGTTATAAATAACGTCAGCTTTGGCGGGATTAAAGCAGGTCAAGATCGCAGTTACGGCAAACGTTTTCATAATGTGGATTTCACATCAACCAACCATGCCGCCGTGGCAGCGGCATACGGTCTATGACCCAAATCACCTCCAGGATGTCCTAAAACAAGCCTTGGAAACAGATAGGCCGACGCCGGTGAAAGCCATAACCCGCCCCCTTCAGAATAGACAGGTTCCCGTGACAAGCATTCTCAGTATAAAACACCCGGCAACCACACGGCCATTTCTGGGATTAACGCCAATAAAATGACCATCACAACCATAATAAGGAACATGGGAAATGCCGCGCGCGCGATAAAATCCAGTTCTTTATTTGTGATTTTCTGCATCACAAACAGATTGAAACCTATCGGCGGTGTTATCTGAGCCATCTCTACCAATACCACAATAAAAATCCCGAACCAGATCATATCAATGCCGGCGGCCCGTATCATGGGTTCGACGACGGCCATGGTTAAAACAATGGCTGATATACCGTCCAAAAACATGCCAATGATAATATAGAATATGGTCAGGCTAAAGATTAAGGTGAATGTTGTCAGCTCAAATGTAGCGACCCATTCCGCAAGGGCATAGGGTAATCCCGTATACCCCATGGTCATAGAAAGAAATGATGACCCCATCAGAATCAACGCGATCATGGCGGTCGTTTGTGTGGCCCCCACCACACTTTGCCAGAAACTATGCCATGTAAAACATCGCTGTAATACAGACAATAACAATGCTCCGACCACCCCAAGCGCGGCGGCCTCGGTTGCCGTCGCAAAACCTGTATAGATTGATCCGATAATGGCCGTCATAAGGGCAATTAACGGTATGAGAAAACGTGATCTGGCCAGTTTTTCTTTTAAGGAAATCCGCGGTTCCTGTATGATATTTTCATCCGGCTTAATCAGCGCACTTATGACGATATATCCCATGAACAGGCCGGCCAGAACCAGCCCCGGGATTATACCCGCCAGGAATAATTTTGAAATTGACTGGTTAACCGTCACCCCATAAACGATTAAGGTTAATGACGGGGGAATCATAAGCCCCAATGTCGCCGCACCAGCAAGCGTTCCAATGACTTTCTTTTCGTCATACTTTCTTTCTGCCAATTCAGGAATAACCATTTTGCCAACCGTGGTCAATGTGGCCGCAGAAGAACCCGAAACAGCGGCAAAAAGAGTGCATCCCATCACATTCACATGCAACAATCCACCAGGAATACGGCTAACCCAGGGAGATATCGCTTTAAATAAATTCTCAGATAATTTGGTACGATATAGAATTTCTCCCATCCAGATAAAAAGCGGCAAGGCGGTTAACGACCAATTTGTGGATGTCGACCAGACAACCGTCATTAAAGAAGCCCCCGCAGAGCTATCAACAAAAAGGGTCATCAGCAACCAGCTTACCCCCATCAGGGAAAGCCCAACCCATACACCGCCGCCAAGAAATAAAAACAATGTAAAAAGCAAAACAGCCGCTAAGGATAAATAATCCATAATTATATAATCCCTTCTTGTGACAAAATATCTTGTTCTTCTTTGCTTGGTCGATCCCTAAAATTCATGACAAAAAGATCAATAACCGAAATCGCAAATACCAAGGTCCCAATCGCCATCGGGATTTGAGGTATCCATAAAAAGACAGCATCACGGCTTTGGCTTATTTCCCCGATAACGAAAGACTCGTATGTCGCTGAAATCGCAGAAATGCATAGAAACAAAGAGACAATTACGGAAATACCAAGCGCAATAATGGAAACAAAATGTTTGTATCGTCCCAAACCATTGAGCAACAATGAAACCTTAATATGCCCGCCATGATGTGCCGTACTCCCCAGCGCGAAGAAAAAAGCACTGCCCATTATATAACCGGAAATAGCCGTTAAACCCGGCACAGCTATGCCCATCAATCGCGTGCCAATTTGAACCAGAATGAGAATGAGTAATGAAATAATTGACAGGGCGGCAATACCGCCGCAGACAGCGTATAAATTATCCAGATATTTTCTTATCTTACCGTGCATCACTGCCTCCGATCATGCTTTGTTTGTCACGTGCCGCATAAAAATCATTGATAATTTTACGGCCCGTATCACCCGTTTCCTCTAGCCATTCATCAACAATCTGCCGACCAATGACTTGCATACCTTCTGCCAATTCAGGCGGGGCATTTAATATTTTAATGCCATTCTTTTCGACTTCCCCACGATACCACTGGGTTAATTCAATGGTTTTTAATGTGACCTGTTTTTCTATGTTTTCAGCCACTTGGTGGAAACATTGCTGTTCATCATCCGTCAGCCCATTAAATTTTTCTTTATTGGCAAAGACATAATTACGGGGCATCCAGGCTTGCAAATCGTAATAATAATCAAGATGTTCCCATACTTTACGGTCATAGCCCGTTGAAAGAGAGGCCATCATGGCATTAACCACCCCAATGGCCAAGGCTTGATTAAGCTCGGCAGATTCAATTTGAACGGGGACCATGCCGGATAATTCGGCAATCCTGCCGATCAGGGAGCTATATGTTCTCAAGCGAATGCCCTGTAATTCATCCATCGTATCAACTGTATGGGAAAAATAAATCCCTTGCGGCGGCCATGGTGCAGAATAGAGCAGAACCATTCCCTCATCATCAAGTTCTTTTTCAATGACAGGCCTCGCCACCTGCCACAGCAGATCCACTTCCTCAAAATTCTTTGTAATGAAAGGCATTGAATCAAAGGCAAATAGAGGTTTTTCATTAAAGTGGCTTGATAATAATCGCTCGCCAATGGGAACTTGTCCGGTTTGTATTGCCCGTTTTATCTCATGACCTTTAAACAGTGAGCCACTGCCATGAACAATAATCTCAACAGTATTATTGGTGCATAGGCCAATTTCACGGGCAAACTTCTTACCCATCTGGGTATGGTAATTCCCATTTGAATAGGCCACGGGCATATCCCATCTTTTCACCGGATGGGAGGGTTCATTTGTCGATAATCCAAAATATATGCCTATGAATATACCGATCAAAGCCCCGATAAGAATCCCAAAATTTAGCACCTGGATTATTTCCTTCCTTGTTTAAATATCATTCTCACATTTTAAAACGTTGTGCGGAAAAGGCATTAAAATCATCGGAGATAATCTTACCTTCAATCATATCTGCCAACAGCTTAGCACAACCGGTGGAAGTTGATAGCCCTATATGTTGATGACCAAAGTTAAACCATATATTTTTATGCCGTGGTGCGGCACCGACAACAGGCAAGCTGTCTGGCATGGTCGGCCTGCTGCCAAACCAGGGTTCTGCATCAATCTTATTGCCAATATCAGAGGCCTGCCGCGCAGACTTTAGCGCATTGTTAATCTGGCGATAGTTTGGTTTGGAATCCCTATGGGCAAGCTCTACACCACTCAAAACGCGAACATGGTTTTCTATTGATGTCATGACATAAGCCTTTTCCACATCATGGATGGGACGGTTTAACGCGCCGGCTGCGGATGGCTCAACATTGACATGATATCCCCTCTCCCACACCATCGGGATAGTATAACCAATCATTTCGCCGATTACCGGTGACCACGGACCTGCGGCAATGACAATACCATCGGCTGTCACTTGACGGCCCTCTTTACTTGATAAATTCCAACCGCCATTACCTGTTGGGGAAATCCCTGAAATTTCAGTTTGGGAGAATTTTCCACCATATTTTTTATATAGCTCAAAATAGGCCTGAGTAAGCTTCAAAGGGGACATCACAGAATATGTCTCGTCCATCAATGTGCCCGCAGCATAAATAGGATTAAGCGAAGGTTCCAATTCCTGAATTTCTTCCCCAAAATATGAGGTAAAGGAAACCCCCATTTTTTCAAAGAAGTCACGTTCCTTTTGGGCGGCTTCAAATCCTTTTAATGATCGATATAATTTAAGCATACCGCCTGCGACCAATATAGTGTCGTCCCCCGCCTCTTCCAGCAAGTCTTTATGAATAGCCAGCGATAATAACTGTAGAGCCCGCAATGCCTTTGCCGCAACAATCATTTTCTCTTCTGTCGCGTTTTTTAAGAAATTAAGGATCCATGGAAGATGTGTCAGAACGAATTTTGCATCCAATTTCAGGCCGGTATCCTTACCAAACAACAACTTAGGGAGTTTTGGTAATATATGCGGATTATTAACAACAATGATTGATGATTCTGAAAGCACCCCCGCATTGCCAAATGATGTTGCCATTCCCGGTAGGCCGCAATCAATCAAAGTCGTTTGAATGCCCCGCTTTTGCAACGCCAATGCTGTTGTCGTGCCAATAATACCTCCCCCTATAACTGCGATCATCAATCACTACTCCTCAAGGGTACTTATAACCCATAGGCATTAGTCAAATTTTTGTGGTGTTAAACTGGCATAAAACCAGTTTAACAATGAATATATTGAATATACAGGTAAGCCCGTAACCATATTAATGGCTGGAGCATAAGGGGCCATATTAGTACATTCAAGCAATATAGCACCAACATTGGGGTTTTCCCCTACAAGTTTCGTGGCTGCATTTTCGAGGTCTTTACGGGCAGCCTCAATATCCAGCGTCGCCTCGTCATTAAAAATTACCCGGCTTATTTCTGTATCTTTATCCGTGCCCACTATCGGCGTTCCTTCCGGGACGCCTGCCATGCGCAAATGATTTTCAGAAAGATCTTCTTCTGAAATGGTAATAATGCCAACACATTTTTCTTTAGGTAACATCATTTTAATAGAAGCCGCCTGTAATAGGCTTGACGTTACGATAGGAACCGATAATTCTTCCGCTAACTCTTTTTGATATATAGATAAAAAGCCGCACCCTGTAGCAATTCCGCTGGCCCCTTCGGCAATGAGCTTCTTTGCTTCTGCAATGAAAGGGGCAAGTAATCCTTTCGCCCCTCCGCGCACGACCAGATCAACATCGGCCCCTTTTACCACGCCGTAACATACTTCAAATGGCCAAGTTTCTGCGTTACCAATATCGCCTAAAATACGGGGAAATTTTGTATCTAACATTAAAATACCTATCACTGGCTTTTTTGGCACGTGACCTTTGGAATCATTGTTTTCTTTACCGGGCATTTGTTATCTCAATGTTATCTCGTCTTATTTTTATTTTAATCTTCTATGATGACCAGTATGGTACCTTAACCAAAGCTTAGTCTATACAAATTAACTCATAAGTTTGTAGCAAATGATTGTATTTATCTTTTCAGCAAAAACCTATATGTATAATGTCAAGGGTATAAACGAGGATGAAGGATGATCGCTAATTTAACTCTGCTCCAATCATTCTATCACGTGGCCAGTGAAAAATCATACTCTTCCGCATCACGGGCACTTGGTATTTCATATCAATCTTTGATTAATCATATACGGCGGCTAGAACAAATACTTGATAATGACCTCATCAATTCCGCCCAGGGTAATCGGCAAATTGAATTGACACTCTATGGGCGATCGCTTTTCAAGCTTCTGGACCCGGAACTAGAGATAATGTTAAACCGCTTATCAGATGTATTGGAAAAAAAGACACCTATTTTAAGATTAGGTATCCCATCAGCCGCTTTTTTTCATTTGTTGCCAGATGTCATAGCCAGAATACAGTCAATATTTCCTGATATCGAAATACAGACTATGGAAAGGGATACAATCCTGCCGGAGCTTATCGTTGACGGTAGTATCGACATATGTATTGGCGAAACTTTTTTTGGAAATCCCATCATTCAACAACGATTATTAGGAAATTATCAGCTTTCATTGATATTTCCCACCAGCTGGAACCTTCAAATATCTTCTGAAACCATATCAGAACACCTGCGAAATAAGCATCTTGTAACTTTTGAAGCGGGACAAGCCATAAGAAACATCACATTGGACTATTTAGAGCGTTACAACCTGGACCCGCCAATTTCCGTATCGACATCCTCTAGCAATAACATCATACAATGTGTCTCCAAAGGTCTTGGGTTTTCTATGGTTCCCAGCTGGTGTGTTAAAGAAGAAGATAAAAATATTACAACTGTGAATCTGACAGATTCCCCTCAAATGAGGCTTTACTTTGGTAATTCGCTATATTTAGCAGAAAATCAATATGTAAAGCACTTCTATGATGAAGTTTATTCTTCAATAGCCGAGAAAGTACCCGCAATAGAACTTACAGAAATACCTTGTGAAGGTATTATCAAATTAAAGCAAAGCTCAAAGACCTAAATCATAGAAAAACTCTAAGAGAATTTCAGTCAATCACAATGACCGAATAGAAACTGGTGAGCAGTGCTTAATAATTCCAACCACTATTGAAACATATTTGATGTATGGACACCCCCTGAAATGCAAGGTTTTTTTATAGTCTTCTCGCCCCCTTTCGACGTACCCCCATTGAGTGATCCACTTTTTAAGTTAGGTTTTTAGCGCTATTTCCGTCCTACTGTGATGGCTGGAATGTAGTATAAGCCAGGACAGCAGAACGGGGCAATATTGTTTTTGGGGCCAGTGATTTATAGCCCAAAGAACGTCATTGCCATTTGCCTCTTACAATACATTGGACAGTTTTATAAAAAACATGTCCAATGTATGTTCGTATAATTATATCCAATTCTGATAATAGATGATTTCCCCATTTAATCCCCGAGTCAAAACAAATAGTGGGCCACCTTTAGTTGACATTGATAATTAGACAATCAGGCTCAAGGGGTTAAGCCATATTTTCGCAAGGCCATGTCCCGGTAATTCTGGGCCTTTTCCCTATCGGCTTTCACCCCAAGCCCCCGGTCATAGATATCCGCAAGCAGAGATTGCGCGCCGGCATGACCCGCCGTCGCCGGCCCACTGTCCATCATCATGACCGTACCATATTTCTGCCCCCCCACCGGCGGCGTATACACGGCAGTACGCCCTGAATGCTGACTGGCGGCCAGCTTCAACCATTTGAGGGACGTTTTATAATCCTTACCTTCATAGGCCACTAACCCCAGTTCATATTGCGCCTGCTGATTGCCCCGGGATGCCAGGCATTGCTGATAAGCCTCATCATCGCCGGAAAGCTTCGCACAATCCTTGATAAATATGCCGCAGCCCGGCAGGATAAAGACGAGCATTACCGTCGTAATATTTTTGATAAAAGGCTTCATCTTTATCCTCCCTCGGCTATATTAACGACATCACTTTACCAGTTCAAACAATCTGGTTTCCATCTGACTAGAGTATTATGGATATTTTTTATTTGGTTCCATTAATATTTTTTCCCTTTCGTTTATCACATTATAAGTAATAGATGAGCTTTTACTGCTGACTTGAGCAGTATGACCTATTCCATCAATATAGAGCATTCCCAAATAAAGAACTTCTCCCGGTTTAGCTTCACAAGGCATTACCGGAATATCGCTTTCTGCGTCAAACTGGCTAATATCAAACCCTGTTGGAATGATTGACATACCCCCATTACGTGGTTCACGTCAGTAGAAAACTTTACACCTTTTCTCTATTTAATTACATTACTGCAAATATTAGCTGATCATCACTTATCAAGAAGGGGGGATAGTTAATGAAATTCAATCAAAAATTTTAAGTATTCTTCTAAAGTGTTCAAGAACCGCTTTGAATACAGGCAAGCCATCTGGCGCGCGTAAGCAGAAAATAACAGTGAAAAGTTTCTATACTTCGGATGTGGCGGCGCAGCAATTTTCCGATATACTGACGCTTAAGTCAATTCGCTATGAAAGAACTAAAGGCGGTTGCGTAAGTTAATATGGAACGAAATCAATAATGTTAGATAATCATCATTTTTCTCGAAAGTTCTTATTATCAATTAGTTTGACAATTATGCTATCGGGATGTTCGTCCTTTGATAACAACCTGCCAGTAATAGGGGCAGTGTCAGAAGAAATATACACCCATTACCGGAATTTTTCTCCTGCCCTCTTTCTGCGCGTGACATTGGTCTCAACGGAGAACCCAACATTGTTGACGCAAATCGTATTGTAGAGATGGAAGACATTCCACTGCAACAACGCGCACCCACGGACTGGAAGCGAACCCGAATTGTCAGGGATGAGGTGGTTCCTGGACAGGTGAAGTTTCATGATCCATCAGGAACGTCTGTTGAATTTATCAGCTCACGCCGAATACATACGTTGGAGAGGGAATTGAACGCATACCATGATAGAGGTTTTGCGTGGTCATTTAACCGTTATGAAATACAACATTCCAATGGAAGGATGATGATTATGCTGCAGTTGATCCCTTGGTACGATGAAAAGGACAGTTATATGGGCATAGCTCTCAGGAAGGCATTTTCACTGGAAGACAACCCTACATTGGAATTATGGATTATCAGCAATCTTGTCACCAGTAAAAATTATCACAATGTCATTATCCGAATACCAGCGAGACCGCTGCTGGAACCAGAAACCAACAGCCGGGATTTAATAGCCGTGCGCGAAGATTTCCGGGCTAATCGTCAATTACAAGACCAGCTCTTACGCGGTGCGGAAGAATGGCTGAAAGCCTGTAGATTTACGGAGGAATTTAAATGAAAACTTGGCATCTTATTTATATTAGTTCAGATTAGATCTGACATTCGTTGCGATCGAAAAGGGTTGCAAGGATGAGAGTTACCGGTTTTGATGTTGGTGCTTATTCAACATTAAAACTTTAAAGAGGTAACTCTCATGA